>ENA-UOUL01003299-UOUL01003299.1-bioreactor-metagenome-genome-assembly--contig:-NODE-3299-length-16809-cov-3.194179_pt1 | contig 16809 bp, 18 predicted proteins | sample MGYA00249838_ERZ747220 | MGnify/ENA primary metagenome ERZ747220 (study PRJEB28778, sample SAMN05720191) | bioreactor metagenome | isolation source: Anaerobic biogas reactor | place: USA:Washington...
ACGAAGAGGCAGTAATTCATGCCCCCCTTCCTGAGGAGCGATACGATCTCGCTCTGCAGTTCGTCGGTATCCTGAAATTCATCGACCAGTATGTATTTGAAACGTTCCCTGTACTTCTCTCTGACCTGCGGCATCTCCACAAGCAGATCTCGGGTCTTGGTCAGCAATTGGTCGAAATCCACCAGGCCCATTCTGTAACTGCGGGCCTCGTATCTGTCGAGCAGTTCGCGGAAATTCACGCAGAAGCACTCCGAACCGGCCATGACTTTTTCGGCGTGCTCCCCCAGCTCCAGACTGGAATAGCCGGCGGGGGAGGGATGAACGGCCAGTTCGTGTCTTAGCTTTGAAAGCGAGTCTCTGAAGATTTTGAAGGCCTCGTCGAGTCCGGTGAGTTCGATCAGGGGCTCCAGTCTTTCAAGGTTCTCTTCGAAAAAGCCGCGAACGGTCTGCTGTTCGAGCATCACCCTCTTCATGCCGCTCAGTATCTGAAAGCCCGGATCGATCCCCAGAAAGAGGGCGCTCTCGCGGAGAAGTCTCTCGCAGAAGGAGTGTATCGTGGAGATCCAGGCGTAGGTGAGCCTGTTTCTGAGAGTCTTCCATTTGCCGGGATGTCCAAGGGCGATTCGCTCGTCGATCCGGCTTATTACACGGTCTTTCATCTCCTTGGCCGCTTTGTTGGTGAAGGTTATGGCCACGACGTTGTGGACATCCAGGGCCTCGCCGTGCCTGAAGGCTTCTTCGAAGACCTCTATATAGTTCTTGACAAGGTTGTAGGTCTTTCCGGTACCCGCCGAGGCGGATATGAAGATGTCACTCCTCATCGGCAAACTCCTTTCCATCTCTCCATGTGGCCACACGTTTCATCTTCTTGAAACGGCAGTTGAAACACTTGCCGCTCTGGGAAAGGCAGACCGGGGCGAACTTTCCCGCGTACAGTCCCTCCGTTATCCCCCTTACCCAGGCCAGCGCATCACTCTCGCTCCAGTCGCCGCCCTCTCCGCGACCTCCGACGAAGCGCCAGACCCTTTCGCCGTTGACCGTCTCGACTTTGAAGGCCGCCCTGTTGACGGTGGTTCCGGTCAGCGTTTTGAAGACACCGCCGGCAACGGTATAGCCGCTGTCGGCGAAGAGCGTATCCGCGGCCAGCGAGTAGAGAATCAGCTGCTCTTTATCTCCGCTGTTGCCCCTCTTGTAATCTATGATGTATATAGAATCGCTCGTCTCGTCCAGATCAACCCTGTCGATCTTTCCTCTGAGATAGACGCCGGGGATCACTTCCACCCTTGCCGTGCCGCTGAGTCCGAAAGCCTTCTCGAAATCGAACGGGTAGTACTCTCCGCTCATCAGCCGTGGCCTCTTAGATTCGCGGATCGTTATATAGTCCAGAAGGATCTCTCTCAATCTGGCGAACTCGAATTTGAAGACGACACTGCTGTCGTGGAGGAGGTGCTTGGTGAGGTTCTCGGCCAGCGAGCCCTCCCACTCTTCGCCCTTACCCGAGAAGTAATCTCTCAACACGGCGTGATAGACGTTTCCCTCGTCCAGGGGGGTGAGCTCGAAGATGTGGTCGGTTTTCTGATCGAGTCCGGCTACGTACGAGAGGAAGAAGAGAAAGGGACAGTCGTCGTAAGATTTGAGCCTCGAAAAAGAGAAGGTCTGCCCCAGATGCTTGCGGAGCTTTTCTAGATCCTTCACTTCCCACCTGAACTCCCTGTTGAAATCTATAAGCGAGGCCTCCAGTCTTTGCAGGCCGAATCTTTCCCTCAATCCCGGCCAGAAGGGACCTTTGAAGTATTTCGAGGCGGCCACGTCCAGTTCCAGACGGCTCATCGCGTCTTTCAGCTCGGGAATCAGCCCCTGCCTCTTTCCGGCTATCAGGCCGCGCCTTTGAACGGTCGCACCCGAGCTATCCAGTATGTCTTTGAGATATGGAGAGGGCAGGATCGGCTCGCCCTCTATCGTCGATTCGGGGAGCGTGAAGTGGATCGCCTCGCCCGCCGTCGTTATGGAGAGATAGAGGTTCAGCCTCTGTTGCTTCTCGCGCGTGAGAAGGAGGTCCTGGAGCACGTGGCGCGGGGCCTGAGCAACGCCGAGATCGCCGCCGAGATGTTCGTCGGCGACGCCACGGTGAAGACGCACGTCTCCAACGTGCTGTCCAAGCTGCACCTGCGCGACCGGGTGCAGGCGGTCGTCTTCGCCTACGAGGCGGGGCTGGTCAAGCCGGCGCCCTGAGGGGCGAGGCCCTCTACGCGGGCGGGGGCGCCAGCCCGGTCTCCGGGCTCACGGCTCCGCGGGGACCGCCCGGTTCGACATCTCCAGCCGGCGTCCGGTGACCGACTGCACGTCGATCGCCACGAGGGTGAACTTGGCGCCGCTGGTCCACGGCCGCAGCGGCAGCTGCTCAGCCTCGCGGCTCTCCTCGCCCTCCAGGATCCGGCCCGTGCCGCGGGCCAGCACCGACCACGCGACGTCGCCGTCCTGGCCGTCGACCTCGAAGGCCACGTCGCTGTCCATCACGATGCCCAGGAGCTTGCTGCCCGGCATCGTCCGGAAGATCAGGCGTCGTCCGTCGACCACGTAGTTGATCGGCACGATGTGGACCTCGTCCACGAGGTGATAGCCCAGCCGCCCCAGGTCCTGACCCCGCAGGTGCTCCCAGCAGGCGGCCTCGTCCATCCAGGTCTCATCTGTCATGGCAACTCCTTCCGCTGCACTACCCATTGTAGTAATTGACCTGGTCAGAGGCCAGGGAAGGTGGGCAATCTCACCCGTGCGGCGCAGCCCGGTCCGGTGGCGGGGGCGCGGCCTCCCCCTGGCGGGGGAGAGGAAAATCCGCACCACCGCCGATGTCTCGCCGCCCTGTTCTTGACAGATTGGAGGCATCAGAAAGCAGGCCCGGTGAGGGCCGCGACCGAGAGGGGAGCTGCTCATGCTGGCAGTGCACGGACTGACCCGGCAGTATGGCGAGCTGCGCGCCGTCGACAACGTCACCTTCGAGGTGCCGGCCGGCAAGATGATCGGCTTCGTCGGTGGCAACGGCGCTGGCAAGACCACGACCATGCGGATGATCATGGGGGTGCTGGCTCCGACCGCCGGAGAGGTCTCCTGGGAAGGCCGTCCGGCGTCGCCGGGCGACCGGACCCGGTTCGGCTACATGCCCGAGGAGCGGGGCCTCTACCCCAAGCAGCCGGTGCTGGACCAACTCACCTACCTGGGCCGGCTGCACGGGATGACACAGCGCGCGGCCCACGGCCGGGCCAAGGAGCTGCTGGAGCGCTTCGGGCTCGGCGAGCGGCTCAAGGAGAAGGTCGAGAAGCTGTCGCTGGGCAACCAGCAGCGGGCCCAGATCATCGCCTCGGTCCTCGGTGACCCAGTGGCCCTGATCCTGGACGAGCCGTTCTCCGGCCTCGACCCCGCGGCCGTCGACCAGATGGCCGACCTGCTGCGTGAGCACACCTCGACCGGCGTGCCGGTGCTGTTCAGCAGCCACCAGCTCGAGCTGGTCGACCGGCTCTGCGACGGCATCGTCGTCCTGCACAAGGGCAAGGTCGTCGCCCAGGGCACCTCCGAGGAGCTGCGCGGCAACGCCCCGCTGCGCTACGTCCTGTCCCTCACCGGCGACGCCGGCTGGGTGCGCGGGGTGCCCGGCATCAGGGTCCTCGACCTCGACGGCGGGACCGTCGACCTGGAGCCCGACAGCGAGGAGGTGGCCCAGCGCCTGCTGGCCGAGGCCGTCACCCGTGGCGGTGTCCGCGAGTTCACCCGTGTCCGTCCCTCCCTCAGCGAGATCTACCGAGAGGTGGCAGCAGCATGAGCACCAACACCAGCCTGAAGCCCGAGACCAGTGTCGAGACCGGCGCCGTGACCGCCGCGGAGTCCGCGGCCAAGTCCCCGTGGGCCCTCGTGGCCCTCCGCGAGCTGCAGGTGAAGCTGACCGACCGCAACTTCCTCCTCGGGACCGGCGTGACGATCCTGCTGGTCGGGGCCGTCTTCGCCCTGCAGGGCTTCCTGCTGGGCGGCGGCCCCCCGTCCTTCAAGGTCGCGGTGACCGACACCGCGGCCACCACCGTCCTGACCCAGGCCGAGCAGGACCTCCAGGCGTCCGATCCCGAGGCCAGCGTCGACGTCGTCGAGGTCGCGGACACCGCGGCCGCCGAGGCCCTGCTGACCGACGAGGAGGTGCACGGGGCTCTGCTGCCCGCCGGCGACGGCTGGGAGCTGGTCACCAACGGCGAGACCGACAGTCAGATGCTGAGCGTCATCACCGACGCCGTCCGCACGACCGCGCTCCAGCAGAACGCGGAGGCGGCCGGCACCAGCCTCGACGCGCTCACGGTCGGCACGACCGTCGAGACGCGGGACCTGTCCGGCGGGGACGAGCAGTCGCGCTTCGTGGCGTGGATCGCCGGCTTCGCCATGGCGATGCTGTTCTACATGGCGGCCATCATGTTCGGCATGGCGATCGCCAACTCCGTCGTGGAGGAGAAGCAGTCCCGGATCGTGGAGATCCTGGCCGCCGCGATCCCGGTCCGCGCGCTGCTGACCGGCAAGGTCGTCGGCAACACGGTCCTCGCCTTCGGGCAGATGGCGCTGCTGGGTGCGGTCGCCCTGGTGGGGCTGACGTTCACCGACTACGACCAGTACCTCTCGATGCTCACCGAGGCCTTCCTCTGGTACATCCCGTTCTTCGTCCTCGGCTTCCTCGCCCTGGCCTGCGTCTGGGCGGCCGCCGGGGCCATGGCCTCGCGCACCGAGGACCTGCAGTCGACGACGATGCCGCTGACCATGGTGCTGGTCGTGGTCTTCATCGTCGGCCTGAGCCTGGACGGCGCGGCGAAGGTGATCGGCTCCTTCGTGCCGGTCCTGTCGACGATCCTGATGCCGATGCGGCTGCTCGACGGCAGCGCCCAGTGGTGGGAGGCCGTCCTGGCCCTCGGGATCACCGCGGCGTTCTGCCTGCTGACCATCGGGGCTGGCACCCGCCTCTACCGCAGGTCGCTGCTGCAGACCTCCGGCCGGGTCTCCCTCAAGGCGGCCTGGTCCGGCGGCGAGTAACGGCCTGACCGCTCCACGCAACCGACCGGGCGCGCCCGGTGGCGCTCTCCAGGGCCACCGGGCGCGTCGCGTTGCGTTGTGCAGGGGGACCGGGCGCACGCGGTGGCGGTCCTCTCCTCGACCCGTCACACTTCACGTCACCGGGCCACACGACGAGGAGTATGACGTGGGCACAGTGGTCATGACCGGCGGCACCTCCGGCTTCGGTCGGCTCTGTGCCGAGGAGCTGCAGGGAGCGGGGCGCACGTCCTGCTCGGTTCGCGCCGGGGTGACGACGGCGGCCTGCCGCTCGACCTGACCTCGCTGGAGTCGGTGCGCGGCTTCGCCGGGCAGGTTCGTGACCGGCTGGGACCGGGGCGGATCGACGCGCTGGTGCTCAACGCCGGGATCGTCCGACGGGACGCCCTGGCGCGCAGCCAGGACGGGCATGAGCTGACGTTCGCCGTCAACTACCTGGCGCACTACCTCCTGGTGCGTCTGCTGCTGGACACCTGTGCCGACGGCGCCACGATCGTGCTGACCACGAGCGGCACGCACGACCCGGCGATCAAGGGCGGCCTGGCCACGCCCCGCCACGCCGACGCACGCCTGCTGGCCGACCCGGACCGCGACCCCGGCGCCCGGGCGGGGACGGCACGCGGAGGCCAGGAGGCCTACACGGCCTCCAAGCTCTGCGCCGTGATGACGGCCCGGACCCTGACCAGACATCCGGTCGTGCTGGAGCGGAGCCTCAGCGCCCTCGCGTTCTGTCCCGGCCAGGTCTTCGGCACCGGGCTGGCGACCAACCTGTCACTGCCGCGCCGCATCGCCTGGAAGATCATGGGCACGCCGGTGTCGGCACCGCTGCGACGCGTCGTCCCCACGCTCAACACGGCGGCCACCACCGGGTCGGCACTGGCGCGGCTCGCGCTCGGACAGGTCCCCATCCCGACTGGCCGGACCTACGTCGCGCTGCGTCGCGGCGCCCTGACCTGGCCCGACCCCTCGGAGCTCGCCCGGGACGAGGAGGCCACCCGCGCCCTGTGGCGGGACAGCGCCGACCTGGTGGGCCTGCCTCGCTGAGACGAACCGCCACGCGGTGCGTTCGGTGGGGTGGATTCTCGCAACACCGCGCGTTCGGTGGGTGGATTTTTCGCAACACCGCGCGCTCGGTGGGGTGGATTTCTCGCAACACCGTGCGCTCGGTGGGGTGTGGGAGCGCCACGCGGCGCGCTCGGTCGGGTGGGGGGTGCCGGGTGGGGGTGGGAGGTGCCCTACGCCCTACATCCGGTCGACGAGGGCCTTCGCGTCGGCCAGGCCGAGGCCGGGCTGGATCTCACGCAAGAGCTTGATGGCCTGGATGTTCCTGCCCTCCGACTTCAGGCGGAGCACCTCGTCCATGCGGGCGTCCCGCGGCGCAGACGCCGCCGGCGCACCGAGCAGCTGAGCCAGCTGCTCCACCCGCTGCTCGAGCTGGGCGACGCGCGCCTTCAGCGCCGCGACCTCGGCGGAGTCGTCGTTGCCGAACAGTCCCATGTCAGTTCCCCTTCGTCGTGATGGACAGGTCCGCGGCGACCTGCTCGAGGAGCACGGCGAGCCCGTCCTCCTCGACCGGCGCGGTGGTCTCGTCGGCGGCCTCCACCACCTCGGGCGGCGCCTGGCCCATGGCGACGCCCCGGGCCGCCCAGCCGAGCATCTCCAGGTCGTTGCGCTGGTCGCCGACGGCGATGGTGCACGACGGCTCGATGCACAGCTGGCGACGCACCTGCTCCATCGCGCTGCCCTTGGAGACCCCCTCGGGGGCCAGGTCGAGCCAGGCGGTGAAGCCCACCGCGTAGTTGACGCCGTGCAGCCCGATCCGGTCGACCAGCTCCGAGAAGCTCTCGGCCGAGCCGTTCGGGTCCCGGAAGGTCACGCGCGTGGCCGGTGCGGACACCAGCTCCTCGTGGCTGACGATGCGCAGGTCGCCCTGCAGCTCCCCGTCCGGGAAGGGCGCGCTGAGCTTGAAGCCGACCCCGACCTCCTCGACGGCCACGAGCGCGTCCGGGCGGGCCTGGCGGAGCAGCTCCACGGCCGGCCGGGGGTCGAAGGTGACGGCCTCCTGGATCCGGTAGCCCCCGTCATACTCCGGATCGAGGCCGATGGTGATGGCGCCGTTGGAGCAGACGGCGAGCCCGCCCGCGCGGACCAGGCCCAGCTCCTCGATGATCGGGGTCGTCGCGACGACCGAGCGACCGGTGGCGATGACGATGTGCGCCCCGGCGTCGCGGAGGGTGCCGATCGCGTCCGCCACCCGCGGGCTGAGGCGCCCGTCGTGGTGCAGGATCGTGCCGTCGACGTCGAGGGCGATCAGCAGCTGCTCAGGTCGGACCCCACTCACCCGGCCCACGCTACCCGGGATGCGGGCGATGTCGGGCACGCGCCTGGGTGCGCGGTCGCGGTCGGCGGTCTGGGATGCTTGCCCGTGATGGAGGAACTGCTGATCACCTCGCCGGCGAACCCGCGGCTCAAGGCGCTGGCCGGGCTGCGGCGTCGGCGCGCCCGGGAGACCGAGGGACGCACCCTGATCGAGGGCTTCGAGGAGCTCGAGCTGGCGCTCGCCGCGGGGGTCGTGCCGCGCGCGGTGTTCTACTGCCCCGACCTGATGGCCGACCCCGACGCGCAGGTGCGGCTGGTGCGGGACGCCGCGGCCCAGGGGACCGAGGTGGTCCGGCTGGGACGGGCCGCCTTCGAGAAGGTGGCCTACCGCGAGGGGCCGGACGGGTTCCTCGCCGTCGTGGACACGGTCACCCGGTCCTGTGCCGACCTCGAGGTCCCGGACCGCGCCCTCGTCCTGCTCTGCGAGGCGGTGGAGAAGCCCGGCAACCTCGGCGCCATGCTGCGCACCGCCGACGCCGCGGGGGTGGACGCCGTCGTCGCCGCGGACCCCGTCACCGACTGGGGCAACCCCAACCTGGTGCGGGCCAGCAAGGGCACCGTCTTCTCCGTCCCGGTCGTCAGCGACCCGACCGACACGGCCCTGGCGTGGCTCGCTGACCGCGGTATCCCGCTGGTGGCGGCCACCCCCGACACCGACGTGGAGTACACCGAGGTCGACTACACCGGGCCGGTCGCCGTCGCGGTGGGCGCGGAGAAGACCGGGCTGACCGACCGCGTGCTGGCAGCGGCCACGCACCGGGTGCGTATCCCGATGGTGGGACGGGCCAACTCCCTCAACGTGTCGACCTCCGCCGCCGTCATCACCTACGAGGCTGTCCGGCAGCGGCGCGCGGCGACCCGCGGCGGCTAGCCCGGGCGGGCAGGTGGGCTCGGTGCGGGTGGTGCGGATCGTCTCCGGCGGGCAGACCGGGGCGGACCGGGCCGCGCTCGACGCCGCCCTGGCGGCGGGGCTGGAGTATGCCGGGTGGTGCCCGTCCGGAGGGCGGGCCGAGGACCTCCCGGAGCCGCCGGGCCTCCTCGCCCAGTACCCGGGTCTGCGCGAGGCCCCGTCGGCCGACCCCGAGGTCCGCACCCGGCTCAACGTGCGGGACAGCCACGCCACGCTCGTCGTCCGCGCGGCTCACGTCCCCTCGCTGGGCACCGACCTGACCGTGGAGACGGCCGGTGCGCTGGGCCGCCCCTGCCTGGTGACCGACGGCTCCGTCGACGAGGTGCGGCACTGGCTGGAGGGCCTCGGGCACGGGCTGACCCTCAACGTCGCCGGGCCGCGGGAGAGCGAACAACCGGGGCTGTATGCCGTGGCGCGAGTCCTCCTCGACGCGCTGCTCGAGCGCGGGCCGGCCCCCGGGTGAGGCTCGGGTCCGGACCTGATGCAAACCCGAAAGGTCCGGTGTGCCACGATGAACAAATGCGGATCGATCACGTGAGTTACGCGGCGAGTCCGGAGGGGCTGCAGGCCACGGCGGACGAACTGAGCCGGAAGTTGGGCATCACCCCACGGGACGGTGGGGTGCACCCCCGTTTCGGCACCCGGAACGTGATCCTGCCCCTGGCCGGCGACCGCTACGTCGAGGTCGTCGAGGTGCTGGACCACCCGGCCTCGGACAAGGCGCCCTTCGGCCAGGCGGTCCGGGCGCGGTCGGCCGCGGGGGGCGGTTGGATGGCGTGGGTCGTCGCGGTGGACGACCTGTCCGACGTCGAGGAGCGCCTGGGGCGGCGCGCGGTGGAGGGCCAGCGGCACACGCCCGAGGGCGTCGAGCTGCAGTGGCGCCAGATCGGCATCCGCGGCCTCATCGCCGACCCGCAGCTGCCGTTCTTCATCCAGTGGTCCTCGATGGACCACCACCCCTCCCGGCTCGACGACTCGCCGGTGCGGCTCACCGGGCTGCACATCTCCGGCGAGGCCGGCCGGGTCCGCGAGTGGCTCGGGCTGACCGAGCCCGACACGTGGGGCGACGGCGTGGACTTCGACTTCCAGAGCTCCGGCCCGGCCGCCCTGGCGTCGGTGACCTTCGAGGGGCCCGAGGGCCCGGTCACCATCTGAGCGGGTGAGGCACGGGGACGACCCGTGCACACGTCATACTCACGGGTGAGGCACGGGGACGACCCGGGCGCACGTCATACCTCCGGGTGACTCGGGGGTCACCCCCAGGTGAGTCGCCGGGGTCGGGACCGACCCCGCTCGGTCGGAGGGTTTTGCGGCCTGAGAGGGATCCCGCCGTGGGGCCCTGCTTCCTAGCGTCGAGGCATGCTTCCTCGACGACTCTCGTCCCTGGTCCTGGGTCTGTGCGCAGCCTTCGCGACCACCCTGTTCACGCTCTCGGCGACGGGTGCGGACGGCGACCACGGGTCGTCCGCCGAGCCGGGAGATCGCGCGGCCGCCACGGCGGTGCGGGCCCTCACGCAGGGCAGCCCCGCGGAGGCGCTGGCCACTGTGCCCGACGACTTCGCCCGGCTCCGCGGCTACCGACCCGAGGTGGTCGATGGCCTGCTGGTCCGGGCCGACGGTGGGTGCTCCTCACCGGTGGCGCTGCCGGAGGCCTTCGAGCCGGCGTGCCGGCAGCACGACTACGGCTATGACCTGCTGCGGTATGCCGAGCAGACGGGTGAGCCGCTCGGGCGGTGGGCGCGCGGGGCCATCGACGACCAGTTCGCCGACCGGGTCAGGGGGCTGTGCCACGACGTGACCGACATGGAGCGCGCGGACCGGTGCCGGGTCGCCGCCGAGGTCGCTGTCGCGGGGGTCGAGTTCAACTCGGTCCGCCAGGGTGACGGGGTGCCGGAGGAGTCGGTGCTGACCCAGGCCGCGCTCGCCAGCGCGATCGTCGGGGCACTCGGGGTGATGGGCGCGGCGGTGCCGAGCCGGCGGCGCACCTGGTGAGGAGGGGCCGGCCCGTGCCTAGCGGCCGTACGCCTTGAGCCGCAGGCTGTTGAGCACCACGAGCACGCTGGACATCGCCATCGCGCCACCGGCGATCATCGGGGTGAGCAGGCCGAACGCGGCCAGCGGGATCGCCAGCGTGTTGTAGCCGAAGGCCCACACGAGGTTCTGCTTGATGACCCGGAGGGTCTTGCGGGACAGGCCGATCGAGTCGGCGACGGCGTGCACGTCCGAGCGCATCAGCACGATGTCCGCGGACTCGGCGGCCACGTCGGTGCCCGACCCCATCGCCATGCCGAGGTCGGCCTGGGCCAGCGCCGCGGCGTCGTTGACCCCGTCGCCGACCATCGCCACGACCCGGCCCTGCTCCTGCAGCGCCCTGACGTGGTCGAACTTGTCCTGCGGCAGCACGCCGGCGTCGACGTTGGCCTCGTCGATCCCGACCTCGCGGGCCACCCGCCGTGCCGTGTGCTCGTTGTCACCGGTGAGGAGGTATGGCGTGAGGCCGAGCTCGCGCAGCCGGCCCACCGCCGCGGCGCTCGAGTCGCGCGGGGTGTCGGCGACGGTGATCGCCGCCCGGGCGGTGCCGTCCCAGCCGACGAGCACCGTGGTCCCCTTGCCGGCGTCGACCTCGCTCTGCAGCGGGTCGGGCACCTGGTCGAACAGGTCGGGCTTGCCGACCGTCACCTCGGTCCCACCGACGCTGGCGCGGGCTCCCTGGCCGGGCAGGTTGGTGAAGCCGGTGATCGGCTTGGGCTCGATGCCCCGGTCGCGGGCGCCCTGCACGATCGCCTGGGCGATCGGGTGCTCGCTGCCGGCCTCGACGCTGGCCGCCGCCTTGAGGGCGGCGTCGTTGGGCAGGGCGCCGGCCGTCAGGACGTCGGTGAGCACCGGCTCGCCGGTGGTGAGGGTGCCGGTCTTGTCCAGTACGACGGTGTCGACCCGGCGGGTGGACTCCAGGATCTGCGGGCCCTTGATGAGGATGCCCAGCTCGGCGCCGCGCCCGGTCCCGGTGAGCAGGGCGGTCGGGGTCGCCAGGCCCAGGGCGCACGGGCAGGCGATGATCAGCACGGCCACGGCCGCGGCCAGGCCGTCGGTGACCGGGTTGCCGGTGACCAGCCACAGCACGAAGGTCAGCGCCGCTATGCCCAGGACGACCGGGACGAAGACCGCAGAGATGCGGTCGGCGAGGCGCTGCACCGGGGCCTTGCCGGTCTGTGCCTGCTCGACCAGTTGGGTGATGCGGGCCAGGGTGGTCTCGGCGCCGACGCGCAGGGCCTGGACGACCAGGCGGCCGTGACCGTTGACGGTGGCGCCCGTGACCTCGTCACCGGCCGCCACCTCGACGGGCATCGACTCGCCGGTGACCATGCTGGCGTCGATCGAGCTGGCCCCCTCGATGATCCGGCCGTCGGTCGCGACCTTCTCGCCCGGACGGACCACGAAGCGGTCGCCGGCCTGCAGCTCCTCCACGGGGATCCGGTGCTCGGTCCATGCCCCGCTGCCGGTCTCGTGCCGCAGCACGGCGACGTCCTTGGCGCCCAGCTCCATGAGCGACTGCAGCGCCGAGCGGCCCTGCGCCTTGGCGCGCGCCTCGATGTAGCGGCCGATCAGCAGGAAGGCGGTGACGACGGCGACGACCTCGAAGTACATGTCGTGGCTGAAGCCGGTGAGCAGCGCCACGACCGACCAGCCCATCGCGGCGGTGGTGCCCACCGAGACGAGGGTGTCCATCGTGGAGGACAGGTGCCGGGCGTTGATCAGGGCGGCCCGGTGGAACGGCCAGGCCGCCCACAGGTAGACCGGCAGGGTCAGCACGAGCTGGGCCCACATGCCGGCGGTCCCCGCGGCCTCGGCGACGGGCGGCACCATGTGCAGCACCGCGACCACCAGGGCGAGGACGGACGCCACGACCATCCGCAGCCGCAGCGAGGACTGGTCCACGACATCGTGGGTCATGGCCGGCGCGCGACTGGCACGCTCCTGCTCGAGGGGCGTGGCGCCATACCCCGTCTTCTCGACGGTCGCGACGATGTCGGTGACGGACAGGGCGGAGGGGAAGGTGACGCTGGCCCGCTCGGTGGCGAGGTTGACGCTAGCCTCGACCCCGTCCAGCTTGTTGAGCTTGCGCTCGATGCGGGCCGAGCACGAGGCACAGGTCATCCCGGAGATGGCGAGATCGACGTGCTCGGTGCGCGTCGTGCTCGGGGCGGGCGTGCTCTTCGTGGTCGTGCTCATGGCTCCTGGTCCTGCGGTGCGGGTGGGTTCCGCGGGGCGTTCGTGGTCCGCCCCGCGGGGTCAGCGGTGGTGTCTCAGACCGACGGGGTGTAGCCGGCCTCGACCACGGCCGCGCGGGCCGCGGGCAGGTCCAGCGGGCCGTCGGACTCGACGAAGACGTCGGTGGCGCCGCCCTTGACGACCTCGTCGATCCGGACGTTGAGCACGCCCTGGACCTCGGTGAGCTCCTCGGTGACGGAGGCCGCGCAGTGGTTGCACGTCATGCCGGTGACGGCGATCCGGGTGACCTGGTTCTGGGTGGAGGTGTCGAGGATTTCCATGGTGCGCTCCTGTGTCGTGGGTGCTGCGGTGGATGGTGCTGCTGTGGGTGCTGCGGTCTGGGGTGCTGCGGTCTGGGGTGCGCCTGGACGGTTCAGCTGCGCACCAGGCGGGCGATGGCCGCCGAGGCCTCGGTGACCTTGGTCTGCGCCGCCTCGTCGGACTCCCGCGCGGCGTCGACGACGCAGTGCGCGATGTGGTCCTCCAGCAGGCCGAGGCTGACCGACTGCAGGGCCTTCGTGGCCGCCGAGACCTGGGTCAGGATGTCGATGCAGTAGGTGTCGTTGTCGACCATCTTCGCGATGCCCCGGACCTGTCCCTCGATGCGGGCGAGCCGCTTGAGGTAGTCGTCCTTGGAGCCTGTGTATCCGTTCCCTGCCATACCCTCGAATATACCCCCCCTAGGTATATTTGTCCAGCCCTCGACGCCCTCCTGGCTCCGGGCCGGGGCGGCCTGGGGAGCTAGGTGGACAGGTCCGGGTCGAACTCGCAGAAGCTCTCGTAGTGGTCGTCGGTGAAGTACCAGTGGTCCGGGTCGGTCTCCTCGAAGCCACCGGTGACGATGCGCCGCGGGCCGCGGTGGTCCAGGCCGGGCGTCTCGACGGTGAACTCGCGGTAGTAGTCACGGTCCTCGTCGGGCAGGATCCCCTCGCGGTTGCCGAACCGGACGCCGTCGTTGCGCGGGTAGTCATAGGGTCCGCCGGCCTCGATGTCCTCGATCACCGGCAGCGCGGTCGCCGGCAGGTCCATCACGTCGCAGGCCGGTATGCCAGGTGCTCCGAGCTCCGGCTCCGGCGCCGGGGGTGGTGACTGGGTGGGTGGCGCGCCGGTGCTGGGCGCGTCCGTCGTGGGTGACTCGGTGGTGGGTGACTCGGTGGTGGGTGACTGGGTGGTGCGTGACTCAGTGGTGGGTGACTCTGCGGAGGACCCACCCGTCTCCGTGGCGGAGGCGCCGGGGAGCAGGTCGCCCGGGGCTCCAGCTGCCGAGGGCGTGCTCGTGGTCGGCCGCGACACCGGGGACGGGTCGCTGAGCTCGTCGGTCATGCCGCAACCAGGCAGCACGAGCGCGACCGCGACGGCCAGTGCAGTCAGGCGCGACCGGGTCACGTCGGCCACCCCGCGGGGTCCTCGTCCACCCGGGAGTCGTCCCAGCTCGGCCTGGCGTCGGATGGTGCCTCGGGGGTGGCTTCGTCCTCCGGCAGGACGGGGACGCCGTGGTGGCGCACCAGGGCGACAGTCTCGAACGCCCGGTCGCCCTCGACGCCGCCCCGCCACAGGTCGGCCGAGGCTTCACGCAGGATCTCGGTCAGGGTGTGCCACCCCGGCAGGTCGGACTCCACCAGGGACTCGGCCCCATGGATCAGCAGCACGATCCGTTCCTCCTGCGGCCACCAGGTGGCGAGGTCGCGGAGGGAGTCCACGAGCGCGTCCAGGTTGCGACCGGCGGTCTCCGGCAGGCGCAGGGCGGTCGCGATCGCGGCCTGGGCCGCCCGCATGGAGGAGGGGGTCGGGTCCGCGTCGAGGGTGTCGGCCGTGGGCCGTGCGGTCGAGTGCCCGTCGCCGTCGTGGCGCAAGTCCGCCTCGGCGACCACGAACCCCGCAGACTCCAGGGCCGCCCGGATCCGGTCGGCGTCCTGTGGCGCGGCCAGCAGCACCCCGCGCCCCCGCAGGCCGGGCACGACGGCGCGGACGCGGGTGGGTGCGTTCATCGCTCCTCCGCTGCTCATGACGGTCAGACTATGCCTCCGACCCCCGACGTCCCGCAGCCATGCGACCAGATGAGCGCCGCGCGACGTCCTGGCACGCACCCGGCGCCCATCTGGTCGCACGGCCCAGGCGGGGGCGTCGGTGAGGTGGCGGGGGCGTCGGTGAGGTGGCGGGCGCGTCGGTGAGGTGGCGGGCGCGTCAGGTCGGCAGCGGCGTGGCCAGCATGGCGTCGAGCGCGATCGTCACCATGTCGCCGAAGGTCTGCTCCCGCTCCTGGGCGGAGGTCTCCTCGCCGGTGACGATGTGGTCGGACACCGTGCAGATCGCCAGTGCCTGTCGGTCGTGTTTCGCGGCGAGGGTGTAGAGCTCGGCCGCCTCCATCTCCACCGCGAGCACGCCGAACTCGACCAGGCGGTCAGTGAGATCGCTGCGGTCGTGGTAGAAGCTGTCCGAGCTGAAGATCGACCCGACCAGGTGCGTCGTGCCCGCCGCCTCCGCGGCCCCGACCGCGTGCCGCAACAGCGTGAAGTCGGCCGTCGCCGGGTAGTGGAACCCCTCGAAGCGGTGGCTGTTCATCGAGGAGTCGGTTGCCGCCGCCTGGGCGATCACCACGTCACGCAGCCCGAGGCGCTCGGTGAGTGCGCCGCAGCTGCCGACGCGGACCAGCTGCTGCACGGCATACTCCCGGATCAGCTCGTTGACGTAGATCGACAGCGAGGGCTGCCCCATCCCGGTGCCCTGCACCGACACCCGCTCGCCGCGGTAGGAGCCGGTGAACCCGAGCATCCCGCGGACCTCGTTGTAGCACTCGGCGTCCTCGAGGAAGTTCTCGGCGATCCACCGGGCGCGCAGCGGGTCGCCGGGGAGGAGGATGCGCGGCGCGATCTGGCCCGGCGCGGCGGCGATGTGGGTGCTCATGGCGAGAAGTATGACGTGGGGCCGCCGGCGCCATGCCGGTCACTGGGGGGCGGACCAGCAGAACCACTGAGAAAATGCGTGGGGGACCAGCAAAACCACTATCAAAATGGTGTGAGGATGGGGCGGTGTCGATCCACGTCCACGGTGCCCGGCTGCACAACCTGCGCGACGTCGACGTCGAGATCCCGCGGGACCGGCTGGTCGCGATCACCGGAGTCTCCGGGTCGGGCAAGTCGTCGCTGGCGTTCGGGACGATCCACGGGGAGGCGCAGCGGAGGTACTTCGACTCGGTCGCGCCCTTCGCCCGGAGGCTGATCCACACCGCGATCGACCCGCAGGTGCGGGACGTCACCGGGCTGCCGCCGGCGGTGGCCATCGAGCAGCGTGCCGCGGCGCCGTCGTCGCGCTCCTCGGTCGGGACCATCACGACGACCGGCAACACGCTGCGGATGCTGTGGTCGCGGTGCGGGGACTATCCGCCCGACGTCGAGCCGATGGACTCCGACCACTTCTCGCCCAACACCGCGGTCGGCGCCTGTCCGGAGTGCTCCGGGCTCGGGGTGGTGCACCGGCCGACCGAGGCCTCGATGGTGCCCGACCCCAGCCTGTCCATCGCGGAGGGCGCTATCGCGGCGTGGCCCGGGGCGTGGCTGGGCAAGAACTACCGCGACATCGTCGCCACCCTGGGCCACGACATCGACGCACCGTGGAGCGAGCTGCCGCAGGCCTCGCGCGACTGGATCCTGTTCACCGAGGAGCAGCCGGTCGTCACAGTCGTGCCCACGCGTGACGCGGACCGGATCAACCGGCCCTACCAGGGCACCTACTCCAGTGCGGCGCGCTACCTGATGCGGACGCTCGCCGAGACCAAGAGCGCCACCCAGCGGGCCCGGGCGCTGCGCTTCGTGGAGACCTCGCCGTGCCCGGTCTGCGACGGGCGACGGCTCACGCCCGACGCGCTGCGGGTCACCTGGCAGGGGCTCGCGATCGACGAGGCGCAGCACCTGCCGGTCAGCGACCTGCTGCCCCTGCTCCGCAGGCGGCTCGGGGAGCTGCCCGAGGACGGCACCGCGGGGGAGGCCGCCGAGCGGCTCCTGCTCACCGACCTCGTCTCCCGCCTCGACGTGCTGGTCACCCTGGGCCTGGGGCACCTCGACCTGGCCCGGCCGACGCCCTCGGTCTCCACCGGCGAGCTGCAGCGGCTGCGGCTCGCGACCGCGCTGCGCTCCGGGCTGTATGGCGTGGTGTACGTCCTCGACGAGCCCTCCGCCGGG
>ENA-UOUL01003301-UOUL01003301.1-bioreactor-metagenome-genome-assembly--contig:-NODE-3301-length-16803-cov-5.632847_pt1 | contig 16803 bp, 14 predicted proteins | sample MGYA00249838_ERZ747220 | MGnify/ENA primary metagenome ERZ747220 (study PRJEB28778, sample SAMN05720191) | bioreactor metagenome | isolation source: Anaerobic biogas reactor | place: USA:Washington...
CAGGCGGAGCCGGAGCAACGCCGCCCGGCCGATCCGCCGGCATTCGTGGCGGTGCGGGTTGAGGATTCGTCTTCCCGTGCGGAGGCAATCGCACGGGCCGCCGGTCACATTGCGATCGAGCTGTCCGGCGGCTGGCGCATTGACATTACGGCCCCCGTGGATCGCCAGGCTCTCGTCGACGTGCTGCTTGCCGTGAGTGAAGTCGAACGGGCGGCGTTGGAGGCCCACCCATGCTGAAGCTGCCGAGCCTGGGCGAACTTGATCGCGGCATGCCGTCGCGCATCTACCTGTGCACGTCGCCGGCCGACATGCGCAAGGGCTTCGACACCTTGGCGGCGATGGTGAAGGACTTCCTGGGCCGCGACCCGCTGTCGGGGCATCTGTTCCTGTTCGTCTCGCGCGGCAGGGACCGGCTGAAGATCCTCTACTGGGACGCCGACGGCTTTGCACTTTGGTACAAGCGGCTGGAGGAGGGAACCTTCCGCCTGCCCCGCCCCGGCAACGAGGCGGCCAGCGTGGAACTCAAGGCCAGCGAGCTTGCCATGATGCTCGAAGGCATCGACCTGCGAAGCATCAAACGCACAAAACGTATGATGCTTGGCGCTAAAAACGCATGATTTACTCAACGAATCTGGGTTTTTGAGGAACTTCTGCGGTGCTATGGCGTCTAATCATGCGTGACCACGGATGGCACACAACTCCTCGACGCCCCAACGCTCCCCGACGACTTGGCTACCTGCCACGCCATGATCGGCCAGTTGCTGGAGAACCTGCAGAACGCCACGCGCAAGCTCTCGCAGATGGAGCACCAGCTCCAGCAGTTGCTCCGCAGGCTCTACGGGCGCTCGTCGGAGAAGATCGATCCAAAGCAGATGGCGCTCTTCGCCGAGATGCTCAAGCAGAAGGGCTACGCCACGGCCGCCTTCGGCAAGTGGGGACTCGGACACTTCGGCACCACGGGCGATCCGAACAAGCAGGGCTTCGACCTGTTCTTCGGATACAATTGCCAGGCCCATGCCCACAGCTACTACCCGGCCTACCTCTGGCTCAACGACAAGAAGTATCCGCTCAAGAACGATCCGCCGATCCCCGGACACGGAGGTTTGGCCGAAGGTGCCGACCCCGCCGATCCCGCCAGTTACGCACCGTTCAAGGGCCAGGACTACGCGCCCGACCACATGATCGCACAGGCCCTTCAGTTCATCGAGCAGAACAAGGACCAGCCCTTCTTCCTCTACTTCCCCTCGACGATTCCCCACGTGGCCTTGCACATTCCCGACGAGGATCTGAAACCCTACCTGGGCAAGTGGGACGATCCTCCCTTCACTCGCCCGAAAGGCGGCTACACGCCGCATATCACTCCGCGAGCCGCCTATGCCGCGATGATCAGCCGGCTCGACAAGTCGGTGGGGCAAATCATGGCTCAACTCGAGAAGTTCGGGCTCGACGAGAACACCCTCGTCATGTTCTCGTCCGACAACGGCACGACCCACCTGGAAGAGGAAGTCGACTACAAGTTCTTCAATAGCGTCGGTCCCTTGCGCGGCCTCAAGGGGAGTCTTTACGAAGGCGGCATCCGCGTCCCCATGATCGCCAGGTGGAAAGGCAAGATCAAGCCGTCGTCGACGACCGATCTTCCGTCGGCCTTCTGCGACGTGATGCCCACGGTCGCCGAGGCCGCAGGAGTCGAAGCACCGAAAGGAATCGACGGCATCAGCTTCCTCCCCACCTTGCTCGGCCGGCCTGAGAAACAGAAGAAGCACGATTTCCTCTATTGGGAATTTGCCGGCTACGGCGGCCAGCAGGCCGTGCGAATGGGTGATTGGAAGGCCGTTCGCCAGAATATGCTGAAGAAGGGCAACCCCGACCCGCTCAAGATCGAACTGTTCAACCTCGCGGAGGACGTCGGCGAGCAGAACGACCTGGCCGCACAGAAGCCCGAACTGGTCGAGAAGGCCGCCAAGTTGATGGCGGAACAGCACGTGCCGAGCGAACTGTTCAAGATGCCGCCGCTCGACAAGTAGCCTCGCGCGAAGCATGAGCAGTCGAATCTGCACACGGAAGGATGGAATAGTGGAATGATGGAATGTTGGGTAATTCGGCGGTTTGGCCGGTTCCGGACGTTCCTCGCGGTTCTGCCGCTTCTTGGCATTTCCCACGTTCAGCCTGTGCTGGCGGCCGGAACGGAACCAGTTCTCTGCGCTGTCGAAGCCGACTCGACGCTCGCCTCGCCCCGTTTCGCTCCCTTCCGGCTGTTCGACGGAAAGACGACCGACCCGGACAGCCGCTGGGCCTCGGCGCGATCGGCCGAGCCGCATTGGGTGGCGTTGACTTTCACCGAGCCGGTTTCGATCGATCGCGTCGTCGTCCATGCACACTCGGAGCCTCACCTCGTGCTGCGTGGGGCCGAATTCCAGATACTTCGCGGAGATGCCTGGCAAACCGTTGCTGCGGTGAAGACCAACGACCGGACTCCCGTCGAGTTTGTGTTTCCACGCTGTGAGACGAAGGTTGCCCGGCTCTGGATCACCGACGCCTGCCGGCAAGACTCGACGGCCCGGCTGTTCGAGATCGAACTGTTCGATCGAGGTAAGCCGATCAAGCTGACCGTCTCTCGACCTGATCGGGTGACGCGTCCGAGAATCGACGACCAGGCCCTGCTCGATTCGGTCCGCCCGTTGCCCGATTCGTTGTTTCCCGCGCCGAACGAGAATGACCGCAACGGCCGGCTTCTGGCAGCTTACCGACGGGCGATCGTCCGCTGGGGCGAGGTCCTGGCAGAGCGAATCGTGCCGGTGCCGGAACGCGCTGGCCAGGCCTATTACGGACGTGGGGGCAGTCGCGAAGACGACGTTCGACCCATCGGCTATGCGATCCTGGTCAACGGCCTGCTCTGGCGAATGGAGGGCGCCGGCCGGGCGGATCGATGCCGGACCGACGCCGTCGCGGCGCTGCACTACCTGACCCAGAGCCACGTCACCGGACCATCAACCTGCCTGGACGGAAATCAGTGGGGCGACGTCTGGCAGTCGGCTATGTGGACTCGGGCCGCGGGTCTCGGCGCGTGGGCCCTGTGGAACGAACTGGATCGGGATCTCCAGTTGGCGGTTGCTCGGATGATCGAATTCGAGGCCGACCGGTTCCTGGATCAACCGCCCAAGAGCAGCATCAACCGCGACACCGGAGCCGAGGAGAATGCCTGGAACGCCCTGATCGTCTCGCTCGCGGCCAACATGATGCCCGGACATCCCCGGGCCGGCGATTGGGAACTCGCAGCAAAACGCTACATGTACAACGTCTTCTCCGTTCCGGCTGACGCCGCCGACACGTCGCCCGGCGACGATGGCCAGGCCGTCAACACCTGGGTCACGACCGTCAACGCGCATTCCGATTTCACCGTTGAAAATCACGGGCTCGTCCACATGGGTTACCAGAAGACGTCGATCGCCCAACTGCTCGAGAACGCCGTGCACTACCTGGCCGTCGGACGGCAGCCCCCCGCCGCCTGCCTGCATCACGTGAACGACGCCACCGAACTGCTCTACCGCTGCTCCGCCTGGGACGGCTCGCCGGTCTATTTCGGCGGAAACGACTGGAAGATCGTCCACACCCAACCCACCGACCTGCCGATCTACACAGTTCTCTCAATCGTGGCCGGCGATCGTCGGGCGGCACTGCAAGAGGTCCGCGGCCTCGAAGGCGTCGAACGGCTCCAGGCGGCCGAAGAGGGTTTCTTCAACGTGCGACGCGACCTCGAATACGGCGGTCTGTGCGCCTCCCGCCTGGCAGCCTGCTACCTGGTCCATGCCGCCCACGGCGCAGGCGCCGACCCGCTTCCGCCTGACGAATTCGATCGGCAGATGACGGGCGCGTGGCACCTGGAAGGCGGCCGGGCCATGCTGCACCGGACGCCGCAGAAGTTCGCCTCCTTCGCCTTCGGCCCCAAGTGGCTGGCCCTCACGCTGCCCAGCGGACCGGACCGGGCCGTGTGGCCCCACTTCGCCTCCTCCCTGGGCCTGATCGACGGCGAGGCCCCTTCCGCGACACAAGCCGAACCGATTCGCCTCTCGCCGCCACCCTACGAGAACGGCTTCTGGGCCGTCGGCCGGCTCAACCGCTGCGGAGGCAAGGTCCGCCACGATTTCGCTTTCATCTCGCCGGCCGCCGACGTGACCGTCTACGTCCAGCGCCTCTGCTACCAGGAAGGTTTTTACCCTGCTTCCCAAGAAACGGGAATCGTCGGCCACGAATACGATATCGCTATGAACCGTCGCACGTTCTTCGGCCGGTTCGGCTTCCTGGAAATCCAAGGCACCGGCGGGGAGGAGAAGACACACGAACTGGCAACCGACTGGCTCAACGTCGGCGGCCGCATCGGGTATGTCGTGAAGCGATTCCCGCAGACCGGCAACGTCGTCCGCTACCACGACCTGACCGGCGGCAGCGGCCGGGTGCCGAAACTGCAGGAGTGGTTCAGCCTGATCGGGGATGCGAGTGATGCATCGCCACCCGAAGGCGAGCGGTGGGCGTGCGTGGTGACTTGCCCGAACAGGTCGGCGGAGGAAACGGAGCGAATGGCAGATAGGGTGAGACTGAAGTCTGACGGTGATCGTGGGGCAATTTCTTCAATTCCGACTCGTGCACCGGAGGCACTTGTAGAGTGCTGGATCGACTTTCGCGAGGAGAATGTGAGAGTGGCGAGGTAAGTTCCAAGCAATCTCTGCTCCGCGGGAAGTCAGATACCCCTTGTTGCTACCCCCCCTCACGGACGGGAGGTGATTCGCGCTTTCTGGCCAGATCGTATACTGTAGTTATAGGAGCACGTCGGTCCAAGGTTTCACGTCTACTGGGCAGAGCCTTGATCTTGAGAACAGAATCAGGTGATCGGCTCACAATTCTTGGAGAAGTCTATGCGGCACCGCCGTCCACGGAAGCGAGTAATCGCCCCCTGGCCTGACGATCGTCCAGTTCCGGCTGAAGTTGCTAACCGTGCGTCCTATGTCGGAAGCGCCGAACACAAGGCCTATCCCAGTCCGGCAGGACACCCGGCCTTGCGATCCGATGCTTCGCGATGTGATCCCAGATACACTGACTTCGAGCGGATTACTCAGGTCTTGCGAGAGGGTATACGTCGGCGGTGTACGAGTGGCATATTTGAAGGCGATTTTCCGAAGTACGTCTGGGGTTGGCTTGACGGTCAACTCTACGAAGGAAGATTGGTCAACCGTCAACAGGGGACCTACAAAGGGTATCCACTGGAAGAAGCGGAGACTCCCAGCGACGACGATGGCTTGTTGAACTGGAATTGATTGAATGCTTAGCCTGCTGACCGAATGGAACGACGCGCCGGGAGTCAAAGATCCTGTCTTGGCGGCAACATGGGCCAGACTCGAAATCAGAGACGAGTCGGCGGGTGAGCCGAGGTGGCTCAGTCAAGTCATCAGGTCGACGACGAGCAGCGTGGGCCGAGGTGTATATGGTTCCATGTTTCCACTGGCAGAATGGATTGTCGAGAATTGGTGGTTTCTATTTCATGAGAGCTGTCGCGTTCCGGAGCTATCGAGCGGCCGTCTTCTCGCCGGCAACCCGAAGCAGCGCATTTGGATCCAACGCCATAACCTGCTGGCAGCGAGAGAAGGTGGCGCTTTGCCGGACCTGACCATCTTTCGCGACGGCGGTACCCTCGTCTTCAAGTGGGTCCCGGACCCGGACCATGACGAGAGTATCCGGCCCGTGAGATTTGTCGGCCAAGGCACCGCTCTGTTTGAACCAGTCGACGTGGAACGTTCGTTGCATCAGTTCGTCGAAGCCGTGCTCGAACGTCTAGTTGGTTTAGCGGACGATTCTGCTGACCGGCTGAGAGAGAATTGGAGGGCAATTTGTAGATCGCGCGAGGTTGAGTCCGAATTGTGCTCCTGGTCGGCATCTTTGGGGCTCGATCCCTACGATGAAAAAGAGCTAACGGATGATTTGGCTGAAGTTATGCAGTCGCGTCTCAGCAAGCTTCCTTCGGATTTGCAGCACGACTTGGTGGAAGTAGCAGCGGATAGTACGCTCGTCTCGGATTTGAATTGGCTGGAAGAAGCACTTTCTGGCGTATTCGTAGGCACCCGAACAAGCACCGGAACTCGAATGGTGATGCCCGCTACGGCGCATCAAGCCGGATATGATCGAGCGGCCCACATTGGCCGACAGTTCTCCCTTCCGCAAGCCCCGATCGGCAATCTGCCGGAGCTGTTGCACGAGCATCTCGATTGGCCCGTTCCGGAACAGCAGATTGTGACGATAGAAGGAACACGTGCCATCAGTGCTTTGGCTGGGAGAGACCGCCACAACAATCCCCGTGTGGTTGGTCCATCATTGGGACATTGGGCGGACCGTTTCCGCTTGGCTCGCTCCGTGTACTTTCTCACCGACGCTGCAGGATCACAGTGTCCGCGACTCATAACGCGAGCCTATACTTGGGATCAGCGTGCGTCACGTGCTTTCGCCGCCGAGCTGCTTGCCCCGGCGGAGTCGTTGCGTGCTCGTGTGGGCGACGTCGTATCTGTTGACGAAGTGGATCAGCTTGCGAGGGAATACGATGTGCGCCCCAATCTCATCGAACATCAGATCAGGAATCGCCTCTTGGTCGAAATCAATGAAGATTAGCTCGGTGTACGGTCATGCAACTCGACACCCTCACAACCTTCTTCATGTGGTGCACCGTCATCGACGGGGCCCTGCTGGTCCTGTGGACTGTCGTGTTCCTGTTTGCCCCCGACCTCGTGTACCGCACGCAGAGCCGCTGGTTTCCGATTCCCCGCCAAACCTTCGACGTGGTGATGTACGGCTTCCTCGGGCTGTTCAAGATCCTCTTTCTGGTGTTCAATCTCGTGCCGTACTTGGCGCTGCTCATCGTAGGGTAAGATGGGCGAATCGCGACAGTTGAAAACCGATCGCGGGCCTAGTAAACTGCGAGTCTGGTTCGCTTCCACCCCCTTTCGATCCTCTCGCACTTTTGGGAGACTCCCCGTGTCCACCATATCACGACGACGTTTTCTGGAAGATTCGATGTTGACCGTTGCGGCCGCCGGGGCGGCAGCGGCGGGCGTGGGCTGCGTGCTCCCGCAGCAGGTTCTGGCCAAGGTGGGCGCCAACGAGAAAATCGGCGTCTGCGTGGTCGGGATCGGTGGTCGCGGATGGGGAAGCCACTGCAAGGAATGGCTCTCTGATCCGCGTACGGAAATCCGCTATCTCTGCGATCCCGACTCAACCAAGGAGGCGAAGTGCGACGAGATCGCCAAGAAGCAGGGCGGCGTTCGGCCCAAGTTCGTCACCGACATGCGGGAGGCCTTCGACGACGCGGCCGTCGACGTGGTCAGCAATGCGTCCTCGAATCACTGGCACGCCCTGTGCGGCGTCTGGGCCATGCAGGCGAAAAAACACTGCTATCTGGAGAAGCCCATTTGCCACAACGTGCACGAAGGCCGGGCCCTGGTGGCTGCGGCGCTGAAGTACAAAATGTGTTGCCAAGTGGGAACGCAATGCCGTTCGAATCCCTCGAACATCAACGCCGTCAAGTTCATCCACGAAGGCGGGATCGGCGAGGTCAAGTTTGCCCGGGGACTCTGCTACCGGCGCCGCAAGTCGATCGGCCCGCTGGGCAACTACGAGGTACCGAAGACGGTCAACTACGATATCTGGAGCGGACCGGCGCCCATCCTCCCACTCACGCGACCCAAGTTCCACTACGACTGGCACTGGCAGCGGGTGTACGGCAACGGCGATCTGGGCAACCAGGGACCGCATCAGACGGATATCGCCCGCTGGCATCTGGGGATCGATCGATTCCCCAACTCGGTGATCACCTGGGGTGGTCGGCTCGGATACGACGTCGAAAACAAGGACCCGAATTTCGTCGACGCCGGCGACACGGGCAACATCGAGACGACCGTCTACGACTACGGCGACAAGTGCATCGTGTTCGAAACCTACGGGCTGGATACCGCCGACGTGCTCGGCGCCAAGGTCGGCGTGATCTCCTACGGTTCCAAGGGATACCTGGTGCAATCCTCGTACGGCTACTCCGCGGCGTTTGACCTGGATGGGAACAAGACGCAGGAGTTCAAAGGCGACGGGAACCATTTCTGCAACTTCCTGGATGCCGTGGTTGCCGGCGATCCGTCGCTACTCAACTCGGATGCCCTCTGCGGACACCTTTCGGCCGGTTTGAGCCATATCGGCAACATCTCCTACTACCTCGGCGAGAAGAACAAGGTTTCGGTCGCCGAATTGAAGGAGCAAGTCAAGCAGATCAAGAGCCTCGACGACAACGTGGCCACCCTGGATCGGATCGTGGAGAAGACCGAGGCCTACGGCGTCGATCTCAAGCGGACCCCGTTCTCGATCGGCCCGTTGTTGAAGTTCGATCCCGAAACGGAGACCTTTCCGGACAACGAAGACGCCGCCGCCATGGTTACCCGGGAATACCGGTCTCCCTTCGTGGTGCCGAAGCCGGAAGACGTATGACGTGCTCGGCCGGCACTCGTCAGCCCGCTTCGCCGGCCATCGGAGACGACACCCTCAGGTACTCTTTCGACATGGCGATCGGAGCACGCCACGAGGCATCGCGACCTGTGTCTGGACTGATCGCGGGGTGGCCCTTTGAGGCGAAGGTCAAGGTGCTCACGCCGGTCCGGGCGCCCGGCGGCGGATGCGGCTAGGGGCCAAGAAGTGTCCTTCTCCACTGTCAGTGACCCGGCCTGTGACGTGGCACCCCTCATTGTGGGGCATTGATTGTGGCGGATAATACTGTTGAATGACTCCGGTACTACCGTGATGGCCGTACCACGGCGAGGATGAATGGTCGTTGCATCGTGGCTGGATTTGGGGCTGCCCGCGGGACCGAGAGGAGGCGGTTAAGGCGTGAATGCCATTGACGCCAATCCCACATGGATGAGGAGGGCAGGCAATGTTAGTCCTGTCGCGAGAGTGTGACACGACCGTTTGGATCGGCCCAAATGTCAAGATTAAGATACTGTCGATCCAGAAACGGCGGGTGAAGCTGGGAATCGAAGCGCCGGCCGGGATCCAGGTATGGCGAGACGAGCTCATTGAGGGTTCAGACATCGCCCGCGTGATCTACGAAGAACCCTCCCAGGGCAGGGTTCTGGAAGGCCCGAGTCCTGTTCTGCTGGTCGAGGATGATCCCGACCACGCGATGCTCATCGGCCGAACGCTTTCTGAGGTCTGCCTGGCCGCCCCGGTGATCGCCGAGACCGGGGGTGACGCCCTGGAGTTGCTGGACCGTGCCGCCGAAGAACCCGGGCACTCGCTGCTGCCGCGTCTTGTCGTGCTGGATCTGCACTTGCCGGACATGTCCGGCCTGGAAGTCCTTCGCGAGATCCGATCCAGGCCGGATCTGAAGACGATGCCGGTTGTCATTCTCAGCGCCGAACAAAGCGACGCCGTGGTGACGAGTTGCCTCGAGGCAGGAGCCAACGCCTTTGTCACCAAGGCCGCCGATTATGATCAGTTCCGCAACTCGATTCGACGGCTGGCCGTCTTCTGGGGAGGCGAGTGCCGGATTCCCGCGCTTGCGGAAAGCGACCGCGAAATGCGCCCGGTAAAGGCCAGGTGAGGCGTCAGGGTTCGGGGTTCAGGATATGCCATAGGAAGGTAAGCGTCCACCGGGATGTCGCCGAACACCATTAACAGAGGCCTCGCGGAGTTGGCGGCCCGAGAAGCCGATCCGGAAGCACCGATCGGCTCGGTGCCGTAGAATCGGCCGGCCGCGCTGCTGCCGTCCGTGCGCTGCACGGCATAGTTGTGCAGGACCGCCTGGGGAACGGGCCCTCGCCAGAACCTCCGCCGCCAAGGTCCACAACCGTTGCCGCTCTTGGGCCGTGCCGGCCTTCTGGGCGACGCGGGGCAGATAGTAGGCCGGAATCAACTCCTGCCGCATCCACTGTTGCACGGTCAGGTCGTATCCCCACGCTATCAGCCGCGCGGCAATCATGGTCCAGAAGAAGGCCACGGTGGCCTGCATGCGGCCGAGAACGCGGCGGGCCTTGGCCAGTTTGGTGCGGGCCTGCGCGGAAAGGTCCGCCTCAATCGCCACCTGATCGAGCGCGTCGAAGTGGCCTTGCGATCGTCGGCCAACCTCCTCGGCTGCGAGCGGTTGTCCATGCTGTCGTCCTAGCGCCAGGGAACCGTCAAGGACGAACGACTACGGTCGGTGCCCGCCTGCCTCTTTCCGCCCCAGGTGCGCCCATCAGTCCTGCCGGGCTCGATTCAACGTCCCCCTGGCGAGCGAGCGCCCATTCCTGCGTACCGCAACTCGTGCGCACCGTAGGTTTGCCTCGCGGCGTTCTTCACTCGCCGACGTCTTTCGGCGGATAAGCATGGTCCTTCTCTTATGGGCTTTGAAGATGGTAGGCCGCCCACAGAACCACCGAAGAGTCTTTTTCCTAGCCTGGATTACCACAGCGCAGGTTGAGCCTAACATCGCGGGGCGTCCGGGGGCGTGTTTTACGGGATTTGTTGAAAAACTGCTATAGGTCGATATTTATCGTAAAAGGTATAATGCCACGCTCGCAGGAAAAGACGGCCGTTTTTGGCATGTCGTCGTGCATCGGCTCAGAACCGGCTCATTCCCCGAGGAATTCCGCGTTTTGTGCCCGATGGCCGACAAGATGGCCAGAATCGGGAATCGAGGGAAACGGAGTGGCTGTACCTATTATGAGTAAACCCTCAGACCTAACGGACTTGTCCCAGGCCTTTCTGATTCCGAGCAACGCCGCGCACCGCCAGTACGAAGCCTTGCGGGCCTATCTTGTCGATCGTGTGCCGCAGGCGGAGGCAGCCCAACGTTTTGGCTACACACTCGGCAGTTTTCGCGTCTTGGTCCATGAGTTCCGCCAAGACCCGCAGCGCCAGTTCTTTCTCTCCCCTCAAGTCAGGCGCCGATCCGAACCCAAGGATCCGTTGCGGGAAAAAATCGTCAAGTTGCGCAAGCAGAACCAGTCCGTTTACGACATCAGCGAGGCGCTCAAGAAGGACGGAACCCCTCGCAGTGCCGTGGCGGTGGGCGAGGTGCTCAAGCGAGAGGGATTTGCCAAACTGCCCCGTCGACGCGATGAAGAACGGCCGGCAGGGACACGTCCTACGGCAGCCGATCGAGCCGACGTGCGGGAACTGAGCCTGAAGCCGAGAAGCTTCCGCACCAAGTACGGGGGCTTGTTTTTGTTTCTGCCCGCCTTGGCCTCGCTGGGCTTTGACCAGGTGATCCGCAGAAGCGAGTTGCCCGGAACCGAGATGATCCCCGCGGCTCATGCCGTGCGATCCTTGCTGGCTCTCAAATTATTCTGCAAACGGCGCCACACGCATGCGATGAGTGCCGTATTGGACGAAGGGCTGGCGTTGCGGCACACGATCGACAAGATAGGCCCGCAAGGCTTCGTACTGAGCGAGAACGCTGCAAGGCCGGGATCATCAGGACTTCAACCGCAACTCGATGGGCTCCGCATCGTCGTCCTCGGCCCGGTCGTTTCCGAGGCGGGCCGCCACGGACGTCTGGAGCGGCAAACGCTCGGGAGATAGCAGTGGCCGTTCGGGGACGAGCAGCATGGGGCGATCGGAGACGATCTCCCGCACGAGCAGGTCGGCCAGTTCGGCGTCGCCCGGCTCCTGGTGCTGCAGAGCCTTGAGCAGATAGATGGCCAGGACGATCGGCGCCAGCGACGCCGCCGTGACGCCCAGGCAGGTCAGTGCCGCCCCAAACAGGGAATCCCAGTAGCGCTCCTGGGCAATCTCGCGACGCTCCTCGTCGAGGCCTTGACGCTGCTGGTCTATTTCACGGCGGGCTTCCATTGCGGCCATGTGCGTCTCGCTCGCATGCCTCAAAACGGTTCCGATCCGTGTACTGGATAGTGCCAACGCCGATTGTTAGGATGTGCTATCGTCTGCGAACAGTTTCTCTTCTGTCACTTGAATTGGGGAGGGTTCAGTCATGAGAATCGCAACCGCATTCCTCGCTGGTCTTGTTCTTGTTGTTGTGGCTCGTCCGGCAAGCTGTCAGGAAACTGCCAGCATTCCCAAGGACGTCCTGAAGAATTTCGGCTATTTTGTTGGCGACTGGAAGAGCGAATCACAGGTTGGCGACTTGAAGTCGGAAGGAACATGGTCAGGCCGTTGGGGCAAGGGAAAGAACTGCCTCATTCGCGAATCCTCGTATTCCGAGAATGGCGAGATGATGTTCGGTAGCGGGGTGATTGGTTGGGATGCAGCGAAGAAGCGTATCGTCGAACACGTCTTTTGGACAAAGAACCAGAATTACACGATTCTCTGGACACTTGACGCGGCCGGGAATCTCGACGGTGAACTCACGGGCTTCGAAGAAGGGAAACAGTTTACGGCAGAAGCCGCCGTCACAAAGAACGGCGCAAACGAGTGCGTGTATACGTCCAAGAATCTGGCTGGCGATGACATAAAAGTCGTTTTCCACAAACAGCCTCGCGTAAAAGGCAAGAAGGCAAAAGAGAAGAAAGAATAGACACCCCGATGCATGAGCCGTGCCATCGGGCGACGAAACGGAGTTTCCCCGGCTTCGGCATCGCCGTTTGAACATTTGGCCGACTAACACACAAGCGCCCGGCGTGGCGGCAGTGCTGGGGAATGAACGGGCCAGAGTGTTCCTGCTTCGTAGCATCTTGTCACAACCGATTCTTGCGGAGGTTCGGCCATGTTTCCACGTTGGCTGCTTGCACTGGCAGTCTTCAGCCTCACCGGCTCCGTTTATGCAGAAACCGCCAACATCATTGACAGACCAGCCGTCGCGTCGAATCTGAAGCTCCTGGAAGCCTGGTTGCAGTCAGAGATCGACTATCGCGATCAGCCTGGCTTTGTGGTTGGCATCGTCCTTGACCAAGACCTTATCTACGCCAAGGGCTTTGGTTACGCCGACATCGAGAAGAAACGCCCGATGACGACGGACACGCTGTTCCGCATCGGGTCACAGTCCAAGACGTTCACGGCAATCGCGGTTTTGCAGTTGCTGGAACAGGGAAAACTCTCGCTTGACGATCCCGTGAAGGAACATCTTCCGAATTTCTCAGTGGCGGGTGACGAAGTCGCCTCGGAAGAGATCACGATCTTTCATCTGCTTACGCATACCGCAGGTCTGCTGAGCGAGGGTACGCAAACGACTCACTGGTCCGACTGCGAGTTTCCAACGTGGGCTCATATCGATGAACAGCTCAAATCCGTGACGATCGTATTTCCTCCCGAGACAAAGCGAAAATACTCGAATCTCGGATATGTGCTGGCTGGCCGGATTGTCGAAGCTGTTTCCGGCGAGTCGTTCGGCGACTACGTTACCCGGCATATTCTCACACCCCTGGGAATGGACTCGACCTTTGTCGAATTCCCCGAATCTTGCCGGGAGCGGCTGGCCACCGGCTACGGTCGGCGGATGCCGGAGGGCACGCGGGAAGTGATTCCCCATTGGGATGCGAAGGGGATGACGGCCGCTTGTGGAATGTCGTCGACGGTCACCGACATGGCCAAGTACGTGGCGTGGCAGAACCGCTCAATCGACGGGAAGGAGCAGGATCTCCTGTCGCCTCGTACGTGGCGCAAAGCTCGCCATGCACATTGGGTCGATCCGGAGTGGGACAAGGGCTGGGGATTGGGTTATGAAGTCGTCCATCAAGGGGATCGTGAGCTGATCGGCCACGGTGGTCACATGCCCGGCTTTTTCACGTCGACCTACATCGACGCCAAGCAGAAACTGGGCGTTATTGTGCTCACCAACTCGATGGACGCCCAACCCTACCTTGGCAATCCCCGCAGCATCCCCGAGAGAATCTTCCAGTGGGTCGGCGGAGCCATCGCCCAGCCAGATACCGGCAAGGAAAAGCCAACTCCCGTCGAATGGCAGCGCTTCGAAGGGACCTATCGATGTATTTGGTGCGACGTGCGCGTGATGGTTCTGGATGGGCAGTTGGTGATGGTCGACCCCAACGAGCCGAATCCGAAGGAAGCACTTTCGACGCTTGAGCCCATTGCGGGACGCCCCGGCCAGTTTCGCGTTGGCAAGACCTCCGATGCCCAATCGTACGGCGAAAGCGTGGTGTTTGAAATGGAGCCGGGCGGCCGAACTGCGAAGAGTGTTATGGTCGGTTCAGCGCGGCTCGAACGAGTTGCCTCCGCCTGGAACAAGCCGGCGGCCAACTGACGCTGAATGGGAGAACGAAACGATGAACAAGGCACGTCAAGTTGCAGGTGCACTCCAGGATTCGCGGGCGCCACGGGGGAAGGGACCGTCTATGTCTCGCCGACACTTCACGAAGTGCCTGGCCGGCGCCGCAGCGACCCTGATCGCCCAGCACCGTTACTCTGTGTCAGATGAGAAGCGACCGCCGGAAGAGGCACACTCCAAGATGCCACAGGTGAATGGGGATGGTGCTATTTTCTTTCCCGACATGCACCGCTCGGACGTAATGAAGGGCTTTCCGCCACCTGAGGATCAACGAGTTACGCTGGAGAACTGGGCCTATTCGTCGACGGGCCACTGGCGATGGACGCATCTCAATCCAGACAGGGTGTTCAAGTCCATTCAGATTGAACGGGGAGCCGGGCCTGTTTGGCAGCTACCCCGCGAGATGATTGCTCCTGACAGATTGCTCCAGGCTGAGGTATTGTGGGGCAACGCGGCGAGCGAGGCTCGGAAGATTCCGCTGCCTGAATGGCTCGAACGGGCTGATATCGACGCACTGGTCGCACTCCGCGATGGCCGCATCGTTGCAGAGATCTACACCGGCAAAATGACGCCGCGTACCCGTCACATCATCTGGTGCGCGAGCAAGTCATTCTTGTCAACCCTCTTGGCACCGCTGATAGCCAGTGGAAGACTGGACGAACACGCGGAACTGACTCGCTATGTACCCGAGTTATCCAAGACAGCATTCTCCGGTGCGACCATTCGTCAGTGTCTTGACCAGACGACTGGGATTCTGGCCCAGGAATGGCTCGATGGCACCCAGCTTGCGAAACTTGACGAAGCGGGGAAACGGCAGTGGGATTGGGGCAGCCCCGAGTTCAAACGGGCTCAGCATGCACTTGCCAGAAACAGCCGAGCTTCAGGACTGTTTCCGTGGCTGGACACCGATCCTTTCGTCGGCTACTACGATTTCCTTTTTACACTTCATGAGCAAGAGTACCCACACGGCAGGCAGTTCAACTACAAAGACTCCAACAGCATGGCGTTGCAGCTTACTCTGGAACGGACAACCGGCATCTCCTATCTTGAGCACGCGAGCAACCTGATATCGGAAATCGGATTCGAAGCGAATGCCGGCGTCATGCTCGATCCGGCGGCAACACCGGTTGGCGCATTCGGCATGACCATGACGGCGAGAGATTTTGCCCGATGGGGGCAGATGGTCTGTGCACGGGGTCGCGTGGGCAGAGACAAGGTACTTCCGGGCCAACGAGAACTCGTGGACCAGATGGTCTCTGACCTCGGACCGGAGCGACTGGAGGGGGTGTGGGACCCCGGATCATGGCCCAACCTCGGGTACAAGAGCCTGTTCTGGAACTCCGCTACGCATCGTGGACGCAATCCAGTCTTCCATGCTGCCGGGGCATGGGGCCAGAAGTGTTTAATTGATCCCGCTGCTGGGGTGGTTGTCGTTCAACTTGGATCGTCATGGGATCATGATCCCGATCGCATTGCAGACAATGAAGTTGGGAATCACGCAGAGGTCGCTTTGTGGTCTTTCATGCAGGACGTCGTTCCGACGCTCGTCGGTTGAGTGAGGAAACGGAGTTGTTCCGAGTCTGGCCAGGCAATGGTCCAATGTGGGACGGCGCGATTAAGGGAGCTGCTTTGTGCATTTGCCTAATCGCGAGCTGCCGTCGAAAGCGATTGCCTGATTTCGCTGAGGTGAGTGGCAATGTTGAAAACGACACAGAGGAACTCGCAGACCATTCGGATGGCCAGAAGAACGAGCAGGACCGTCACGGCGGCGGCGCTGACCCACAGCGGATAGAGAAGGGTGTGCTGATACACCCATTCTGTCCGATGCGACGGGTGTTCCTGTTCCAGTTTCGCCAGATTCGCTCGAAGCTGTTCGAGACTCAGCTTCTCGTACTCGGTGCGAATGTCCTTGCTATCAGGCTTGGGTGTTTTCGGCTTGTCACCGGCCGAAGTTGGAAGAGATGGCTCACGGGATTCTGGTGGTTCTTCGCGCCGGGACTCGGCCATCATCTGCTCGAATTCCTTGATTTCGATCAGATCGGCAATGACGGACTCGCGATAGACCACCTCCCTCGGACGAGTGTTAGGCACAGAAATCACCCGCGGCAAGGCAGTCTGGAGGCTGCCGAGGGCGTAAATCATGACCGTCAACCGTAGCATCCAGGGGTCGGGCTTGCGGCAGCACCTCGACAACCGACCCAATCGGACTTTTCTCGGGCATCGGGCGAGATCCTGGCGGGGCCAGCACTGTGGGTAAGGCTGCTTCCGGCACGCGGAACGTGGCGGGTGGCAAGGGAGCGTCGGGGACCCTGCTCGCAGTTTCGTAGCGGGCGGAATCCTGCTTGCTGCGGTTCGCAGTGAGTTTTTAATGGCACTTTTTGGGTAATCGCGGCACGAGCGCATGCCAAATGGGAATCGGGCCGCCAAGCCAAGGCATGCACCCCCCACGTGGATGGGTGCATCTCTGCCAAGATCTTGGTTACTCGGGTGACTGCCATGGGGATTTCAAGTAGGGCGGGGACATTTTTTTGTAACTGCGTACGTTTTTCGCTCCACCCTGA
>ENA-UOUL01003303-UOUL01003303.1-bioreactor-metagenome-genome-assembly--contig:-NODE-3303-length-16796-cov-7.873617_pt1 | contig 16796 bp, 18 predicted proteins | sample MGYA00249838_ERZ747220 | MGnify/ENA primary metagenome ERZ747220 (study PRJEB28778, sample SAMN05720191) | bioreactor metagenome | isolation source: Anaerobic biogas reactor | place: USA:Washington...
ATGTTGACCGTCGGAGGCGTGTCGTAGACGGTCGCGTCGACCTGCCTGTTCATCAGGGCCGAGATCGCGAGCGGGAAATTGCCGAACGATTTGAGGTTCGAGGCTGGCATCTTCCCGGTGGCGATCAGGTTGTCCTGGACCCACCACCACCCGGTCGTCCCAAACTGGGAGCCGATCACGATCCTGCCGGACATCTCACAGGGTCGTCAGAAGGACGGGATCCGTCTGACCGACGTACCTCTCCAACGAGGCGAGCTCGACGGGGAGTTGGCGGTTTCCTCGCGACTGCCGGGGGGCACGGCGACGTCGAGCGGGGGTTCGATAGGACGGCCCGGCTCGATACCCGGGACGAAGAGGTTGCCCGGCTCAGCTGCACCCGCTCCAGCCGCAGTGCTTGCAGATCCCCTGGTTGCACCCCTCGCCGAAGTCCAGGGGGGCCCGGCACTCGGGGCAGAGCCGCTTCTCGTCGACCTTCCGGATCTCCCAATCCCTGAGGGTCGTGATGCTCTCGTTCCTCGCCGAGAGCTCGATGCAGCGCCCGACCACGTCGGCGCAGGAGTGCCCCTCGGCGGACGGGTTCTTGATCGCGGAGATGCAGTAGACCTTCGCAAACTGCCGGACGAACTTGTGGTACGGGACGCCGTTCTGGAGCCCGGTGCTGATCGCCCGCCCAATCGCGTTGCTGTTCGCCTCGCATCCTCCCTGCCCGACCGTCCGGATGAAGACCTCGATCGGCTGGCCGTCAAGCAGGTTCACGGTGACGTAGAGCCGGCAGCACCCCGACTGGCAGAGGTACGTCCGGCCCGCGAGCTCCTTGGGCCGGTCGATCGGGAGCCGGGGGACCTGCTCGGGGAGGCTCCCGTTCGCGGCCGTCCCGGCGGCGACGGGCTCCGTCTCCTTGAGGGCGAGCACGACCGTCTCCCGGCTCCCGGTGCGGTAGATCGTGATCCCCTTGAGACCGAGCCGCCAGGCCATCAGGAGCGCCTCCTCGCAGTCCTCCCTGGTCGCCGAGGCGGGCATGTTGATGGTCTTGCTGATCGAGGCGTGGACGTGCTTCTGGAAGCTCGCCTGCATCAGGACGTGGTCGCGCCACGAGATGTCGAGCGCGGTCCTGAAGAGTGCTCGGAACTCGTCCGGGAGCCAGGCGACGTCCTGGACCGTGCCGGTCTCGTGGACGTGGGCGATCGTCTCCTCGAGCCGCCTCGCCCGCTCCTCCTCGGGGAGGCCCAGGCCCGCGACGGCCCGGCCGAGCGCCTCCCGGAAGACCGGGTTCACGATCACGAAGGTCTTCCCGACCGTGTTCTTCCTGGTGTAGGCGAACGAGAAGACCGGCTCGATCCCGCTCGAGCAGCCGGCGAGCAGGGAGATCGTCCCGGTGGGGGCGACCGTCGTCACCGCGGCGTTCCGGACGGATACCTCTCTCCAGACGCTCCCCTCCCAGGCAGGGAACGGCCCCAGCGCCACCGCGCGCCGGTGCGATTCGTCGACCGCGGCATCGTTTATTAGCCGCATCACCCCCTCGCACCAGGCCCTCCCCTCGTCCGAGTCGTAGCGGAGGCCCAGCATCAGCATCGCGTCGTGGACCCCCATCACGCCCAGGCCGATCTTCCGGGTCCGCTTCGTCGCCTCCTCGATCTCGGGGATCGGGTAGACGTTCCGTTCCACGACCAGGTCCAGGAACCGGGCGGCCATCCGGGCGGTCTCTTCGACCCCGTCCCTGTCGAGGGCGCCGTCACGGACGAAGGCGGCGAGGTTGATGCTCCCGAGCACGCAGCTCTCGTAGGGGAGGAGCGGCTGCTCGCCGCAGGGGTTCGTGATCTCGATGGGGCCGAGGTCCGGCGTCGGGTTGTGCCGGTTGATCTCGTCGTAGAAGAGCACCCCCGGCTCCCCGTTCCGCCAGATCCCGTCGACGATCCCCGTCCAGATCCGGCCCACCGTGACCTCCTCCCCGGTGACGGGGTGGACGATCCAGACGGTCTCGAGCTCGCGTCCCGCGACCAGGTCCATGAACCGGTCGTTCACCATCACCGAGATGTTGAAGTTCGCGACCTCGCCCTCCTCGTGCTTCATCCCGATGAACGCCAGGATGTCGGGATGCCAGACGTTCAGGATCCCCATGTTCGCCCCCCGGCGGCGCCCGCCCTGCTTGATCACGTCGGTCGCGGCGTTGAAGACCCGGATGAACGAGATCGGTCCCGAGGCGACCCCGTCCGTTGACTGCACGCTCGAGCCCTCCGGCCGTATCTGCGAGAAGTTGTAGCCGGTCCCCCCGCCCGTCTTGTGGATGATAGCGCCGTGCTTCATAGCGTCGAAGATCCCGTCGATCGAGTCGGGGACCGGCAGGGTGAAGCAGGCCGAGAGCTGGCCGATCTCCGTCCCGGCGTTCATCAGGGTCGGGGAGTTCGGGAGGAACCGGAGGCTCCGCATCGCCTCGAAGAAGGCCGCCCGGTCCCGGTCGTCCTCCGCGACGGCATCGGCGACGCGCCGGCAGATCTCCTCGAAGGTCGTTTCCCCTTTCCGCAGGTACCGCGCGGAGAGGATACTGTCGACAACAGGTGATGTGGTCATGGAACCGTCGTGCCTCGCGCTGGTTGATCCGTACCGGGCCGACGGGAGGACCGTCCCCGTCCGCCGCCGCGGATGCCGGGGTGCCGCCGTGCGGCGGAGGATCCCGGCAGGATAGATCTAATTTCGTGCGGGGGTAGATAGTCGATGTGCCCGGGGCACCCCCTCGGCCCGGGCCTCCCGCGGGGCCGCGGAACCCGGGCCTGGCCCCCCGCCGGCCCCCCTCCTCCGGCGATGGGCCGTTTCACGCCCCCTGCCAGCCCGGAGCCCCCCAGGAGCCCGTGCCGGCGCCGCGCGCCAACCGCAGGACTGGCCCGTCGCCGGTTCCCACGGGCGCTCCCTGTTTGCCAGCGGGATGCCGGGAGACCGCGCCGTACCCGCGGGGTTCCTCAGGACCCGTGGATCAGCTCATCGACGATCCCGCGCCCTGCAGGGTCGTCCGCGAACGTGGCCTCGACGATCGCCCGCTCCTCGTCGCCGCCGATCGTCGAGAGCGCGGCCGCGGCCATCCACCGGCAGCACTCGTTCTCGCTGCGGAGGTTCTCCATTAGCGTGGGAACCGCCCGCCGGTCGCCGATCCTCTCGAGGGCCCAGATCGCCGGGGCCCGCGTCGTCGTGTTTCCGTCGAGGGCCGCCACCATCAGGGCCTCGACCGCCGGCGGGCCGATCCGCTCGAGCGCGATCGCGCCCCTCCAGCGCATCTCGCGGTGGCTCGATCCCAGCAGGGGCGCGACGGCGAGGATCGCCGCCTCCCCCACGCAGCCGAGCTCCTCGGCCGCGTCGAGCATCTCCCAGGTGGTGCCCTGCACCAGCCTCGAGACGAGGTTGTTGACCCGGTGTTGCTGCTCCATCTCTCCTCTCCCCTCCTCAGTGCCGATTCGTATCGACATCCTCCCTGTCCACGCTGTGGATAATAGAGATTTGCCCCCCGACAATGCACGGCAATCCTGACGGGCAATCCGCGCCGGCGGATCCGCGGGGGGATTCGCCGGCGCGCCACGGACGGCGCGCGTTCCCGGGCCGGCGACCCTCCGTCGCTCCAGGGCCCCGGGCGGGTCGCCCCGGCATGACCGCTCAGAACGGGACGGGCAGGATCGCCTCGTCGATTCGGATCGGCCGCCGCTCGGCGCGGAGCTGGCCGCCATCGACCACGAACCCGGCCCGGGCGAGGACCTCCTCGAGCCTCCCCTCGGCAGAGACGGCGTCCAGCCGCCGGCGAACGGCGGCCAGCGCTCCCTCTCGCGCGTCCTCGGGAGAGCCGCCGGTCGCTTCGCACCCGAACTCGGGGCAGACGGCCAGGAACCCGCCGCCGGAACGGTAGATGACGATGCTGACCGCAAGGTCCGCGATCACCGGTCCCTCCCCTCGCCCGCTGTCCGGCTCCCGGCGGGAACCGGGGCTTCCGCTCGCCGTTGGGCCCCTCTCCGTGTGGGATCGAGGGAGAGGTGCCCGGGATCGCCGGCATCTGCGGCCCCGGCATCGATCGATCCTGAACTCCCGCGCATCGTCCTCTTCCGGCAACCGGGCCGCGGCACGTGGCCGGGCGGTCCCCTCTCGCTCCCCCGCTCCCGCCTGCGCCCGGGGGCAGGCGTCCTTCAGGCGATCGGGACGTAGATCTCGGTCAGGATCTCACCCGGCTCGACCTCGTGCGGATCGTTCAGATAGGCCTCCCTGATCGGTCCAACGATCCGGAGGTCCCGTTCGGCGATCCAGGCGAAGAGCCGCTCGTAGACGGGGGGCATCTCCTCGTACGGGCCGTGATGCACCGCCTTCGCGAACCGCCCGCCGGAAAGGTCGTAGTAGGCGATCTCTCCCTCGGTCTTCACCCGGTTCGCCACCGGGAACGCGACCTCCAGCTCGAGCTCCCCGGGCTCCGTCGCCTGGCCGGCATCGCCGGCGAGGGTCTCCGGGTAGAGGGCGACGGGTGGCCCGATCGGGATGCCGCCTTTCTCCAGGATCAGGGTGCAGACCTCCCCCAGCATCGCGGGGATGAACATGGATATCTCCGAAAAATTCCCCCGGCGTTTGAGGCCTACCACTGTCTGGGCAGGCAGCTCGACGATCTCGATCTCGTCCATGGCCAACCGGTGGGCGGCGGCAGAGATAAGCATGGCGGCACTGGCGGCGCCGGGAGGGGCGGCCCCTCGTCCCGCTCCCCCCGTCAGCGGAGGATCCGGGCGAGCTGGACCAGGTCGAGGTAGCCGTCGTCGGTCCGGAAGCCGGCCCGCCGGACCCCTTCTTGCTCGAACCCGCAACCGGCGAAGAGGTGCAGCGAGCGCTGGTTCCCGGCGACGACGAGCACCTCGAGGCGGACGAGCCCCCGGCGGGCCGCCTCGTCCACCATCGCCCTGATGCCCCGTCCCGCGAGCCCGCGACCCCACCAGGCCGAGTCCAGGTAGACGAAGAGCGAGGCGGTGTGGCCGAGCCGCGACGAGGGGTCGGCGGGGATCAGCCCGACCGAGCCCGCCACGGCCCCGTCGACCCGGAGGGCCCACCACGCCCCCTCCTGCTCCCGGATGTAACGGAGGAAGTCCAGGGTCCGGTCGAGCGGGACCGGCGGGGCCAGGTCGAGGAACCGGGCGACCTCGGGGTCGTTGACCAGCCGGTTCAGGGCACGGACGTCGTCCTCGGTGACGGGGCTGATCCGGAATCCCGCCGGCAGCCCCTCCCGTTCCCCCGGGTCCCCGTTCGAATCGTCTCCCTCCCGCGGCCTGGCGACCGGTATCATCGGCTCTTTCCCAGCGATCCCAGGATGCCCCGGACGAGCTGGCGGCCGAGCTGCCCGCCGATCCCGCGCGCCGCGCTCTTGGCGAAGGTCCCGATCACCTCGCCCGCTTCCGCGTCGCCACGCCGTGTGCGCGGCGCCCTCTTCGGGACCGGCGCCTCTCCCGGAGGTTCGGGCTCGGGGACCCGTGCGGCGAGGGCTTCGTAGGCCGAGACCCGGTCGACGACCTTCTCGTAGAGGCCGGCGACCGGAGAGGCGCGGCGGACCGCGCTCCGCTCCTCGGGCGAGAGCGGGGCGAGCCGGCTCTGCGGCGGCAGGACGAAGGCGCGCTCGACCGGCGTCGGGACCCCGTCCCTGTCGAGCACCGAGACAAGCGCCTCGCCGACCCCGAGCTCGGTGATCGCGGTCACGGTGTCGACCCCCGGGTTCTGCCGGAGGGTCTCGGCCGCCGTCCGCACCGCGCGCTGGTCCTTGGGGGTGAAGGCGCGCAGGGCGTGCTGGACCCGGTTCCCGAGCTGGCCGAGCACGCTCTCGGGGATGTCGAGCGGGGACTGGGTCACGAACCAGACCCCGACCCCCTTCGACCGGATCAGCCGGACCACCTGCTCGATCCGGTCGAGCAGCACCTTCGGCGCGTCGTCGAAGAGGAGGTGGGCCTCGTCGAAGAAGACGACGATCCGCGGCCGCTCGGGGTCGCCGACCTCGGGCAGGTTCTCGTAGAGCTCCGAGAGGATGTAGAGGAGCAGGGTCGAGTAGAGGCGCGGGGCCTTCATCAGCTGGTCGGCCGCGAGGACGCTCACCGTGCCGCGCCCGTCGGGGGTCACGCGCATCAGGTCCTCGAGGCGGAGCGCGGGCTCGCCGAAGAGGGAGGCCCCGCCCTCCTGCTCGAGGGTGAGGAGCCCGCGCTGGATCGCCCCGATGCTGGAGGTCGCCAGGTTGCCGTACCGGGCCCGGTATCCAGAGGCGTTCTCGCTGACGTGGGCGAGGACCGCGCGGAGGTCCTTGAGGTCGAGCAGGAGCAGCCCCGCATCGTCCGCGATCGCGAAGACAGCCGCGAGGACGCCGGTCTGGACCTCGTTCAGGTCCAGGATCCTTGAGAAGAGAAGCGGCCCGATCTCCGAGACCGTGGTCCGGACGGGGTGGCCCTCGTTCCCGAAGACGTCCCAGAAGACCGCCGGGACGCCGTCGTACCGGAAGTCCTGGAGGTTGAGCCGGGCGATCCGCTCGATGACCTTCGGGGTCGGTTCGCCGGGCACGGCGAGCCCCGATAGGTCCCCCTTGATGTCCGCGAGCAGAACCGGGATCCCGGCCCGCGAGAACTGCTCGGAGAGCACCCGGAGGGTGACGGTCTTGCCCGTTCCCGTGGCCCCGGTCACCAGGCCGTGCCGGTTCAGCATCCGGGGCAGCACGCCGATCTGCCGGTCGCCGACCGCGATCGCGAGGGGTTCCTGGGAGGATGGCATAGGCTGACAGACAGTATCGGCGGTCGCCACGATAAAACCGGCCCCCCACCTTCAGGCGAAGGCGATCTGGACCGCGGTCGGGTAGCGCGCGACGAGCCCGAAGGCGATCGCCCGTCCGATCCAGGCCTGCCCGTCCCGGAACTCGCGGAGGTGCGAGATCTCGCCGAGGGCCTGCAGGGCCTCGAACGCGGAGGGGTCCGTGAGGCTGCAGCTGTCGGGCACGTCCGCCCGGGCGAAGAGCAGGACCGGGAGCCTCAGACGGCGGGCGAGCCCGTGCGGCAGCCGGTCGTTGAGCGACCGGAGGACGGCGGGGTCGTAGCGGTACTCGTCGCCGCCCCGCGTGACCGAGACCGGCCGGTCGGCAGCGAGCAGGGCCGCGAGGGTCGGGCGCTCGGCCGCGACCCCGTCGTTCATGCGGTTGGCCTCGAGCCGGAGCCAGCGCCGGAGGACGCGGTCGTCGTACATCCGTGGCAGGTGGTGGGTCCCGGCAGGCTTAATACCGGCGATAGCGTTTTAACCGGTTCCGTTGAACATACGGGCAATGACGGAGAGTATCACCGGTGAGGCCGTGCGCCAGCGCGACGGGCGGACATTCGGGCTCACGGTCGGGGCCGCCGGGGGGGTCGTGACCCCGGAGGATCTCGAACGGATCGCCCGCACCGCCCGCGATTTCTCGATCCCGCTCGTCAAACTGACGACCGGCCAGCGTATCGCGCTGCTCGGGATCGCCGAGGACGACCTGCCCGGCGTCGCCCTGGCTCTCGGGCTCGGCGGGTTCGACTCGCCAGGGCCGTGCCTGAAGTACGTGACGGCCTGCCCCGGGACCTCGTCCTGCCGGTGGGGTATGCAGGACGCGCTCGCCCTGGCCGCCGCTCTCGAGGCGCGTTTCGCCGGCCGCTCCCTCCCCGGGAAGCTGAAGATCGGGGTCTCGGGCTGCACCCGGAACTGCACCAGCTGCTTCTCCCGCGACCTCGGTCTCATCGGCACGGCCAGGGGCTGGACGGTCCTCTTCGGCGGCAACGGCGGGCGGCGGCCCAGGAGCGCGGACCTCGCCGGAACGAACCTGGACGGGGCGCAGGCCCTCGACCTCGCCGACAGGCTGGTCGGGCACTACGCAGAGTACGCCCAAGCGGAGGAGCGGACGGCCCGCTTCGTCGAGCGCGTGGGGTTCGAGTCGATCCGGACCGATGTGCTCCGGTTCGCGCCGTACCTGCCGCTCGAATAGCCCGGGGGCCCCTTCCCAACCCCTGGCCGGGTAGGGATGTGCGGCTCCGGCCTCTTCGGCCGCTCCTCACCGGTCTCCGTACTCCAGCCGCAGCCCCACGCCGGTCTCCCGGAGGGGGGCGACCTCTCCCAGGGCGACCTTCGCCTGGAGGGCGGTGCAGTGGCAGGCATGGAGGGCACTCAGGCCGAGCCGGCCGAGGTAGTCGCGTGCCCCTTCGAGCTGGGGGCCGGGCTCGCGGAGATGGAGCCCGCCGATCAGGTCGAGAACGCGGCTCTCCCCGCAGACCTCCCGGGCGTGCTCGATCGTGTTGCAGCACCCCGCGTGGGCGCACCCCGTGATGACCACGAGCCCGTCGCGCCCGCGGTAGGCGAGGGCGGTGTCGTCGAGCAGCCGGTCCTCGTCCACGCGCCCGTCCGGCAGTACGATCCGGCGCGGGCCGGGCCGGACGGTCTCGAACGGGAACCGACGCCCGATCTCGCCCAGGTAGAAGAGGTCCGGCGCGAGGGCGACCGGATCTCTCGACAGGCGCACCGGCATGAACCGCTCCACCTCGCCGGCGGACAGGAGCGCCCCGATCTCGGGCAGCGGGGGTTTCGGGCGGGGCAGGAAGCAGCAGGGATGCGCGACGAGCGTGGGGACGCGGCAGGCAGTCCTCTCGATCTGCGCCTCGAGGTAGAGCCGGAGCAGGTGGTAGAGCCCCCCGGTGTGGTCCAGGTGCCCGTGGGAGAGGACGATGTAGTCGAGGTCGAGCAGGTCTATCCCCATCTTCTCCGCGTTCTGCAGGAGCGCGCCGGAGTAGCCCGTGTCGAAGAGCACCCGGCATCCCTGCGCCTCGACGAACACCGAGAACCCGTGCTCGGCCAGGAAGTAGCGGTCGAAGAGCGCGGTGTTGTCGACCAGGATCGTCGCCTTCACATTCTCCCTCCGTCATCACTGGTCTGGTTCCGGCACGAATAAAACACCCCCCGCGGTCCCCGCCGCGACGTGACGAGGCCCGCCCGTTCGAGCGTGCCGAGGTGCTTGACCAGGCCGCCCGCGTTCATGCCGGTGGTGCGGACCAGGTCCTCGACCGTCGAGGGGCGGCGGCGGAGCGTGGCCAGGATCCCGGCCTGCGCCTCATCCTCGCCCACCGGAACCGGAGACGCGGGAGACCCCGGGCCGACGATGGGAATCCCCGGGCGCCCGAGCCTCTCCCGGATCCGTTCCATCTCGATCTCCGGGGCCGCCCGCACCCACCCCTCCGAGGGGGGGCGGTCGAGGGTATTGAGCTGGACCAGGTCCGGGCCGATGCGCTCGATCGCGCCGGCCAGGCCCGCGAGCTCGGTCTCGCTGTCGTTCTGGCCGGGAACGATGAAGATCTCGAGCCAGATCGTCCCGGGGTAGTCTCTTCGGAACCGCTCCATCCCGGCGATGACCGCGTCGATCCCGAGCGACGGGTGGGGCCGGTGGATGCGGCGGAACGTGGACTCCGAGACGGACGTGAGGGTGGGTATGACCCGGTCGGCACGGGCGAGGTCCTCCTGGACCCGTGACTCGCCGAGGAGGCTCCCGTTGGTGAGCACGCTCACGGTGTACCCGGGGAACTCGTCCTTCAGGAACCCGACGACCTCCCCGAGCGAGAGCGAGAGCGTCGGCTCGCCGGAACCGGCGAGCGTGATCGAGTCGAGGCGCGGACGCCGGGCGAGTACCGTCCGGAGCTCGGCCACCATCTCCCCGGGAGGGAAGAACTCCCGCCGCGTCACGGTCCGGGACGTGGTCGGGCCGCACTCGCAGTAGACGCAGTCGTAGGAACAGTGCTTGAAGGGCACCAGGTCGACGCCGAGCGAGCGCCCGAGCCGGCGGGAGGCGACCGGTCCGAAGACGTGGTTCATCTCGGTTTCACGGGTCCTGCGCGCCGGCCGCGCGACACGGGCGTGGGGGGGAACGGAACGCCGCGGTGCGGCGTCCCGGTCGTCATCGACGGCTGGCGAGGTCCGCCAGCTCGGTCCGGATCCGGAGAGCGAGTTCCTCGACGGCCCGGAGCGCGGAGGACGGGCCGGCGCGGGTGAGCGGGAGCCCCTCTCTCACCGACTCGATGACGGCCGGGTCGAAGGGCACCCTCCCGACCACGGGGATGCCCTCCCCGTCGCACCACTGCTCGATGGAGTCGGCGAGCGATTCGTCCAGGTCGTAGCGGTTGATCGCGACCAGGACCCGCGGGTGGAACTGCCGGGAGACCGCGACCACCCGCTCGAGGTCGTGGAGGCCCGAGACGCTCGGCTCGGTCACGACGAGCACCATCTCCACCCCGCTCACCGTCGAGATGAGCGGACACCCGGTCCCGGGCGGTCCGTCGATCAGGAAGAGGTCGGCGTCGCCGTCGCGCTCCTCGGCCACCTTCTTCACGGCGTGGACGAGCAGCCCGGAGTTGCCGGCCCCGGGCACGAGCCGGGCGTGGACCAGGTGTCCCCGGTCGGTCTCGGAGTACAGGATCTCGCCGGTCTGCCGGGGCTGCATGGAGGCAGCGTCGGCGGGGCAGACCTGGACGCAGACGGCGCATCCCTCGCAGCGGAGGGCATCGACCTGGAAGGTATCCCCCCCGTGCCGGATCGCGTCGAACCGGCAGTGCGCCTCGCACTCCCCGCACTGGAGGCAGAGGTCGGGGTCGATGCACGCGGCCTTCATGCCCATGAACGGCTCCTTCCGGATCAGCGTCGGGCGGAGGAGGAGGGCGAGGTTTGCCGCGTCGACGTCGCAGTCCGCGATCACGAGCCGGCCGGGGAGGAGGTCGGCGAGCGCGGCCGTGACCATCGTCTTGCCGGTGCCCCCCTTCCCGCTGATTACCGCGAGCCGGATCATCGCGCCACCCCCGCGAGCCTCCGGCACTCCTCGAAGAGCGTCGCGAAGGCCTCCTGCCACTCGGGCCGCTCCCGGCTGAGGATCCCGCCCCGGTTCTGGATCGCGGCGAAATCCCGGTCGAACGGGACGGTCAGGAGGACCTCAAGGCCGTGGGCGTCGCAGAACTCGTGCGTCTCCCGGTCGTTGCCGTCGCTCCGGTTGATGACGACGCCCGCGGGGATCCGGAGCCGCGCGGCCACGTCGGCGGCCAGCTCGAGGTCGTGGAGACCGAACGGCGTGGACTCGGTCACGAGGATGCAGGCGTCGCTCCCCTCGAGCGTCTCGACCACCGGGCAGGCGGTGCCCGGCGAGGAGTCGCAGATCACCAGCGGGTCGCGCCGGGCCTGCTCCCGGGCAGCCCTGATGATGGGTACTGCCAGTGGACTCCCGGTGTCGAGCGTGCCGGTGATCAGCTTCAGCCCTGGCAGGGGCGTCGAGGTCGCGATGGTCCCGATCCGCTCCGGCACCTCGCGGATGGCGGCCTGCGGGCAGACCAGGGTGCATCCGCCGCAGGAATGGCAGAGCTCGGAAAAGAAGAGGACACTGTCTGCGAGGACGCTCAGCGCCCCGAACTGGCAGAACTCCCCGCACCTGCCGCAGAGGTCGCAGGCGTCCGTGTCGATCGCGGGGACGGGCCTGGTCACGTCCCGGATCTCGGCCTCCCCCGGGAGGAAGAGGTGGAGGTTCGGTTCCTCGACATCACAGTCGACCAGAGTGACCTGCCCGGCCTGTGAGAGCGTGAAAGCGAGGTTGACGGCCACCATGCTCTTGCCGGTGCCCCCCTTGCCGCTCGCGACCGCCAGTCTCATCGTCCGTCCCGCCGGGCTCCGCTGCCCGGCATACCGCCATCGTACATGCAGTCCCGGGCCCGCCTAGCCCGTGCGGGTGAGGGCGTCGTTCCGGAACTTCTCGAGCGCGTCGGCGACCGTCCCACCATCGCCGTAGGTGTACATCGCGATCCCCGCGGTGAGCAGCGCCTCGCGCGCATTCCCGCCCACCTGCCCGCTGACCATCGCCCCCGCGCCGTGGGAGGTGAGGAGCTGGGCGGCCCTGGGACCGACGCCCCCGGCCCCGTCGGCGAACGGGTTCTGGACGGCCTCGACGGAGCCCGTGTCGGTGTCGACGAAGATGAAGTACGGAGCCCGTCCGAACCGCTCCTCGGCCGGGGAGTCGAGGGTTGTGCCTTTCGAGGTAATGCAGACTTTCATGAATCTCTCCTTGATTGATACTCATATGGGCATAATTGGCAAAAAGGTATGGATGCCTGCAGGGGTCTTCCGGGCGCCCCGCGCAGGTCCGGCTCAGCCGATCGTGGCGCCGTCCACGGAGAGCACGGCGCCGGTGATGTAGCTCGCCATCCCGCTCGCGAGGAAGAGGAACGCGTTCGCCACCTCCTCCGGCCGGCCGACCCGCCCGAGGGGGATACGGGCCACGACCGGCGCGAGCAGGGTCTCGGGGACGCCGGCCATCATCTCGGTGTCGATGACGCCGGGCGCGACGGCGTTGACGCGGATGCCGTCCCTCCCGAGCTCGCGGGCGAGGGACTTCGTCAGGCCGTTGACCGCAAACTTCGAGGCCGGGTAACCGCACCCGGTGGACTGGCCGTAGAGGCCGGCCATCGAGCTGGTGTTCAGGATGACCCCGCCGCCCTGCTCCTTCATGAGCCGCGCCGCCGCCTGCGAGCAGGTGAACACCGAGGTCACGTTCAGGTCCATGATCCGGGCGAAGTCTTCGGGCCTGTAGGAGTAGATCGAGTCCATCGCGGCGATCCCGGCGTTGTTCACCAGGACGTCCAGGCGCCCGTACCGACCCCTGACCGTCCCGAAGGCCCGGGCCACCTCCGCCGCGTCCGAGAGGTTCGGCCAGAGACCGTCGACCTGGTACCCGGGGTCTTCGGCCCTGAGCTTCGCGACGGCGACCCCGACGCTCTCCTCCCCGGAGCCGAGCAGGAAGACCGATGCGCCGTTCTCCAGGAACCTCTTCACGGTCGCGAACCCGATCCCGCGCGTGCCGCCGGTCACGACGGCCACCTTTCCGTCCAGCATGGTGCCCCACCCTCAGGTTGCTGGCACAGCTCCGACGCGCGGGGGGTTAAACGTAGTGTACCGGGGGCATCGCCTCGCCCCCGGGCCGGCAGAGGACCGGGAGGAGGCTGCCTCACGGGAGGCGGGAAGAGAGAGAGTACGGCCGGGGGACCGGGTCCCCGCCACGATGCGATAGCCGGGATTCGAACCCGGGTTAGAGGCTTGGGAAGCCCCTGTCCTGCCACTAGACTACTATCGCCCTGGTGCCCAGTAACCTTGGAATGAAAAAGATATCAACCTTGCCAGGGAAATCTTAGAGCTTCCCTTCGTAGACCTCGGGGTTCGCGTCGAACGCCCTCTTGCAGCCCGGGGCGCAGAAGTAGACCTTCCTGCCCCTGTAATCGCTCGTCCACTTCGCCGTCGCCTCGTCGACGTCCATGTCGCAGACCGGGTCCCGTGCCATGCCCCATTCCCCGCGGCGGGTGCCGCAGGGAGAGATGCGGCTCTGAAAATAAAAAGGTGCGGGTCTACGCGCCGCTGAACCGGCGGACCATCGCGAGCGCGTCGGCCAGGAGGGGGGACGAGAACAGGAGCATCCCCGTCACGACGAGGCCGGTTCCGATCACCAGACCCTCGAGGTAGAGGAGGGCGGTCGCGTTGAATGACGCGAGCGACCAGACCGCCGTGACGATCCCGACCAGGACGAAGACCGCGCCGTACGCGGCCGATGCGGCCCTTGGCTCCGAGAACGTGGCCAGGCCCCGCAGTTCAGACGGCAGGCCCGCCGGGCGGGCGGCCACCGTCCCGGTCTCCTCGGGGATGCGGAGGGTCCGGATCCGGAGCCCGTCCTCGCGCGCGCGTTCCACGAGTGCCCTGAACCCCGTGAGCGCCGTTCCCAGGGCGTCCGCCCGTTCGACCGCCCTCGCGTTCAGCACGACCAGCCCGGTCCTCCCGTCCCCGTTCCTGCCGATCACCAGGTCGGTCGACCCGTTCCGGACGGGCTCGGTGATGCGGTCGATGCACTCCTGGCGGCAGACCTGGTCGTCGAAAAGGACCGCGAGGAGGGTCACCCGGTTCCTCGCAGCGTGGGCGACGGCCTCGCGGACGCCGGCCCCCTCGCCGTCCGAGGGGGCCAGCCGGACCAGGGTGGCGCCGGCGCGGGCGACGACCTCGGCCGTGCGGTCGGTCGAACCCTCGTCGATCACCAGGACCGAGTCGGCGGCCTGTCGGGCGCGCATGATCATCGAGCCGATGACGAGCTCGGCGTTCCGGCAGGGGAGTGCGATCAACCCGCTCATATTGAACGCACCAGCCCCTCACCGGTCCCTGCCGCGGGCGACGGGATCGAGACTCCTTGACGACATACGCGTGGGTATCCGAATCCGGCGATGGCCGGGCAGGACCGCCCAGAGGAGAGACGCGACAATCAGAACCACTTCCTGCATCGGCCGGACCGGCCCGATGCACTTACGTTCAGTGATCGTTCGCTGTTCCTGCATAAGAGCCTGTGTCTTTGAATCGGTGAATGGATAGGTAAAAAAACAAGGAATTCTCGGGGAATCTTGAGAATCGGGCGAATTTTTGCGCTCCATCCCGTCACGGTCGCCCGTCCCGACCCGGGGAGGGCCCTGCGGCGGGTCACCCCGGGACCCGGGCGCGGGGCGTCCAGGCCCGGAGGAGAAGCGAGAGCGAGACGACCGTGACCGACGAGAAAGCCATCGCGGCGGCGGCCCACTCGGGGCGGAAGACGACCCCGGTGAACGGGTACAGGACACCCGCGGCGGCGGGTATCAGGGCCGAGTTGTAGAAGAGGGCCCAGAAGATGTTCTGCCGAATCCGCCCCATCACCTTCCTTCCGAGCTCGAGCGCTGCGACCGCGTCGAGGGGTTCCGAGCGGATCAGCACGACGTCGCCGGACTCGATCGCGACGTCGGTCCCCGACCCGATCGCGATCCCGAGATCGGCCGTCGCGAGCGCCGGGGCGTCGTTGATCCCGTCCCCGACGTACGCGACCCGCTCGCCGCCGTCCTGGAACCCCCGGACGGCCGCGGCCTTCTCGCCCGGCAGCACCCCGGCGAGGACGCGGTCGATCCCGATGGTCCGGGCGATCGCCTCCGCGGTCCGCCGGTTGTCGCCGGTGATCATGGCCACGCGAAGCCCCATCTCCCGGATCGCCGCGATCGCCGCCTCGGTGGTCTCCTTGACCGGGTCTGCGACGGCGAGCACCCCTCCGACCTCGCCGTCGACCGCGACGAAGCCCACGACCCGGCCGCGGTCCTCGGCGACGATCACCCGGCAGGTGGCTTTCACCTCAGTGCTCAAGCGCCCGGATGGCAAGCACCGTCGCTGCATCATCGACGTGACCTTAAGCGTGAATGGGATTCCGGTGGTCACAGTGGAGTTGAAAAACGGTTTCAATCAGAAAGCAGCTGATGCGAAAAAACAATACGAGCATGACCGCGATGAACGCGACCTGCTCTTTGCGTTTAAGAAGCGGGCGCTGGTGCACTTCGCCGTCGACCCGGATGAAGCCTGGATGACGACCCGACTCAAGGGCAACGAAACGTTTTTCCTGCCCTTCAACAAAGGTTACCAGCACGGCGCGGGCAATCCGCCCGTGAAAGACAACTGGAAGACACACTACCTCTGGGACGAGGTGCTCGCCGCCGACAGCCTCCTGGACATCCTGCAACGCTTCATGCACCTGGAGGTGAAGGAGCGCAAAATCACCACCGAAAAGGGCGTGCGTGTCATCCGCAAGGAGGCGATGATCTTCCCACGCTACCACCAGCTCGATGCGGTGCGTCGCCTGGTCGACCACGCCCAGGCCAATGGTTCGGGGCGTAACTACCTCATCCAGCATTCTGCGGGATCAGGCAAGTCGAACTCCATTGCCTGGCTGGCGCACCGGCTCGCCAGTCTGCACGGTGCGAATGACGAAAAAGTGTTTCACTGTGTTGTTGTGGTGACAGACCGACGCGTCCTCGACCAGCAGTTGCAGAACACGATTTACCAGTTCGAGCACAAAACGGGAGTCGTCGAGAAGATCGACGAGAACACCCAGCAACTGGCAAAGGCGCTCTCAGGTGGCACACCCATTGTGATCACCACGATCCAGAAGTTTCCCTTTATCGCGCAAGCCCTCAACACGTTGGAGAAGAAGGGCGAGACCATCAAGATCGATACAGCAGGAAAACGCTTTGCGGTGATCGTGGACGAGGCCCACTCCTCCCAGAGTGGCGAGACGGCCAATGCCTTGCGCGGCATGCTCAACCAGGACGGTATTGAAGCCGCAGTGGCGGCCCAGCTATCGGACGAGGAGGATGAGGACCTCAGCGAAGAGGCCAAGGCGAAGATCCTGCGCGATGCGCTCAAGCTCCTCCGGGTCGGCGGTGCCTTTGTCGACCTTCTCCTCGAGGGCCTTCTGCCTGCGTTCCAGCACGCGCTTCTGCATCCGACCGGCTTCGACTGCCGCGGCGTTGGTCTTGTTGTATTCGACTTCGTAGTCGTTGACCGGCTGCAGCATGAGATGCAGGACCGAGGACTTCCTTTCCGAAGGCGGTGCAATCACGATTACATACGTGTTCAAGGGCTCCACCCAGTCGGATTTGCCCTGAATCCGGTACTTCTTCTGCAAACAGGTCGAGAGAACGGATATTGCGATACTGCCTGCCATATCGACACTGGTCTGCGTGCTCTCCGCGACGGCCTTCACGTAGTCGGCGATGGGCTCCGGGAGCGCGTCGACCGGGAAGGGTGCCATCGTGTACCGTGAGAACGGCAGCGGCTCGTCCCAGCCGGGATTCGGATTGTTGTACTCCTGCGGACTCACGTAGCCGGGCTGGCTTGCGATCTTCGCATAGTATTTCGCGGCGCTTTTCCAGATGTGGTTCAGCTCGTCCGTGGAGAGCGGCGGC
>ENA-UOUL01003304-UOUL01003304.1-bioreactor-metagenome-genome-assembly--contig:-NODE-3304-length-16792-cov-6.269818_pt1 | contig 16792 bp, 19 predicted proteins | sample MGYA00249838_ERZ747220 | MGnify/ENA primary metagenome ERZ747220 (study PRJEB28778, sample SAMN05720191) | bioreactor metagenome | isolation source: Anaerobic biogas reactor | place: USA:Washington...
GTCACCGGCAAAGTGGTCCGCCACGGCCGGGGGCAGAAAATCATCGTCTACAAGTTCAAGGCCAAGAAGAACTACCGCCGCAAACAAGGCCACCGTCAGCCCTTCACCCAGGTGGAGATCACCGAAATCAAGGCTTAAGATGACCCGCATTCGCATGCTGGGCCAGGCAGGGGACTACACAGGGTTTGAAGTTTCCGGCCACGCGGGCGCCGGCAGCAAGGGGAACGACCTGGTCTGCGCCGCCATCTCCTTTCTGGCCACCACCTGCGCTAACGCGCTCATCAGCGTGGCAGGGGCCCAGGTACAGGCCACCCAGGAGGAAGGCTACCTCAAGGCAGAACTGGCTGCCCAGGGAAACCAGAAGGCTCAAACCATCCTTGCCACCTTCTACCAGGGCGCAAAAGACCTGCAGGAAGCCCATCCCCGGCATGTGAAACTGATTTGAACACATCAATGAGAACAACGGAGGAAACACTCATGTTAAAGCTTGATCTTCAATTATTCGCTTCCAAAAAGGGCGTTGGTTCTTCCCGGAACGGCCGCGACAGCGAAAGCAAGCGCCTGGGCGCCAAGCGGGCCGACGGCCAGTTTGTCCTGGCCGGCAACATCCTGGTCCGCCAGCGGGGCACCAAGATCCACCCCGGCACCAACGTGGGCCGCGGCAAGGACGACACCCTCTTTGCCCTGTCCGACGGCCTGGTGCGCTTTGAGCACTACGGCAAGCTCCGCAAGAAAGTCAGCGTCTATCCGGTGGAGGAAGCCGTCGCCGCAGGCTGAGCGCCTTTTCTGGCATCAAACCGTCTCACATGAGGCGGTTTTTTATGTCGACAAAGTGTCTGCGGACACTTTGTCGATTGAGGAAGAACGGGCATTTTCGCTTGTTCGCTGTGCTCACGGCCAGCGAAAATGCGCGGAATGGTTTGCTGCGCAAACCGCCCCGCACGCGCGGCAAAGCCGCGCGATACGATTTCACTCAGAGGGCGGCGCCCTCTGAAACTCCCCTTTAAGGTGTGTCTTCATTCTGAAACCGTCTCACACAAGGCGGCTATCTCTTTCCGACATTTTTATCAACAAATTGTAACAAAATCTTAAAACAGTACCCTAATCCCTTGTTTTGATGTATACTCTGATTAAATCAAGACAAGAAAGGAAGAAGGCCGGTGAGACAGATATCATTCAGCATCGAGACCTTTTTCTGGAACCTGTTCAACCGCATCCAACTGACGGATTTTATCGACATCCTGATCATCGCCTTCCTGCTGTACAAGGTGTTCAGCCTCACCCAGCAGACCAGGGCCGGCCAGGTGTTCAAGGGCTTTTTGCTGCTGGTGGTCATCGGCTGGCTGTCCAACCTCCTGGGCTTTCAGGCTTTGAACTGGCTGGTGGGCAACATCATCTCGAACGGTGCCATTGTGCTGCTGATTCTGTTCCAGCCGGAGTTGCGCCGCGCCCTGGAGCAGATGGGCCGGGGGGCCAGGCTGGCCCACCTCACCGAAAACATGGACGAATCCTCCCGCATCGTATACGAAATCACCCAGTGCCTGCTGGGGCTTTCCCGCCGCCGGGTGGGCGCCCTGATTGTGTTTGAACAAAAAACCGGCCTGAAGGACTATATCGACACCGGCACCACGGTGGATTCCAAGATTTCTGCCCCCCTCATTGCCAACATCTTTGAGCCCAACACCCCCCTCCACGACGGCGCCATGATCATCCGGGACGAGCGCATTGTGGCGGCGGGCTGCTTCCTGTCCCTCAGCGACAACAGCAGCCTGGGGCGGGATTTGGGCACCCGCCACCGGGCGGGCCTGGGGGTCAGCGAGGTGACGGACGCCATCGTGCTGATTGTGTCCGAAGAAACCGGCATCATCTCCATGGCCCAGGGGGGCAAGCTCACCCGTCACCTGGACGGGGACAGTTTAAACCGCATCCTGTCCGGCATGTACAAGCACGACAAGCTGACCTTCAAATCCGTCATGAACAACCTCCGGCAATACATCAAAAGAAAGGCAGAGCCAAAAGGTGAGCACTGAACCCCGGCAAAAAGCAAAACAGCCCTGGCATCACGCCCTGTTCAAGCGCGTGCTGTCCGCCATCACCAGCAACTGGAAGCTTAAATTGCTGTCCATTCTGGTGGCGGTGGTGGTGTGGGGGGCTTTGATCAGCGAGGACGCCAACCTCACCCGGGAAAAAACCTTCACCGATGTGCCGGTGCTGGTCACCGGCACCGAAGTGCTGCAGCGCAACGGCCTGGTGATTGTGGAGGGCCTGGACAGCCTGGCCCCCATCAAAATGCGGGTGCAGGTGCCCCAGAAGGTGTACAACACCGCCATGCCCACCAACTACTCCGTGCGGGTGGACGTGAGCCGCATCACGGAAACCGGGGAGCAGACCGTGCCCATCCAAACCCTCTCCACCACCACCTTCGGCAATGTGGAGTGGCTGTCTTCCAATGAAATCACCGTGGTGGTGGACGAGTACATCACCAGGCGCCGGGTGCCTGTGCGGCTGGTGAAAAACGGCCAGACCCCGGAGGGCTATTACAGCGCCAGCGCCACGGCGGACCCCAGCACCGTGGTCATTTCCGGCCCCCGCTCCCTGGTGGAGAAGGTGGCCACAGTGATTGCTAATTACACCCCGGCCGTTCACGATGCCAGTGCCGGCATCCAGTACAGCGCCGTGCCCTTCCGATTGATGACCATTGACGGCAAGGAAGTGGCCAGCAATTTAATCAGCGTCACCAGTGAAAACGTGCTGCTGGACACCCTCCTGGTGGAACAGGTGGTCTACCCCACCAAGACCGTGGACATCAACCTGACCGGCATCCTGAAAGGCAGGCTTCAGGAGGGCTATGAGGTGGTCAGCGTCACCTCGGACCCTGCCACGGTCCTTATCGCAGGGGACCAGGAGGAGCTGGCGGGCATCAAGCTGCTGGACCTGTCCGCCGGCATTGACGTCACCGGCGTGAAGGAGACCTTAATCCGGGCGCTGCGGGTAGAGAGGCCCCAGGGTGTCGTGCACATGAGCGACAACGCGGTATACATCACGGTGGAGATCGCACCGGTGGCCGCCGTCAGCGGCGAGTAATCTATGAACATCATCGCAGACCGGCTTTTCGCACTGCTCCTGGGGTGGACCGGCAGCCTGTTCAACGGGCTGTGGAACCTGATCACCAACGAGGGCGGTGCCTTTGCCGGCTTCCTGCGCAGTTTCTGGCTGCCCATGATCCTAATCCTGCTTCTGTTTGGCACGGTGGTGGATTATGTCATCTGGCTGATCCGCTGGCGGCCCTATTACGTCTGGAGCTCCTGGCTGCGCCGCGTCATCGGCAGGCGCCGCCTCCACCAGACCCGCAGCTACATGGAAGACCTGGACCATTCGCCCCTGGACCTGCCCGAATACCAGGAGCTGCAGGGGGAGGGTCAGTCCGCCCTGTATGACGAGCCCATCTATTTTGATTTCCAGGCGGCGCCCTATGCTGCACAGCAGGAATACCCGGAGTACCCGGAGGACGCAGGCATCCAGCCCCTGCCGCTGCAGGAGGAGCCCTACCAGGAGCAGTTCTACCAGGAAGCGCAGCCCCAGGAAGACCATTTGGCGCAGGAGCTGCCCCCGGCCTTTGTGCCCTCCCTGCCCTGGGAAAACCTTCGCCCGGTGCCCATCGCCACCTTCCCCATGGCGGAGGAACTGCCGCCATCAGAGGTATTCCAGGAGGAGCCCCCTGCCCTGCAGGAGGACACCGGCCCTGCCCCTGCCTTTGACGAGGAGCCCTATCACCCGGATGACCTGTACCTGGCAGAAACCCAGCAGCAGGAGGCAGCCCCGGATCTTCCGCCCACCCTGCGCAGGCGCAGGGTGGACAACCGGCGCCGCCGTGCAGGCAACATGCTCAAGAGCATCCGGGACACCCTCTTTGATGCCGAAACTGATCCGGAGGCCGGGGACATCATGCAGCCCCCTGTCAGCCCGGAAGCCGCCTTCCACAAGCCCTACTACCCCCAAAGCTATCAGTACAGGGAGCAGAAAGGCCCCCCGCCCGGCCAGGAACCGCCCCAGCCATGACAGGGACGCCTGCCCCGCTGCCCCCGGGTTTTATCGAAACAATCGCCCCCCTGTTGAAGGACCAGCTGGGCGATTTTTTGGCGTCCTTTCAGGAGCAGCCCCTGCGGGGGCTGCGGTGTTCAAGCCGCAGGGCGGCACCGCATCTTGATGTTTGCGGGGCGGCCATCCCCTGGGCGGAGGATGCCTGCTACCTGAAACCGGGCGCGCAGCCCGGCGCCCATCCCCTGCACTGGGCGGGGGCCTATTACATCCAGGAGCCCAGCGCCATGGCGCCGGCCATGGTGCTGGCGCCGCAGCCGGGGGAGAAAGTGCTGGACCTGTGCGCCGCCCCGGGGGGCAAGGCCACCCAGCTGGCAGACCTGATGCAGCGTCAGGGCCTCCTGGTTGCCAACGACCCGGTGCCTGCCAGGGCCCTGGAGCTGTCCCGGAACATCGAGCGCATGGGCATTCCCCATGCCGTGGTGATGTCTGACAGCACCGAGCGCCTGGCGGCGGCCTTTCCCGCCTTCTTTGACCGGGTGCTGGTGGACGCCCCCTGCTCCGGGGAAGGGATGTTCAGGAAGGACCCGCCAAGCCGCGCTCACTGGCACCCGGGGCTGCCCGGGCACAACGCGAAGCGGCAGCGCAGCATCCTGACGGATGCCGCCCGGATGCTAAAGCCCGGCGGGCGCCTGGTGTACAGCACCTGCACCTTCAACCGCGAGGAGAACGAAGGCGTCCTGGAAGCCTTCCTGCACAGCCATCCGGATTTTTCCCTGGTGCCCTTTTTCCTGCCCGGCCTGCCCGGGGCAGGGGAGGGGATGCTGCGCCTGTGGCCCCATCAGGTGAAGGGCGAGGGGCATTTCATGGCCCTCATGGAAAAGAAACCATCCCTGGTGCCTGCTGAGAAAAACAACCAAAAAGCGCCTCCCGGGCCCCTGCCGGAAAGCCTGCGGCAGGAAGCACAGAAGGCGCTGTCAGAATGGGTTCGGGGAGATATTCAGGTCAATGGCCGCCTGGGGCAGACCCTGGTCTGTTTACCGGCCTCCTGCCCGGACCTGGCCGGGCTGAAGGTGTTGCGGGCCGGGCTGCACCTGGCCCAGCAGGTGGGCAAAACCCTCCGGCCGGACCATGCCCTGGCCCTGGCGGCGGAGCCCCGCCACACCCATCCGGTGAGCCTGAAGGAGGCTGAGGCCTTCCGGGCTGGCGCCGTGCTGGAGGATGCTTCCTGCCGGCTGTCCGGCTATGTGGCGCCCACGCTTGAAGGCTGGCCCCTGGGCTGGGGCAAGGCCGCCCATGGCCTCATCAAAAACCACTACCCCAAAGGCTTGCGCAGGTTTCAGGCCTCAGACGAATAAAGCCCGGTCAGGCAGTGGCCCGGTTAAAAAACCGCAGCCTGCCGTCCGTCAGGTTGAGGATGGCGTATTCGCCGTTTAAGAGGGCGCCGGGGTTGATGCACTGCACGCCGGCAATCAAATTGATTTCCTGGACGTGGTTGTGGCCGTAGACGGCGTATTTTGCGCCTTTTTCCCTGGCGGCCGCAGCCAGCCTGTCAAGGCCGCGCTTCACCCCCAGCAAATGGCCGTGGGCTAAAAAGATCTTCGTGTCCAGCAGGGTGATCAACTGCTGGTCGGGCTGGCGGCTGAAGAGGTCGCAGTTGCCCCGCACCTCGAAGATATCGCATTCGGCGTTCAGCCGGCTCATGTCCCCGTGGCCGTCCCCTGCAAAGAGGATGGCATCCACCTTGCCCTGCTCTTTCAGCCTGCGCTTAATGCCCATAAGCTGCTCGGTGTTTCCGTGGGAATCGCTCAGCAGGAGCAGGTTCACGAAAGCGCCTCCAGCAGCTTTTTCATTGCGTTTGCCCGGTGGCTGACCTGGTTTTTGTCCGCTTCGTCCATTTCTGCAAAGGTCTTGCCGGAAGCAGTTTCAAAGAGGGGGTCGTAGCCAAAGCCGCCTGTGCCCCGGGCTTCCCTGATGATGCGGCCTTCACAGGTGCCGGTGAACAGGCGGGTGGGGGCAAAGGGGGAGGCCAGGGCCAGGACGCTGACAAACCGGGCCCTGCGGTCTTCCTGCCCGGCCATTTGCTTCAGCAGCAGCCGGTTGTTGGCCGCGTCATCCCCGTGGACCCCGGCAAAGCGGGCGCTGTTCACCCCCGGGGCGCCGTTTAGGGCTGCCACTTCCAGGCCGGAGTCGTCCGCCAGGGTGAGATAGCCTGTGGCATCCCGCACCTGCTCCGCCTTGATGGCGGCGTTTTTGCTGAAGCTGGCCCCGGTTTCCTCGATGTCAAGGTCATAGCCCGCCTCCCGCATGCCAATCACCCGGTAGCGGCTGCCCAGCATGTGCTGCAGCTCTGTGATTTTATAGGGGTTGGCGCTGGCCAGCACCAGGGTCTGCTGCTGTTTGATCACCCGGGCCTTTTGCCCCAGGGCCGCCCGCTGAATCATCATCAATTCCTCAATTCCCCGGGTGGCCAGGGCCAGCAGCTCCGACAGCGCGCTCACCGGGAAGGCGGCGCCTTCGCCGGTGCCCTGCACCTCAATCAGGCCCAGCTCATCGTTCATCACAAAGTTCACATCGGCCAGGGCCTGGCTGTCTTCCAGGTAGCACAGGTCCAAAAGGGCGGTGCCCGACACCAGGCCGCAGCTCACGGCAGCCACCTGGCTTTTCACAGGGGATTCCTTCAGTTGTCCCGAGGCAATCAGCTTGTCAACGGCCAGGCACAGGGCCACAAAACCGCCGGTGATGGCCGCGGTCCGGGTGCCGCCGTCCGCTTCCAATACATCGCAGTCGATGGTGATGCTGCGCTCCCCCAGGCGGGTTAGGTCCAGGGCCTGGCGCAGGGAGCGCCCGACGAGGCGGCTGATCTCCACCCCGCGGCTGTCCTTTTTGACGCCGTCCCGGGCTTTGCGCCGGCCGGTGGCGGCGGGCAGCATGGCGTATTCGGCAGTGAGCCAGCCCTGGTTTTTGCCCCGCAGGAAGGGGGGGACCTGGTTGTCCACGGAGGCGGTCACAATCACCCGGGTGCCGCCAAAGGAGATGAGGCAGCTGCCGTCCGCAGTGCTCACAAAGTCGGTGATGATTTCACAGGGGCGCAGCTGATGGGGGCTGCGCTGGTCGATCCGTTCCATAAATATCCCTCCATTTCAACAGAAAAGCGCCCGTAAAAGCCGGGCGCTTGCAAACTGGGTGCCTGGGTGAAAAATCAGGTCAACAGCTCGCCTTCGTTTTCAACCGTCACGGCTTCCACATTGCGGATTGCCCAGCGGGCCATCACAATCTCGGTGTTCTGGTGGCCGACGGTGAGGATCACGTCGTCGTCCCGCAGGCCTTTGATGGTGCCGTAGATGCCGCCAATGGTGCAGATGCGGTCGCCGGGCTTGAGGGCGGCCAGCATTTCCTTGACCTTCTTGTCCTTCTTCCGCTGGGGCCTGATCATCAGGAAATAGAACACACCGATGATAAGCACCATGGGCAGGAACATGGAAATCAGGCCGGCGGGGCTGGTGGCGTCGGCGGCGCCGGCCGCTGCGCCGCCTGCAGGTGCGGCTTCCGCCAGGATGGTGGGAATCTGAGTCAACCAGTTGAACATCGTGTTTTGTCTTCCTTTCAAAAATCAATCAAACGCGATTCAGTATAACAAGCCTTTGAACGCGGTGCAAGCCAAAAGGCTTTTTTCCTGCTTTCAAAGGCCGATGCGCCGGGTATATATCATCTGTTATGCAAAACCGTTGCTTATTTGTGGTATTGTGGTATCATCACTTGTAGATAACAGATAGTTGAGGTGCGACATGGCTTTTGATGTATTGAGCCGAATTGAAGAAGTAGAAAAAAAAGCAGCCCAGTTGCTCCAGGAAGCCCACCAGGCCGCGGGGGAAGTCATCAAAAATGCGGAAACCCAGGTGCTGGAGGAGGAGCGCAAGGCAGCTGTTGACAACCGCGCCCTCTACCACCAGGTGATGTCCGAGCATAAAATGGCGGTAGAGGCAAGCCTGCTGGCCGAAAAAGAAGAAACAGACAAGCAAAGCGCGGCGGTGCTTGAGGAAGCCAAGGCCCGTCTGCCGGAAGCTGTGGACCACATCGTCCGTGAGGTGTTACGTGGCACTCGTTGACATGAAGCGCCTGACGGTGCTGGCCATGAAACGCGACCAGGCCCGCCTGCTTCAGTTTTTGCAGCGCGCCGGCTGCGTGCACATCATTCCCCAGGCTGTGGAGGAAGCGCCCTCAGACAGCCAGCTGATAAAGGACAGGCAGCAGGCGGAGGAGCTGCAAACCCGCCTCCGCTGGGCCATCGGCCGCCTGGCCAAATACGACACAGAAAAACAATCCATGTTAAAGCCCCTGCCCCTGGCACCCCGCGAGGCCCTGGAGCAGGAGGACCTGGGGGAGGCCCTGTCTGTGGTATCCCAGGTGGAAGAATTGATGCGCAAAACCGGGGAGCTGCGGGGCAGCGAAACCCGCTACACCCAGCAGGCGGAGCAGCTGGAGCCCTGGCTGGGGCTGGACATGCCTGCCAACAAGCTGCGGGCCACCGCCACCACCCGGGTTTTTGCCGGCAATGCCTCCGCCCGCAAGCTGGCGGAGGTGCAGCAGGCCTGGCAGGGCCGGCCGGCCATCATCTCCCTGCTGTCCCAGAAAGGGGATACCGCCACCTTCTATGCCGTGGTGCACCAAAGCGCGGCGGAGGAGTTTGTCGCCGCCCTGCGCCAGATTGCCTACCAGCCGGCCATGCCCCACATCAGCGAGCTAAGCCCCAGGGAGCAGCTGGACCAGATCAACCAGCACATGGACGCCCTGAAGGCAGAGGCTGCAGCCATTGAAAAAGAGCTCAGCCAGCTGGGGGTGCACCTGCCCAGGCTGCGCCTGGCCTATGAGGCGGTCACCGCCCGGAAGGAGCGCCTCTCCGCCATGGACCTGATGGCCCACACCAGAAGCACGGTGCTGCTGTCCGGCTGGGTGCCGGGCCCCTCGGCACCGGCGCTGCTGGAGGCCCTCAAAAAAGAATTCCCGGAGGTGCAGGCCGTGGCCAGCGACCCCGGCCCCGAGGACGACCCGCCGGTGCTGCTCCACAACAACGCGGTGGTGCGCCCCTACGAGGCGGTGGTCTCCGGCTTTGCGCTGCCCAAGAACGGCACCATGGACCCCACCAGCGTCATGATGCCCTTTTTCGCCTGCTTCTTTGGCATGATGGTGTCCGACGCCGGCTACGGCATCATGATGGCCCTGCTCATCCCCATCCTGGTGAAGCTGCTCAAGCCCTCTGAGGGGGCCAAAAGGATCTTCTGGATCATCTGCGGCGGCGGCGTGTTCACGGTGTTCTGGGGCGCCATGTACAACACCTGGTTTGGCTTTTCGCCATGGCCCTCGGTCTTTGACCCGGTCAACAACTCCCTGCCGGTCATGGGCCTGTGCATCGGGCTGGGCGCCCTGCACCTGTTTGCCGGCCTCATGGTGGGCGCTGCCCAGAACTTCCGCAACAAGGACCCCATGAGCGCCATCTACGACCAGTTCTCCTGGATGTTCCTGATCATCGGCCTGGGGCTTCTGATGCTGCCCCAGACCGCAGAAATCGGCAAATGGATGGCCATCGTGTCCGCAGGCATCATCCTGGTCACCGCCGGCCGCAGCAAGTCCAAAAACCCCATCAAGCGGCTGATTTCCGGCCTGGGCGCCCTGTATGGCATCACCGGCTGGATTTCCGACCTGCTCTCCTACATGCGCCTCTTCGGCATGGGCCTGGCCACCGGGGTCATCGGTATGGTCATCAACCAGCTGGTGGGCATGCTCACCGGCGGCGGCATCATCGGCCTTTTGATTGGCGCCGTGGTCTTTGTGGGCGCCCACCTGTTCAACGCCGCCATCAACATCCTGGGCGCCTATGTCCATTCCGCCCGCTTGCAGTACATCGAGTTTTTCGGCAAATTCTATGAGGAGGGCGGCAAGCCCTTCAAGCCCCTTCGTTTCGCGCCGCGCTATGTGCGGATTCACGAATAAACCCCATCATCACGTATTTTATTGAGGAGGATCTTCCATGTTAGAACTGAGTATCGGTCAAATCCTGGCGTTCACCGCGGTGTTCATCTCCACCATCGTCGCGGGCTACGGCTCCGCCAAAGGGGTGGGCCTGGCGGGGCAGACCTCTGCCGGTGTGTCCACAGAGAACCCTGAGGTGAACTCCAAGCTCATGGTGCTGCAGATTCTGCCGGGCACCCAGGGCATCTACGGCTTTTTGATCGGCGTCATCATCCTGGTGAACATCGGCGCATTGGGCGGCAACCTCCAGGAGCTGAGCACCACCCAGGGCCTGGCCTATATCGCGGCCGTGCTGCCTGTGGCGCTGGTGGGCTATCTCTCCGCCATGCACCAGTCCAAGGTAGCCTCCGCCGGCATGCTGATGGTGGGCCAGCACCCGGACATGTCCGGTAAGGCCATCACCATGACCGTTATGGTGGAAACCTACGCCGTGTTGGCGCTGCTGATTTCCTTCATCCTGGTCAACTCCATCACGTGAGCACCATGGATAGCATCAACACACAGGCCATCATCGATTTGATCCTGCAGGATGCGAAAACCCAGGCAGACGCCGTGATGGCGGATGCCGACAGGCGGGTGTCCGAACTGATGTTTCAATCCGGCCTGCGGCAGCAGCGCCTGGAGGACGAAGCCCGTTCCCAGGCCGACCGGGACGCCAAAGTCCAGGACGACCGCATCCGGCGGCTGCACCAGCTGGAATACAAGAAGGAGCTGGTGGCCGGCAAGCGCGGGCTCCTGGAACAGGCCTTCACCATGGCGGTGGAAGCGCTCAACAGCACGCCGGTAGACCAGGTGGCCGCCATCATGACGGACCTCCTGGTGCAATACGCCAGCGGGGAGGAAACCCTCATCGCCGGCGCCGTAAACGACGCCTTTTTCACGGAAGACTTTGTGAACGCTGCCAATGAAAGTTTGCAAAAGGCAGGCAAGCCCGGCAAGCTGGTCATGGGGGAAGGGCGCAGGGACGGGGTATGCGGCCTGGTGCTCACTACCAGAAACAGCGAGCTCCAGTTCACCTTCCTGGCCCTGATGGAAAACCGGCAGGAGGAGCTGGAAGCCCAGGTGGCGGCCATCCTCTTCCCGGTGGACGGACAAAAGGAGTAAGCATGCCGCAATCAAGCATTGCCTATGCCGTGGGCCGGGTACGGGCTGCCGCCAGGCGGCCCCTGGGGGAAGCCCAGCTGGAGCGGCTGCTCTCCGCCCACAGCCACGAGGAGGCCTTGAGCCTGCTGGTGGAAATGGGCTGGCCCGAGGTGGCGGGGCAGGAGGTGGACCAGGTGTCCACCGCCATGCTGGAGGAGGTCTGCCAGCGCCTGCGGAAGATCACCTCCGATCCCGGGCTCACGGACAGTTTCCTGCTGCGCCACGACGTCCAGAACCTGAAGGCCCTGTTCAAGGCCCGGATCCTGGGCATCAAGCCGGACGCCCTCTCCGCCTGCGGCACCATCCCGCTGCAGGTGCTGCGCCACGCCGTGACAGAGCATGATTACAAGCGGCTGCCGGCGGCCTTCCAGCAGGTGATGAACCTGCTGGAGAAAAAGGTGGCGGTGCAGGTGAACCCCATGGAGATTGACGTTCTCCTGGACCAGGCCCTGTTTGGCATCATCGCGGAGCGCATCAAATCCAGCAAATCAGAGGCGGCCAAGGCCTATTTTGCCGGCAAGGCCGACCTGCAAAACGCGGTGGCCTACCTCAGGCTTGCCGCCATGGACACCGAGGGCATCCGCTTTGGGGACATCCTGCTGCCCGGCGGCAGCATCACGGCAGCGGTCTGGAAGGAAATCCAGCGCAAGCCGGAGAAGCTGCCGGCCGCCTATGCCAAATACCCCAAGGAGGTCAAACTCGCGCTGGAGGCAGCCATCCGGGACATCAGGCGCCTGCCGGCCCTGGAAAAGGCGGCGGACGACTACTTAATCTCCCTCTTCCGCCCCCAGCGCTACGACCCCTTCGCCATTGAGGTGCTGATTGGCTGGCTCCTGGCCCACGAGCGGGAAGCCGGGGCCGTGCGCCTCATCATGGCGGGCAAGCTCAACGGGTTTGACGAAGGGCTCATCCGGGAAAGGTTGCGTGAAGCCTATGGCCAGTAAGCTGTTTCAAATGGGTGTGGTGGGGGAGGAGGATGCCATCCTGGCCTTCAAGGCCATCGGCGCCATCGCCATCCCGGCCACCACGGCGGAGGAAATTTCCACCGCCATCCACCGGCTGAGCCGCTCCGGCGTGCCTGTGATCTTCATCACGGAAACGGCGGCGGCCCTGGTGCCGGAAGCCCTGTCCCGCTACGAACAGATCATGGAGACCGCCATCATCCCCATCCCCGGCATCAAGGGAAGCAACGGCTTTGGCGCGGAGCAGCTGCGCCAGAGCGTTATCAAGGCGATTGGCGCGGACATCCTGTCCCAACAACAACACTGACGACAGAAACGAGGAAATATCAATGGCCCAGGGCAAAATCATCAAAGTGGCTGGCAGCCTGATTGTCGCGGAGGGAATGTCCTCAGCGCGCATGTTTGATGTGGTACGCGTGAGCAAACACCGCTTGATCGGCGAGATTCTGGAGTTGCGGGGCGACCTGGCTTCCATCCAGGTATACGAGGAAACCAGCGGCCTGGGGCCCGGCGAACCGGTGGAGTCCACCGGCGCGCCCCTGTCCCTGGAGCTGGGGCCCGGGCTGATCGAGTCCATCTTCGACGGCATCCAGCGCCCCTTGAACCGCATCCGGGAGCGGGCGGGGGACCGCATCTCCCGTGGCATCGAGCTGCCCTCCCTGGACCGGGAGCGGGAATGGGACTTCGTGCCCAAGAAGCAGCCCGGGGACAAGGTGATCCACGGGGACATCCTGGGCACCGTCCAGGAAACCTCCGTGGTGGAGCACCGCATCATGCTGCCCAAGGGCCTGGCGGGGGTCATCAAGTCCATCCACCAGGGCACAGCCAAAATCACCGACACCATCTGCGTGATTGTCGGGGAGGACGGGCAGGAGCACCCGGTCACCATGATGCAGCGCTGGCCGGTTCGCACCGGCCGCCCCTACCAGGAAAAGCTGTCCCCCCAAAGCCCCATGGTCACGGGCCAGCGGGTCATTGACACCTTGTTCCCCATCGCCTCCGGCGGCGTGGCGGCCATCCCCGGGCCCTTTGGCTCCGGCAAAACCGTGGTGCAGCACCAGCTGGCCAAATGGGCGGATGCCGACATCATCGTCTATGTGGGCTGCGGCGAGCGCGGCAACGAGATGACGGACGTCCTCAAGGAGTTCCCGGAGCTGCACGACCCCCGCACCGGCGAAACCCTGATGAAGCGCACCGTGCTCATCGCCAACACCTCGGACATGCCGGTGGCTGCCCGGGAAGCCAGCATCTACACCGGCATCACCATCGCTGAATACTTCCGGGACATGGGCTACAGGGTGGCCATCATGGCGGACTCCACCAGCCGCTGGGCAGAAGCCCTGCGGGAGATGAGCGGACGGCTGGAGGAGATGCCCGGCGAGGAAGGCTACCCTGCCTACCTGTCCAGCCGCATTGCAGAGTTCTATGAGCGGGCGGGTCAGGTGATCTGCCTGGGCCGGGATGGCCGCAAGGGCGCGATTTCCGCCATCGGCGCGGTCTCACCCCCCGGCGGCGACATTTCAGAACCCGTCTCCCAGGCCACCCTGCGCATTGTGAAGGTGTTCTGGGGCCTCAGCGCCCAGCTGGCCTACCGCCGCCACTTCCCGGCCATCGACTGGCTGCTGTCCTATTCCCTGTACACGGACAACCTCAGCGAGTGGTTCACGGACCATGTGTCCCCGGAGTGGAACGAGCTGCGCCTGCGCACCATGCAGATCCTGCAGGATGAGAGCGAGCTGGAAGAAATCGTCCGCCTGGTGGGCACCGATGCCCTCAGCTGGAAGGACCGCCTCACCATGGAGGTGGCCCGCAGCATCCGGGAGGACTACCTCCACCAGAACGCCTTTGATGATGTGGACACCTACACCTCCCTCACCAAGCAATACCGGATGCTCAGGCTCATCCTGGAATTTGCGGACAAGGGCCAGCAGGCCCTGGACGCCGGCGCCAACCTCTCTGAGGTGATTGACATGCCGGTGCGGGAGCGCATCGGGCGTGCCAAATACATCCTGGAGGACGCCATGCCTGTATTTGACGAAATCGAGTCGGAGCTGGCCCAGCAGACCAGCACCCTCATCAACCGGGGAGGCCTGTAAGATGCTCAAAGAGTACCGCACAATCAAGGAACTGGTGGGGCCCCTGATGCTGGCCGAAGGCGTCAGCGGGGTCACCTACGACGAGCTGGTGGAAATCCGTGAGGAAAACGGCAACATCAGGCGGGGCAAGGTGCTGGAGGTGGCGGGGGACACCGCCCTGGTGCAGCTGTTTGAAAGCAGCAACGGCCTGCAGATGGACACCTCCACCGTGCGCTTCCTGGGCCGCAGTATCGAGCTGTCGGTGTCCGAGGACATGCTGGGCCGGGTGTTTGACGGCATGGGCAACCCCAAGGACGGCGGCCCCGCCATCATCCCGGACAAGCGCATGGACATCAACGGCACCCCCATGAACCCCGCCGCCCGGGACTATCCCTCCGAGTTTATCCAGACGGGGATCTCCGTCATTGATGGCCTCAACACCCTGGTCCGGGGCCAGAAGCTGCCGGTGTTCTCCGGCTCCGGCCTTCCCCATGCCCAGCTGGCCACCCAGATTGCCCGCCAGGCCAAGGTGCTGGGCCAGGACAGCCGCTTTGCCGTGGTGTTTGCCGCCATCGGCATCACCTTTGAAGAGGCGGACTACTTCATCAGCGACTTTAAGCGCACCGGCGCCATCGAGCGGGCGGTGCTGTTCATGAACCTGGCCAACGACCCGGCCATCGAGCGCATTTCCACCCCCCGGATGGCCCTGACGGCGGCGGAATACCTGGCCTATGAGAAGGGCATGCACGTCCTGGTCATCATGACGGACATCACCAACTACGCTGAGGCCCTCCGAGAGGTGTCCGCCGCCCGCAAGGAGGTTCCCGGCCGCCGGGGCTACCCGGGCTATCTATACACCGACCTGGCCAGCATGTACGAGCGGGCCGGCCGCATTGAGGGCCGGGAGGGCTCCATCACCCAGATTCCCATCCTCACCATGCCCGAGGACGACAAGACCCACCCCATCCCGGACCTCACCGGCTACATCACGGAAGGGCAGATTATCCTGAGCCGCGACCTGCACCGCCGGGGCATCGCGCCCCCCATTGACGCCCTGCCCTCCCTGTCCCGTCTGAAGGACAAGGGCATCGGCGAGGGCAAGACCCGCAAGGACCACGCCGCCACCATGAACCAGCTGTTTGCCGCCTATTCCAGGGGCAAGGATGCCAAGGAGCTGGCGGTCATCCTGGGGGAGGCATCCCTCACGGACATGGACAAGAAATACGCCGCTTTTTCCGATGCCTTCGAGCAGCGCTACGTCTCCCAGGGCTATCAGAGCGACCGCAGCATCGAGGACACCCTGGGCCTGGGCTGGGATTTGCTGAAGATGCTACCCCGGTCCGAACTGCGCCGCATCCGGGACGATCTGCTGGACGAGTTCTACCAGCTGGACAGCCAGGAGGAGGAAGGCTGAGATGGCAATCCTGCGCGTGAACCCCACCCGCATGGAGCTCACCCTCATGAAGCGCAGGCTGGTGACAGCCAAACGCGGGCACAAGCTCCTGAAGGACAAGCGGGATGAACTGGTGCGGCGCTTCATCGTCCTGGTGAAAGAAAACGCCGCCCTGCGCAAACAGGTGGAGGACGAGCTGGGCATCGCCCTGAAGGATTTTGCCCTGGCCCGCGCCGTGATGGAGCCGGGGGCCATGCGCCAGGCCCTGCTGTACCCCGCCCGCCAGGCACAGATCAAAATGGGCCGCCGCAGCATTCTGTCCGTCCACGTCCCCCAGTTTTCCATGGACGAGGAGAGCATGGGCAAGACGGTGCTGCCCTACGGCCTGGCGGAAACCTCCGCCCAGTTGGACGGCGCCATCGAAACCATGGCCCAGGTGCTGCCCCTGCTGATCCAGCTGGCGGAAATCGAAAAAACCACCAGCCTGCTGGCGGAGGAGATCCAGAAGACCCGCCGCCGGGTCAACGCCCTGGAATATGTGATGATTCCCCAGTTTGAAGAGACCATCCGCTTCATCACCATGAAGCTGGAGGAAAACGAGCGGGGTGCCCTGATCCGCCTGATGAAGGTGAAGGAAATGATCGAGGAGCGGGCCACCTGAGCCGGCTGACAGCGGGCCTGCCGGCGCATCACCAGAAACCCGGCAGCAAGCCCTGAAAAATATAAAAAACCCACGAACCGGCCTTGACAAGCCTGCCGTCTATGGCTATAATCACAAAGCGTTGTCCGGTGGGGAATGGTGTAACGGCAGCACCTGCGACTCTGACTCGCATAGTCTTGGTTCAAATCCAGGTTCCCCAGCCACCTGCCTCCGTCGTCTAGCGGTCTAGGACACCGCCCTCTCAAGGCGGCAACACGGGTTCGATTCCCGTCGGAGGTGCCAAATCAAGAACGTCGAGTACATCGGCGTTCTTTCTCTTTTCCCTTATGGCATATAGTGTTCTGGGTGGTTGGTTGAGTGGCTTTTTATTAGAATAATAATAGTGGAAATTGCTATTCTGGAATAAAATGCAACACGAATGCAACACGAAAATTAAGACGGGTTGAACCTGTCGGTAAGCGCCTGGTTGATGGCATCGGTGACTTCCTGC
>ENA-UOUL01003312-UOUL01003312.1-bioreactor-metagenome-genome-assembly--contig:-NODE-3312-length-16777-cov-4.739760_pt1 | contig 16777 bp, 14 predicted proteins | sample MGYA00249838_ERZ747220 | MGnify/ENA primary metagenome ERZ747220 (study PRJEB28778, sample SAMN05720191) | bioreactor metagenome | isolation source: Anaerobic biogas reactor | place: USA:Washington...
TTCACCGCGCCCGAGGGAAAGCTCGCGACCATGCTCGTAAACGGCGTGGAAACCGCGTTTAAGCCGGGCGAGGCCTATGAAAACGCAGAATTCTTCGTGACCGGAAAATTCGCCGAAGCGCCATGCAGCTACAAGGACAGGGGTATCGACAACTACCGCGCGGCCCTGTTCGTGGGTCCGGACGGCATCGACAGGGATATGTCCGTCACCGCCGCCGTCCGGGGCGGGAAATTCGACAACGCCGCGGCCGCCGAGGTCCCGCGCTACGTCATGGTCAGCTACTGCGGTGCCGGGCCGGACCACGTCATGGCGGTGCGCATCGGCCAGGGCGTGGGCGCGGGCGAACTGGATCAGGAACAGGTAGTCCTGCACCAGGTAGTTGCGGAAGGCGGCCCCGGGCAGGCTGCCGTCGCCCAGGCCGCGGACGAAGGCATGGTCGATGTAGGCGTTCCAGTCATCGGCGGCGGAGGACTTGAGGCGTTCGAACAGTGACATCGGCAAGGGCTCGCTGGGTGAAGGGGGCAAGATCATAGGCAATCCGGCTCGCGCCCGCGCCCGCGCCGCGAGCGGCGATAATCGGGGCATGGACGAGATCTGCAACATCGCCGCGGCCCTGCCGCGGCTGGCGGCCGAAGACCCCGACCGCGTCGCCATGCGCTACCCCGGCCGCGACGGCCGCTACGCCAACGCGCTCAGCTACGGCGAGCTGGACCAGCGCAGCAACGCCATCGCCGCCGGCCTGGCCACCCACGGCATCGCCCGCGGCAGCCGCACGGTGGTGATGGTGCGGCCCACGCCGGAGTTCTTCCTGCTGATGTTCGCGCTGTTCAAGGCCGGCGCGGTGCCGGTGCTGGTGGATCCGGGCATCGACCGGCGCGCGCTGCGGCAGTGCCTGGACGAGGCCAGGCCCGAGGCCTTCATCGGCATCCCGCTGGCGCAGTTGGCGCGGGTGCTGCTGGGCTGGGCGAAGTCGGCGCGGGTGCGGGTGACGACCGGGCGCTGGGCGCTGCTCGCCGATGCCACGCTGGCCCGGGTCGAGCGCGAGGGCACGGGCGCCGCGCCGCCGCCGGCCGACACCGGGGCGGACGACGTCGCCGCGATCCTGTTCACCAGCGGCTCGACCGGCGTGCCCAAGGGCGTGGTCTACCGCCATCGCCACTTCGTGGCCCAGGTCGGGATGCTGCGCGACGCGTTCGGGATCGCACCGGGCGGGGTCGATTTCCCGACCTTCCCGCCGTTCGCGCTGTTCGATCCCGCGCTGGGGCTGACCTCGATCATTCCCGACATGGACCCCACCCGCCCGGCCGCGGCTGACCCGCGCAAGCTGCATGCGGCGATCGCCCGCTTCGGCGCCGACCAGCTGTTCGGTTCGCCGGCGCTGATGCGGGTGCTGGCCGACCATGGCGCGCCGCTGCCCACGCTGCGGCGCGTGACGTCGGCCGGCGCGCCGGTGCCGCCGGAGGTGGTGGCGCGGATGCTGGAACTGCTGCCGGACGATGCGCGGTTCTGGACGCCCTACGGCGCCACCGAATGCCTGCCGGTGGCGGTGATCGAGGGCCGCGAGCTGCTGTCGCTGCGCGAGCGCACCGAGCAGGGCGCCGGCACCTGCGTCGGCCGCCCGGTGCCGCCGAACGAGGTGCGCATCATCCGCATCGGCGACGACCCGGTCGCGGAGTGGTCCGATGACCTGCTTGTCGCACCGGGCGAAGTGGGCGAGATCACCGTGGCCGGTCCCACCGCCACCGACGCCTACTTCAACCGCGAGGCGCAGACCGCGCTGGCGAAGATCCGCGAGCGCCTGGCGGACGGTTCGGAGCGCATCGTGCATCGCATGGGCGACGTGGGCTGGTTCGATGCCGATGGCCGGCTGTGGTTCTGTGGACGCAAGTCGCAGCGGGTCGAGACCGCCGACGGGCCGCTGTACACCGAGCAGGTCGAGCCGGTGTTCAACGTCCATCCGGACGTGCGCCGCACCGCGCTGGTCGGCATCGGCGCGCCGGGCGCGCAGCGCGCGGTGCTGTGCGTCGAGGCCAATGCCGGCGTGCCCGCGGGCGAGCACGCGCGCATCGAGCGCGAGCTGCGCGCGACCGGCGCGCGTTACCCGCACACCGCGCGCATCGACGCCTTCCTGTTCCATCCGCGCTTCCCGGTGGACATCCGCCACAATGCCAAGATCGGCCGCGAGAAGCTGGCCGCGTGGGCAGGCCAACGACTGGGAGGCGCGCAATGAGGATCCTGGTGACCGGCGGCGGCGGTTTCCTCGGCCAGGCCCTGTGCCGCGGCCTGGTCGAACGCGGCCACGAGGTGGTGAGCTTCAACCGCGGACACTACCCCGCGCTCGATGCGCTGGGGGTGCGCCAGGTGCGAGGCGACCTCGCCGACGCGCAGGCGGTGCTCGAGGCCGCGCGCGGCGCCGAAGCCATCTTCCACAACGCCGCCAAGGCCGGCGCCTGGGGCGATTACGACGGCTATTTCCAGGCCAACGTGGTCGGTACCCGGAACGTGCTGGCCGCCTGCCGCGCACTGGGAATCGGACGCCTGGTCTACACCTCCACGCCGAGCGTGACCCACCGGCGCACGCATCCGGTCGAAGGCGGGACCGCCGACACCGTGCCCTATGGCGAGGGTTTCAAGGCGCCCTACGCGGCGACCAAGACCATCGCGGAAAAGGAAGTGCTGGCGGCGAACGGCAGCGAGCTGGCCGACGGCGCGCGCCTGGCGACGGTCGCGCTGCGCCCGCGCCTGATCTGGGGCCCGGGCGACCAGCAGATCCTGCCGCGCCTGGTCGAACGCGCGAAGGCCGGGCGCCTGCGCTTTGTCGGCGACGGCCGCAACCGCATCGACACCACCTACATCGACAACGCCGCGCAGGCGCACTTCGATGCGTTCGAGCACCTCGCGCCGGGCGCGGCGTGCGCGGGCCGCGCCTACTTCATCAGCAACGGCGAGCCCAGGCCCACGCGCGAGATCGTCAACGCGCTGCTCGAGGCTGCCGGCGCGCCGCGGGTCGAGGGCACGATCCCGTTCCCGGTCGCCTACGCGGTCGGCGCCCTGTGCGAAACGCTGTGGCCGCTGCTGCGGCTGCGCGGCGAGCCGCCGATGACGCGCTTCCTCGCCGAGCAACTCAGCACCACCCACTGGTACTCGATGGAGCCGGCGCGGCGCGATTTCGGCTACGTGCCGAAGGTCCCGATCGCCGAAGGCCTGGAGCGGCTGCGCGCGGCCTGGCGCGGCTGAACGGCAGCCTGCCGCGACGCGTCAGGGCGGCGTGAGCGTCGCGCCCTGGTGCCTTGATTTCATGCCCGCCGCGCCGCGCCTTCACGACGGACTCACCCCGCGCTCACCGGCCCACGACCGCGCGGTGCGTAGCGTTCCGCCTGCACACCATCACTGCGGCCGCGGGCCGCTGCACCGGAGACGCTCCCCATGCTCAGATACGCCGTCATCTTCTTCGTCATCGCCCTCATCGCCGCCGTCCTCGGCTTCAGCGGCGTGGCGGGCGCCGCCACCAACATCGCCTGGATCCTGTTCGTCGTGTTCGTGATCCTGGCCATCGTCTCGATGCTGCGCGGCCGCCGCGTCTAGCGCCACCACGGGCAGTCGAGGACCGGAGGGCCCGCCGCGAGGCGGGCCTTCCTGCGTCTGGCCGACGCCGGCCGTCCGCGACCGCCGCATGGACCGCGCCGGCGCCCGGCGCGCGGCTACAATGCGGCATGGCCTCGCCCATGCCTTCCCCCCTCGACGCACTCAAGCCGCTGGCCGGGCGCGCGCTCGAAGCCGCCCTCAACCGCGCGCTGGCACTGGACCCCGAGACGCGCGATGCGCTCGCGCGCCTGGACGGGCGCCATGTCAGCCTCGCGCTGGAAGCGCCCCCGCTGGCCCTGTCGCTGACGGTGTCCGGCGAGCGCCTGGCGGTGGGCCCAGTGGACGAGTCGGTCGAGCCCGATCTCGCGGTGCGCACCACCCTGGGCGGCCTGCTCGCCCAGCTGCCGTTGCTGCGCCGCGAGGAGTCCACGCCTCCGGGCCGCGTGCGCGTATCCGGCGACGCCGAGCTGGCCCGCCACCTCCAGCGCCTGGCCACCCGCTTCGATCCGGACTGGCAGCAGCCGTTCGTCTCGGTGTTCGGCGAGGTCGCCGGGGTGCAGCTGGCCAACGCCTTCGCCGGCGCCCTGCGCCAGCTGCGCGCGCTGGGCTCGGGCCTGGCCCGCAGCGCGGCCGAATTCGTGACCGAGGAATCGCGCGACGTGGTCGCGCGCGCCGAGCTCGACGCCTTCCTCGACGACGTCGACGCGCTGCGCGAGGACGCCGACCGGCTCGCCGCGCGGGTCGCGCGCCTGCGCCAGGGGAGCCCGGCTTGAGCACGCTGCTGCGCGCCGCGCGCATCGGCCGGGTGCTGCTGCGCTACCGCCTCGACGACCTGTTGGACGACACCCCGGCCGAGCGCTGGCTCAAACTGATGCGGCCGTTCGTGCCGCGCGCCGCCGGCGACATCGCCGCGCGCTCGCGCGGCGCGCGCCTGCGCCTGGCGCTGCAGGAGCTGGGGCCGATCTTCGTCAAGTTCGGCCAGATCCTTTCCACCCGCCGCGACCTGCTGCCGCCCGACCTGGTCGACGAACTGGCGCTGCTGCAGGACCAGGTGGCGCCGTTCGACGGCGACGCCGCACGCGCCATCGTCGAGGCCGAGCTCGAAGCGCCGGTGGCCACCCTGTACGCCTCGTTCGACACCGTGCCGCTGGCCTCGGCCTCGATCGCCCAGGTGCACGCGGCCACGCTGCCCGGCGACGGTGGCGCGCCGGCGCGGCAGGTGGTGGTGAAGGTGCTCAGGCCCGGGATCGAAAAGCAGGTGGCCGCCGACATCGCCGTGCTGCGCAGCCTGGCAGGCCTGGTGGAGCGCACTCATCCGCGTGCCAACCGGATCCGCCCGCGCGAGATCGTGGCCGAGATCGAGTCCACCCTGGCGGCCGAGCTGGACCTGCAGCGCGAGGGCGCCAATGCGTCGGTGCTGCGGCGCAACTGGCTGGGATCGGCCGATCTGTACGTGCCCGAGCCGGTGTGGTCGCACACCGCCGAACGCGTCCTGACGCTCGAGCGCGTGCGCGGCATTCCCGCGGATGACATCGCCGCCCTGGACGCGGCCGGCATCGACCGCAAGGCGCTTGCCGCCAAGGGCGTGCGGGTGTTCTACACCCAGGTCTTCCGCGACAACTTCTTCCACGCCGATGCCCACGCCGGGAGCGGTCATCATGCGGTGGTTCGTCATCACCGTCTCCCGCCCGGACACTCCCGGGAGGATGCTCTTTCGTCCTCCGGCGAATCCCGCGTAGTAGTGGAGAAGCACCTCGCCGATGGCGAGCCTGAGGTCCGCCTCCGCCACGGTCCTGTTGATCATCAGTCGGTTCCCGGTGGACAGGGTTCCCATGTCCACGAGGTCGGGGGAATCGCAGTCGTGGTTCTCCACCCGGTATTTGGCGAACACCGCATCCCCCACGGTCTGCCTCGTCTCGTCGTCGCTCATGGGACGATGGGTGCCTGTGGCCACCACGACGGCGATCCCCGATGAAGGGACACCCAGCCGCTCCAGTTCCTCCAGCAGGGGAGGAAGCATCTCGGCCGTTGGGGTGGACCGGGTCATGTCGTTCACGATGATGGCCGCCGTTTTCGCTTTATTTGCGGCGACGATCTCCTCCAGGGACGGTCCCGCGGTGGGGTGCTTCACCAGCCTGGCCACCTCGGCGGCCAGGTCGGCCACAGGCTCACCTCCCGAGGGTTCGAGCACCGCCAGGACATTCCTGTCCGGAACGGAAAGAAAGATCTCCTCCTTTCCCCATTTCAGCACGGTTTTCACAGCTCTCCGCTCCCTTCAGGAGAGGTATGAGGGCAGGGAAACCGATGCCTTCTGCGCCCTCTGCCAGAAAAATACCCCGGCGACCATTGCCACACCGAGTGCGTCCGTCACCGCTCCGGGGAAGATCAGAAGCAGCGAACCAACGAACATCCCGAGCCTCTGCAGGACGTTCATGGGAACGTACATGTAGTTCTGAAGAGAAGCCGCCAGGGCGATGACGCCCACAAAGCTCGTCACCGTGGAGAGAGCGATGGAGAGATAATTGCCCCCAACGAGCAGCAGGTCCGGGTTGTAGATGAAGGTGAAGGGGATGAGGAATCCCGCGAGGGAGATCCGGAATCCCGTCCAGCCCACCGCCGAAGGGCTCTGCCCCGACAGCCCCGCCGCACCGTAGGACGCGATGGCCACCGGTGGGGTCAGGTTGGAAAGACAGGCGAAGTAATAGGCGAACATGTGGGCCGCCAGGGGGTTCACCCCGAGCTTCACAAGGGCGGGAGCGGCGATGGTTGCCGTGACGATGTAGCAGGCCGTTGTGGGAAGCCCCATGCCGAGGATGACGCACACGATCATGGTGAGGAAGGTGGTGATGATGATGCTTCCCCCGGCGAGGGAGACGATGTTGTCGCCCAGGACGAGTCCCAGTCCTGTGAGGTTGGTGATGCCGATGATGTTGCCCACCACCGCGCAGGCGATGCCCACGCCCACGCTCTGCCTGGCTCCGGACTCCATCGCTTTCAGGAAGGACTTCCAGGTGAGCCGGGTTTCCTTTGTGATGAAGCTCACGCCCACCGAGGCGATGATGCCGTAGAAGGCCGCGTAGAGAGGCGTCCTGCCGATGAGCAGCAGGTAGACGATGACGATGATGGGGACCATGAGGTGTCCCCGCTCCCTCATGACCTTCCTGATGGGAATGATCTCTTCCCTCGGAATGGGCTTCATGCCCATCTTGACGGCCTCGATGTGGATGACGGCGTATTCGGCCACGTAGTAGAGCACGGCGGGGATGGCCGCCGCCAGCATGATCTTGGCGTAATGCACCCCGAGGAACTCGGCCATGATGAAGGAGGCCGCACCCATGACGGGGGGCATGATCATGCCTCCCGTTCCCGCCACGGCGACCACCGCCGAGGCGAAGACGGGCTTGAATCCCGCCCCGGTCATGAGGGGGATCGTGAAGGTTCCCGTGGCTGCCACGTTGCCCACGGCGCTGCCGTTGATCATTCCCATGAGGCCGCTGGCCACGATGGACACCTTGGCTTCCCCGCCGATGGTCTTGCCCGCGAGGGACATGGCGAGGTCCTTGATGAAGCGCCCCATGCCCGTTTCCGTGAGGAAGGCCCCGAAAAGGATGAAGAGGAAGATGTAGGTGGACGACACGCCGAGGGAAATGCCGAAAATGCCCTCGGAAGACAGGAAAAGCTGGTAGACGATGCGCCGGAACGTGAACCCGGTGTGCCCGAGGACGCCGGGAATGTATTCACCCCAGTAGCCGTAGGCGAGGAAGATAATGGAGAGGATCATCAGCTCCTTGCCCACGGTCCGCCTGGTCGCCTCGAGAATGCAGACGATGAGGATGGTTCCCATGAATATGTCTGTGGGGTTGGCGGTTCCCCTGACGCTGAAGGCGTCGAAGGCGAAAAGGATGTACAGGCTCGACGAAAGGGAGAGGGCGAGCCAGATGTAGTCAACGACCGATGGACGCTCCCTGGGGGCCCGCTTCGACCCCGGGTAGAGAAGGAACGTCAGGAGGACGAGGAAGGCAAGGTGGACGCTTCTCTGCTTCATGGCCATCAACGTCCCGAAGCCCGACGTGTAGAGGTGGAACAGGGACATGGCCACTGCGATGACTGTTATGGCTTTCGCCCATGTTCCCGAATATTTCCGGAAGCGGGATTCGGCATCCGCCTTTTCGAGGACCTTTTCCGCCTCTTCTTCCGAAATGATGTCAACAACCGGTTCCTGGTTCTCGTTACGTTTGACGTTCTGATCAGTCACAGAAGTTTACCTCCGCACGGACGAATGAGGGGAGGGAACAGCCCGTTCCCTCCCCCGGGAAACACAACCGGTGCTACTCTGCAATGAGCTTTTCCGGCACGTCGACTCCCTTTTCCTTCAGATACTTCACGGCGCCCTTGTGAAGGGGTATGGTCATTCCGTTCAGCGAGTTCTCGAGCACTGTGTAGGCCGTGGCCTTGTGGGCCGCCACGAGGTCGTCGTGGTACTCGTAGGTCGCCTTGGTCAGGAGATAGATGAGCTCCTCGTCCTGGCGCACGTCGGTGAAGAGGACGTTGGACAGGGCGAGGGTCCTGATGTCCTTGTCCTGGTTCGGATAAGAGCCGGCAGGGATGGTGAAGGGGAAGTACCAGGGATACTTCTCCACTATTTCCTTGATCTTGTCCTCTTCCATGGAGATGAGTTCACCGGCGCCGGAGGAGAGCACGTCCATGATGGCCGCCGTGGGAACGCCGCCGGCGATGTGGGTGCCGTCGGTCTGGGCGTTCTTGAGAAGGTCAACCGCCTCGTTGTAGCCGAGGAAGTCGGCGGTGACGTTGGTCTCGCCCTGGTCCTTCATATAGTTCAGGCCGTACGCTTCCATCATCTCGCGGCTGTTGATCTCGGTGGCGCTGGCCACCTGGCCGGGAACGAACTTCCTGCCCTTGAAGTCGGCGACGGACTTGATCCCCGCGTCCTTGCGGACGATCCAGTGCATCACGTTGGGATAGAGGGTGAACATGCCCCGCATCTCCTTGTAGGGAGGCTTGCCCTCGTAGGTCCCCTTGCCGTAGAAGGCGTAGTAGCAGATGCCGTTCTGGCCGATGGCGACCTGGACTTCCTCGTTCATCATGAGTTCCACGTTCTGGGGAGTGCCCGCCGTGGACTGTGCGGAGGCCCTGGTGACCTCCTTGATGTTCTTGGACCAGATCTGGGCCATGGCGTTGCCGATGGGATAATAGGCTCCGCCGGTGGTGGCGGTGGCGATGTTGAGGCGGTAGGACTTGGCCTCGGCGCCGACGATCATGGGACCTGCCGCAAAGATGAGCGCGAGAACGACCACTGCTGCGATGATGCTTTTCCTCACATTCATTCCCTCCTTTTTGTGTCCGGAACTCCTAACGGACTTTCCGAACCTTCCTGGTCGCGATGACCTCCGTGTCACATCCCGCAGGGGACGGCAGAACAACGTCGCCGATCTCCACGGGGGCTTCCACTGACACCTTCCGGATCTCCTCCATCACCTCCCGTATTTTTGACAGGGGTATGGGGCGGCTTGTCCGGATGCTGGCCAGGGGGAAATCGCCCCATCGCACCGGCACGCTGGACGCTATGGTGCGCATGGGATTTTCCACTTCCTGGCGGGCCCAGGACTCCCCCCGCTTGCACACGTTTCCCTGGACCCTCGTGACTACGGGGGTCTCGTCGTCGTCAACGTCCACAACGATGCTGCAGCCGTTGGGGCAGACCACGCAGGTAAATTCTCTCGTGCTCATTCAACCGTCACCTCCAGGGAGGAACAGCCCGAAACAGTTTCCTTCTTCAGGTCGATCCGGATCATCTCCGCGGGGTGGAGCCGCATCTCCCGCTTCCTTGCGATCTCCCTGCCGCCGTCGCGGACCACCACGCACCGGTCCCTCCACGGGGCCGATACCCGGAGGGACAGGGTCAGGTCCCTTTCTCCCGACACGGACTGCGGAAGGGTGTACCGGACGCCGCTCCCCGGCCTCACAGGGATGGGGCTCGGCAGGGCGCAGCTTCCCTCCCTGACGAAGCAGGCCGCAAATTTTCCCGCTTCCGCCGCCTCCACGGAGACCCAGTCCACGAGGTCATGGACGTGGAGGACATTGCCGCAGGCAAAAATTCCCGGAACGGACGTCATGAAGGAATCGTCCACTACCGCTCCGCCGGTCACGGGATCCATCCCGACACCGGCGTCCCGGGTCAGCTCGTTCTCGGGGATGAGCCCCACGGACAGCAGCAGGGTGTCACAGGGAATGTACCGCTCCGTCTCGGGGATGGGCAACCGGTCCTCTCCCACCTGGGCCACCCGGATTCCCTCGAGGCGCCCCTTGCCAACGATGTCCGTCACCGTGGTGTTGAGATGGAGAGGGATGCCGTAATCGTTGAGGCACTGCTGGATGTTCCGGGGAAGTCCGCTGGAATAGGGCAGGATCTCGAAGACCGCCTCCACCTTCGCCCCCTCGAGGGTCATCCTCCGGGCCATGATCAGGCCGATGTCTCCGGAACCGAGGATGCAGACCGTTTTCCCCACCATGATGTTCTCGAGGTTCATAAAGTTCTGGGCCGCTCCCGCGGTGTACACCCCCGACGGGCGGTGCCCCGGAATGGAGATGGCGCCCCTGGTGCGTTCCCTGCAGCCCATGGCGAGGATCACGGCCCCGGCCTCGATGCGCTGGTAGGTTCCCCTGGTGCTCACTTCGAGGACCCGGTCCGCCGACAGGGAGAGGACGATGGTCTCCTCCATGGCGGCGATGCCGAGTTCCCTGAAACGGTCGATGAACCTGGCGGCGTATTCGGGACCGGAGAGGGCCTCCTTGAACGTATGAAGCCCGAATCCGTCATGAATGCACTGGTTCAGGATGCCGCCGAGAATGCGGTCCCGCTCGATGAGCAGTACATCGGCACAGCCTGCCTCCTTCGCCGCCACGGCCGCCGCGAGTCCGGCCGGACCGCCGCCGATGACCACCACGTCTCTGCGGACAGTGGGAACCTCCGCCTTTGTCCCGTTCATCGGGCAGCCCCTCCCTTCTCCGGCCGGACGTTGCCCACGAACAGGGGAGACCCGGCGCTTCTCTTCAGGAAATCTTCAGGTTTCCAGCCGAATTCGTCCCGAAGGATCCTCGTGATGCGTGGAACGCAGAATCCTCCCTGGCACCGGCCCATGGAGGCCCGCGCCCTGTACTTGATGCTCACCAGCGCCCTGGCCCCGAGAGGGTTTCTGATGGCGTCCAGGATCTCCTGCTTGGTGATCTTTTCGCACCGGCAGATGATCTCGCCGTAGTTGGGGTTGTCGGCGATGAGGGCGGCCTTTTCCTCCGCCGGCAGCTCGGAGAAGAACAGGGGGCTGCCAGGCCGCACGGGATTGAAGGAGGGGTCGGGCACGAGTGGAATGTGCTTCTCCACCATTTCCCGGACCATCTCGGCGATGGCCGGGGCGCTCGTCAGCCCGGGGCTCTCTATTCCCACCAGGTTGATGAAGCCCTGGACATCCTTCCTGTCCTCGATGACAAAGTCCTTGTTGCCGCCCACTTCCGGGGGCGTCTGCTTCGGGCGGATGCCCGCGAAATTCCGGATGTAGTCCGTCATGCGGATCTCGGGGAGAAGTTCCCTCCCCTCCCTGCGGAGTTCCTTCATCACGTCGGAAGTGCAGCCGTGGTCCTCGGGGTCGTTGAGGTACTCGGCGCTGGGACCGATGATGATGTTGCCGTCCACGGTGGGCGTCAGGTGAATGCCCAGCCCCGGCGCGTTCTTCTTCGGGGCCGGGTAGATCAGGGCCTTCAGGGTGCCGTCGAGCCGCCTGTCCAGGACGTAATACTCTCCGCGGCAGGGGTAGATCACGTAGTCGGTGATCCCCGCCATCCGGCACACTTCCGCGGAGAAGAGGCCGGCGGCGTTGACCAGGACTTTCGCCGTGAAGGCCTCCCCTGACCCGGTTTCCACGGACCAGCCGCCCCCGGCGAGAGGGGAGACGGAGGCCACCCGCCGCCCGAGGTGAAAGTTCACCCCGTTGGCGAGGGCATTCTCCGCCAGGCCGATGGTGAGGCCATAGGGAGAGATGATCGAACTGGTCGGCGAATGGAGGGCGAGGGTTCCTTCCACGCCGGGCTGGATCCGCTGCATGTCCTCCCTGCCGATGAGCTCGAGCCCCGGGACGCCGTTGGCCTCCCCCTGCTCCTTCAGCCTGTGGAGGGTGGCTTCGTCCTCGTCGTCCAGCGCCACCGTCAGCTTTCCTATCCTCTTGATCTTCACCTTGAGGTCCCGGCAGAGATCGTCCATCATGCTGTTTCCCTTCACGTCGAGGACCGCCCGGAGCGTTCCCGGGGCGTAGTTGAAGCCCGCGTGGAGCACGCCGCTGTTCCTGCAGCTCGTTCCCAGGCCTACGTCCATCTCCTTCTCGACGACAGCCGCCCTCACCCGGAACTTCGAAAGCTCCCTGGCGATGGCGCAGCCCACCACTCCACCTCCGATGACAAGTACGTCGTACTCCTGAACCACCCTGTAACACCCGCTTTCGCGAAAACATCTGGTCGACCAAGGTATTCCAATCAAATCGATTTTATATTATCATAGCGGCGGGAAGGGAGACAAGGGGAATCAACAGAAAATTTCAAGTTCTTTTTTTAACTTTTTATCATGCCTGGAAACCATTCTGAACCTCCGGGAGGACTCCATGAACGAATCGCGAAAGGACCTGATCAGGCGCTTGACGGACCTTGTGTCGCAGGGAAACGTGGTGACTGAGGGCAAGCTGCCTACGGAACGGGAGCTCGCCGCTCTGCTCGGCACCACCAGGCCCCTCCTGAGGGAAGGGCTCATCGCCCTCGAGGCCCTCGGTCTGCTGGAGATCAGGGACAGGCAGGGAATTTTCCTCGCCGAGGGGAACCCGGAGGAGATCAAGAGAGTTCTCGGCCAGGCCCAGGTGTGGCCCATGGAAGTGCTCTCCCAGGTCATGGAGATCCGGCAGCTCATGGATCCGGGGGCCGCCGCCCTGGCCGCCCAGCGCCGGAAGGAGCGGGACCTGGAGAAAATGGACGAATGCATCTCCATGCTCGAAAAAATCCACGAAGAGCGGGACCCTCACGAAGGACCTCTCGGCGCCTACTGGAATACCGTCCTCCACGCCACCATTTTCAGGGCCACGGGGAATACCCTGCTTTCCAGACTCTACGAATCTCTCCTCGAGATGTCCGAAAAGGGGATCTCCGCCATGAGGATGGAAGTGCTCGATTCGGCGGCTCCGGACAGGACGGAGAAAATCCTGGAGCAGCACAGGGCCCTCGTGAAGGCCATCCGGGACCAGGATCTCCTCCGGGCCCGGGAGGCATCCAGGCTCCACCTGAAGTTCACCATCGACACCCTTGTGGAGCTCAGCAGGGTCACTCCCCTCTCCAACTTCTTCGCCCAGAGGATGGATTCCGCCCTGAAGTAAAGAAAGCGGCGGACCGGTTTTTCCGATCCGCCGCCGTCATTATTCCGCCGGGACGATTCCCGCCTCTTCCTGCTCCCGTTCCTCTTTCTTCGAAAGGATGAACCTGGACAGGAGGTTCCGCATGTACTCGGCCCTGTCCGCCATGGCCGACGCCTCCCGGGCTACGCCTTCAGAGGCAGCCGCGGTCTCCGCTGAGGCTGACCGTATGGCGTCCACCCTCTGGACCACGTCGATGGTGGCGTGGGACACCTGGTCGATGGCTCCGGCCATTTCTTCGCTGGCCGATGCCTGGGACCTGGAGAGCTCCGCGATGTGGGCGATGGATTTCTCTATCCTGGCGATTTCTCCGAGCACTCCGGAAAGCCTTCCCTGGGCGTCCGCCGCTTCGTCCACCGTGGACTGCATCACCCGGCCCGTCTCCTCGGTCACCTCCATGGATTCCCCAGCATTTCCGTGAAGGGTGGTGATCAGGGCCGCAACTTCCCTGGCCGCCCTGCTGGATTCTTCCGCAAGCTTCCGGACCTCGTCGGCCACGACAGCAAAGCCTCGGCCGGCTTCCCCGGCCCGGGCAGCCTCGATGGCGGCATTCAGCGCCAGCAGGTTGGTCTGGTCTGCGATGGAGGTAATTACCGTGACGAAACCGGAGATCTCTTCCACGGACACAGCCAGGGCCCGGATCTTCTCCATGTTCGTCCCGGACTTCCCGCCGACGGCCCGCACTTTCCGAATGACCTCCTCCACCTTCTCAGCCGCTTCCTTCGCCATGGACGCCGTCTGGTTCGCCGCCGCCACGCCGTCGGACGAGGCCCTGGCCGCCGCCTGGGCGCCTGCGGCCACTTCCTCCACTCCGGCGTTGGACTCCTCGAGAGCCGCGGAATTGCTCTCGGATATGGAAGCTACCTGCTCCAGGGATCCCCTCACTTCCTCCACGGAAGCGTTGGTCTCCTGGGAGAGAGCCGCGAGAGTTTCCGCTCCCCGGGCCACCTCTTCGGCCGCAGCCACGATTTCCCGAACGGCTTCCGCCTGGTTCGCGGCCATCCTGGCCAGGGCATCGGCAAGGGCGCCTATTTCGTCCGCAGAATCATACCGGAAGTCCTCTCTGGAAACGGTCAGGTCGCCGTTCCCCGCCCTTCCGGCCAGGTTCACCGCCCTTCCGAGAGGCCGGGTGATCATGCGGGTGATGACCACCGCCACCGCCATTCCGACCACCACCGCGGCGAAAACCGAAAGGAGGAGCATGTTCGAAACGCTCCGGGCCTGGTCCGTCACCACGTCCGATATTTCGACCGTCCTGCCGACGCTGAACTTCATCACGTCTCCGGCCGCAGACAGGACTGCCTCCCCGGCGGAGGTCCGCTCCTTCCCCAGGCTCTCGAGATCTGTCCAGGTCTTCAGGAAGTCGTCCAGGGCCAGAACATACTGGTCCACGTCCTTTCCCGCTTTTTCAAGGGTCTGTATCAGCTTTTGATCGAATGCGGCCGCCCTGACTTCGGCCAGGACATCACGGACATTCTCCAGCTCTTTTTTCGCCTGGCCGATCATGTCCGTTTTTTTGTTCGCAATAGCTGTGAGGGTCACGTATTCCGTCCTGTGGACGGACTCCACCAGGCCGTCGAGGAGGGCGATGTTCTCGAGCCTCGTGGGGACACTTCCCATGGAGGAGGGATCCTCCAGGTCTTTTTCCAGGGCGTCCTTTTCGTCAAACAGAAGATCGTAGGCTATTTTTCGCATGGACTCCCCCGCTTCCGCGGCCTTCCGTCTCTGGCCGGCCATACCGGCGATCAGTTTCTGGGATTCCTCCAGCAGTCTCCGGTATTCGGCGACCTGCTCCTCAGACTTCTTCACTCCTTCCGCGAGCCGTTCCAGGCCGGGGTGGGCTGCTGCATGCTCCCCTGCTTTCTTCAAAACCCCGTCGATGGCCTCGAAATCCGCGAGGGCCGCCTGGAGGTCCTGGTAGCTGTCCGCGAGAACGTATGTGCTAACGTGGAGCATCAGGTTCTGGGCCATGTTCTCGATTTCGTCGGAAAGTTCAATTCCCGGAACGTACCGCTGCCCGAGAGTCCCCACCTCGGAAATCACATTGTTCATGTTGCGCCAGGCAAACCATCCGGCCGCGGAAAAAATGACCAGTACGGCGGCGAATCCGGCTGCGAGTTTTGTTCCTATCTTCATGTTCTTCAGCAATCGTTTCACCTCGAGGAAGAAGGATGGCGGAAGGCCCTTTATCCCCTGACGGGGCGCCCCGGGGCTTCCGGAACACTACAGACTATACCATGAATTTCCCGGCGGCAAAAGAAACAGGCCGCCGGGTCACTCCGGCGGCCTGTCCGTTTTCCTGCCGTTCCTCAGCCGATGAATTTTCTCAAAACCTCCAGGGCTTCCGGAAAACTCTCCCTCCCGAGGCCGACCCGAAAATGGTTCCAGTCAACATCGAACACCGAGTCGGGAAGGACCATGAGGCTTTTTTCCTCCACTGTTCTCTCGCAGAAATCCCGGACGGACTGTGTGCCGAGAAGCTTGGGAAAGACCGTGGAGCCTCCGCCGGGCTCGAACCATTCGAAGCAGTCCTTTCTGCCGGAAAAGAATTCCCTCGCAAGGGAAAGGTTTCTCCGTACAATCGCCCGGCAGCGCTCCGCAAGTTCGTCCCTCCTCCGGAGGGCCGCGATGGCCAGAATCTCCGAGGGTGCGGAGGAACAGATGGTAGTGTAGTCCTTCAGTGACGCCACCCGGTCGAGAAGCCAGCCGTCCTTTGAGGTGATCCAGCCGATCCGCAGGCCCGGCAGGCCGTAGGTCTTGGAGAGGCCGCCGAGGGCCGCGCTCTTCCTGTACAGGGAGGGAACGGAAGGCAGGCGCTTTTCCGGATCATGCTCCAGGCCGCGGTACATCTCGTCGGAAAACAGGAAGATGCCGTTTTTCGCAGCGAAATCCACCACGGCGGCCAGCTCGTCCTCCGTCGGGAGAAAGCCTGTGGGGTTGTGGGGAAAGTTGATGATGATCAGCCGGGTATTCTCCTTGGCCGCTTCCTGGAGGAAGGGAAGATCGAGTTTCCACGCCCCGTTCTCCTTTTTGAGATACCACCTGGTGACCTCGCACCCGAGGGACTTGGGAATCTCGTACAGGGACTGGTACCCCGGGCTGAGGACGATGACATGATCCTTCTCGTCCAGCAGGGCGTTCATGGTGAGGAAAATGCCTTCCTCCGGGTTGAGCACCAGGGTATCTCCGGAGGTCACGTCTGCGGCGGCGGCGATCTCCTCCCGGAGCAGCGGGTGCCCCCTGGACTCGGTATAGGTCAGGCGGAGATTCCTCCACAGTTCGGCAATTTCTGGACCGCCTCCCTCGAGCAGCTCTTCCGCCCGGAGGGATTCGCAGTCCGACGGGCTCAGCAGATGGCGTACCGAAAACTCATATCTGGCGAAGTACCGCTCCAGAAGAAAATCCCGTACCTTCATTCAATCACAGCCTTCTATGAAAATTCCGGGCGGGCCGGTCATTCCGGCTCATTATAACCGCCTTCCCGGCAAGGTGCTGATGGAGGTCGCCGGCCGACCGATGCTCCAATTGCAGATCGAACGGCTCGCTCCTGTCGCCGACCAGTACCGCGTCGTAGTCGCGACGTCCGACCTCCCGAGCGACGACGCGGTCGAGGCGCTCGCGCGCGCGAACGACTGCGACGTGGTGCGAGGCCCCGAGCAGGACGTGCTTACCCGCTTCGGTCTCGTACTCGATCGATACGTGCCCACCCACCTGGTGAGGCTCACTGGTGA
>ENA-UOUL01003313-UOUL01003313.1-bioreactor-metagenome-genome-assembly--contig:-NODE-3313-length-16776-cov-39.673633_pt1 | contig 16776 bp, 18 predicted proteins | sample MGYA00249838_ERZ747220 | MGnify/ENA primary metagenome ERZ747220 (study PRJEB28778, sample SAMN05720191) | bioreactor metagenome | isolation source: Anaerobic biogas reactor | place: USA:Washington...
GAAGGTCTACGACCTCCCCGAGGGGCAGCGGACCGGCAAGGGCAAGGCCCTCGTCAACCTCCTGAACCTCGACGGCGGAGAGCGCGTGACCGCGGTGATCCCGGTGCGGGAGTTCGGGTCCGACCACTTCCTCTTCTTCGCGACGAGGGGCGGGACGGTCGCGAAGATGGCGCTCGATGAGTTCTCGCGGCCCCGGCAGACCGGGATCAACGCCATCAACCTCCGCGACGGCGACGAACTGGTGGATGTGAAGGCGACCGACGGGAACCAGGAGCTGATCCTGACGACGAGGTTCGGGCAGAGCCTCCGGTTCCACGAGGAGGCCGTCCGCCCGGTCCGCCGCAACGCCATGGGCGTGCGGGGGATCCGGCTCCGCCACGGCGATGCTCTTCAGGCGGTATCGGTGGTCGAGAACGACCACCTCCTCACCATCACGGAGCAAGGATTCGGGAAACGGACGGACTTCGATGAGTTCCGCGGCCACGGCAGAGGCACGATGGGTGTCAGGAACATCGTCGTCGATGTCCGGGGAGGCTCGGTCATCGGGTCGATGGCGGTCTCCGACGACGACGAGATCATCGTGATGAGCGCATCCGGCATCGTCATCCGGACGAAAGTCTCCGAAATCTCGATCCAGAAGCGGGGCACCCGCGGCGTCCGGATCATGCGGCTCGATGACGGCGACAGGGTCATCGGGTTCACGATCCTGGACGCCGAGGACGAAAAGTAAGCCCCCCATCCTTTTTTTCGTTCACGCTGTTTTCGCATCCGCGCCGGATACTCTGCGGTCGCTCTCCGATGCCCAGGAATGTCTTCACCTCGCAGGTTCGTGCAGATTCCGATCGGCTGTGCTGCCCAGGGTGTCGGCGCTACATAGGAAGATCGCTTCACCATATGAGAAATTATTTAATCTAAAAGAGAAGTACTTGTTACATAGTGAACGTATGAAACAGCAAACGTATCGTATCTGTATCGTCCTGGTGGCTGTCGGCCTATTTTTTGCTCTCGGACTCAGTCTCGTGTTGACATCCGCAAACATGATCGTCCCGGCCGTCGCCGTCGCTGTCAGCATCGCCATCCTCGCCCTCTGCCGCCGCAACGTGACCGAGGTTATTGAAGATGAACTCTCTACGATCCTGCACGGAAAGGCGGCGCTCAGCGCATTCGAGGTAACCATTCTCATCGCCGCGATTGGGTTCGCCGTGCTGATGATCTTCTCGTTCACCGGAGGGTCCGGTTCGAGTTTGAGCAGATGCGAAAACGGGTCTATCCTGGTCGTCTATGGCGTGCTTTCCGCCCCTCCGAACCCGGAGTTTCTCTACGAGAATACCTACCTCATCCCCGACCCGGCGAACCTGACCATCGACGACGTCGTCGCCCTCGACGATCTCTTTGCCGAAGGCCACCGTATCCGGGACACCACCCGCGCGTTCGGCGCGGCGCTCGGGGCGATCACGGTGCTGCTGACAGGGCTGTACGGCGCGTTTCTATGGCATTACAACAGAAAATACGGGGCGTAGAGGCGATGAAGAACAAGATCAAAGTCTTTCGCGCGATGCACGACATGACCCAGGAGGAACTTGCCGACAGGATCCGGGTCACCCGGCGGACGATCAACTCCATCGAGCGTGGCAAATACAACCCCTCCATCGAGGTCGCCTACAACATCGCGAAGACCTTCGGCGTCGCCATCGAGGAGATCTTCTGTTTCGAGGACGATGAGGATGCGGAGGCCAGGCGATGATCCTCTGCGACCGCCTGACCAAGGTCTACAACGGCATCCCGGCCGTGGACGACCTCTGCCTCGAGATCCCCGCCGGCGAGGGAATGAATCAAAACATCTATATCATGCAAAAATATATTTGCACCTGTAAAATGATTACGACCAGCACCATTCCCGAGCTCTCGAAACTGCTTGCATTCCTCGGAAATGAACAAAGGCTCAGGATTCTCAAGTCGATTGCAGACGAGGAGAAGTATGCGCGCGAGATCTCGGAAGAGCTCTCGATCTCGCGGACGCTCGTCAACATCTACCTCAAGCAGTTGGAGAGGATGGGTCTCGTCACCGGAACCAGCAGGGTAACGGACGACCCTCCCCTGATGAGGAGGTATTACCGGGCCGTTCCCTTCGAACTGGTTGTAAGCCTGGATGCGATAAAAAAAACGGAGGAGTAAAATATGGAACATTCAAACGCGCGCGGATTTCACTGGCTGACCTGGACGGTGATCGGACTCCTGGCACTGCTGCTTATCGGTCTTTTGGTAACAATCGTTTATCAGCCGAATTTAGGCATCGTCGTGATGTTCATGGCAGGGATATTGCAGTATGTCTTCCTGCTCGCTTTCATCGGGATCGTGGTCTGTATCTTCGGAGGCCGCCTGAAGGCCTGGCTGGAGAAGTATCTCGACGCCCTGGTAGAGCAGAAGAGCAAAGACACGGATGCCGGTGCGAAATTAACCGTATTGAACGAGAAGATTGGGGAAATGGAAGGCAAGATCGACCGGATCGAGGCGGTTCTGGTAAAGATCTCCGAGCAGGAGTAACGCCTATGGAACTTGGGCAGAATCGGAACAGAGACTGGATCGCCTGGGCGGCGGTCGCGATCACGGCGTGGCTGGTCATGAGCATCCTCGTAGCTCTGGCAAACCCCGTTGTCGCACGCTGGATCTGGCCGGGATTGCTCCCCGTCTTCATTCTCGCGTACGGCTGCCTTGCCGTCTGCTATCTCGTAAAAAGGGTGAAGGGATGGAGCGAGAGGTATCTCGATACCCTCCTCGAGCAGCAAACGTTCGGAAACGAGGAAGAAATACGGAAGATACAGGCAATGGTCGAACACGTCGGGGAGATGGAGAAGAAGGTGGACCGCATCGAGGCGATGTTGATAATGGACGGCGACAGGGAGCCGGAGATCGAGGTGCAAGAGGGCACGTCTGCGAATCCGCCCCTCCCGAAAGGGACGCACGAAAGCCCCGGGAGCGGGTTACCCTATGATCCTCTGTGACCGCCTGACCAAGGTCTACAACGGCATCCCGGTCGTGGACGACCTCTGCCTCGAGATCCCCGCCGGCGAGGTCTTCGGGCTGCTCGGCCCGAACGGCGCCGGCAAAAGCACCACCATTCTTATGCTCGTCGGGCTCATCCGGCCGACGTCGGGCGCGTGCTCCATCGGCGGGATCGAGGTTGCCGCCCACCCGATCGAGGTGAAGAGAAAGATCGGCTACATGCCCGAAGACGTCGGGTTCTACGCCGATCGCACCGCCGCAGAGAACCTCGACTATGCGGCGAGGTTCTACGGGCTGGCGGAGGCCGAGCGGAAACGGCGGGTCGGCGACCTCCTCGCCCTCGTCGGGCTGGACGGCGTCGGGACAACGGTCGGCGGCTACTCGAAAGGAATGCGGCAGCGTCTCGGCCTCGCCCGGGCGCTCGTCAACGATCCGGAGGTCGTCATCCTCGACGAACCCACGGCGAACCTCGACCCCCGGGGGGTGCTGGACTACCGCAGGATCGTCAGGGACCTCGCCGGCCGGGGGACGACCGTGCTCGTCTCCTCGCACATCCTCTCGGAGGTGAGCAAAGTCTGCACCTCCGTCGGGATCCTCGCACGCGGAAGGCTCGTCGCGTCCGGCGACCGGGAGGTGCTCTCGCGCGCCGCGATGCAGGACCGGGTGACGATCGACGTCGAGACCGGGAACCCGATGCCCCGGTTCGCAAGCCCGGAGATCCTCTCCGCAGAGTTCTCGCAGGACGCCTGCTCAGCCCGGATCGTCGCGGAGAGCGATATCAGCACTCTCATTGCAGAGACCCTGTACACCGAAGGCATCCTCCTCCGGCGGCTGGCGGTCGAGAAACCCGACATGGAGGATATCCTGCTCTCGTACTATACGGAGGGGACCGCATGACGCGAACGGCCTTGCGCATCATCGCGGGCAAAGAGTTCTCCGACCACCTCCGGAGCAGGCGGTTTCATCTGCTCTTCGCGATCCTGGCCGTCGTCGCCGCCGTCGGCATGATCACCGGGGCGGTCCAGTACACCAAAGACCTCTCCGACTACAACGCGGTCCAGATGATCGCGGAAGGTGAAGACGACCCGACGCTCGCCGGCAATCTTGCCGGGCTGATGAGACCCTCCATCCTCTCGGCATACTCCCAGATGGGAATGCTGATGGCCGGTATCGGGGTGGTGCTCGGGATCGCGATGGGATTCGACCTGGTGACCCGGGAGAAAGAGAGCAAATCCTTGAAAAGCCTGCTCGCCTACCCGGTCTTCCGGGACGAAGTGATCAACGGAAAGGCCCTCGGGGGCGTCGGTGCAATCGCGCTCGCGATGGGGGCCGTCCTGGTCGTCTCCGTTGCCGTCATGGCCCTGTTCGGCATCGTCCCGGACCTCGACGAGTTCGTCCGCATCCTGGTCTTCGGGACGGCGTCGTTCCTCCTCGTCTTCACGTTCTTTGCCCTCGCCCTCCTGATGTCGACGGTCTCGAAAGACAGCGGGAACGCCCTGCTGTACTCCCTGATCGTGATGATCGTCCTCTCGTCGTTCGTCCCGATCTTCGCGTACACCCCGGTCTACTCGGCCGTCTTCGGCGACCCCCCCGCCCAGCCGGGCACGGCCACCTACTCCTACCAGCAGGGTTCGTCGGCCTATATGGTGACGACGACGAAAGTCGGGGTTCGGGCATCCGGCGATGCCATAGACCCGGAAGCCCTCGCGGAGTATGAGCGGGCGTCAAGAGAGTATACGAACCAGAAACGGACGATCACCGATATCGTCACGCTCGTCTCGCCGACCGGCAACTACCAGACGATTCTCGGTGCCGCATCGCAACCCGCAGGGGATAATACCCCGGGACTCGGAAGCCTCCTGGGCGCCCTTGCCTATAACCTCATCGCCCTGCTCGCGATGCCCGCGGCCTTCTTCGGGCTGGCATGGGTCCGGTTCATGCGGGAGGATATCCGGTGACCGGATCCGATTCATGGCCGGAAAAACTCTTTTTTGCCGGATAAACGGCGACGGCGGTCTCGATTATCGGCGGAAGAGAGTTCGCCGTTGCATCGAGATGAACGGCGAACGGCTGTTCTCCCGGGGATGTCGGCGGTGCGGGCCTGCAGGTGCTTATGTCCCGCAGGGGTTCGCCGAACATCCTCCGGAAGGCCAGAACTCCGGTTTTCTGAAGCACCTGAGCGATGCGGGGTTGTGCCGCTCAAGCTCCCTGAAGAAATAGCCTGCAGGCTCGGGACCGGAGTCGTATATCGCCTGCTGCAGGGCGTGCATCAGCCACCCGCAGATCGCCTGGCCGGCATCGGGCGCATTCATCTCGACGACCGCCTCATCCCTCCTGTCGTTCCAGCGGTAAACCATATCAACCGGGAAGGAGAGCCCCGCCTCACCGGTAAAGCGTTTGCGGGCATCCCGCCCGGCCCCCTGCATTGTGCCGGCCCCGGTCGGAACAGGAGGTTTATCCGGGTGCAGGGATCATCAGGAAGTATCATGTTCCATACGACGATCGAGCTGGAGACGCATGGGGAGGGAGAGATCATCGACCTCACGTTTCAGGTACAGCAGGCGATCACCGAGAGCGCCGTCCGGATGGGGCTTGTAACCGTCTTCGTCACAGGCTCGACCGCCGCCGTCACCACCATCGAGTACGAGCCGGGCGTGCTCTCCGACCTTTCCCGGGCGCTTGCGGTCATCGCCCCGGACGATATCCCCTATGCGCACGATGCGGCATGGGGGGACGGCAACGGCCGGTCCCATGTCAGGGCGGCTATCGTCGGGCCGTCGCTCTCCATCCCGGTCATCGGGGGCAGGCTCGCGTGCGGCGCCTGGCAGCAGATCGTCCTCCTCGAGCTCGATGTCAGGGCAAGCCGCAGGAGAACGGTCCACGTCACCGTCCACGACTGAGCGCCGGAAAAAAGAGGAGATGCGCGACCCGGGGTGCGTGAAGACACACGGCGGGTAGAGTGATACGGCTGCGTTTGCAACCACAAATAGTATCGCTCTATCCTGGTTCTGCCGGAGTCGTTTCGAGAAGAATGAGCAGGTTAATCGAGAGGTACCGTCTCCAGTTGCGATACCAGTTCCCAGATGCGGGTCCGTGCGTGGACCGGCATGTTCGGATCGTTGCTGATCTCGTCGATCATCGAGATCGCGGTTGCGGCGCGGAGGCCGATGCTCCGGGAATTATCCAGGAGGACCGTTTTCGTCTCATCTGCGACCCGCCGGATATTACGTGGAATAGTGGAATCCTCGCTGATGTTCTGCAACATCTGGATGCAGATTCGTATTGTTTCATCTGGACTTGCCATGAGAGCTACCCCTCTATTATTAATGGCATCCAGACATATATAGGTTGATTAAGGGAGTTTGATGGAATGACGGCGGATAAGGCTGACGAAGTTATGGCCGAGTATCTCCTGAAAGGAGGAAAGATGCTTGCAAAATCCTGTAAGGTCTGCGGGTACCCCCTCTTTGAGTACCGGGGAGAGACCCGGTGCGTCGTCTGCCCGCTCGCGGAACCGGAGAGTCCTCTTCCCGTACCCGAACCGGCGCAGTCGCCGTCACCCGCCCGGGAACCACCGGGTCCGGTCGCCGCGGAGATCGAGCGGACGATCGTCCATCTCTGCGAGCGCATCAGGAGCGAACCGCGGGCCGGCGAGTGCCTGACCCTGATGAAGGCGGTAGACCGGGGAGCGCGGGCGCTCGGAAGGCTGGATCAGCGGTAAGGCCGGCGGGCAAGCTCCCATATCCCGCGGGCGGTCTTTTCTCCGACACCGTGCACCGATGCAAGATCCTCCGCATCGGCATCGAATATCGCCTTGAGCGACCCGAAGTGCTCAAGGAGGAGCCGGGCGCTCTTCAGGCCGATGTTCGGGAACGCCGCGAGCGCATACTCCTGCTCCTCGCGAACCGAGCGGTGGGACTTCTTCGGGTGCACCTTGCGCTCTCCTCGCTCGCCCCCCTCCCGCTGTGCGAGGACATAGAGCATCCCGGCGGTGTCGTCCGCATCCCGCGTGCGGATCAACGTGACCCCCATACCGACCGTGATGGCGGCAAGCGTGCCCCTGACGGCGTTCGGGTGGAGGTTCCGCACACCGTACAGGTCGTCTCCCCCCTCGACGATCAGGACCGGCCGCGGCACCGCGTCGGCCATGGCTCCTACCTGCCCGAAGAGGTCCCGCTCGATGAGGGTGTCCACGAAGTCCTGCACGGTCTTTCTCTCGACGAGGATACGGTCGCCTATGGCGTAGTCGCCAAGGTCGAGGCGCTCGATCGTTATCGACGCCCCGAGCTCGTGCAGGCGCTCGATGACCCGCGACGACATCTCGCGGTCGTCGACGACGATCGCCGGCCCGGAGGAGGCGAACGCGAGGATATCGGCCTGCCGGGTGGCGGCCGGTATCGACGGCGCGGGGGCGGGAACCGGGGTGAGAGTAGAAATGGAGTCGGGAACCGGAACAGGTGCAACGCTCATATCCCTGATCCCCTTTACCATCGCCCGCTCCCGGGTCTGGCTCACGTAGCGGAACGTCTCGTCGGACGTGCCCTTCGTCACCAGGACGACGATCGTGCCGCTGCCGCTCCTCCCGGTCCTCCCTTTCCTCTGGATGCTCCGGATCTCCGAGGGCACGGCCTCATAAAAGATCACCATGTCCGTCGAGGGGACATCGAGCCCCTCCTCGCCCACCGATGTCGCGACCAGGCACCTGAACTCGCCCTCGCGGAACCGGGAGAGGCTCGCGATCTGCTCTTTCTGCGAGAGCCCCCGCTCCGCGTCCCGCGACGCCTGCCCGACGAACCGCTCGCAGGCGACCCCGCTCGCCGATATCGCGTCGACGAGCGTCTGGACGGTGTCGCGGTAGGTGGCAAAGACGATGATCCGGCTGTCCGGGTGCGCCGCAAGCTGCGCCCGCACGATCTCGCAGACGATCGGGACTTTGGGGTGGAGCTCTTCCTTCCAGCCGCCGGCGACCTCGACAAGGCGCTGGTAGGCCGGATCGCCGATGAGGTGCTTGCTTGCCCTGCTCCCGGCGCCCGAAGCTCCCTCCGCGCCGAGCCGGGCGAGATACAGTTTGAGCGCCTCGCTTCCTTGCGTCTCGGCAAGCGATATGGCATGGCGGAGTTTCATGCACTCGGCGTGCAGCGACGCCGCGGCGAAGGCGGCAGGGTCCCGCGCCTGTATGCGCTGCTGGATCTGCGCGTTGAGAAGGTTCAACGCCTTGATCGAGAGTTTGTCCGGCTTCGGGACCTGGAAGCCGAGGCTCGCAAGACGGGTGAGACGCGCCTCGACGAGCCCCCGGAGGGCGACGAGTGCCGCCTGCAGTTCTTCGGGAAGGTAGACGTCGACGTACTGGATGTCCCGCTCGTGGATGTAGGGCCGGACATCCTCGTCGGTCTCCACCCGGGTCTCGACCGCCTCGACATGGAGGTTTGCACAGACCTCCTGCACCTTCATCCGGTCCCCCCCGGGGGATGCGGTCATCGCGAGCAGCAGGGGCTCGCGTGCCGTCGTGCAGTAGTGCCGGGCAAGGAAGACGTAGGCGTAGTTTCCCACCGCCCGGTGGCACTCGTCCACGACCAGCAGGACGACGTCGGCGAGGCTGTACCTGCCGGCCAGGCAGTCGTTCTTGATCACCTGCGGCGTGGCAAAACAGATCCGGCACGCCTCCCAGGCTTTCGCCCGATCGTCGGGGGGCGTATCCCCGGTGAACATGGCAAAATCGGATTCTTCCGGCTCGGAGCCCTCCCGGAAGAGGAGAAACCGTTTGAAAAAACGGAGGTGCTGCTCGACCAGGGGTTTTGTGGGTGCAAGCACGAGCACCTTTCCCGGGTGGGAGTAGAGACGGGATGCCGCGACGAGGAGCGCGACGGCCGTCTTCCCGAGGCCCGTCGGGAGGACGACCATCGTGTTCGCGTCAAGCGCCCGGAGGGCGATGGCGAGCTGGTATCGCCGCTCTTCGATGCTCTCCGGCCGGATCAGCGGGTGGGAGACAGAGGTCATACCCTGAGTTCGCGGAACGCGGCGGCGCCGGAGATGAGCGCGGAGAGGACCTCCGGCAGCCGTTCGACCGGTACGCGGACCTGCTCCATGCTGTCGCGGTCCCTGACGGTCACGGTGTTGTCCTCGAGCGTATCGTAGTCGACGGTGACGGCAAAAGGCGTCCCGATCTCGTCCTGTCTCCGGTAGCGCCTGCCGATGGCGCCGGAGTCGTCGTACTGCGCGAGGATGCGGCACCGGGTGAGCCGATCCGTGATCGCCTGCGCGATCCCGTCGAGGCCGTCACGGTTCATCAGCGGGAAGACGGCGGCCTGGACCGGCGCCACCGTCGGCGGGAGGCGGAGCACCTTTCTCACCTCGCCGTCCACCTCGTCCTCCGCGTAACTGTGCTCGAGGGCGACGTAGATCATGCGGTCGATGCCGTACGACGGTTCGATGACGTGGGGCATCACCTCCTCGCCGCGGACCTCGACCTCCTCCTCGCGGACCTGGTAGAGGTCGGCGGGTATGAAGAACTCTTCGCCGTCGACGGTGACGCGGGCACCGTCCTCCCCGGGTTCTGAGGCGGCGAGAGCATCCGCGATCGCCTTTGCCTTCCCGCGGAACCGGGGGCCGAGGACGCCCATATCGGCAACGATCCGCCGTTTCACGACCCTCCTCGGTTCGTCGTAGGGTACGAAGACCGTCATCGACGTGCCGGAATGCGCGGCGTGCGAGCGCAGGTCGTAGTTGGTGCGGTCGGCGATCCCGACGATCTCCACCCACCCGAACCGGCCGGAGTAAACCTCGGCGTCCCAGCAGTCGGCCGCATAGTGCGCCCGTTCGTCCGTCAGGTGCTGGCGGAACCGGAGCCGCGATGGGTCCACGCCGATGGCTAGCAGGAGCTCGTGCGTGAGCGCTATGTAGTAGGCGACGTACTCGTTTGCTATCACGCCCTCGTCCACCGCGGCGCGCATCGTGATTGCGGCCGGCTCGAGGTTCTCGACCTGCCGCGCGATGGTGAGGAGAGGCGCCGTATGGTCTGCGTAGCGGTAGAACGCGGGGTGATCCTTCTCGTCGGGGTGGACGAAGATCTCGGCCTCCGCCTGCGAGAACTCCCGCAACCGGATCATGCCCTGGCGGGGGGATATCTCGTTTCGGTACGACTTCCCGATCTGGACGGCGCCGAAGGGGAGCCGATCACGGTAGAAACGCAGGAGGCGGGGGAAATCGGTGAATATACCCTGGGCGGTCTCGGGGCGCAGGTAGCCTCTCCGCTGCGACCCGGGGCCTATGGTCGTCTCGAACATCAGGTTGAACGCAAAGACGCCCGCCTCCCCCAGGCACTCCTTGCACGCCGGGCAGGGGAGCTCGTAGAGCGCCGCCTGGAGAGCCGCGGCCGAGAGCGTGCCGGCGTTCTCGATGCCGTTCTCCGCCGCGATGTGATCGGCGCGGAGGTACTCGCCGCAGTGCGGACACTGCACCATCTTGTCGGCGAACTCTTTCACGTGGCCGGATGCGACGAAGATTGCTTCGGTTCCGACGGTGGGGCATTCGATCTCGTAGTAGCCTTCCTGGAAGACATAGAACGATCGCCAGAGATTCTCGATGTTCCGCTTCAGCATCGCTCCGAGCGGGCCGTAATCGATAAAACCGGCGACCGACCCGTATATCTCGGACGAGGGCCAGACAAACCCGCGTCTTCTGGCTACATCCATGACTTTTTCGTAAATATCGCTCGTCTCGGCCATAATCCTGCAGTACACTTGAGCGCCGGTGCTATTAAAGAATGGTTCTTCCCCTGTGGGAGGATCAAAATTCTTCGAAAAGGCGCCGTATGAGATGACTTTTTTTCCACCACCGGCGATACCTTAAGAGATATTGTTATATCGTGGAAAAAGATCCCTCTTTCTACACGGATTATATAGAAAGTTTTAAATGGTAGCAGTTGTAATGTAGGGAGCGTTACGCCCCCTCGCCGGGGGATAATCTATATATGTCCGGGGTCGTCATGAATGACCTCCAGAGTCGGATGATGGAATACAGGACAGAGAGGCACGGATATGGCAGAAGATACCCGCAAGCAGCAGCTCCTTGAGCTGTTTACGACCATCACGAACAAAAAGACGATCGTTGAACCGATGAGGAAGGTTCACGGTACGCTCCGGGACCGCGACGCTGTCGAGCGCGAGATCGCCCTGATCATGAGGGAAGTCCTCGATCAGGGGTATTTCAAGACCAAACTCGCTCCACGACAGCTCGCAAGACTCGTGGTCGCGTACTACGACGGTAAGAATGATACGGAGATCGCGAGGGCGCTCGGCGATGAGAAACTGAGCAAGACCGTGGCGCGTGCCCGGGTCCGCCTCAAGCTCTTCCGCGACCTCGACTTCAAGATGCCGTTCGATCGCGGAATGATGACGGATCTCCTCGATTCGGGGAAGACTATGAAGGAGATCAGCGAGGAACTCGACGTGAGCCCCTCGACGCTCCGTGAATATCGCCATGTGATCGAACAGGAGAGGGATACCACGCTCGACCCGTACCTGGAACGGATCAGAGACGTGATGGAAGACCGTGACCTCTCCGAACAGATGACGCGCGGTGTCGCAAACGACGGCCTCTCCGAGGCGATCGATATCGCCGAGGCGATCGATATGGGGGAGTTCTGAATCTATCCGTACTCACCCCCTGCCTTTCTCCCAACATTTTTTAAGAGATAGACCGATCTCTTCTCCATGAGGTTGACCTGGCTCGGCCACGCCTGTTTCCTGCTCTCCGGATCGAAGACGATCCTTATCGACCCTTTCATCCCGGAGGGTACACTCCCTGTAGAGCCCGATATCGTCGCCGTAACGCACGCCCACGCAGACCACCTCGGTATGACGGTGCAGTTAGGGAAGAAGACGGTCGCCGTCAACGAGGTGGCGAAGTACCTGGCAGCAAAGGGTCTCCCGGTAGAACCGATGAACATCGGGGGCAGCATCACCGTCGACGGCGTCCGGTTTACGATGACGCCCGCGCTCCACTCGTCGTGGCTGGAGAATGAGGGCATAGGTTGTTACGGCGGCGTTGCCGGAGGGTTCGTCGTCACGATGGACGGCACCCGCATCTACCATGCCGGCGATACGGGGCTTTTTTCGGATATGCAGCTCATCCGGGACCTTTACTGGCCGGACGTGGCGCTCCTCCCCGTCGGCGGGCGTTTCACGATGGGACCCGATGAGGCGATGATCGCGGCGCGGTACATCGGCGCGCCGCTCGTGATCCCGATGCACTACGACACGTTTCCGGCCATCCGGCAGGATCTGGAGGGGTTCAAACGGGCGATCGAACGGACGACGTCGATCCGGGTCGCGGTCATCACGCCGGGCGAGAGCATCGAGGTCGGCAGAGAAGGGGCGTGACGGGCGCCCTCATCCGGCGCGGCGGATCCTCGCCGGTAACTGGAGGGATACCAGAAGAGATTCGCGGTAAGCGCGGTTTGAGAGAAAAGGATACACGAAAAGACGACGTCAAGGGGGGAAGTGTCTTGTGTGGATCCAGATCTCTCTCTGGGTAATTGGGCGGTACTACTATATAGTTATTTCTAACTGAAAAGGCTGTAAAATAAAGATTCCGGGTCGTTGCCCGGAGCCTGCACGGGTTACCGCGCAGGAGCCGCCTCCGTTCTCTCTTCTCGTGCCCGGGGTCCCGTTACAACGGGATTATCCGGATACCGGGTCCATTCGGTGATTGACCCTTCATAGAGCCGGACGTTCGGGTAGCGGTAGAGCCATTTCAGGAGGACGAACTCGTTCGTGGCTTCCCTGCCGGTCCCGCAGGTGCAGATGACGGTCCTGAACCGGTCGACGCCGTGCCCTTCAAGGATCGTGTCGAGTTCGTCGTTGGACTTGAACAGCGCCGGGTTCGCGTCGTCCATCAGGCTTCGCCAGGGCAGGCTGATGGCCCCGGGGATGTGCCCGCGCGCCCGCCAGGGGCCGCTCGTCCCCTCGTAAAACGCCTTCGGCCGCGCATCGAGCACGATCACGTCGTCGTTATCCTTGATCTTTTGGAACTCGTCGTACCCGACGGCATAGTCGTTACGGACGTTTATGGTGAACCCGGACGGTTCGACGGACGGGAACTCCTGCGAGAGTTCTTTGCCCTCGCTCTTCCACCCGTCTATCCCCCCGTCGAGTATGTACACGGTGTCGTGACCGTACTTTGCAAGCGTATAGGCCATCATCACCTGTGCGAGCCCGTCTCCCCAGCCGGAGAACACGCCCTTCCCGGTGTAGACGACGGCCGGCGAGTCGGCCTTGAGGCCCGCGCGCCGGAACGACTCCTGGATGCAGGCATCCGGGCTGTACGACGTCGGAAAGCCGCGGTTGGATACCCGCAGAACCCCTTCGGTCAGGTAGACGGCGCCGGGGATATGCTCCTGGATGTAGTCGTGCACATTCGGCTGGGTATCGATGATCGTGAGATCGGCATCGTCCATGTGGTCGGCGAGCCATGCCGGAGTGACCAGTTTGACCTTCCCGTCGCCACGGGGATACGGGGCGTTCTCGCGGTCGCTTTTCGCCTGCAGTCGTTTTCTGCCGCCAGGGGTAAACATATTCTCTTCCATTCCCATCACCTCGTGCAGGGTGTCCTCACTGGAGGGCGGCCTTCAGTGCAGGTCTGAAGTTATATACCTTATGCAGGACCCGGCGGGGAGCGGGAACAACGAGTGCCATCATGCACCGGCGACCCTCTCCTCGCAGGAACAGGGGTTCCCCGCACCGGTCCCGGGTGCCGATCGCCAGGTTCTTCTCCCCGGACCGACCACTGGCGGGAGACCAGCGAAGATGGCGGAGGATGTATCGGGGGTTCTCCGGGATCGCCCGATCCCCGGCAGAACCACCGTCCTTCCCGGGACGGACTCATGAAGAAGATCATCGTATACGTCCGGAAAGACGGGCGTGATCGGGTAGAAGAGGCTCTCAAGGGGCTCCGCTATACGGTATCGCTCGTGCAGGACATCTACGAGATCGTGGTGTATACGCCTGAGGAGAACCTCGACGATCTGGTCGGCAGGCTCCGGGATGTGCTGGACCTGCAGCATGACGAGAACATGATCGAGGTATCCACGCCGGACTTCGTCGTCTCGTCGCTCCTTCTGCACGCCGAGCAGGAAGAGGGCAGAAAAGAGGAGAAGACGCCGGTCGAGGAGTTGATCGACTCGGTCAAGGGGTATGCAGAACTCGACCTTGAGAAAGTGGCGCTGACATCCATCGCCGGCCTGATCGCCCTTTCCGGCCTCTTCCTCGACAACCCGGTCATCATCATCGGGGCCATGCTCCTCTCCCCCATCATCGGCCCGATCTACGGGTTTGCCATCTATACTGCTCTTGGCATGATCCGGGAGTCCCTGAAGTGCCTGGGCGTGCTCTCGGCTCTGCTCCTGGGCGTCTTTCTCCTCTCGGTGATGGCAACCTTCCTGATCGGGAGCGCCATGCCGCTTGCGCTGACCGATGAGATCACCTCGCGGCTCGTCGCCAACCCCATCTACACCCTGGTGGCGGTCCTCCTCGGGTTCGTGGCGGTGCTGGCGTTCAATCGCGGCACATCGGAGGTGATCGCCGGCGTCGCCATCGCTTCCGCCATCATCCCGCCGACGGTGGTGGCCGGCCTTGTCCTGGTGCTCCAGCCCATGAGCCTGGTGTCGTCGGCGCTCCTGGTGGCCGGGCAGATCGCCGGGCTGATCACGGGGGCGCTCGTCGCCGTGACCCTGCAAAAGATCGAGCCGCGGGAGACCCGGGATCGGACCGTCGCACGACGGCACCTGAGGTGGTCGGTCACCCTGATCGTGCTGCTCTTTGCCCTGCTCCTCGGGATCACGTGGCTCATGTGGCGTTAAGGCGCCCCTCCGGGTGCGCCAGGGGATAGGCATTCCCCGAAGAGAGTATATGCATCTCCACTAAAATCCTGTGACGTATATATATGTGCCGAATGTATATATCCCCTTGATGCCAACACTCTGATATCCATGGAGATCAGAAAAGTTCAGATCACCGGGGGTTCGTCATACATCGTATCCCTGCCAAAGCAGTGGATCCGGTCGACAAAGATCCAGAAGAACGATCCTGTGGGGTTGATCGTACAGCCCGACGGCTCGCTCCTGATCACCCCGAAAGTCAGCGGGGAGTCGCTCCAGCGGGTCAGGGTGTTTGAGGTCGGCGTCTCGACCGATCGCACCTACCTGCTCCGCCTTCTCGTTGGGGCATACGTCGCCGGGTTCACGACCATCCGACTCGAGGCGAAGGGCAGGCTGCCGCAGTTCGTCCGGCAGCTGGTCAGAGAGTTCACGCAGATGACGATCGGGCAGGAGGTGGTCGGCGAGACGGACTCCTCGATCGTGATCAAGGATCTCCTCAACCCCGCTGAGATGCCGTTTGAGAACACCATCAAAAGGATGCACCTCCTCGCACGGGATATGCAGCAGGACGCGATGTCTTCCATACGGGAGCGTGATGCGGCGCTGGCCGAAGACGTCATCGCCCGCGATACGGAAGTGGACCGACTGCACTGGCTCGTCGCACGGCAGGAGAACCTCATCGTGGCCGATGCCATGCTCTCGCGCCGTATGGACGTCACGGCAACCCAGGCGGCGTACTACTTCCAGGTCAGCAAGATCGTCGAGCGGATAGCCGACCATGCGACCCGGGTGGCGCACAACGCGGTCGCCCTGATCGACCGCGAGACCGGGGCGTCAGGCATCGCCGCCATGGATGAGGCGAGCGCGCGGGCGCTTGAGATCTTCTCGTGGAGCATGGAGGCGTTCCATGCAGGAGATATCGAGAAGGCGAACGCAACCCTCCAGAAGGTGCGCGACCTCGAGGAGAAGACCCGGGATATCGATGCCCGGGCGCTTGACCTCGAGGCGACGGTGGCGATACCCATGGGGCAGATATCGGATAGCATCCGGAGGATCGGGGAGTATTCCGGGGATATCTGCGAGTGCGCCATCAACTACACCGTCGGGCAGGAGAACTGAGAGCCCGGGCGGCACCCTTTTTTGGGCCGGCGGCCGACGTTCGATCAGCATATTTGCCGGTGATAACGTGGGCACCTTCATCCCGATCGTCGTCCTTGTCGTCGTCTTTCTCCTGATAGCCGTCCGGAAGGTCGGGAACACGAGCCTCTGCATCTGGCAGGTGGTGCTCTCTGGAGCGGCTGCGGTCCTTGTCGCGGGTGCGATCACGCCTGCGGATGCACTTCTGTCCATCAACCCCGACGTGATGCTCTTCCTCTTCTTCATGTTCGTGATCGGGGAGGCGCTCGCAGAGAGCGGCTACCTCTACCACCTCTCGTACCGCCTCTTCTCCCGGGCGGAGTCGGTCCGGCACCTGGTCGTCCTCATCCTCGCCGGCGGCGGCGTCCTCTCGGCGCTCCTGATGAACGATACGCTCGCGGTCGTCGGTACGCCGCTCATGCTCTATTTCGCCCGGCGGCACGGCATATCCGCAAAACTCCTGCTGCTCTCGCTCGCGTTCGCCATAACGACGGGGAGCGTCGTAAGCCCCATCGGAAACCCGCAGAACCTGCTCATCGCGCTCTCGGGCGGTATCGGAAACCCGTTCGTCACGTTTCCCCTCTACCTTGCGGTCCCGACGGTGATATCGCTCCTGCTCGCCTACGCATTCCTCCGCCGGGCGTTTCCCGGCGAGTTTCATACGGTCCCGCTGGTCCACCGGAGGGAAGAGATCCGCGACCCCGCCCTCGCGGCGCTCGCCCGCCTCTCGCTCGTCCTGCTCGTCCTCCTGATCGCCGCCA
>ENA-UOUL01003318-UOUL01003318.1-bioreactor-metagenome-genome-assembly--contig:-NODE-3318-length-16770-cov-5.785479_pt1 | contig 16770 bp, 14 predicted proteins | sample MGYA00249838_ERZ747220 | MGnify/ENA primary metagenome ERZ747220 (study PRJEB28778, sample SAMN05720191) | bioreactor metagenome | isolation source: Anaerobic biogas reactor | place: USA:Washington...
ACCTGGCATCTTTTTGACCATACGGTCCCAATAGAGTATAATAGGAGGAAACCCATACAGGAAAGCTAGGTGAAATATTTTGAATACGATTCCGCTTACCCTTGAAAAAAGGAAAGTCAGCAGCAAGGGCTATTTAAATTCTTTGCGCAGGGAAGGCAAAGTGCCGGGGGTCCTGCACGATCGAAAAGGGCTGTCCGTACCGGTCAGTGTTGACAGCATCGAGTTTAAAAAAGCGATAAACACCTCTGCGGGGCGTAACGCCATCCTGGGTCTTCAACTTGAAGACACCAACCAGACCGCCATGGTGGAGCACCTGCAAAAGCACACACTGAAAGACGACATTTACATTCATGTCGACTTTATGCTGGTGTCACTGGATGAGAAGATCGAGGTACAGGTTCCCCTGGTGCTGTTTGGCCAGGATCTGCGTGCCAAGGACGACGGCGTCATCTCCCAGGCTTTGCATGAAATCACCCTGCTCAGCAAACCGTCTGAAATTCCCGACAGCATCAGGGTAGACATTGCCGGCATGACGATCGGGGATACCCTGCATCTCAAGGATATCCAGCTGCCGGACGGCTGCGAAGCGCAGACCGAACCCGACGAGGTCCTGGTCAGCATCATGGCCCCGCGGACCAGCGAAGAACCTGCCGAGGGCGAGGAAGCGGTTGAACCGGCCGAGCCTGAGCTGGTCGGTGCCGAAACGGACGAAACCGAATCTTAAATCGGTTGCAAGACCACATGCGAAGGGCCCGGCTATGCCGGGCCCTTTTGTTTTGGGCTATATGGCTGTATGGCTTAATCGGGAATCTGGTCGTCGACAAGCTCGAACAGGGCTTCCGTTTCGACCGGTATGTTGCCCGGCAGCACGTTGACACCGATCGCCGAGCGTGAGGGCGCGCCGTTCTCCTCGCCGAACAAGGCGGTGAGCAGGGAGCTGCCGCCGTTGGCAACTTGCGGCTGCTGGTAGAAATCGTCCGCGCTGGCCACGAATGTCGTGATCTTGACGACTTGCTTGACCTTGTTCAAGTCCTCGATCGCGCCCTGAAGGACAGCCAGAACATTGAGCATGCAGTTGCGCGCATAGAGCTGGCCCTGCTCGAGGCCAAATTCCCGACCCAGCTTGCCCTGGACGACAGCACCTTCCAGCGAAGGCCCGCAACCGGAGACATAGACCAGGTTGTTGCCGAAAAACTTGACCTGGGCATACACGCCGCCTTTAGCGGGCGGCTGGGGCAGCTTCAGGCCCAGGGTGTGCAGATTCTCATAGACATTGGTTACTGATTCCATCTTTTTGTCCTCCTGACGGTCAGGGTTTTCTTCGTGTTGGATCTTGCTTCATTGTACACGATGCTACGGAACGTGACCAGCCGGCCTAGAGGATCTGCCCGGCTCCGGGTCGGGCCGGTTGGCCGTCCTGCCAGGCAATCTGCCCGTTGACCAGGACGAGATCCATGCCGGTTGCCAGCCGGCGGGGGTCTTCATAGCTGGCCTGATCCCGAACCTGCCCGGGATCGAAGACATTCAGATCAGCGATCCAGCCGGGGCGAATCTGTCCGCGCAGGGCTAAATTGTGCCGCTCGGCGCTCCGGCCGGTCATCTTCGCGACAGCCTCTTCCAGTGTCAGCACCTGGCGCTCGAAGACCAAATCGCGCAGCACCCTGGGAAAGGCACCATATAGCCGCGGGTGCGGCTTGTCGGTCCGGCCATAGAGCGAATCTGAAATAACCGCGGCATAGGGCAATCGGGCGATCGCATCGACATCCGACTGGCTCATGCTGAGCTCGATGACGCCGACTTTGCCTTGTTCTTCGGCCAGCAGCCGGCAAAGCACCGCCACCGGGTCGAGGTTCAATCGCCGGGCGATCTCAGTCATGCTGAGCCCAAGCAGCGGCTGGCTGCCCGGACTTTCAGCGGAATTGATGATGATCCGGTCCCAGCCGATCGACGCGACCATGTTGTCCCAGCCCGGATGGTCTTGGGCCAGTTCCCGGCGCACCCGCTCTTCTCCCGCTGGGGTCGCGAGCCAATCCAGGTCCTGCTGCTGCAACTGAGGCGGCAACAGCGTCAGCAAGGTGGTCGATCCGCCCAGGTACGGGTAGAAATCGACGCCGACATCCATGCCGGAATGCTCGATTACGTCAATGGCCTGGTGGATCAGGCGATCCCAGTTCTTGATGCCGAACGCCTTGAAGTGGCTGATGGTGAGCCGAACCCCTGCCCGGCGGCAGATGTCCAGGATTTCTTCGACCGACGCGACCAGGCTGTCGCCTTCGCCGCGCATGTGGCAGCTGAGCAGCATGCCGCTCGCGGCGAGGGGCCGCAGCAGTTCGGCGAATTCATCCGCAGCGGTGTAGCACTCCGGTACGTACATGATGCCCATCGAGGCACCCAACGCCCCCTGGTCCAGCGCCACGGCCAGCAGGTTCTGGGCCTTTTGCAGCTCATCCGCCGTATATGGAGTCGGAGAGAAACCCTTGACCGCGGTCCGGATCGCGCCGGTGCCGACTTGCGTTGCGACGTTGATGCGCAACGGCCGTGCCGCCAGGTCTTGGCGGTAAGCGGCAAAATCCGGCCAGGCAGACGTCGCCGGTACCGATCCCAGGCACGGTTCGAGAAACCGGTAGTAGTCGGATCGGGTTGCCGCCGCTGAAGGAAAAGGCGTCAGGCCGCAATTGCCGTTGATCACGGTCGTGATCCCCTGGGCCAGTTCGAGCTCTCCGTAGCGATCGTCGCGCAGGGCGGCCAGGTCGCCGTGGCGGTGGCCGTCGATAAAGCCGGGCGTCACCACGCGGCCAGAGATGTCAAAGACCCGATCAACCGCTTGAGGTTCGCCGCCGCCCGGCCGGGGCAGCACCGCTTCGATCCGGTCGCCGTCAAGAATCAGGTCGGCCGGGAAAGCCGCCTGACCGCTGCCATCGATCACGGTGCCGTTTTTCAGCCAGGTGCGCATGGTCTTGCTCCTATCCGTTAACACCCTTGCGATGCCAGGTCGGGTATAGCTCGTAAAGGACATCGTGGTGCGCTTCGCAGTCAAAATAGTGGGGGAAGATTTCGCCGGGTTCGGCCGGGTCGTGCCCGATGAACGCGTTGCTGATGCCGTTGCGGTAGCGGTCGGCCACGGAACGGCAAAAATCGCGCCAGCCTTCCAGCCAGGCCGCCTCGTCCTGCAGAACCAGGCTGCGCCGTTCCAGCTCGCCTAAAATGCGCTGCTTGTCCTCGCCCGCGGCCAGCTCGATGCCGGCGTCGCCATGGAGCACGATCGGGATGTAGCTGACCTGCCAGGTCGGCCGGGTTGTCACCTGGACCATCAGGCCCTCGTTCCAACCCTTGTTGTCCAGGTACTTGACGAAATGGAAGTTGCCCTGGCCATACAGGATCTCGCCCTGGCGGTACGCTTCGCGGCAGCCGATGCAGTGGCTATGCTGGCAGAGCACCAGGTCGGCGCCGGCCCGGACCATCGCCTGGCAGGCTTTGCGCAGCCGCGGGGACGGATAGGGGCTTTGCTCCTTGCCGCCGTGATAAAAGACGATCACCCGGTCGGCCGTCTGGCGGGCCAGGGCGATATCTTCCAGGGAATCGAACGGGTCGAAGCCGCGCACCCCGGCCCGGTCAGGCAGCGCGTAGGAGTATTCGTGTTCGGCGACCGCCACCAGGGCGATGCGCTCGCCGTCGTGCTCGATCAGGTCATTGCGGCGGGCGTCCTGCTCATCGCTCCCAATCCCGGTCATTCCCAGGCCGGCTTCGTCGAGAGCTGCGACCGTATCCTTAAGGCCCTGCTGGCCAAAATCCAGCACGTGGTTGTTGGCCAGGGCGCAGTCTGTGACGCCGGCTTGCCGCAGCGTGCGGGCAGAGGCCGGCGGCCCCTTGAGATTCGGGCCCATTTTGCGGATGGCGCCGTCGCTGTCGGTCAGGGCACACTCCAGGTTGACGACCACCCGGTCCGACCGGGCAAAAAGGTCAAGGATATTGCCGAAGAGCGTCTCGGTCTGGCCGGCCGCGAACGCGTCCCGGCTGGCGTCTGTCGGAACGACATCTCCGCATAGCATCAGCTTCATAGGGTACCTCCTCGTATGCTCGACTATATCATCCAAAGCCGGCGAATCGTCAGGCGCGCCCGTTCAGGGCCCGGACGGAGCAGCCGGCAAAGAACGCATGTTCCAGGATCACGCGCTGACTGACGTTAGGCGCGTTGGGTTTTTGGGCCGCCAGGCATAGGTCGGCAGCGACCTGCCCGATCGCTTCGGCCGGCTGCAGGATCGAGGTCAGACTCAGCCGCATCAGGCCGGAAGGGTCAATGGCATCAAAAGCCGCCAGGGACAGATCCTCCGGGATGGACAGGCCCCGGGCTTCGATCGCCTTGACCGCCCCATAGGCCATGAAATTGTTGGCCGCGCAGATAGCGGTCGGCAGATCCCCGTGGGCCAGGAAACGGTTCATTGCCGTTTCGCCGGACGCTTCCTGGAAATCGCCGTGCCACAGCCAGTCGGCTCTGGGTTCTATGCCTGCTTCCGCCAGCGCCTGGCGCCAGCCCTGCTCGCGCGCGTCGGCCGACGACTCACCGAGCGGTCCGCCGATCAGGAAGACGCGCCGGTGTCCCTGGCTGACCAGGTAACGAACCAGTTCGCAGGCTGCGCGGGCGTTGTCGATCGATACCGCACGTACCGGTTCCAGGTCATGGGGCACATTGTCGAAAAAGACCACCGGGCAGCCGGCCGCCGCATAGGTTTTGCGGATCTGGCGCTGTTCCAGACTGGTGGCAACGATGATCCCGGCCACCTTTTGGCGCCGGAACAGCTGGACCGCTTCTACTTCCCGCTCCCGCGACTCATCCGTGTTACACAAGAGCAGCGGATGGCGGGCAGGTGCCAGCCCCTTCTCGATGCCCTTGATGACCTGGGCGAAAAAGGGGTTGGCGATGTCGGGCACGATCACCCCGATCACGTTGGACGAATTGGTCTTGAGCCGGCGCGCATTTTCATCGGGCTGGTAGTTGTGCCGCTTTAGCGCGGCCATCACACGCTGGCGCGTCTCCGGATCGACCCGGTCCTGGTTGTTGACAACCCGCGAGACCGTCGATGTCGACAATTTGAGTTCGCGGGCAATATCCTTCAGTTTGACCACTTGATCACCTCGCATGCCGAAAAAACGGGCCTGGTCATCCGGCTCCAGTTGTTTATTATAGCATGCCGGTCCGCGTATCTAGACAATCCGCTTTGCCAGATCCTCAAGCGATTTGGCGATCATCTCTTCGCCGATGGCAACGGTGGCATCCACGGCATCCTGGATAAACCACTCGTCGCTGTCCTTGACACGCGACAGATCGACCACATCCCGATCAAGGGCGCTCAGGATCGAGCATTCCCACTTGCCGGCGTGATCATAGCCGGTTTCCTGCTGGGCTCGGGTGCTCATGCAGGGCACGACCTGGATCCAGTTGAGCGGGTTTTCCGCCGCGTCCAGCTGCGCATAATAAGAGGCGTTCTGATTGTCGCCCCACCAGGCGTGGCCGCGGGTTTCCTCGAGGAAATTCATCAGGAGCTTCTTGGCCGCTTTCATGCAGGCCAGCGTCATGGGCATCAGGTTCTCCTGCTCGTACTGGTGGTGGATCACGATGTAGATGTTGCGCCAGCCGCCGACCAGCAGTGAGCGGAGCACGCAGCCCATATACTGCTCGAGCACGTCGGCGTCGACCTGGACCGTATTTTTTTCCGGACCGGCGACGGCATAGCTGGCCACCCCGTACCAGACCGGCGGGGCGATGACAATTTCCTTGATCCGCTCCAGCCGTTCGAGAATCCCGTAGGCGATCTGCGTGTCGCAGCCGAGCGCACAGTGCGGGCCGTGGTATTCCATGGTTCCGACCGGGATCACCAGGGGAACGCGGTTTTGCTTGGCTTGTTCCAGCTCTTTGAAAAATGCCCGTTCCAGCTTCATCCTAAACACCTCCCCAAACACCTTGCCGGCCGTTTGACGGGCCGGCAAGGCCTGTTTCCGGTTTGTTTACGATCCGCTCCTCAAACGTCCAGCTCGTAGATCTCGCCGATCGGCGGGCACAAGCTGGTAAAACCGTCCTGGGTGATCACGACGCCCTTTTCCCAGCGGATCCCGAAGGTGCTGCCGGAGACAAACGTGTCGATCTGGAAGGTCATGTTGGGCTTGAGGTCGTACGTCGAGGTGCTCTCCATCCAGGGCGCTTCGACCTCGATCATGCCGATGCCGTGGCAGGGCCCGTAGACAAAGTGATCCTTATGGCCGCGGTCACAGAACATCTTGTAGAAGTCGCTGGCGATCCGGGCGGCCGGCACGCCTGCCTTGAGCTGCTTTTCGGTCCAGCGGTGGGCTTCCAGGCCAAACGTGACGATCTCGCGCTTTTCCGGCGTCAGTTTGCCGACGCAGACCGGGTAGCCGATACTGGGCGAATAGCCGTCGACCTTGGCCGACAGGTTGAGCTGGACGATGTCACCGGCCAGGATTTCGCGGTAGGACGGACGGGAGATGGCGTGGCTGGTCGATTTCTCGCTGAAGACATACATCGGCAGGCCTTCGTATTCCGCGCCGTTCTCGTAGATGACGCGCTGGGCAATGCCGACCATCTGCAGTTCGGTCACGCCGGGGCGCAGCAGGCGCCGCACCTCGTCCATGGCCAGGCTGGTGATGCGGAAGCCCTCGCGCAGGCAGGCCAGTTCGTTTTCTGATTTGATCGAGCGCAGTTGGACCATGATGTCGAACGCGTCGACGATCTCAGCTTGCGGGTAGCAGTCCTTGAGGCCTTCCATCATGACAACCGTGGTGTCCAGCAGGCTGCAGACCCCGATCCGGATTTTGTCGCCCGAGACGCCGATGGCTTTGAAGATGTCCCGGTAGGTGCTGGGCGAGAATTCCGGGTAGGCGGGGTTGGCGGATTCGCGGTAGTACAGGGCGGGGAAAACCTTGTCGAGGTGGCCGACATCGGCCGCAAACTTGGCGCTCTCCGGACCGCAGATCAGGGCTGCGTCGCCGGACGGGGCGATCGCGACGCCGGCGCGCTCAAACAGCGGCCAGAAGCCGGAAAAATAGCGGGCGTTGGCATAGTCGGACTCCGTTGAGTTGACCAAAAGGACATCCAGTTTCCATTCGGCTGCCAGGGCGGCCGCCTTCTTGACGCGGGCCAGGTATTCCTCGTGCGGGATGCAGATTCTGCTCATGTTCTTTCCTCCTGTGCTTGAATGGCGGGCTGTGCCGCCGGTGCGACATGATCCTGTGTTTGCGGGAACGTTATGACATCTTGTGGGTTCATCATAGCCGATTTATTCGGTTTCGTCAACGCGAATACCGGATTGACTGGATGGCTTCTGTGTGGTAACGTTATGACAGGAACTCGCGGCAGCGCTTGCGTCACTTTTTCTGATATCGCCCAAACTGACTGATCTGACGAAAGAGGTAGAATATGAATGCCGTCACGTTTACCTTGACTCCAGGCCTGTTCTCCGACCGGGAACAGGTGATCGCATGCTTCAAAACCTTGTCGGCGACCGCGTTTCGCTATCCCACCGGCGTCTGCGCCCTCAAGCTCGCCAACGACCGCGGCGAACTGGTCGTCCTCCCCTTCCAGGGCCAGCAGATCTGGCGCGCCTGGTTCGGCGGCCAGGACCTGACCATGAAATCCACCTTCCCCTATCCGCTGCCGACGACAGACTACCTGGCGACCTACGGCGGGTTTCTGCTCCATTGCGGCGCGACGGCCATGGGCGTGCCAACGGCACAGGACAGCCATCCCCTGCACGGCGAGCTGCCCAACCTGGCCTACGACCAGGCCGTGCTGAGCTTTGGCGAAGACGAAAACGGCCCTTACATCGCCCTGGGCGGCAACCAGGAATACCGGGTCGCCTTCGGCATCCATTACCGGGCAGAGCCAAAGATCCGCCTTTATGAAGGCGCCTCGACGTTCCAGGTCCAGATGTGCTTGACCAATATGCGCCGGCGGCCTTTGGCCTACATGTACCTGTGCCACATCAACTTCAGGCCGGTCGACGGCGCGGAGCTGGTCTACAGCGCGCCGGCCAATCCAGCCCATGTCTTCGCCCATCCATCGGATCCCGGCGGTCTGCCGGCGGATGAAGCCGGGCGATTGGCCCGGTACATCGAGAGCATCAATGCGGATCCGCGCGTGCACCATGTCGTTGACCCCTCCCGCCAGGCCTATGACCCGGAGATCGTGATGACGATCCGTTACCTTGCCGATGCAGACGGCTATGCCCACAGCCTGCAGCAGCTCCCGGACGGCAGCGCCTTCTATGTCTCGCACCGGATCGCCGAACTGCCGTTGGGCTTGCGCTGGATCGCACGTACCGGCGATGAGGACGCGATGGGCCTGGTTCTGCCAGCCACCGCCGAGCACAAGGGGCTGGCTTATGCCAGGCAGAACGGCCAGCTCAAATGGCTGCAGGCAGACAAGCAGGTCACGCTGAGCATGGTCGTCGGCTGGCTGGATCGCGAAAAGACCGCAAAGGTCCGCACCCGGATCGAGTCGATCGTCGCACCCAGGTAGCCGCGCCGTCAGGCGAGACCGAGCAAGCGTGCCGCGTTACCCCGGGCGATCTTTTCGAAGACGACCGGGGTAATTTTTCCCTCGTCCCGCCAGCGCAGCATCAGGCCGGTCAACGCGACGGGCATGGTCGGGAAACACATGTCCGTACCGAAATAGAGCCGGTCCTGGAACTCGTCCATGAAGCGCGGCCCGTATGCCTCGTCGCGGGCAAACGCGTTGCAGGCGGTGAAGTCAGACAGATCGCCATACAGGTTGGGGTAGCGGCGCATCAGCTTGGGGACGACACCTTCCTCACGGATCGGCCCGGACGGCAGACGACCGATCTGCTGCCCCTTGAGGTTATAGAGGAAACTGCGTTCGCCGGGGGTTTCCAATCGGCCGATTTCGGACCAGAACACCGGGCCGTGGCCAAACAAAACCAGGTTCGGGAAGCGCTGCAGCGTATGCTCCAGCTGAGGCAGGCCCGGATCGTCGTAGAGGCCAAAATCGCCCGTCAACTGGTCTGACCCGTCGAAGATAACCGGCAGCCCGACCGCCTCCGCGTGGCGCAGCAGGTTTTGCACCAGCGGATGCATCAGGGGCAGGTTCGGCATGACTTCGCCCAAACCCTTGCAGCCCTGAGCCTTGTAATAGGCCAGGATCTTGTCCAGCGGCGCGTCGGGCGAATTTGTCATTGCCCTGGGGTCGATGTTGCAAAAGGGGATCAACCGGTCCGGATAGTGCCGGGCCATCTCCAGGATATCCTCGTTGGATTGGGGGAAATAGATCTCCGGACTGACGATCGGCAAGATCACGCCTTTTTCGATGCCCAGTTCGTCGTAACGGGCGATCAGCTGCTCCGGCGAGCAAAAGTCGTTGAACCCGGGGACCGGGACACGGTAGGCATGGGCGTGGATGTCAATAAACATGGCTGCCTCCTGTTGGGGTGCTTACGTAGCGGATAGATACCGCTCGTGCCAGGCCAAAAACTCCGGGTTGAACCAGTCCTGCGGGCGGTCAAGCACCAGCGGGTAGATGGCCTGGAAATAATCGTCAGCCTTGAAACTGGTCAGGACGGCGTCACCGCAGCGCGTTTGGGCGATCAGGCCCTGCTGCCAAAGAACGCGGTCGGCCTTGGCCGAATCGATATAAGGCCAGATGCCGGGCTTGTTGTGCTGCTTGACCTCCGCCATAGCCCGGCACTTCAGGCGGGGGTCCACGATCTGCTGGAGCAAGGTTTCCATCAGGCAGTATTCGACGAAATGCTTGAACGTGTTGCTGCGGGTGTCGACGCCCATGAAGCAGATCCGTGCCCCGTAAAGGTACAGCTTCTGCCAGGGCGACGAGTACGAGAAGCAATGGTCGCCGAAGGTGCCCATGCGCGGCCCATAGGCCGTATGCCCGCTTGTCAGTTCGACGGCCTGGCAGCCCCGGGCGGCCACCGAGTGGGTCGCCTGGTCGCTGCGTACCGTGCCGGCCATACGGCGGAAGGTTTCGCTGATTAACCCGACATCCGAGGGGGAACGGGCTTTGTCCCAGTTGAGGTAGGCATGGGCGAAGTCACGCTGGACGAGCGTCGGAAAAACGACGGTCCCCTGTTCGGTCACGGCCTCCATGGCCGCTTCGATGACCGCAAGCGGGCCGCCGGCCACGTAACCGAAGCTTTTCATGGATGAATGGATCAGCAGGATATCCCCGGGCCGCACGCCCAGCGCCTGCAAGGCTTGGACGATATCCGGTTTTCGGACGACGGTCCTGTCTGCCATTTCCGCCATGTCACCCTCCCTGGCCCAGCAGCTGGTCGATCGACACCATCCGCTTTTCCCGGATTGAAAGGTTCGCAGCCGCGCCGATCAGGACCGAATGGGCGCCAGCCAGGCTGTTGGCGCCGTGTCCGAGCGGATCGGGCTGCGGATCCAGAAACAGCATGCGGCGCAGCCGCTCGTCGCCGCCGCCATGTTCGCCGGCCAGCCGGGAGACATGGTGTTCGGTCAGGCGGTTGTTAAGGTCCAGGACCCTGATCTGGATGTCTGGTTCCTCCGCCTGGGGGCCTGTTTCGTAGTTGGACATTTCCAGGCGACCTTGCGACCCGTTGATCGCCAGGTGCCAGCCTTCGTAGGGGGTCGTCGCGTTGAGTGAATAGGCCATCACCGCCCCCTGGCCGTATTGGACGGTCACGGCCATGGTGTCGTAGATGTCGATATCCGGCGCGAAGACACAGTTATCCTTGATATAGCCGTCGTAGCTTTCCTGTTCGGTGTAAAAGGTCTTATCGAAGTCGGTCAGTTCGTAGTAGAAGGGGCATTCGCGCTGATGGGCACAGGTCGAACAGCGCGTGCCGTGGTAGGGCGCGTTTTTCCGGCCATAGACATTCAGCTGGCCGAAAGCCGAAACCAGGCTCGGTTGCTGGCCGATGACCCAGTTGACCATATCGAAGTGGTGGGTCGCCTTATGCACCAGCAGGCCGCCGCTCTTTTGCATCCGGGCATTCCAGCGCCGGAAATAGCTGGCGCCGTGCGCGGCATAGGCCATGTTGCGGGTCAACAGCCATTCGAAGTGGACGCTGTACACCTGGCCGACCGCCCCTCCGGCAATGATCTCCTTGAGCCGGGTGACAAATGGCACGAAGCGGTAATTGAATGTCACCGTGACCTTCTTGCCGGTCGCCTGCTCCGCGTCCAGAATCGCACGGCAGCCGGCGGCATCGGTCGCCATGGGCTTTTCGACAATCACGTCGCAGCCGGCCAGAAGCGACTGGACCGTATACGCGCTGTGATAGGCGTCGACGGTCGTGACGATGACACAGTCCGGACGAGTCTTTTCCAGCATGTCCGCAAAGTCGGTAAAGACCGGCATGCCGCCGGCCAGTTCGGCGAAAACCTGTGCCCGACCGGGGTTGATGTCGTAGACACCGAGAATGCGGCATTCACGCACGAAATCCCGTTTCATGGGCTTGGCATACATGTGCAAGGCCCGGTTGCTGGCTCCGGCAAAGACATACGTTTTCATGACATACCCTCCCGACTCCGCGCTGATCTTCATCCAGCCCGGTTAACACCAGGCTACAGAATCAAGGGCCCGGCGTCAATCTAGAAAATGAACTTGCGCGCCTGCGCAATCAGGTCGATCGCTTCGTAATGACGGTGCCGGCGCTCCATCACGGTCGGTTTCCAGACCGTCTGCAAAAATCCGGCCAGGCGCTCCTGCGCGATGTGCTCCCGGGCATAGGCGACCGTCTCGGGAAAGCTTTCCGCTTTGGACCAGTTGCTGCCGGTCGGCACCTGCTCGTAGCCATGCGCCTCGAGCAGGTCGTAAGCCCGGATATAGTGCTCGGACGTGGTGTCGGTCACCTTGAAGCTGCCGTAAAACCAATTGCTCTGCAGCACGCTAACAGGCATCCTGCGCAAGAATTCGTCCTCGTGGTTCCAGATCATGTCCGACCAGACCCAGGCCCTGGATCCGCATCGCTCCACCTGATCGACCAAAAACAGCAAATCATGCCACCAGAGGTCACCGTGGCGAACCAGCGCGTACAAATTATGACGCTGGTGGTTGTACGTTTCCTCGTCCATGCCGATGTGAAAATAAGGGGGCTGGTCAAAGAGCGCGACGACTTCGCGGATCAGGTCGCGGCAGGTGTCGTAATAGCGCGGTGTCGAAACACAGCGCGAAACCTCGCCGAGCCATTCGTCGTGCGCGGTTGAGAAGTTGAGTTTCGGAATCGGCATCAGCCCCAGCGACCGGATACGGGCCAGTTCGGTGCGCAGCTGGCCGACCGGCCAGGAACCTTCAACGGCCAGTTCGGGGTGGCTCTCGTAGCGCACGCCTTCGCCGAGGTCGATCACCACGGTGTTGGCGCCGACAGAAGCGAGCCGGGTCAGGATCTCATCCCACAGGGGCTTGTCAAACCGAAGCGTCTGGCTGGCGTTGACGTATTCGAGAGTTGGCGGGGCGTCTTCCTCGTGCCACATGTTGTAACCAAGATGAACCAGGTAAGCCCACATCTGGTCTGGCTTGTATTTCTCTTCCATTTTCATTCTCCTAGGGCGCTTTCCGCCTCTTTGTTATCCGGTTGCTTTTGATCTCGCTGCAACCATGTGTACCTGTTCTAGGCCTAATCACCGCCTTCCCTGTTGTAGCCCAGCGCGTCGACATACATGGCCAGTTCCTTGTCAATAACCTGGCGGACCTGGCGAATCTTCCAGCGCAGGTGTTTTTCGTCGCACATGTATTCCATGCTTGGCTCCCATCCCAGCCGCGAATCGATCTGAACCAGGGGTATGGTCGCAGCCGCGTTTTCGATCTCTTCTTCGGCGATGGCGGTCAGCTGGCGCACCTGTTCGCGCACGTCCGCCTCCGTTGTCGCCGACAGGAGCCGGAGCTTATGCTGGTACCAGCGCTTGACATGGATCGTCGTCTGCGCGCAGCGGCTGATGAACTGCCCGAGATTCACCATGCGCAGCGCCTGGTCGACCAGGTTCGGAGCCAGGTCCGGCAGGATGGCGGCCAGCTGGTCGGCGCCAGCCTTGAATCGGTCGCGCATCACGGTCAGGTATTCGATCTCGACCGGCAGGCGGAACGACAGCAGCGAACTGCGGCCGCTATCGGCCGTTGCGTACAACGTGTTGAAGATGCGGTTGCCGAACATGGCAAAGGGTGACTCCGGCACCTGGACCGGCCGGGTCAGAACCAGCGGATAGGCAGGTCCGATGCGGAACGGTCCGTACTGGTCTTCGTTGGTGGACAGGCAGTGGCGGATCCCATCGCTCCACAGCGACCAGGCTTCCAGGACGCGCTCCGCGTAAGCGGCGCCAAAATCGCGTACGGCCAGCTGGCGCAGCACCATCTTCGGATCCTCACCCCAATAGGTGCGTTTGGCCAAATCGCTGACAAAGGATGGCCAGAAACCGTAGTGGTGCGACTCCATTAGGCCGCTAAGGCCGTACTTTTCGCGGCATTCGAGGATCGCCCGATGCCGCCGCATCCACTGCTGGGGCGCCGGTTCGTAAGGAATGACCCCGATATCCCAGGTCAGTCCGCCGGTGTTGACCATGGCGTAGAGCCGGATGCCGCGTTCTTTGGCTTTTTTTGCTTCGCTCAAAAAATACCGGCCGGGCCCTTCGAACATCAATGTGTAGTCGACGCAGGTGCTGGTGACCGGCCCGGTTTTCAGCTTCTCGAACATCTCGAACGTGACCAGCAGCGTGATGTCCGTGGGCAGGCGGTCGAGCAGTTCCAGGCGATAGGCTTCATCGACGTAGCCCCAGTTGTAGGTCCAGAAGACGATGTCCGCGTCTGACCGGTAGCGGCGCACCGTGTCGCGCACCAGACTGACCCATTGCGGGTAGTCGCTGCAGGGCCACCAGCCGGGGCTGGGCTTGCTCCTGGGCAGGCCGTCCGGGCTGGGTGTCCGGTGTGACTGGCCCGTTGTCCGGGGGTCGCGCGATGGGAATTCGACCGACTCGCCGACCATGACGATGCCTTTGAACGCAGGGCAGGCCGCAAAGACAGAACCATAGACCTTGTCGTAGTACGCGTCGGCGCCCGGGTCTTCGGGATGCATCTGGCTGACGAGGTAGCTATAGGCATAGACGTCCAGTCCGTAGCCTGCCGCCCGGTAGCACAGGTCGTTGAAATCCAGGTAGCCGTAAGGCGTCGTGTCGACGTCCTTGACAAAGACCAGGATGGCGTCGAGGCCGGCATGGGCGATCGCGGCCAGGTGTTCGTCCGGGAATTGGTCCAGGCCGAAACCGGAATGGGTCATGCGCGGCGAAAACAGCGGCTGCCGGGCAGATGTCCCTCGCTTCAGGAATGGCGCGTGCCGGATGTTCAGCTGGTCCTCAAGGCTGATCGAGCCCTGGAAAACGCCGGCGCTGTCATAACCCGTTATGGCAATGGTGTCGCCGACATCGAGCCGGAACCCGCGCGGCCCGTCGCCCGAAAGGAGCGGGAGGTCCGCCCTGTCGGCGCGTGTACCCAGGAGGATCCGTCCGGGTCCGGCCGCGGCTGACAGGTCGTCAACCGGCCGGACCGCGACATGGATGTCCATGGAAACGGCCAGGTAGTCGCGCAGGTCTTCTGCACAACGCCTGAGCACGCGGTCCGCGTCCAGCGGGATCAGGATTTCCCGGGAATCATCCAGGCTGAGCTCGCCCGGCAGGGGAAGCAAGTCCTTGTCTCGCCTTCCGGCCTGGTGGACGGTCAACAGCCGCTGGCGAAACTCGTAGTTCTTTTCCGCTTTCATCTTATCCCTCTCCTGACGGTTCGGCCAGTCAGCGATCCAGCTTGATCATCTGGTAGCCTGTGATGGCCGGCAGTTCGACACGCGTGTAGCCGTCGGCGGCCTCGCCAAGTGCAATCATCTGTCCTGTCGGCAAAAGGCTGGCCCGCCTGAAGGTACCGCGAACCAGGATGACGGCGCCGGCCGGCAAGGTGGCGTGCTCTTCGATGATGCCCATCTGGCCGCGCACCTCCGGATAGGTCACCTTGACATGCAGCAGAGAAAATTCTGCGCAGCTGGTAATGGTCGCCCGGGCTGTCGACGGCAGGCCTTCTGTCTTGATCAGCGGGCGCGGCAGCAACCGGTCCAGGCACTGCTTGACCAGCGCCTTATGCGGATACGACGCCGTTTGGAAATAAGACTGGAACACGTCGAACGAGATCCTGGCCAGCGTGCTGGACTCGTTGATCGCCGCGGCGTGATACGGTACGTCTTTCTCCGGCGGCAGGTAGAAGTAGCCGTGGAAGCCGTCCCAGTGCCGTTCGAAATAGCTCTTGACCGTCCGGGCCAGCCGCTTGCCGCCGCTAAAGCGTGTTATGGCGTGCGCGTACATGCAATAGTCCATGTCGAAGACCTTGGGATCGTCCAGGTTGTCAAGATGGTAGTAGGACGCCTTGCCGGGTTCAGGCCCTTCAAAAGACAAATCCCATTCGGGCAGCGCAAAAGCGGTCTGGTCCGCGTTCAGGCCTGCGGTTCCGGTTGCCAGGACCTTGCCGCCCTGGCGAAGGTAGGCGGCCAACTTGGCCTGGATCTGGTCATCCATACGCAGTGCATCCGGCAGAACCACGAGCTTGAACCGGTCCAGGCTCATCGTCTCGTCGATGATGTCGAAGCTTTGTCGCAGCTCGCCGAACATGCGGGCCAGACCTTTCGTGCTGTCGGACAGGAAAGGTCCGCCGTTGAACTGGTTAAGTTCGAAGGCCCGTTCGGCGTTGACCAGCACGCCGATGTCCGATTCGAATTTCGCCTGATCCGTATAAGGTTCGTACAAGAGCATTTGCTTGTTCATGTCAGCGACAACCTGGTAAACAGCCGGCTCGAGGTTCTTGGCCGGATGCATATGGTCGCCGACCGACACCTCGACACCCGCGCAAAGCGCATCAAAATAATCGTGCTCCAGGGACGCCCGGGTCTTGAATCCGCCGAAGTCCGCCCAGCTTTTCTGGAAGCGGCCGGTCATGTAGAGCACGGTGTCCTGAATGTTGCGTGCATAGGAGACGGCCGGCCAGAAAAAGTCGTAGCCCCAGCTGCTGGGCAGACACTCGATCTCGATGTGCGTGTCGAGGTGTTTGGCCAGGCCGTAATGCAGCCCGTTGAGATAGAGGTACTTGTCTTTTCCGATGATCGCTTGCGATTCCTCGGAAAACTCAAGCATGCTTTGTTCCTGGAAACGGGCATTGACGGCCGCGTCGTCCGGATCGAGGCCGCGCGAGAGCATCTTGGTGCGGCAATGGTAGCAATAGCACGGTTCGACGACCATGCAGTCGAAAAAGAGCCCGTCCACGTCGTAGGCGCAGATTTCGCGCAGCATGCCGAAATGGTAGTCCCGGTACTCCGGGTTGTTGTAGCAAAGCGTGCGGAAGAAATTTTTCGTCCGGTCGCCGCGGATGACCCGCCCTTCGGCATCGAGGCGCAGCCAGCCCATGTGGCGCGACGCCTGCTCATGGTCCAAACCGACGTTGATATAGGCTGTAACGCCGATATCACGCGTATGGCATTCGCGCAGCAAATCGCCGAACATGTCGCCCTTCATGCCGGGATAGGGCAGGCCGACTTTTGTCGGGTAGTAGGCGAAGCCCAGGTTACACTTCGCAAACACGGTGATGGCGTCGACGCAGGCGTCGCTCAAGACGCCCGCGAACCCATCTGCGTCGAAGTGAGCGCCGACATCGTAGACGCCGGGCATGGTGTGGAAATCGAGGTGAATCGCGCGTTTGGGGAAAGGACGAGTGTTCATAGTCGCCTCCTGGGCTGGTCCGCG
>ENA-UOUL01003321-UOUL01003321.1-bioreactor-metagenome-genome-assembly--contig:-NODE-3321-length-16762-cov-3.890500_pt1 | contig 16762 bp, 16 predicted proteins | sample MGYA00249838_ERZ747220 | MGnify/ENA primary metagenome ERZ747220 (study PRJEB28778, sample SAMN05720191) | bioreactor metagenome | isolation source: Anaerobic biogas reactor | place: USA:Washington...
CAGGAACTGCTGATGAAATTTCCGCCGGAGCCTTCGGAAACCGCGCAGCCCGCGCCGAGGAGGCGCCGGTGGGGCATCCAGATCAGCCGCGAGCGCGCGCCGAGGAAGCTGCTGTTCGGGCTGATGCTGCTCGCGATGTACGTGCTGATGGGAAACATCCTGTACCTCGGAGCGTCGCTCCTGTCGCTCCTGTTCGCCGGGCTCGGGTTCCGGAAGAGGCCCGTCCCCAAGAAACTCTTTGAATGAAAGCCGTCGCCCGCGGATGGAAAACCGATAGGCTGAGCCCTTTGCCGCAGGCAAAGGGCTCCAAGTACTTGTGTTGTTATATTGCTCTACCGACTATACCTTGCGGGTCGCGGCATATGGAATTGGCAGAGCAACAATATGACGGGCCGAGAATTACGCATAGTCCGCAACGTTGTCCTTGGTCACGTTCGTGTTCGGGTAGAACATCGCGGACGGAATCTCAACGCCGTTGAGCAGGTTGACCATCTGGCTCATGCACCAGAACGCTGGAGACGTGGAGCTGTAGCAGCAGCTGCCCAGGACCTCGCCGTTGTAGATGCCCTCGAGGATGACGCGGTCGTTGTGCACGGAGGTGATGGGATAGTCGTAGCCGCCGGCCGTGACCGCCTGCATGATGCCGTAGGTCGCCGAGGAATACAGGCCCCACAGGCCGATGATGTCGTCCGCGCCCTGCATGATGCCCTCAAACGCGGTGTAGTGATCCTCGGGGCCTTCGCCGGTGAGCGCCTGGACCTGACCCCAAATCTGGAATCGTTCGCGAATAAGGCTTCCGATCTTATCGAGGATTTCGGCCAGATCGCCCCCCGTCTGTCGTTGGAGGACGACGGCGGTGCAGAAGAACTTCAGATCGAGGTTGGGAATTCGTTCGCCCATGTCGTTGAGGGACTCTTCGAGCGGAATGCCGAGGTTCTGTTCCTCGAAGACGCGGCCGAACTCCTCGCCTACTTCCGCCGCCTGTTCGGCGAGCAGCCATGTTTTGGCCCAGTGCGTATCCGATACCCGGAAGAAGGGCGGTTCGGCGTCCGGGGCGTTGGCCAGCACATGTTCGGACCCGATGCCCGGCCGGGCCACGTCCTCGCGAAACACGTTGCGAAGCGGGGCGGCGTGGGCCGTCGGCTCGACGTCGGCGGTGTCGAGCTGGTTGAGCTTTTCCACGTAATCCAGAATGCCGTCGAGCTGCCGGGCGAAGAGCCGCGCCTGCTCGTCCGAGAGGTTCAGCCGGGCCAGCTTCGCCACGTGCCGGACCTGTTCCTGCGTCAACTCGGCCATCATGCTACTCCTGCGTCGGTTCTTCGACCGCCTCGTCGACCGGCGCCTCGAGCGGTTCGGTCACCGGCGCCGCTTCACCCCGAGCCTCGCGCCGCAGCGAGACCGCCCGGTCCAGCAGCGCCTCCTCCGAGACCTCCTCGGCCGGCGCCAGCTCGAAGTGCCAGGCATGGGTGTCGTAAATCGTCGCCGGCCAGAAGACCTCGGCGAACAGGTCGAACGGCGGGTACTCGTACCACGGGGCCTTGACCCGCTGATGCGTCTTGAGCGTCTCGGACCCTTCCTTGCGGATGATCACGTCGTAGTCGCCGTACCACTCGAACGGCACCGTCACCGGCGTCCGGCCGATCTCGCGGTCGTTCAGCCACACCAGCGCGCCCTGCGGTTCAGTGGTGATCTTCAGCGACCGCTCCACGCACCCGAAACTCGCCACGACCGCCGCTCCGATCAGAATCACTCGCAGCTTCATGCTCATATTCCTTTGCTCATCGGCAACTCGATAATCTCCGCTGTGCGGGTTTCGGTGTCCAGCACCGCGACCGTCGATCGGCCGGTGACCCAGCCGCAGGTCTCGCCCGGGTTGACCCACAGCTTACCCTCGCGGACCTCCACGAACGCCTGGTGCGTGTGGCCCGCCACCAGCACGTCCACCCGCTCGCGCCACTCCTGGGGAATCTGCGGAAAATCGTGGGCCATGGCCACCAGGCACTTCTGCAGGTTGATCTCGACCGGCCCGTGCGTCAACTGCGGAAGCACCTTGCGCAGCCCGTCCATTTCGCCCTCGTTGTTGCCCAGAATGATGTGCAGCGGGACTTTGATCTCCGCGATCGCCCTGGCCGCGAACGGCGAGACGATGTCCCCCGCGTGCAGCACCACCGCCACCTGCCGCTGGCGGAAGACCTCGATCGCCCTGGCGATCTGGGTCAGGTTGTCGTGCGTATCCGAGAAGATCCCGGCCAGCATGGCCGCTCCTTTCAGTTCAGTCTCGCGGGAGGTTGGCGATGGCCTCGTTGGTCCCCATGATCCAAAAAATGTCGCCCTCCTGCATCACCGTGTCCGGCAGGGGGGTGATGATCTCGTGTTTTCCCGCTGCGGGCGACTTGCCTGTCGCCATCGGCCGGCGAATCGCAATGACCGTCACCTGGTAGTTCTTCCGCAGATCGATCCCGGCCAGAGTCTTGCCCCAGAATGCCTGGGGTGTCGGCAACTGAGCCAGGCTGTGCCCTTCGCCCAACTCGATCGACTCCATCAGTGAAGGCAGCAGCAGCCGGTGCACCCAGCGCAGCGCCGACTCGTGCTCCGGAAAGACGATGTCGTCCGCACCGATCCGGCTGAGGATCTTGCCCCGGATTTCGCTGCCCGCCCGGCTGATCACCTTCGGCACCCCGATCGCCTTGAGCGTACTGGTGGCCAGGGCGTTGGCCTCGAAGTCGGTGCCGATCGCCACCACCGCCGCGTCCACCTCGTCGATCCCCTGGGCCAGAAGGGTCTCCTCCTCCGTCGCGTCCAGGCGGATGGCCAACGTGACCTGGTCGCGGATACCCTCGATGATCGTCCGCGACTTGTCGATGGCGATCACCTCGGCGCCCGCGGCCGAGAGGGCCTGCGAGAGCTTGCGCCCGAAACGCCCCAGACCAATGACCGCTATTCGCTCCGCCATGAAATGTTCCTGCTCAAAACGCCTTTTCGGCCGGCCCGCCAGGATCGCCGCCGACCGGCTGCAACCTCGCCTCCGGGAACGCTCCCATCATACCCACTGCCCCCGGCCCGCACAACCTTTCTATCCGATCACCAGACCTTCACGGGGATACTCGTACCGCACGATTTTCCGTGTTCCGGTCAATGCGAACAGCAGGGTCAGCGGTCCCAGGCGCCCGGCGAACATGCCGACGATGACCGCGAGTTGCCCGATCGTGTTCAGCCGCGGCGTGACTCCCGTCGAAAGCCCTGTCGTCGCGCAGGCGCTGGTGGCCTCGAACAGCAGTTCCAGAGGATTGATCTGCGGGTGCGTGATCAGCAACACGAGGTTTAACGTCCAGACGAGGGTGAAAAACAGCAGCGTCAGGACGAGAGCCCGTCGCAGCAGACTCTCGGCGATCGTTCGCCGAAACATCTCCGGGCTGCGGCGGTGGCGCAGCGTGGCGGCGATTCCCGCGATCAACAGGGCGAACGTCACCGTCTTGATCCCGCCCGCCGTTGAGGCCGGCGAGCCGCCGATAAACATCAGTCCGGCGAGCACCATCAGCGTCGAGGGGCGCATCGGCCCCATCCCGGTATCGACCGTGTTGAACCCCGCCGTGCGGCCCGAGACCGACATGAAAAGTGACTCGAGCGCCCGCTGAGGCCAGGCATGCCGCCGCAGCGCCGCTTCGTCGAGCCGCATCGCCACGTCTTCGTACTGGACCTTCCGGCCCCAGCGCTGGCGCTCCGTGGGCGTCTCCAGCACGAAAATCAGCACGGCCCCGACTACGACCAGGGCCAGGGACATGGTCAACACGATGCGTGTCTGAAGACTCAGACTTACGATCCGGAAATGGTCCAGGTCCTGCCCGGGCTTGCGGAGTGCGAGACGCCTGGCCAGACGGTCGCGCGCGACCTGGGCCAGGTTCATCATCACCGGAAACCCCAGCCCGCCCAGGACGATCAGGGGCATGACCGCCAGGTACACCTGCCAGTGCCCGGAGTAAGAGATCAGGCTGTCTTCCTGAAGGGCGAATCCCGCGTTGCAGTACGCGCTGATGGCGTGGAAGGCGCTTTTGAACGTGCGTTCCACGGTTCCCAGTCCCGGATCAGTCCACATGTCGAACAGTATGATCGCGCCCACCGCCTCGATCAGCAGGGTCGAGATCACGATGAACGCGACGATTCGCCGGATCTGCCCGAGGGCTTGCTCGCTGTAAAGGTCCTGCAGGACGCTTGCCTCGCGCAGGCTCACCTGACGACCGACCAGCATGGCGAAAATGCTTCCGAAGATGACGATGCCCAATCCCCCGAGTTGGATCAGCGTCGCAATCACCAACTGCCCGAACGGCGTGTACGTGCTCGCCGTGTCCCGGACAACCAGACCGGTCACGCATACCGCACTGGTCGCGGTAAACAGGTGGTCGACGAGATTGTTTGGCCAGTGGGCGAACCGCTGGCGGTCGGCGTAGTTCGCCGCGGGAAGGCTCAGCAGCAGCGTTCCCACCACGATCAGCACGAGAAAGCTGGTGATGATGATCCGAAACGGGTGCAGGATCGAACGTGCGAACCGGGCGTTGATCCGCACGAACACCGCAATCAACTGCAGCAGCAGGTAGACCTGTAGTCCCTTGACCAGCAGGAGCTCCCGGCCGCCGCTGAGTGGGACATCCATCAGCAGCGTGCCAAGCCCCGCCAGGACCGCCAGTCCGAGAGCCAGTTCGACCAGGTGGTCTTTGATGTACTCGACCTTGCCGCTCGTCGCCACGAATTGCGCCCAGGCGATCAGGGCGAATAGCAGCGCGCCCACCAGCTGACCGGCCCGCGCCCATTCCAGGATTGTCGGACTGATCGGAAACGAGACGCCCGTGGCGTAGTGATAGCGGGTAAAGCCGTACTCGGCCACCAGCGACGCCAGAGCCAGCAGAGTCACCGCCACCACCGCGGCGTCCAGCCACAGGTCGGCCCGGCGACGCCGGGCGGCACGGGGAAGCAGCGGTCGCTGCGAATCTCGACGGTTCTGAGCCATCACTCTCGCCGACCTCGCCCCATCCGGGGTCGAATCAGGAACCCCGGTACACCTGGTCCGGATCGAACACCTTCTTGCCCGTCACCGTCCACTGATCGCCGTCGAGCTTGCGGGCGAAGCAACTGCGGAACCCCTCGTGACAGGCTCCGCCTTCCTGTGTGACCGTGATCAGCAGAGTGTCCCGGTCGCAGTCGACGTAAATGCCGCGGACGTGCTGGAGGTGTCCCGAACTCTCGCCCTTCATCCAGTACTTCTGGCGGGACCGCGACCAGAAGTGGGTCTTGCCCGTCTCGATGGTGGCCCGCAGAGACTGCTCATTCATGTAGGCCATCATGAGCACTTCCTGCGTCTCCACGTCCTGGATAATCGCCGGGATCAGACCGTTCGCGTCGTACTTGAGTTCCGATAACGCCTGCAATGAACATCTCCTATACCACAGATCGTGTGTGCCGCGCTAAAGATCAGCAATAATACCGGCGGGAGATGTCGAAGGCAAGCATTTCGCGGACCGGTGGCGGTCCGGTCGTCCCGGCTTCGGGCGTGCTGTCCGACGCGTGCCGCCGCCTGCCTCACGCGGCCTGGTGCAGTTCCATCAGGCCGCCCGGCTCGATGATCAGCCCGATGCTTCCGTCGCCCAGGATCGCCCCGCCGCTGATGCCCTTGATCTCGCGGAAATGGTTGCCCAGGGTCTTGATCACCACCTGCTGCTGGCCCAGCAGATCGTCGAGCACGATCCCGTAGGTCTGGCTGTCGGCCTGCAGGATCACCACCATCCCTTCGGTCGGTTCGGCGACCGCTTCCGGGATGTTGAACGCCTGGCCCAGCGCGATCAGCGGATAGAGCTTGTCGCGCAAATTCAGCATCCGCCCGCGTCCCTGCACGGTGGTGATCTGCTCGCGCGTCGGCACCAGGGCCTGCTGGATCGTCAGCGTCGGGATGATGAACTTCTGGCTGCCCGCCCGAACCACCATGCCGTCGATCACCGCCAACGTCAGCGGCAGGCGGATGATGAACGTGGTGCCCTGGCCCTTGACCGACTGGATTTCCACCTTGCCGCGAAGACCCTCGATGTTGCGCTTGACCACGTCCATCCCGACTCCGCGGCCGGAAATGTCGGTGACCTTCTCAGCCGTCGAGAAACCGGGGGCCATGACCAACTGGTAAATCTGCTGCTCGGAGAGCTGGGCGTCCGGGGCCACCAGGCCCTTCTCAATACCCTTCTTGAGCAGCACGTCCTTGTCCAGGCCGCGGCCGTCGTCGCTGACCTCGATCACGATATTGCCGCCCTGGTGGTAGGCGCTGATCTTGACTATGCCCTTCTGCGGCTTGCCCAGAGTCGCCCGCTTGTCCGGCGCCTCGACGCCGTGGTCCACCGCGTTGCGGACCATGTGGAGCAGCGGGTCCGAGATCTCCTGAATGACGTTCTTGTCCAGTTCTGTCTCTTCGCCTTCAATGATGAAGTCGATGACCTTGCTCGCTTTGCGGGCGATGTCCCGGCTGACCCGGGCCATCTTGTGGAACGTCTGGGCGATCGGGATCATCCGCAGCGACATCGCGATCTCCTGGACGTCCCGTGTGATCTTGGAGACCTGTTCGACCAGGGCGCTGGTCCGGCCGCTGTTCCGTTGCGAATCGTGCTGGGCCACCTGGGCCTGGGCGATCACCAGTTCGCCCACCATGTTGACCAGGTTGTCCAGCTTGACCGTATCCACCCGGATCGACGTCTCCTGGTGGGTCCGCTGCTTCCGCAGGGCCTGGCCGACTTCACGCGCCGTGGCCGCACCGGTTTCGGTCAGGATCTGTCCGATCTGCTTGCCCGCCATCGGGCCTCGCTGCTGTTCCAGGGCAAAGCCGACCAGGGCGGCCGAGGTGCCCTCATCCTCGCTCAGAATCTCGCCCAGGCGCCGTCGGTCGCCGCCGGATGAACCAGTGGCGGCGGGCGATATCGGACGATCCTGCGCCGCCTCGTGGATCCGGTACAGCAGGGCGCCGATCGGAGGCTGGGGCACCGGCTGGCCGTTCGGCGCCGCCACGTACTGCCCCACCATCTCGACCTGCACCTTCAGCACGTCCAGCGTCTCAAAGATCAGATCGATGGTCTGCGGCCGAAGCTGAAGCTTGCCCTTGCGGGCCAGGTCGAGCAGGTTTTCCGCCGCGTGCGTCAGGGCGTTGATGTCCCGCAGATTCAGGAAACCGGCCATTCCCTTGATCGTATGGAACGGCCGGAACAGCTCGTTGACCTTGTCCAGGTCGTCCGGGTTCTGCTCCAGCGACAGCAGCACGCCCTCGACGTTCTCGATGTGCTCCTGGCACTCCGACAGGAAGCTGTTGATGTACTCAAACTCCTGTTCCGAAATCAGCAGCGGTTCCTGCTGGAAGTCCTCGAATGCTTTGGGCGCTTCAGTCGGAGCCGCCGGTCCGGGCGAGGGCGCCTCAGCCGCCGGAGCCGCCGGTTCCGGAGCGGGCGCCTCGGCCGCCGTCGCCTTCATTCCCTCCACCAATTCCGCAAGCAGCGCCACGTCGGCGGCGCCGCTCTCGTCGAATGCCAGCTCGCCCAGACGCTCCACCGCACGGCGTATCCGCTCCAGGGCCGCCACCGGGTCGGCGCACTCGTCGAGGATGATCCGCTCATCCTCGTCGGCGACCTGCCGGCACAGGGTCTGGAACAGCTCCCGCGCGTTCTCGGGCAACTCGGCTCCCAACCGTCCAAGCGATTGGATGTGTTCATGCATCTTGGCCAATTGGGGCAGGTCCGTCGGTTCCGCCCCACGCGCCAGGTCCGTCAGTGTCGCAATGCTCTGCCTCAGATTGTCCACGTTCGATGTCATCGCTTCGGCTCCTTTGGCCATCGGATCTCAAAGGTTCTCCGGCCAGAGATACAGGCGAAACTCCACCGGCTGGTCATCGAATGTCAGTACGCACGCTTCTTCCAGGACCGCCTCCGGGTGGCCGCCCGGCTGGTCCCGATGTGCTTGGGCTTTGCACGCCGGGAGCACCGTCGGCACCGACAGGTGAACCGTCTGCTGCGACCCGAACACCCGGGTTACCAGGTTGCCGCACAGCACGTTAAGCACCTCGCCCAGGGCGTCACCGGCCTTCGCGCCGGCCTCGGCATCGTCCGGACTCACGCCAAGCAGATTGGCCGCCAGGGCGCTGGCCAGGGCATTGCCGCACCGTACCGTGATTCGGCCTTGCCGCGGCCCGCTGAAGTCCAGCCAGCCGATCGTTTCCACGTCGACCGCCGGCGGCGGCTCCGGAATCTCGATCGCCATCATGATAAACTCTTCCACGATCTCAGAAATCGCCGCCGTCAGGTTCTTGAGGTTTGCCGTCATCGGAAAACTCCATGATCTGGTTCACCACTTGCCGCAACTGCTCCGGCCGAAACGGTTTGCGGAGGTATCCCGCAATTCCGAACTCATCGAGCTCGGCCAGCCGCTCCTGGCTGCCCTCCGTCGATATCACCACCACCGGCAGGGTCGAGAGCTTCGGGTTGTCCCGCAGCCGCTTGAGCAGTTGCATTCCGTTCAATCGGGGCATGTTGATGTCCATCAGGACCAGGTCCACCGTATGGTCGGCCAGCATGGCCAACGCGGCGATCCCGTCCGAGGCCTCGTGAACATCCCCCAAATCCGGTACGGACAGGCGCAGCGCTTTGGTGATCAGGGCCCGGATCGTGGCGCTGTCGTCGACAATCAACACGTCTAGTTTCATCACTGCTGCCCTCTTGATCCGACATAGATGACTTCCAGTTTCTGAACCTCGCTGACGACATCCATCCCCACGCGCTCGAGGGTCTTGTGATCGACCTTGTACTCGCGGGCAATCTCGGGATCGATCGAATAGAGCAATCCGTCGTTGCCCACGCCCATGCCCAACGTCATCGCCAGGGAGTCCGCCAGATGGACCACCTGGACCACCGTCCTTGTCTCCGCGTCCGCCTCTCCCTCGGATCGTGGCTCGTGATGGTAGCGGGTCGTCATCACGATCGGCTCCGGAAGCCGCCATCGCCGGCTGATGAGTTCACCTACCTCGGCATGCGTGAAGCCCAGCACCGCCTTTTCCGCCTCGTGAAACCGAAGCGACTCCTGGTTCAGCCGATCCATTACCTCCTGGTAGCGGTCCGACAGGAAATTGCCCAGGATCACTTTGCCGATATCATGCAACAGCCCCGCCGTAAACAGGACCTCGGGCTTCTCATGATCAAAGAGCCGGCCGATCTTCTCCGAGGCCAGGCCCGTCGCCGCCGAGTGCCGCCACAGCATGCCCGCCAGCAGGCCGTAGCCCGGCTGGGCCGACTGCAGAATTGAATTGAAGTGGACGCCCATGATCAACTGCAGCAGGGGGGTCGAACCCAGGTACGCCAGCGCTTCCTTGAGGCTCGAAATCTGCCGGACCAGCCCGTAATAGGCCGAATTGCACAGCCGCAGAATCTGCCCGGTCAGGTTCTGGTCGTACTTGACCACGTCCAGAATGTCGTTGATCGTCGCCTTCGGGTCCATCGCCACTTCCATGATCCGCACCGAGGTGGACGGAAGGGCGGGAAGACGCTCCACGCGATCCGCTATGCTGTCGAGTTCGACCATCATATCTCATACTCCCGGGTCTTGGCCTTCACCCGAAACCGACCCGTCGCCACCTCCAGCCGGACCGTGCGTCCCTCGTTGCCGCCGATGTCCTCCGCGTCGATCATCACGTTGTTGCGCCACAGAAGCTTGCGCAACGCCAGAAGGTTGCGCTTGCCGATGTTGAAGACCCCCTCGGCGTCCATCAACTGCGATCCGCCGGCCACTTTGACCACCATCCGCCGCTTCTCCGCCCCCAGTTTGTAGCAGTTCTTGAACAGCAGCGGAATCCCGGTGTCCGCGAACATGCAGGGCTTGGCCGCCGCCTTTTCCGGGGCGATCGACGACTCCGGCAGCATGAAGTGCAGCAACCCGCCCACCCGGACCACCGGATCCCAGATCGCCAGGCCGATGCAACTGCCCAGCGAATAGGTCACCAGCGTGCAGGACGAATCGTTGCTCACCGCCAGATCGGCTATGTCCACAACCTTTTCCATAGGCACCCGGTCAAGACGAACCGCAAAACACACGTGCCGGCGCTTCGAGTATCGTATGGCCCGGGTCTTTGCTTGAGTTATCGCCCCGTTCCTCCGTCCACACTCCGGTCGGCGATGCTCTCAACCTGTCCCACGTCCGATATTTCCCGTTCTCCGGCTTTCCAGTACTGGCCGCCGGACTCGCATCGCTTGCTTGTAAAGTCCCAACGCGGTTTGCCGATCTATGCTAACGGTCGGACAGAAGTGGGAGACTTAGCCCTACAGCACAGGCAGAAGCCGGGAGATTTCAGCAATGGACGTTAAGTACATCAATCCTTTCATGACCGCCGTCAAGAACGTGTTCAAGACGATGCTCCAGATGGATGTGCAATTCGGAAAGCCTCATGTCAAGACCGAAGAGGGGGCTTCTCACGACGTCTCGGGAATCATCGGCCTTTCCGGCGACGTGGTCGGTGCGGTGATCGTCAGCTTTCCGCGCCTCGCCGCCACCCGCATCGCCAGCGCCTTTGCCGGGATGGACCTCAGCGAGTCCGACGACGACTTCGCCGACGCCATCGGCGAGTTGGCCAACATGATATCCGGCAATGCCAAGAAGGATTTCGACGGCCTGCGGGTCTTCATCTCGACCCCGTCCGTCGTGATCGGCAGCAACCATCTGATTCGAAATACGAAAGTCACACCAAGGTTGGTCATTCCATGTACGTGTCCGGGCGGGTCCTTCGTAGTCGAGGTCGGCATGAAGGCCTCGGGCAACGCCCAGAATCAGGAGCAGGAAGCAGCCGTGGCGGTGGGTTAATGGAGCACGCGTTATGAAAGTCATGCTGGTTGACGATTCAAGGACGATCAGGAACATCGAGAAGAACGTCCTCGGCCAACTGGGGTATACCGAGATCCTGGAGGCGGGAGACGGTATCGAGGCCCTGTCCGTCATGGAGGGCAACATGCCCGAACTGATGCTGGTGGACTGGAACATGCCCAACATGGATGGGCTGACCCTGGTCAAGACCGTGCGAGAAAAGGGTGTCCAGGTGCCCATCATCATGGTCACCACCGAGGCCGAAAAAGCCCGGGTGGTCGAGGCGATCAAGGCGGGTGTCAACAACTACGTGGTCAAACCCTTCACTGCCGATACCCTTGGAGAAAAAATCAAGCAGACGCTGGCCAAACTGGCCGGCGTGTCCTGAGCGCCGCGGCTTTCGGCGGAGCGAACCATCACATCCTGACGAGCACTTGACGCCGCCGTTTGCAGCGAAGCGGGGAGGTTCGATGACGGCTGGCAAAGTGGAGAATTCAGCGATCCGCGTGGACGTGTCGCGAGACCGTTTGGAGGCGACCCTCTTCCTGCGCGCCGATGGGCATTACGACGGCGTGACCGAACTCGGCGTCTTCGACGCACTCCAACAGGCCGGCGTTGCCGTGGCCGAGGACGTCCGCAAGCAGGTTCGCGAACTGATCGTTCAAGTGAGACAGGGCGATATCCCTTCCGAGCCTGTCCTCGTCGCCCGCGGCACGCCCGCGACCGATCCGATCGATGGCAGACTCGAGTGGGACGACGCCCTGGCTCAAACCGATGCGCCGGTTGACGATGAAGTCATCGTCAACTTCTATGAGCGTCACAAGATTGTCGCGGTCGAGAACGGTGCCCGCATCGGCGCTATCGTTCCAGGCCGGCCCGGCAAGCCGGGCGTCGACGTCTACGGCAAGACGCTGCCGCCGCGGCGTCCGCCCATTCAGATCCGCCTCGGCGAGTACGTCACGCTCGACAACGACGGCAGGACCGTCCGGGCCGCCGCCGCCGGACAGGTCGTCCTTTCCCGCGGCAAGCTGTCCGTACGCACCGTCCTCGACGTCAAGAACGTGGACTTCGAGACGGGCAACATCGACTCGGCCAGCGACGTCCTGGTTCACGGGCTGGTCAAGGATCTGTTCATCGTCCGGTCCAAGCAGAACGTCACTGTCCGCGGGATGGTCGAGTCCGCCTACATATTCGCCGAGGGCGACGTGACCATCTTCGGCGGCGTCAAGGGACGGGGCAAGGGCGTCATCGAAGCCGGCGGAGATATCTCCGTCAAGTTCCTCGACTCCGTCTATGTGGTCTGCGGCGGCGAGGTGGAGGTCGCCAAGGAGGTTATCGACAACGTCATCCTGGCCCGCGGGTCTCTCAAGGCCGGCCACGGAACGATCATCGGCGGCTGGCACGCCGCCTTCGGTTCGGTCCACGCCAAGGCCATCGGTTCGCCCGCCGGAGTCAAGACGGTGGTCGGCGCGGGCTTCGACCCGCAGGCCCATGCCAAAGTCTTCGACCTCAACGACCGCATCGACAAGACCCGCGAGGTCGTCGAGAAGATCCGCAAGAACGTCGAGCCGCTCATGCAGAATCTCAAACGCCTCTCGGCTGAGCAGCGGGAAAAGGCCACTGAGCTGATGTACCGGGCCGACGACCTGGACGCCGCCATCCAGAAGCTTCAGGACGAAAAGGAGACGCGGTTGGGCGGACTGCCCGACCTTCAGGCCGCCGAAATCGCCGTCTCCGCCCGGATCTTCCCCAACACGCACCTGATCCTGGGCAATCGCATCATCGCCGTCCGCGAAGAAATCAAGGGCCCCGTCCGCATCATGATCCGAAAGATCGATGGAGTCAGCGAAGTGGTCCTGGTCAACAAGCTCAGCGGCTCGTCACGGATCCTGCCCGCTCAACAGATCGGCAAGGATGCTTTGGTTATCCCGCCCAAACCCGAAATCGCCCAGCCCGCCGGCAAAAAAGAGAACGCGGAACAAGAGCCGGCCTCTCCCGCTCAAGAGCCGCCCGCCACAGGCCCATAGAGGCGAAACCTCACTTCCGATAGCGATCCATGCGCTCCTGAGCTTACGGCTGCCCGGCGTCGCTCACCCGCCCTCCGGCCACCACTCCGGCTCCGGCGGCGAAAACAAGCTCTGCTCGATCGCCACCGCGTACAATGTGCCCATGGTCGGACCGAACGTCCCCTCGTAGCCGGTGGCCAGACCCTCCCACGACAGAAACTCGTTCCCTTCGGCGAGCCCGCCGCCTGCTCCGCCGCTGAAGAGGTCGTCGGCGAAACCCCCGTCCAGGTCCGCCGCCATCGCCCGCGCCCGGTCCTTGAACCCGTGGATGGAAAGAGCACGCAGATAGAAGGCGACAGCGCTGGGCGACATTGACCCGTCGGTGTACGTCTCGAACGTCGGCTCGGTCGGCTGATAGCCCGGCATGACCGGCAGCATGTGGTCGCCCGACCGCAAAGGAAGCAGGTTAAACGGCAGTCCCAACCGTGCCGACTGCAACCCCAGCCGGTCCCGCAGCGACTCGAGATTTCCCAACGCCCGTTTCGCCGACTCCGGCGTCAGCAGGCCGAACGCGCAGGCCGGACCGTTGATCCACAGATAGCCGTAGTCGTGAATCTCGCCGTCCCGGCTGCGCCAGCCGATCACCCACCCGGTCTCCGGGTTCACCAGCCACCGTGCGTAATTGTCCCGCAACCGTGCCGCCGCATCGCGGGCGAGATTCGCCAGATCGCCGCGGTCGAGTTCCCGCAGCAGGGCGGTTCCATTGCGCAGGCCGCGGTAGGTCCAAGCGTTGACGTACGCGTCGAGGTGGCCGAATCCCACCACGTCCCAGGCGTTGGAACTCCAGCGGTGCGAGCCTGAATTGCCCGAAAGGTCGCGGCAGACCACCAAACCTTCCGCCCCGATCGTCGCCAGCATCCGCTCCACCGCCGCCGCCAGACCCGGTTCGACCTGCCGCAACCAGGTGGCGTCGCCCGAAACCTGCCAGATCCGCCCAGCCGAGCAGACCAGCACGGGGTCCGAATCCAGGTAGAGATTCCGCCAGTATCCATATCCGCCGCCGTCCATCAGGGCCCGTCCAATCGTGAACCGGGCCGTACTCAACGGGTCGAAGCCGTTCCGCGGCCGTTGCGTGAACGCGGCCACGTCAATCGGAGTGTGCTGGTTCACGTGGCAGTTCACCGATGCGGCGTGGTTGGAGAATCCGCCCCACTCCGGCCGATAGCACGAAAACGACGAGGCCCAGTGCCGCCGCACGCCCACGCCCGCCGCTGGCCCGTCCTTCTCCCGCACGGGCTGCAGGTTGTCTACCGACAGTTCAACCGTCGCCGCGATACGCCCCGCCGGAACCACTTGGCACCGATCATTTTCCGGGCGCTCGCCCAGGACGAATCCGGCTGCCACCTCGTAACTCGGCCGGTAGCTCTCGACCTGCATCCACGCCGGGCCACCCTCGCTCCCGACCAGTCGGCACCCGAGACACCCGATTCCATCGCCCGCGAACATCGCAGGCGGATGGACCTCGCCGCTGCGCCCGGGCCTCAATGTCGGCTCCGCCGCCACCCCGGTCATCCCACGCCGCAGCGACCACGCCAGCCGCCAGGCCTCTGCCTCCAGCACCGGCACAGCGGCCGAAGCGCTCTGCGACAGTTCCAACACGATCCGTTCCGGTTCGACCGTGAACACCGCATCGACGGTCACGTTCGCGACCGGCTGGATCGCATGGTAGGCGATCCGATTGCCCGCGATCTCGACGTGGCCGCTCCAATGATGGGTGCCGTAGTCGCCCTGCGGCGTGACCAGCAAGGGCCCGCTCACGCCGTGGTTCGCATCGCCGAATCGCGGCCGGCGAATCGAGAGGCGGTTCTTCTCGGCCCGCCCTTCGCCCGATGCATCCCATCCCAGGTGCATCAGCACCGGACGCCGCAGGCCAAATGCGACGCTCAGGTGCCGTCCCGCGTATACGATCGACTCACCGACGCGCCGCCAGTTCATTCCTTCCGGAGCCTTCGGCTCGATCCTGCCCGTCGTCAAAATCGGCACGTGCGGAGGCGCGTCGGGCTCGCTTTCGCATGGCTCGCCGATCGCGCGGAGCGGGTTCAGAATGCCGAACGGCACTTGGTACGGCCCCCCGTTGCACTCGCCGTGGCTCGGCCAGACCGGGTGCTCGCGGTCGCACTCGACCCGCAGCAGGTCGCACTCCAGCCCGTCCAACTCAATCCCGATTGTTCCCCCGTCGCCCAGCAGCCTGGCGAAGTGACCGTCCATCTCCTCGGCCGTCATCGCCTGCGAAAGGCCTTCGCCGGCAATCCGGGGATCGGCCTCGGGCCAGATTTCCCGCACCGTCTCCCACCGCCATGAGTTCTTGTTGAGCAGCGAGACCGTCAGGTGAGCCGGGTGCGTCGGCACATTCGGGGCCCATCGGCCGTACACCAGCCGCGGCAACTCCAGTCGATCCACCCGCACCCGCCGCAAAAACCGCAGATACCGCACCGCCGTCCGGCCGTCAATCCTCGCCCCCAACTCCGGATGCTCCACCGGCCGATGATGCGCATGCGTCACGCCGCTGTACGGAAGAACCTGGGACACTATGCTCCCCTTTCCACCCCGTCTCACTCGTTGCCGCACTCGATGTCCACTTGCTCCGCCCGTTCGTAGAGCGTCTTGTCCGGCATCTGGAACGCGCGGGGATGAAACTCCTCTCGGGCTTCGATCGGGCCGAGCTTCAGCTTCATGTGGCTCTTATCCTTCGGCCAATAGAGCTCGATCCGCTCCGGAACGTACCCCTGATGCTCCCCGTCCTCGACGAACCGGTAGTCCGCGAACCGCATCTCCATGTCCGCCTGGCCCTGCGGGTCCAGGTACATGATCTTAGCCACGCTCAGCCGGTCGTTCGGATCCAGATAAATCTCCCGCGCGATGTACCAGAAACCTTCGTCATCGACCGCCAGGTACATCAGCACGTGAAACGGCTTGCGGTTCTGGACCACCGGTCCCAGATACTGGCCCGACAGGTCCCGGATGTTCACCTGGCCCAGCGCCTCGACCAGCCGGTTCGGCGCCGCCAGCCGCCACTCGTTGCACGGCTGGTCCACGTATTTCCACCGACCCCACCACAACGTGCTCACCTGCGGCTTGATGCCCAGCCAGTACTGCTCCTCGTTCGATCCGATCAGCAGCGCCGCCGGCGTGCCCGGCACGCTGGCCGAGAGGTACAGCGACTTGGGCCCGTCAAACAGCACGTTCAGGCCGCCGAGGGGAAACCGGTGCGAGCCCTTCTCGTCGGTCAGCAGTACGCCCAGATTGCCCCCTTTGGACCGGAACGAGCGCAGCGGCTGAAGCTCGCGCTCGGCCCGGGTTACCGCCTCCGCCGTTGAAAGCGGCTCGAAAGGCCGCTGCGGCGCGCAACCGGCCATCCACAACGCGCCCAACACGCCCGCCGTCGTCAGAGCCCGCCGAACCACCATCGCGCACCTCCAACCCCGTATGACAGCTCAGTCGCCCGCCAACACCTCGGCCAACTGCTCCCGAATCTGCTCCAACTGCTCCTCGGTCAGGTGCGGGTTGACGATCCGAAGCTCGGCGTCCTCGCCGGTCAGCTTCACCACCCACACCTCCTTCCCGTCCGTCGTCTCCGTCGATATGTACCGCAGCAGACGCTTGCGCATGACGATCAGCGCCAGCACGAACGTGAACGCCTGTTTCGTCGCGTCCTCGCTGCCCGCCAGACGCTTGAATATCTGCAGCAGCACCTCGTTGTTCACGAACAGCTTGCGCTTCTGCTCCTTGACCGGAATCTTCGCCTTCCAGAAACTGAACGCCGCGTCCCGGTACGAATCGCTCCAGCACCCCTCGCAGAAATCCCGCCGCTCGAAACCCTCCTGCTTCTCGTGCAG
>ENA-UOUL01003323-UOUL01003323.1-bioreactor-metagenome-genome-assembly--contig:-NODE-3323-length-16755-cov-4.821082_pt1 | contig 16755 bp, 9 predicted proteins | sample MGYA00249838_ERZ747220 | MGnify/ENA primary metagenome ERZ747220 (study PRJEB28778, sample SAMN05720191) | bioreactor metagenome | isolation source: Anaerobic biogas reactor | place: USA:Washington...
CAGGAATACTAAGATAACCACCAAGAAAGGCAGGGCACCCTTGAGGAGGTCTATCATGTTTATGTTAAAGGTATTACGCATAAAGAACAGATTAACGCCCATGGGTGGTGTAATAAGTCCAATCTCTAGAGTGACCAAGTATAGTACTCCAAACCAAACTAGGTCTACTCCTAATGAAGTAAGCAAGGGAGCGAATATAGGTATCGTTAACACGGTAATACTGATTGAATCAAATATACAACCAAGAATGAAATATAAGATTACTATGGCAAAAACGACCATAAGCGGTGACAATTCCAAGGACGTCACCAGATTTCCGAGGAAGTCTCCGACTCCGGCACTTGCCAAAAGGTAAGAAAAGAAATTGGCGGCCACGATGATAAGCAACATCATGGTGTTGATCACAGCGGCTTCTACGATAGCGCGACGAAGGCCTTTCCAACGCAAGCGGAACACGGCGACGGCGATGATGAGGACAACGACCGCCCCGATTCCGGCGGCCTCGGTGGGTGTGGCGATGCCGAAGAAGATCGAGCCGATGATAGAAAGCATCACGAGCGCTACATGCCACACGTATTTGAGTGAAGAGATGCGTTCGCGCCACGACACCGAATCTGCAGCTGGGCCCAATTTGGGATTGCGCCAGCAGACCACTATGGGAACGAGCGCAAGTAGTATGGCCAAGACGATCCCGGGCAGAAGTCCGGCTATGAAGAGATGACCCACGGAGACGCTGGCAATGACGCCGTAGATGACCATGGGCGTACTCGGCGGGATCAGTGGCCCAAGAACACCCCCGACGGTCAGACCTCCTAAGGCGAATTTTCTGTCGTAGCCATACTTCGTCAATTCCGGTTCCGCTACCTTGCCCACTGCCACGATGGCGGCCCCGCTGACCCCCACCGTTCCGGCCACCGCGGCTTCACCGAGGATACTGGCGCTGATGAGCGCTCCGGGAAAGCCCCCCACCCAGTTTCTGGCCACTTTGTAAACCTGGGCTCCCATAGGGGTTTCAGTAATCACACAGGCCATCAGCACGAACAGCGGCAGAGGCGTCCAGGAGTAGCTGTAGAACTGCGAGAACGTGCCCATGGCCATCTTTTCCAATGCCATGGGCCCATAAGCGAGAGCCCCGAAGATTACGGTGCTGAATCCCAGAGCAAACGCGACCGGCACACCCATCATAAAGATGACAAGCATCGAGACCACACACAATATTGCCGCTAACTGGGGATCCATGGTTATTTGCCCTGTCCTTTTCGCAGGTCGATCATTGGTCGCCAACCGTCGCCTGCGGCGTCTCTTTCGGGACTCTCTTGAGCCCGAAAAAGCCAAGGATCAGACGATAGAAGAGAGTCACGCAGAAGAATCCGTAGCCGATAGGAATGAACAGCTTGATCGGGAACAAGGGAACCGGCCAGGCCGATCGACTCACCTGCCCGATTTCCAGCGCGCGGAGCGCCTCCCCAAAACTGATCCACGTGATGATGCCGAAGAAGGTCAGGCCCATGATGGGGCTGATGATGTTGGACACGATGTTACGAAGGAGAGAGGGGAACCGGTCGAGCAGCAGGTCGTTGCGGAGCAGCCGCCCCTGCCTCTCGACGGCCGCGTTGGCCAGAACGAAGCTTATCAAGAGGAACATGCAGCTGAACTCGTAAGAGACCGGCTCAGGGCTATTAAAGGCGTACCGGCGAATGGCCCCGTAGGCCGAAAGGAAACCCATGATGACGATCAGAATGCCCGCGCCAACGACGAACACCTGATTGATGCGTTCGATCCAGGGATCGACCGCCCGTCTTATCCTATCTTCCATGAATCAGCTTCTTCTCTCGTGGTCGCATGCCGTATTGTTTCCGGGTGGTGCGGCACGCCAATGAGGCGCACCGCACCACCCGGCACTGTGCGTGCTACTGCGCGGTATAGGGGAACTTAGCGTTGGCCTCGTCGGTGATCTGCTTGATGCTGGCGCCGACTTCTCCGGCCTTCTCTAGAGCATCCAACGTCCCGGGATAGGCCAGGGCCTTCCATTGCTCGCGTTCGGCCTCCGGCAGATAGTAATACTCCACACCCTGGTCTGTCAGAATGGGTTCAAGTTCCTCGAACTTCTTGATGTAGGCGTCACTTATATCCTTAGCCGTAGCACTCAATTCTTCAGCCAACGCGTCCTGTGCGTCCTTGGGCATCTTGTTGAAGACGTCCAAGTTGACCGTAAATGCGTAGAGGCTTCCCACACCGTGGAATACTGTGTAGTACTTAGCCACTTCGTAAAGTTTGGCTTCTTGAATGTACTGCGGGGCATTGGTCTTAGCGTCGATGACCCCTTTTTGGAGATTGGAGTAGTCCTCGGTGAAGTCGACCACGACGCCGGAACCGCCGAGGGCTTGCACCAGCCCAACCACAGGGGGAGCGTCAACGCCGATGATCACGCCCTTTATGTCATCGAGGGTCTTCAGGGGTTTCTTTGCGGAGAAGAAATTGGTGGTGCCGACGGCCATGCAGCCCAACGTCCTCTGATTGCCCTGCGCCTGTGACAACTCGTCCCAGATCGGTTGAACGCCGGTCATGGCTTCAGCGTTGGCTTCGGCGTTGTTGAACAGGAACGGTAGCTCCACCAAGCCGAATTCCGGCACGCTCCCCGAGAAGGCGGCCAGCGGGATCAGTCCCGCCTCGATCCCTCCGGTCCGTATGGCATCAAAGCTTTCCGGGAAGGGGCCGAGTTGGCCGCCGGGAAAGATCTGCACCTTGTACGCGCCATTGGTGCGCGCTTCGAATCTGTCTAACCCCTCCTGGGCCCAGTCGAGAAACTCGTCTCCCGCCGGAACGGGGGTGGTCATACGGATGAGCACTTGCTCGGCCGGCGTAGCGGCCGTCGTCGCGGTTGCGCCGGCGGTGGTGCTGGTTGTGTCTGAGGACTCGCCACAGCCGGCCAGCACGAGACCCGCCACAAGGACCACGCCCAAAATGGTTAACCAGATTACCAGTACACGTCTATTGCGCATTTCACCCTCCTGAACTGTGTTTTCTCTTTTGATGGCGTACATCATCACGCTCGCATCTACGTAGTCCTTGCACCTCCCTGCCCTTAACAGCCCTGGTCGCTCCTGTAGATGATGTCGTCCTGGATCTCGGGTGAGAGCATCACGAAGTAGGCGCTGAAGCCACCCACTCTCACCACCAGGTCCTTGTGCTCCTCCGGATGCACCTTCGCGTCCAACAGCTCTTCCTTGTCCACCATGTTGAACTGGATGTGCTGCCCACCGTTTCTGAAGAAGGTGTCGGTGAGCACGGCCAGCTTCTCGCGGCTCTGCTCGCTCTGCATGAGGGTGGACGAGAACTTTTGGTTGAGACACGAGGCGTACGACTCCTTGAAGCCGGCCTTGAGCGCCGAACGCAGGACCCCGGTGGGACCAAGCTTGTCCATGCCGCGCATGGGCGATATCGAGCCGTCGTTGAGCGGCTCCTTGGACTTGCGCCCGTTGGGCAGGGCGCCCACGCCCAGGCCTCCGAAGTAGTGCCAGGACAGGCCCTCCCTGGAGATCTTGCAGGGCTGGTCGAAGGGGTTGTTGTAGGCCTTGATGACGCCCCCTGAGTACTCGCCGACCTCACGGACCATGTAGTCCGCCTCATCGATGTCGTTGCCGAACTTGGGCGCCGCCAGGCACATCTGCCTGATCTCTTCGCCCCGCTTGCCGGCGAAGTTACCGTCGAGGGCTTCGAGCATCTCGTCCATGGTGAGGGCTTTGTCGTCATAGACCAGCCTCTTGAGGGCCGTCAGTGAGTCGGCTACGTCGACGATGGCCCGGTCGCTGATGCCGTAGCTGTGCGTCTCGGCTGTGATGAGGATGTCCCGTCCGTTCTCCATGCAGCCGGGCCCGGCGATGCACGAGTTGAACGGGAATCGTAGGTACTTGGGCTCCACGCTCTGAGCCAGGGTACCCAGCCACAGGAAACGGTTGACGATGTACTCGTACTGCTTTTTGAAGGCCGCGTAGAGGTCGTCGAAGGTCTTGAAGTCGCGAGGGTCGCCCACGTCGATGCCCACCTGCTTGCCGGTGATCTGCGAGACACCCCGATGCAGCGTGTAGTCCAGGATCGCGGCCACGTTGACGGCGCCTTTGCCCTGGGCGCCGTTGTGGTCGATCTTGCTGGGGAGGATAGGAGTGACGCAGCCCTGCCCATACCACTCCCTGGCCTCCTCGGCGGGGATCCGGTCTTCGACGAAGCAGGCGACCACGTGGTCGCTGTTCTCAAAGAGAGGGATGCCGCCCTTGGTCCGCAGGTTGGTCTCCAGCCCCTTCAGCAGCAACGAATGGGGAGTGTCGGTGTTCCAGTTCACGAGAACGGTGGGCGACGACATGCGGAGCAGACCCGCCATGTGAAGGATGAGGTAGCTCAGCGGATTGGTGGCGTCGTTGCCGTCTTTGTCCACTCCGCCGACGTTGATGCTGTTGATGGAGAAACTGAACTGATGGGTCTCCTTCTGGGTCTTGCCCACCGGGATGACCGTCTTCATACCCCACAGCACGAGCGCGTTGCCCACCAGCTCGGCCGCCCTCTCCATGGTGATGCGTCCGGCCTCGAGGTCTTTCTCCAGATACGGCCACAGATACTGGTCCATCCTGCCCACCAGCAGGGGATACATGGCCTCGAGCCCCCTGCCGACCATGATGATGTTCAGGCACTGCAGGGCCTCATGGAAGGTGCGGGCCGGGTACTCCGGCACGCACTCGCATATGGCGGCGATCTCTTCCAGCTCGGCCTTGCGCTGTGCGTCGGCCTCCTTCGCAGCCTGCTCGCGCGCCAGAGATGCATAGCGACGCGAATAGGCGATCATGGCCTCGCAGACGATGATGGCGGCCTGCCAGAAGTAGACCTTGTCGATGTCGGTGCCCCAGGTCTCGGTGAAGCGTTCGATCGAGGCTTTGGCCTCGTCGATGGTGGCCCGCAGACCTTTCGAGAAGATCTGCTCCCACATACCCCGGCAGGTGATGCCCGGGTAGTAGCCGGAGTCGGGAGTGGGGTCGGTGCACTTGGCATCTGTCAGGTCCTCGGGCCAGGTACCCATGAGGGCGGTCCAGGCCTCTTTGACGTGATCGGGCGCGGTCTTACCGGCGAAGAAGCGGATACTCTCGCGCAGGATCTCTTTGTCCTCGGGCGACAGGGCCCCCTTGAAGAGCAGCCCGCCCACCTCGTCTTCCTCTGCCCACAGGCCGGGGATGACGTCACCGTGCTCGTCGGGGAAGACGGGGGCGGCCACCAGGTGCTCCGTCTCGCGGCCGACGATGACGTCGAAGGGGTGGATGGCGATGGGCACGCCCTCCACGACCTTCTGGAACAACTTGGCCCTGCGGAGCTCGATGTCCTCGCCCTCGGTCTCCTTCCAGGACTCCACCGCGAGCGGGGCCCGGGCGACCGAGACCTTCCGGGGCGCCGTGAACATGGCTTCCTTGAGCTCGCGCAGCCGTTCGCCGAGCGCCAACTCGTTGATCTCCTGCAGTCGATCGGTCTTTGCGTCAAGTGTCGTTGTCATGGCCCTGTTCCCTCACTTCTTCGCGGGTCAACTCGAAATCGTGCACTCCAGCCCATGGCCCTCGAAGACCTTCTGCGCGCCCGCCAGATCCTCAGCGGTCAGCGGCGCCACGCCGGAAAGCGGGTAGGGCCGGTCGAGTGATCGGTATTTGCCTTCTCCCAGCCGATGATACGGCATGAGTTCTATACGCGTGTTTGTACCCCCCAAGCGCTGCACGAATCCTGCTGTGTCTTCGAGATTGCGCGGGGCGTCGCTGATGCTCGGGATGATGGGCATCCGAAAGAGCACGTCCGCCCCGCTCGCCGCCACGATGGCGGCGTTGGCCAGGATGTCGTCGTTGGCGCTCCCGGTGTATTCGTAGTGCCGGGCGGGGTCGTACAACTTGAGGTCGAAGAGCCAGCAGTCGGCATAGGGAAGCACCTGGCGCAGGGCGGACTGTGGGGCGCACCCCGAGGTCTCCACGCAGGTGTGGATGCCGGCGTCGCGGCACTTCTGGAGCAGAGCGCTCACGAACGCGGGCCGCAGGAGCGGCTCCCCTCCCGAGACAGTCACTCCCCCGCCCGATGCGTCGTAGAACATCGCATCACGGCGCACCAGGTCGAAGACCTCATCTACGGTCATCCGCCTTCCATACAGAACCAGCGCCTTGTAGCTGCAGACCGCCACGCACTCGCCGCAGCCGCTACACAGACTGCGGTCGATCTCCGGAGGCAAGCCGGGAGCGTAGGTGAGAGCGCCGGTGGGACACACCCCGTCGCAGGCGCCACATGACGTGCAGAGATTCCGAAAGAGCCCGATCTCGGGCTGAGCGGAGATGCATTCGGGGTTGCTGCACCACCGACACTCGAGGCTGCACCCTTTCAGGAACACCACCGTACGGATGCCGGGCCCATCGTGGATGGAGTAGCCCTGGATGTCGGTCACCAGGGCGGATAGAGCAGCATCGGGCCCAGACACCACCGGCGACTCAGCCTTTGCTGATGGGCTTGGATTCTCTTGCATAGTCACTCGCGAGAGAGACGGCGACGCCCGACGCCACGGACGGACTTGGGGATGACCAGACTAACGTACCTGCCCTGTACCATCTTGAAAGATCTCCTGCTCGGGGAGCTGTCCTAGTCTGTCCCAGTCACCGCGCAATGTGGTATTACTCACTGGGATTCACCCTAACATCAGGACGGCGCGCTTGTCAACGAAAATCCCAGCGAACGATTTGGTCTGTCTCATTCAATGAACCGTTGGGCGCTATGCTAGGATGAGGTCGAACCATGGACAAGACCAGAGAACAAGAGGCAGAACAGCCGGCCGAACTCCTCAACGGGTCCCCCATCGGGACCCTCGAGAGGGGTCTGCTCCTTCTAGAGACGTTCGATGCGGACAACCCGGATATGTCTCTCAATGAGTTGCGGGAGCGAACCGGCCTTCCCAAGGCGACCATCCAAAGGCTGATGAAGACTCTGGAAGCCCGCAAGTGGGTCGCGTACGAATCCTCCACACGGAAGTATCGCCTGGGTGCCAGCGTCCTTCGGATCTCATATCTGGCGGCCTCTCACTCCGAACTGGTGCGAGTCACCCATCCTTTCCTCGTGAGATTGGCCGAAGAGACCAGGGAAACGGCCAGCCTGTGCGTCTGGACCGACTTGGGGCCGCTCATGCTCGATACCGTCCTCACTCCCCGCCACTTCAAGCCGGCGACGAACATCGGACTGATCCTCGGCTTGCCTACCGCCGACGGGCAAGTGCTCATAGCCTTCGGCCCGGAGGAGACATGGGACACACTTCTGGCCGGTCCCCTCCGGCGCCACACCGAACTGACCCTCACCGACCCTGTTCAGGTCCGCGAGCGTTGGCGGACCGTCCGAGAGGAAGGCGTGGCGTTCGACAGGGGAGAGTGGAATCTGGAGATCCCTGCTGTAGCCGTGCCCATCTTCGACAGCCAGGGACGATTGAGAGGATCGATGGCCATCGCCCCTCCCGTGGAAAGAACGACAGACGAAGCGCTGCACAGATACGCCGCGGCCCTGAAAGCGGCGTCCGCAGAGATATCTCAGAATCTCGGGTAGGGGTATTGCCCTACTTCAGCGGGAACAGGCGCTCGGACCTTGCCTCCCCACACCTGACGCACTTGGCGTCATACCAACTCACAGGCAGGCCGCACTGAGAGCATCTCCAACGCTCTTCTTCATACTCGATCCACTTCTCGACGCCCATCTCACGCATCTTCGCAAGGTTCGGCAGGTACTCGCCACGGTGCAGAAAACCGACATTCATCAAGTCCGTGATGCGATAGCAGGGCAACTCTTCACAGCCGGCGCAACGAGCGTCATCTTGTTTTTCCGCGGCGCAGAGCCGGATGGAACAGTCCCGGCAATGAGGAGGGAGCTCGCCGCCGCTGAGGCAACCGTCGCAGCGAAGGCCATCCATCCAGTCCGGGTCGGGGATCGTCTTCGGCCCGTCGGCCGACTCCGATGAAACGCGCACCCGTCTTCTCATCCCCGCTATATCATCCTCACCGTGTTTGGCGATGTAGGCCTCACAGGCTCCGCAGTATGTTCCGCACGCGGCTGCCAGGTGTACCGTGGCCTTGCCGCCTTGCTCCGCGCCGGTGTTGTCTTTGCTGTTGCACGCCATGTTGGTCGCGCTCCTTCGATCCTTGACGTTCACCACATGCCTCCGCGAAGCATATCAAGGCATGCCGACACTAGGCCCCTGAAGCCTGGCAGCGCGGACAGAAGTAGGTGGTCCGCGCCATGTCGCCCTGCCCAAAACGTTCGATGGGAGTGCCGCACTCCAGGCATGGCTTCCCCGCGCGCCCGTAGACCCAGAGACGTTCGCTGGATGGCTGTCCCCGGCGGGGAAGCGGCACGGTCGTGCGGCGGCGGGTGAGCAAGTTCGGGCGCATGAGCGCGGCCGCTGTCTCGAAGATGCGGGTGAGCTGTGCGTCGGACAGCTCGCGCACCTTGGTGCGCGGATGCACGCGGACCTCGAAGAGCACCTCACTCTTATAGACGTTGCCGATCCCGGAGGCGACGCGCTGATCGAGTAGAACGTCGCCTATCTCGCGCTCCGCATGCCCGGGCAGGCGCGCCCTTCTCACCATGTCGTCTATGCGCGGTGGATCGGCGAGCAGATCCGGGCCCAGGCGGGCGAGTCGCGGGTGCGCGTGGAGCGCGGATGTGCGGACCAGCTCGGCTCGGTACGATCGGCGGCACACATACGCTATTTCGCCGGTGGTGATTATCACCGTCCAATCCTTTGGGGGCTGCTGCAGAACGAAGCCCCGGCCACCGGAGCGCACTGGGCGGCGCCATGGTGTGTCCTCAGTCGCGCAAATAGCGCTGCTATTTGCGCTCCCTGCGTCCGTCTCTGGCGCATACCCATCGCGTTCCTGTGGCGAGGCGTCATTCTCCAGCAGCCCGCCCGGTCTTGGCTCGCGGACGTGCTTGCGCAGCCAGCGGCCATGCATCCCCAGGTGCACCCGAAGGGTCCAGTCTCCCGAGAAGTCCACGAGCAGGTGCTTGCCGGCGGCCTCCACACTCTCGATCGTGCATCCCGCGAGCTCGGGCACCTCACCGCGATCATGAAGCTTAATCTCGCTCAGGGTCTGGCCGGTCAGCTCCGCGGCGAGCACACGGGCAACCCGGTGGACGGTATCGCCTTCAGGCATCGATCAGCCGCCCACGCAAACGCACCGGCTCATGCGGTGATGCGGACAAAACGATAGTCCCGGGTGAACCCGGCGCTCTCAAGCTGGGGCAGCAGGGCCGACGACATCGCCGACTCATCGTTGATGCGTTCGAGGCTGATCGCACCGCGGGGGCGGTAGCGCGCGATGTCGCGGAGCGCCGGCAGAGCGCGCTCGAGCTGCTCCTCGGTCACGTCCGCGAAGGTGCGCAGACGCCGCGCCTTGCGGTCCAGGTAGAGCACGGGCACTCCGCCCACGAGCACCACCGCCGCGCCCCCCGCTCTTCGAGGCCCTGCGGTCCCGCGGGTCGAGGCGCCGGCGCCCGCGGCGCTCGTGACACTGGCGCCCGAGAGCGGCGGCCATGGCAGCAGCCAGCCATAGGGATTGGCCGGATCGGTGGCGGCGAGGGCGACGACTTCGCCTTCCGCATCCTCGTCACGGACGCGCCGCAGGCGATCCACCGTGCCGGGGTAGGCGAACTGTGCGCCTCCGAGACCCTCCACGAAGTAGCCGCGCCGCAGCTTGCCGGCTTCCTCCATGGAGCGGAGCACGCGATACACGTTGCTGAAGCCGCCGCCGAGGGCCTCAACCGCGGCAGTCTCCTTGGCGACTATGCCGTGGCGCTCGAGAAGGGTCGCGCCCCAGGCGTGCGCGCGTTCGGTCGAGGCGGCCGGGTCGCGGACCAGGTCTCGCACCAGCGACCAGCGCCCGCCCACAAAGCCTACCGAAGGGCTGCGGGTGGTCTCAAATGGGCGATGCCGCGGAAAGTGGCGGCGGCGACTTTCCTGGACCGGCCGGGCACGGCGCCCCGCCGCCAGCGACCGGAGCGGGGCGAAGGTGTCGTTCGTGAGCAGGCCGGCCCACACCAAGTCCCAGATGGCGTCCTGCGTGCGCTCGGGTCCGGCTTCGGGCAGCAATGTCAGCAGCTCAGCGTGAAAGGACGCGCCCCGCGCTTCCAGGTGCGCGAGCAACCCATGGTGACGGTCGTCGAACTCCGCCCCTACCTCCTCGACCGTGGTGGGGATCAGCAGCCGGTCCACGCGGTCGCGGCGGAAGAGCATGATGCGCCCGTCGTCGCTGCCCAGCGGTGAGTGCCCCACCCAGACGAGCTGACCCATGGCGCCGAGTTCGTCGAGTTGCTCCGGACGGGATCCGCGCACACGCATGGGCAGCATCATGCGGACCAACTCCTGATAGCTGAGCGGGATACCCTCGAGTTGCGCGATGGCGTCTATCAGATTCTGATGCTGATCGCTCTTCCCCAGACGGTGCCACGAGGGAAGAAATCGGCCGAGCACCTCTCGCGGTACCGGCGAGACCTGCCCGCGCAGCTTCGCGATGGTGCGCCGCTTGATCTCGCGAAGCACCTCCGGGTCGCACCATTCCTCACCCTGTTCGCCCGGCCGGAATTCGCCGCGGAGCAGACGTTGCTCCCGCCCGCCGGCGGCCGGGGCTTCGTTTCGCAGCAGCCCCTGGAGCAGCAGGCGCACCTGGGCGGGCACCATGCCGAAGCGTCGCGCGACTTCGCCCGCGGCGAACGGTCCGTGCGTCCGTGCCCAGCGCAGCAGCAGCATGTCCACCGGCTTCTCCTCCGGGGCCAGATACGCGGCGGGCACTCCCTGCGGTGGCGCAGTGCCGAGCGCATCGCGGTACAACGCCACGTCTTCAACTGCGAGCCACACCTCACGCCCGGCGACCCGCGCCGGAAACGCGCGCCGCGACGTCCTCAGCACCTCCAGCCACTCGGCCGGATCACCCTCGCTCCGTTCCCCCAGCTCCTCCAGCGAGAGGTCGCCGACGTGGCGCAGCAGGTCGTGCAGCTCGTCGGCGTTGCGGGCGCGCCGGAGCGGGGCGCGACGCTGCAGCTGGTCTTCGACTTCGTCCACGAGGTCGGCGTCGAGCAGGTCGCGGAGATCCGCCTCCCCGAGCAACTCACGGAGCAGCGACAGATCGAGCGAGAGGGCCTGCGCACGACGTTCCGCCGCCGGCGAGTCGCCCTCGTACAGGTAGGCGGCCACGTACGCGAACACCAGCGAGCGCGCGAACGGCGACGCCGTCGCGGTCTCCACGTCATGGACGCGCACCTCGCCGGAGACCGCCGCGCCCAGCACCTCACGAAGCGCGGGCATGTCGAAGACGTCCTGCAGGCAGGCGCGGTAGGTCTCCATCACCATCGGGAACGCGGGGAACTGCAGCGCGATCGACATCAGCTTCTGCGCCCGCAACCGCTGGGCGAAGAGCGGCGTACGCTGACCGGGGCGGCGGCGCGGCAGCAGCAGCGCCCGGGCCGCGTTCTCACGAAACTGCGACGCGAACAGCGGGGAGCGGGCGAGCTCCTCAATGATCCGCTCCTCGACCTCTTCCGGGTCGGGGACGAGCGAAGCGCTGTCGGGCGGGTCGTCACCATCGGCAAGGGTGAGCACGATGCCGTCGTCGCTCCACACGGCCTGCACGTCATAGCCCACGCGCTCCGAGACCAGGGAGCGCAGCGCCAGTGCCCACGGCGCGTGCACGCGCGCCCCGAACGGAGTGAGCACGCAGATGCGCCAGTCGCCCAGCTCATCCCGGAACCGCTCGATGACGATGTCGCGGTCGGTGGGCAGCACGCCGGTGGCATGGCGCTGATCCGCCAGGTACTGCACCAGGTTGTTCGCCGCCCGGGAGTCGAGGCCGTAGTCCGCCTCCAGCCGGGCGCGCGCTGCGGACTCCTCTAGGCCCGCCATGCGTCGCGTGAACTCACCGAGAGCCCGGCCCAGTTCGAGCGGACGCCCCGGGCCTTCGCCATGCCAGAAGGGCAGCTTCCCGGTCTGACCGGGCGCCGGCTCGACGATGACGCGATCGCGCGTGATCTCCTGGATGCGCCATGTGGTCGCACCGAGCGTGATCGTCTGCCCCGCCTGCGACTCGTGCACCATCTCCTCGTCCAACTCGCCCACGCGCGGGCCGTCCGCCCCCAGGTTCACAGTGAACAGCCCTCGGTCGGGGATGGTGCCCGCGTTGACGGCGGCCAGCATTCGAGAGCCACGCCGGCCGCTGATCACGTCGCGTTCCCGGTCCCAGAGGATTCGAGGCCGCAGCTCAGCGAACTCGTGCGACGGATACAGGCCAGCCAGCATGTCGAGCACGGCGTTCAGCGCAACGTCAGGCAGTTCGCGGAAGTTCGCCGCGCGCCGCACCAACGCCGCAAGCTCGGCCACGCGCCACTCCTGCACGCCCGTCATGGCGACGATGTGCTGTGCCAGCACGTCCAGCGGGTTCTTGGGGATGCGGAGCCCTTCGATCGCGCCCATGCGCATGCGTTGCGCGACCACCGCAGCCTCGAGCAGATCGCCGCGATGCTTGGGAAAAACCCGGCCGATGCTGGTCTCACCGACCTGGTGTCCGGCGCGGCCGACGCGCTGCAGACCTCTCGCGACCGACCCGGGCGACTCGACCAGGATGACCAAATCCACCGCTCCCATGTCGATGCCGAGCTCCAGCGAGCTGGTGGCGACGAGAGCGCGCAGTTCACCGGACTTGAGCTGCTCCTCGATGCTCCGGCGCTGCTCCTGCGCCAGACTCCCGTGGTGCGCGCGCACCAACTCCTCTCCTGCCTGCTCGTTCAGGTGCTGGGCGAGTCGCTCGCACAGCCCGCGGCTGTTCACGAAGATGAGGGTGGTCCTATGCGCCCGCACCAATTCGAGCAGCCGCGGATACACGGCCGGCCAGATGCCGTACTGGCTGGTGGTCTCGACTTCCTCGGCGAGCATGAGCGAGCCCGAAGGATGATCGGATGGGAGCGTCACATACCCGCCATCCTCCGACTCGACGACGGGGCGCGTCATGTCCTCGACCGGCACGACGACCTGCAGATCGAGATCCGGCGGAACATGCGCATCCACGATGGAAACGGCGCGATCGCCGCCCAGGAAGCGGGCGATCTCCTCAGCCGGGCGAGCGGTGGCCGAAAGCCCGATGCGTTGAGGATCGGCCTCGCACAGTGCGGCGAGCCTTTCCAGGGAAAGGGCCAGGTGCGCGCCGCGCTTCGTCGCAGCCATCGCATGTATCTCGTCAACGATGACCCAGCGCACCGTGCGCAGATTCTCTCGCGCCTGCGAGCCGAGCAGCAGGAAGAGTGATTCCGGTGTGGTGACCAGGATCTCCGCGGGATCGCGCAACTGACGCCGGCGGTCCTGCGACGTCGTGTCGCCGGTCCGCACGTCGACGCGCGGCAGCCGCAACTCGGTGCCGCTGCCCGCGGCGGCCTGTGCAATCCCGGCCAGGGGCGCGCGCAGGTTGCGCTCGATGTCGTAGACCAGCGCCTTCAGCGGGGAGACGTAGACCACGCGAGTGCCCGGTCCGGCGACCGACTCGGGGTCGGATCCACCGTCAGACCCCCCGTTGTGCGCCAACCGGTCCAGGGCGTACAAGAAGGCGGCGAGCGTCTTGCCGCTCCCCGTGGGCGCGATCAGCAGCGCGTGCTCGCCCGCGTCAATGCGGGCCCAGCCGAGTCGCTGTACCTCGGTGGGCGCCGCGAACGCGTTAGTGAACCACTGCTGGGTGGCGAGGCCGAAGAATTCCATGCTGCAAAGATACCCTGTACAGCCTGTCGGGGAATCAGCGGGCCGGCTCCGTGCGCTCGCTGCTGAGCGCAGACGCACTGTCCTGACGGGCGTGCAATCCGTGGCGGGTGGGTATCACCCTGGCACGTCACGCTGACAGCGCCTCGAGACTGCTGCATAGGTCTCGACAGCAAAGGGAGGGGGATCACATGAGCTTACGATCCCTAAGCTCGGCGATCGCCGGGCTCGCTCTCATCGCGGTCATCGCATCGGTCTTCGCGATTTCCACAGCGGCCGCCGCCTCACAGCCCGCGGAAGCGACCTTCCTCTATGTCTCTGCCAACCGGGTCATGGAGTACGACGCCGCCGCCGGCACATCGACCGCTCTCGAATACATCGACACGGGGACTCCTATCGTGCCCGCGCGCGCCCTCGGCGGCGCCGGTGTCGACGTAGGTCACGACGTCGCCCCGTCGGACGGCGGCCACGGTGGAGAACGGCGCGTCGGTCCCGCGCCCGACGGTCAGGTTCGTCGCCTCGGCCAGGACGAGCCCGGCGTAGGCGAGTGCTGCGTCGAGTGAGCGAATGTTCGGCGAGGGATCGATCCATGGCAGACCTGTCTCGTCGAACCACATGTCGCCGCGCCATCCGGCGACGGGAATGACGGTCAGGTCCGCGACTGCCGAGTAGTCAACCAACACGTACCCGTCCGAGTTGAAATCCTTTGGCGGGAACGGCCCGACAAACACGTCGCCGGTTGTCGCCCCCACGGTCACGTACAGGTCAGCCAGGCCCATGCCCGAATACGTTACCGGCGTGGTCACGGTTATGTAACGTGCGCTCGCGTTGGTGTTCCTGAACTCAAGGATCACGTCGCCGCCGTTCAAGAACTTGTTGCCGCCCGCCGAGCACGCAACCGGCGTCGGGATGATGCCGGCCACCGTCACCAGCGTCGGCGTGATGACCGTATACGATGCCTGGTAATCCGGCTGCGATATGGCCCCCGGTACGTTCGATGCTTGCGTAACGACCGCCAGCCCGAACAGCGCGGCCAGCGGCAGCCAGACCAGCGCCCGCGGCGTTTTGCGCAGCAGGTACACCGGGCCGCAGGCGCCCACCGCCACCACGCCCGCCAGCGGGATCAGCGCCGGGTAAAGATAGCGCCCCTGGAACTGCACGAAATCCAGGTTGTACAGCAGGTACGCGGCCACGACGAGCGCCAGCGCCGCCGCCAGCACGAGCAGGCCGTCGCGCTGGTAAACGCTCAACGTGCCGGGCCAGCTCGCGCGCCATGCGAAGACGATCGCGCTCGCCACGAGGGCCAGCGAGAGGGCCAGCAGGCCGCGGTACACGTTGGTTGGCATGGGCACGGCCATCCAGCCGAACTGGCCCCAGAAGCTGTGGAAGGTCGTTGTGGCGTAGTTTTCCAGGTACTCACCCGTGCTGCCGCCGTACATTGTGTCGATGTACTCACCGGTGCGCGGCTGGCCGATGGTCACGGCATCGTGGCGGCCCAGCCCGGTGAAATCCGTCCCGCCGTAGACGGATAGGTTGCGCGCCCACCACAAGCCGCCGATGATCAGCGCCGGGACCAGCACCCAGGCCAGTTGGCGGATACCGTGCGGCACGATCCACCGCTCACGGCGCCAGCGCAGCAGCACCGCCAGCAGGGCGATCCCGGCCACGAAGTAGATCGTCGTCTTGGTGACCAGCGCCAGCCCGACTAGAACGCCCAACAGCGCGGGATGCACTCGACCAAACCGGGCCGGAGGCGCCCCGTCGCGCCGGTTGCCCAGATAGGTGACCGCCGCCAGCAACATCCCCCCGGCGACCAGCTCCGCCAGAGCGTCGTTGCTCACGCTGCCCATGACGGACAGGCGCTGGGGTAGAAACGCGACGAACGCCGCACCGGCCAGCGCCATGACCGGCCAGCGCCACAACACCAGCCGCAGCGTCCCCCAGGCGCACAGCACCACGCCCGCGCCGATCACGGCCGTCCACAGCCGCATGAGGGTGAGATCGCCGTCCGACAGCGCGTAGACCGGCACCTGCAGCAGGTAGTACAGCGGCGGCTGGTGATCCTCGTACTCCAGTGTGTCGAGGCCGGGGCACGGCACGCCTTCCGGGGGCGCGCTGCACTCGGCCAGCGCCGGATCGAAGTTCGCGGCGGTCAGCGCGTCCTGGTACGGCTGGTTCCAGTCGCCCAGCTCCAGCACCGGCAGATCACCATCGTCGACGATCTGCCGGACGTAGTTGTAATGAGCCGGTTCGTCCGGGGCCTGCCAGTCCGGCGTGCGGATGGCGTATGCCCCGGCCAGGGCCAGGTAGACCAGCAGGACGGCGGCCAGCGCGCTCCATTCCAGGCGGCGGGGGATCATCGCGGTTTCGCCTGGCGCTCGCCCGGCACGTGGACGTCGTCGCGCGGCTGGCCCAGGCGCGCGCGCTCCTCGTCCACCAGCGACGGTTCCAGCTTGCGAAACAGCGGCTGCGGCTCGCGCAGGGCCTGCCCCACCGCCAGCGTGCCCGGCTCCCAGCGACCGCTGGCCCCGGCTGGATCGTAGGTCAGCGCCTGGTGCGCGCGCTCGGATTCTTGGTAGGTCCGGATGGCCTGCTCGCCGAACAGCGCGCCGTCATACCCCAGGAACTCGTGCACCTGCTGCGATGTGAACGGCAGGAACGGCGCGAACAGCGTCTTCAGGCTGTCGATGCAGCGCAGGGCCGTGTAGATCGTGGTCGCGGCAGCCTGCCGGTCCTCCTTGACGACCTTGAACCACGGCGCGCGGTCCAGGTAGCCGTTCACCTCGCGGGCCAGCGCCATCGTCTCGGTGAGCGCGTCGCGCAGCTTGACCGCGTTCAGCAGGTCGCCGATCCGATCGAAACTGCCCTCGACCTGCTCGATGATCGCGCGGTCCATCTCGCGCAGCTCGCCCGGATCGGGCACGGCGCCGTCGAAGTGCTTGTGCGCGAATTTCAGCACGCGGTTCACCAGGTTACCC
>ENA-UOUL01003326-UOUL01003326.1-bioreactor-metagenome-genome-assembly--contig:-NODE-3326-length-16746-cov-3.307997_pt1 | contig 16746 bp, 17 predicted proteins | sample MGYA00249838_ERZ747220 | MGnify/ENA primary metagenome ERZ747220 (study PRJEB28778, sample SAMN05720191) | bioreactor metagenome | isolation source: Anaerobic biogas reactor | place: USA:Washington...
TCGCCGAATCGACCGGCGACCAACGTCGCGCCCGGCTCGTCGCCGGAGTCGTGGAGCTCACCGAATCCGACTGGGCGATGCTCGTGCACGGCACCGACGTCGTGGCCTCCGTCGGCCCGGTCCCGTCGGCCGACTGGATCGACTCGCTCGTCGCCGGCAGCAGGCACCTCGGCAACGGCGGGATCGCAGCCGCCGATCTGTTCTGGGCCGAGCTGCCGACGTGCGGGATGTGGCTCGCCGCCGGCCGCGAGGAGCGCCCGGTGCACGAGCGTGAGCGCGATCGGCTGCACCTGCTCGTCCGGATCGCCGACTCGTTGCTCTCCTGAGCACGCCAGGTCAGCGGTCGAGGAACTCGATCTTGCCGAGCTGCTCGCAGCCGGCCTCGACGCGGATGCGCATCGCCGCCTGCTCCTCGACCGGCGGGGTGACGACGAACGGGTGGAGCGCCCCCTCGAGGTCGATCTGGGCGATGAACTTGAAGGGCTGGCTCGACTCGGCGATCGCGTGCGGGTCGCAGCGCCCCTCGACGAAGCGGACCGGTGCCGACGCCACGTCGTGGTCGGCTGCGAGCTCCACGATCGGGAACCCGGGTGGGGTGTCCGGGGACTCGAACGTGAAGTTGATCGTGTTGCTCACCGCCAGCACCGCGACGGATCCGGTCGCGTCCCGGCGCGTGAGCCGCAGCGACGCCTCCGTGACCGGGCGTCCGTCGAGCTCGCCGGCCCGCAGATCGACCCATTCGATGGCGACCATCCGCTCGACCATCTGACGCTCGCAGTCGTCGAGGTACAGCCGCCGGGCGAGGTGCTTCTGAATCTGAACGCCGACCTCTATTCCGCGGAAAAGCGCCAGATCGGCCGCGTCGCCGCGAACCTCGTCAACGAGGGCGAGGCGGTGTTCATCGGCTCCGGCAGCACCTGCCTTTGCCTCGCGCGCGAGCTTCCGGACATGCGCGCGATCGTCGTGACGAACAGCCTGCACGTCGCCGCGGTGACGGCCTCGAAGCGGCAGGTCTCGACGGTGTTGCTCGGCGGCGACGTGGAGCTCGCCGACGGCCTGCTCGCCAGCCGCGGCATGTACGCGGAGGAGAACATCCGCAACATGTTCGTCGACAAGGCGTTTCTGTCCGCGCAAGGGGCCTCGATCGCGGTCGGCTACACGATGAACAGCCGCGAGCAGGCGGCGCTCTACAAGCGCGTAATCGAGCGCGCGGCGGAGGTCGTGATGCTGATGGACTACTCGAAGTTCGGCCGGCGAACGCTCGTGCCGCTCGCGCCGCTGACGGCGTTCCGGCGCGTGGTCTCCAACAACCAGATCGACGAGAAATACCGCGAGTACTACGTAGAGAACGGCATAAAGCTCTACACATCGCCGTAGCCGGGGGCGCACGATGCAGCAGCATGTTTTTCTGGAACTCTCCGACATCACGGTCCGGTACGGCGACGTCGAGGCGCTCTCGGGCGTCGGCGTCGAGATTTGCCGCGGGGAGATCGTCGGCGTCATCGGCGAAAACGGCGCCGGCAAGACGACGCTTCTGAACATCATCGCGGGCGTCTTTGCCCCGGAGGGCGGTTCGATGCGGGTCGACGGGCAGGCGTACCGGCCGCGCACGCCCGCGGACGCGGACAGGCTGGGCATCGTGTCCGTGATGAACACGCCGAACCTCGTCGGGACGCTTTCGGTCGCCGAGAACGTGATGCACGACCGGTATCCCAGGAACCGGCTCGGCATGATCGATTGGCGCAGGCTCTTCGGGGAGTGCCGCCGGCTGTTTCAGGAACTCGACATACCGATCGACCCGAGCATCCCCGCCGACCGGCTCGGCATGCGCGAAAAGCGGCTCGTGGAGCTCGTGCGCGCGTACCACTCCGGCGCGCAGCTGGTGCTCTTGGACGAGCCGGACCTGTCCCGCGAGGACGAGCGATTTCCGACGACGCTGAACCTGCTCCGGCGCGTGACCGCGCGCGGCGGCAGCGTGCTGGTGACGACGCACCGGATTCAGACGATTCTCGAGATCGCCGACCGCGTGACGATACTCGACAACGGCCGCGTGCGGCTGACCGAGCGGAGCGCCGCGCTCGACCAGGAGGCGGTGCTGAAGCTGCTCGACGACCCGCGCAAGGACGTGTATCCCAAGCTGCGCGCGCTCGCCGGAAAGCCGGTGCTCAGGCTCGAGGCGCTCGCGACGCGCGGCGGGCTGAACAGCCTGTCGCTCGAGGTGCGCGGCGGCGAGATTCTCGGGATCGCCGCGCTGACGGGCGATCAGCGGATGTGGCTTCCGAACGCGCTGTACGGGCTCGACGAGGTGATTTCGGGCGAAATCCGGCTGCACGGCCAGAGGATGCGCATCCCGGACCCGGCGGCGGCCGTGCGGCTGGGCATCGGGTACCTGTCGGAGGACCGCGTCGCGTGGGGGCTGCAGTCGGGCTTCGCGGTGCCGGAGAACATCACGCTCTCGAACCTCGGAAAGATCCGCGTGCGGGGGCTGCTCAGGCGCCGCGAGGAGCTGCGCGTCGCGCGCGGGTACGTGCGAAGGTTCAACATCCGCGTGCGCTCTCTGAGCGACAAGGTCTCGACGCTCTCGACCGGGAACCAGCAGAAGGTGCTTTTGTCCCGCTGGCTGTTCTCGAACTGCCGCATATTGATCCTCGAGGAGCCCACGAAGAACATCGACGGCCCGTCCCGCAACGAAATCTACAACTTCATGAACGCGTATGTGCAGCGCGGCGGGACGCTGCTGATCGCCTCCTCGGACATCGACGAGATGGTCGGCATGTGCGACCGCGTGCTCGCGTTCCGCGCCGGCGCGCCCCGCGTGTTTGCGCGCCCGGAGATGACGAAAAGCGCGGTGTTTTCCTACATCGCCGGGAAGCCGCAGCGGGACTAGCTGTCCAAAACAAACGACTTGTCCGAAATAAACCAATGTCGGGGCCCGTATTGACAACCACGCGCGCAGTTGGTACAATTCAAAAAAGAGCAAAAACGATCAAAATACGTGATCGGAAATGGTTTGGATGGCCGGAACTGCGCGAATTTGTTTGCCGAAGGGCAATCAAAAATATGGAGAGGGGTATTTGACATGAAGAAACTCTTGACGGTTCTGCTGGCCGCGATTTTCCTGCTCGCGGTCGCCGCTCCGGCGCTCGCGGAGACGGCTCCGATTCGCGTCGGGTTCGCCAACATCAACGAGAAGGGCTCCTTTGGCAAGATGGTGCTGCAGAACATGAAGAAGGTGGCCGCGGAGCGCGGCTACGAGATCATCTGCGTCGACAACAACTCCGACGGCGCGACGGCCGTCCAGAACGCCGACACGCTGATCTCGATGGACATCGACATCATGATCGAGTTCAACGTCGACCAGTCGGTCGCGCCGGTCATCATGGAGAAGTTCAACGCGGCGAGCATCCCGGTCATCGCGATCGACATCGCGCACGAGGGCGCGACCTTCTTCGGCGCGGACAACGCGTTCGCGGGCACGCTCGCCGGCGAGACCGCGGGCGATTGGGTCAACAAGAACTGGGGCGGCGAGATCGAGTACGTCGTGCTCATCGTGCAGCCGGTCTCCGGCCCGGCGGTCGCGCCGCGCGTGAAGATGTTCCCCGAGGGGCTCAGGAACAAGGGCATACAGTTTGAGGACAGCCAGATCGTCGAGATCGACGGCCAGAACGACGCGCAGTTCACGCAGGCGCGCTTCGCGGACTTCCTGCTCGCGCATCCGGACGCCAAGAAGATCGCCGTCGCGACGATCAACGACGTCGCCGCGAGCGGCGTCTACGCAGCCGCCGAGACCGCCGGCCGCGCGGAAGACATCGTGCTCGTCAGCCAGAACTGCACCGCGGACTTCGTCGAGCCCATGTACGCCGTCGAGGGCAAGACCAACTGGATCGCGTCCATCGCGTACTTCCCGAACCGCTACGGCGAGTTCGTGTTCAACATCGTCGACAAGCTCGTCGCGGGCGAGGCGCTCGAGCCCGCCTACTACATCGACCACCTCGCCATCACCTGGGACAACATCAAGGAGTGGTATCCGATCGACAACCTGCCGTGGGCGGGGCTGTAGAGCCGGAACAGGATTCATGGCGCCGGTCGGTTTCCCAAAGCCGGCCGGCGCGCCTTTCAACAGCGGATTCAGGAGGTGAAGGCCGATGGCGCCGAATCAGGGAGCGGGCGAAGTGGTGCTGCGCGCCACGGGCATTTCCAAGGGATTTCCGGGCGTCAAGGCGCTCACCGACGTCGACCTCGAGGTCCGGCGCGGCGAGGTCGTGGCGCTGCTCGGCGAAAACGGCGCCGGCAAGTCGACGCTCATCAAGATCCTCTCGGGCGTGTACTCGCTCGACAAGGGCGAGATCGAGCTCGAGGGGAAGCGCGTGAAGTTCGACCTCCCCTCCGAGGCGAAGGCCGCCGGAATCGGCATCATCCATCAGGAATTGAACTACGTCGCCACGGTGTCCGTGGCGGAGAACATATACATGGGCGACATCCCGAAAAAGGGGCTCGTGATCGACTACCGGCGCATGTACCGGGGCGCGCGGGAGATCATGGCGAAGATCGGCGTCGACATCGACCCGAAGATGCCGATCGGCCGCTGCACGGTCGCGCAGAAGCAATTGATCGAGATCGCGAAGGTCATCGCGAACGACGTCAAGGTGCTGATCATGGACGAGCCGACGAGCGCGCTGAACGACGTCGAGACCGAGAACCTGTTTCGGTTCATTGGGCAGGCGAAGTCGATGGGCATCGCGATCATCTACATCTCGCACAAGCTCGACGAGATTTTCCGCATCGCCGACCGCGTGGTGGTGCTGCGCGACGGCTGCGTGACCGGCCGGCTCGACGCAAAGACCGCGACGCGCGAGGCGCTGATCCGCACGATGGTCGGCCGCGACCTGACCGACATGTACCCGAAGACGCCGGGCGCGCCGAAGGGCGTCGCGATCGAGGTCAGGGATTTGACGAACGACGCGCTCTTCGGCGTCAGCTTCGCCGCCCGCAAGGGCGAGATATTCGGCGTATACGGGCTGCTCGGCTCCGGGCACCAGGACTTGGGCGCGGCGATCTTCGGGCAGACGATCGTCCGAAGCGGCGAGATATGGATCGACGGCAAAAGGGTCAAGATAAACGATCCGCTCGACGCGCTGAAAAACGGCGTCGCCTACGTGCCGGCCGAGCGCAAGACCGAGGGGCTCGTGCTCAACAACACGGTGCGCGTGAACATGCTCTCGGCGTTCTACGCGAAGAACAGCCGCCGGCGGTTTACGAACAAGCGGTTCGAGGCCGGGATCACCGACAAGTGGATCAAAAACCTCTCGATCAAGACGCCCTCCGGCGAGACGCGCGTCGAGTCGCTCTCCGGCGGCAACCAGCAGAAGGTCGTGCTGTCGAAGTGCCTCGAACTGGAGCCCGAGGTCATGATCCTCAACGAGCCGACGCGCGGCATAGATGTCGGCGCGAAGGCCGAGATCTACCGGATACTCGACGATTTGTGCCGGAAGGGCAAGTGCGTCATCATGATCACGTCCGAGATGCCGGAGCTCCTGACGATGTCCGACCGGATCATGGTCATGCACGCGGGCCGGATCGGCGGCTTTCTCGAGGCCAGGGGCGCGACGCAGGAAGACGTGCTGAAATACGCGATAGGAGGCTGACACCATGGCTCAGAATTCGAACACACCCGCGCGCTCGAGGCTGCGCCGGGCGCTCACGACCGGGGACGCCTCCTCGCTGATCACGGTATCGACGGCGCTTGTCGTGCTGCTCACGTTCTTCTCGCTCGCCTCGCCGTATTTCTTCAAGCCGACGGTGTTTCTGAACATCGGCATGTACGCGGCGATTGTCGGGACGCTCGCGTGCTCGATGACGTTCATCAACGTGTCCGGAAACATCGACATCTCCGGCGGCTCGCAGATCGCGGTCGTCGGCATGATCGCGGCGGTGCTGATCCGAAGCGGGGACGTGCCGTGGTGGGTCGGCATGATCGGAGGCATTTTGACGGGCTCCATGTGCGGCATGCTGAACGGCTTCTTCATCACCGTGTTCAAGTTAAACGCGTTCATCACGACGATCGCCAGCATGCAGATGCTGCGCGGCATCGCGTATCTGATCTCGAACGGCCAGACGCTCGTCATCTCCGACCAGCACTTCAAGTTCATCGGCCGCGGCTATCTGGGCCCGATACCGTTCACGCTCGTCGTCTTGATCGTATTCTACATCATCTTCTACTTCGTTTCGCGCTACACGGTGTTCGGGCGCACGATCTACATGATCGGCGGCAACCCGCAGGCGAGCTTTCTGTCCGGCATCAAGGTGCAGCGCACGAAGTTCATCCTCTACGTGATCAACGGCACGATGGCCGGGTTCGCGGGCGTGATGCTCGCGTCGCAGTCCGGCGCGGGGCTCCCGATGGCCGCGCCGAACGCGAACATGCAGGCGCTCTCGGCGGTCATCCTGGGCGGCGCGGGGCTGTCCGGCGGCCGCGGCACGATCGGCGGCACGTTCATCGGCGTCATGGTGCTGTGCACGCTGAACACCGGCATGACGATGCTCTCGATCTCGTCGTTCTGGCAGGACGTGATCGTGGGCCTCGTGCTCCTGATCTCTGTGTCGATCGACGCGATCAAGAGCGGCGGGCTGAAGAGGAAGATATGATGGAGCGGCGCAGCTTCGTGCTGGCCTTGAAGCCCGGCATGAAGGACGAGTACGTCCGCAGGCACGACAGCCTCTGGCCGGAGATGGCGCAGATGCTCAAGGACGCCGGCATACGCAACTACTCGATCTGGTGGTACCGCGACCGTTTGTTCGGCTACTACGAGTGCGAGGACCTCGCGCGGGCGGACGCGTTCAAGGCGCAAAGCCCCGTGCAGAGGCGGTGGAGCGAATATATGGCGGACCTGATCTCCCGCGAGGAAATCGACGGGGCGCCCGTTCCCGCGCCCGAGCTGGTGTTTTACCTGCCGTAAAGCCTATCTCGACCGGCGGTAGAAGCTCGGGCTGTCGCCGGTCTTCTGCTTGAACAGCTTCGAGAAGTGGCACATGTCCGGGAAGCCGGTGCGCCGCGCGATCTCCGAAATCGGGTCGTCGGTCGTCTCGAGGTACTCGATCGCCTTCGCGATCCGGCACGAGAGCACGTACTGGTGGAGCGTCTTGCCGGTGAACAGCATCATCTGCCGGTTCAGGTAGTTCGGGTGGTAGCTGAACAGTTTTCCGAGCTCCTCGTTCGTCAGCGGCTCGTCGAAGTGCTCCTGGATGTAGGCGATCAATTGATCGACGCGCTTCTCCGATCTTCCGCCCTCCGCGCCGGCGGACTTGAGCGCGCGCGCGACGCGGCCGAGCACCGACTTGAACAGCCCGCTCAGCCGCTCGCGCCAGTAGATTCTGCGCGACAGGTACTCGCGCTTCATCTCGAGCAGCTCCTCCTCGACGGGCTGCATGCCGCGCAGCCACACGGGGCGGTTCAGCAGGTCGGCGTCCGAGAAGCGCACGCGCGCGGTCATCGCGTCTTCGTCGAACTGGTCGAGCCGGTCGGGGGGGATCGGGTAGCCGCGGTCGGCGTAGCCGAGCGTCAGGTCGAAGTTCACGCAGAGAAACTGCATCCCGCCGTCCGCCGCCTCCATCCGGTAGGGCGTGCCCGGCTGCCACAGCACGAGGTCGCCGCGCTCGAGCGGATAGGTCGAGCCGTCGAGAAACATCTGCCCCTCGCCGCGGTAGACGTAGAACAGCCGGCAGTCGTAGGAGCGCGTCGGCTGCGGGTAGTCGCCCGGGCGGATCGGGAGAAGCTGCACGTGGCGGACGAACGGGCTGGCGTCGAGAAGCCGCATCCCGGTTTCGGGCTGCACGGTCTCCACCTCCTTTGTTTTCGACAAATTCGCGTTTGGTTTCTGCATTCATTAAAGCACAAATCCGCGCTACAATCAAGGGGAAAATACTTGACACCGGAGGGGCATATGAACATCGAGAGAATCGCAAAATCGACGGCGCGCGTGGGCGTGTTCGGCGTCGGCTTCGACGCGTACTGGCCGCAGTTCGAGGGGCTGCTTCCGAGGCTTCTGGAGTTCCACGAGGATTTCAAGGCGATCGTCGCGGAAAACGGCGTCGAAATCGTCGACTTCGGCATGGTCGACAACAGCGCAAAGGCGTACGAGGCCGTCGAGCAAATGAAGGGCGCGCGGCTCGATATCCTGCTGTGCAACATGCTGACCTACGCGACGTCGTCCGTCTTCGCGCCGATATTGCGCGACGCGAACATACCGATCGTGCTCGTCGCGCTGCAGCCGCGCGACCGCATGGATTACACAAACGCGAGCACGCGCCAACAGTTGGAAAACGACAACATCTGCGCCGTGCCGGAGTTCATGTGCGTCGCGGCCCGCTACGGAAAGAAGATACACGACGTCGTCATGGGGAAGATCTACAATGACCCCGAGGCGTTTGCGGAGATCGCCGACTGGTGCGCGATCGCGAAGGTATTGAACGGCTTCAAGGGCGCGCGGTTCGCGCTGATGGGCCACGTATTGGAGTCCATGTACGACATGCACGCCGACCCGACCGCGATCTCCTCGGCGTTCGGCGTCCACGTGCCGCTGCTCGAGGTCGACGACGTGCTGAAGGTCTACGACGAAGTCACCGAGGGCGAGGTCAAAGAGCGCGGCGAATTCATCCTCTCGTGCTTCGACACGCCCGACCCGGTGTCCGACCCGCTGACGATGAAGCTGACGGATTCCGACCTCTACAAGGCGGCGAAGGCGTCCGTCGCGCTCGACCGGTTCGTCCAAAAGCACAACCTGACCGGCCTCGCGTATTACTACAACGGCCGGCCGGGCTCCGAGCACGAGGCGGTCGTCTCGTCGTTCATCGTCGGCAACTCGCTGCTCAATGCGCAGGGCATTCCGATGTGCGGCGAGTTCGACATCAAGACCTGCGTCGCGATGTACATCATGGACCGGCTCGGCATCGGCGGCAGCTTCGCGGAGTTCCACCCGTTCGACTTCGTCGAGGACTTCATATTCGTCGGCCACGACGGGCCGCACCACATCGCGATCGCGGACGGAAAGCCGGTGCTCAGGAGTCTCCGCAAGTACCACGGCAAGCCCGGCAGCGGCGCGTCGGTCGAGTTCCGCATCAAGGAGGGACCGATCACGATGCTCGGCATCACGCAGACCGCGGACGGCCGGTTCAAGTTCGTCGTCGGCGAGGGCGAGAGCCGCAAAGGGCCGATCCCGCCGACCGGCAACACGAACACGCGCGGCTTCTTCCAGCCCTCCACGAAGGAGTTCATCAAGAAGTGGGTCATGGCGGGCCCGACGCACCACTACGCGCTCGGCGTCGGCCACCGCGCGGAGACGATTCGGCGCATCGCGGAGGTGCTCGGAATCGAGTGCCGGATCGTCCGGTAAGGGACAACAAAAGCGCGCAGGCCCGTCGTCATTCGGGCCTGCGCGCCTTTCCGTCCCTAGGCGCCGTAGTGGAGGAACACGCGCGGCAGGAACAGCACGACGTCCGGCATGTAGGAGATGATTGCGAGCACGGCGATCATCGCGGCGAGCGGCCACCATATCTCCTTGACGATGTCCTTCAACGGCGTCGCGCTGATGCCGGAGGTGATGAACAGGAGCATCCCGAACGGCGGCGTGCACAGCCCGATCATCATGTTGAAGATGGCGACGAGGCCGAAGTGCAGAAGGTCGATGCCCAGCGCCGTCGCGATCGGGATCATCAGCGGCACGAACACCATCTGGATCACGGACGTGTCGATGAACATGCCGAGGATCAATATCGCGACGTTGACGATGAACAGGAACAGGTACTTGTTCTGCGTGAGCCCTGTGATCAGGTTCGCGGCGTTCACCGAGACCTGCTCGACCGCGACGATGTAGTTGATGCACGCGGCGGCGCCGATCATCAGCGAGACCGTGCCGACGCCCTTGACGGTCTCCTTGAGGATGTTCTTGAGGTCCTGCCAGCCGAGCATGCGGTAGACGACGGCCGCGACGACCAGCGCGTAGAAGCCCGCGACCGCCCCGGCCTCGGTCGGCGTCATGACGCCGGTGTAGATGCCCGCGAGCAGCACGACCGGGGTCAGAAGCGCCGGGATCGCGGCGAAGGTCGAGCGCAGGAACTTCCGGAAGCCCATCCGGACCGAGGTCGGGTAGTTGCGCCGCTGCGCGATGATCGCGACGTAGACCATCAGCGCGACGGTCAGCAGGATCGCCGGGATCATGCCGCCCAGGAACAGCGCGCCGACGGAGACGCCGGAGTACATCGCGTAGATGACCATCGGGATGCTCGGCGGGAACGTCGGGCCGAGCACGGCGGAGGAGGCGGTCATCGCGCAGGAGAAGCCGGCGTCGTAGCCCTCCTTCTTCATGTGCTCGATCTCCATCTTGCCCAGGCCGCTCGCGTCCGCGATCGCCGAGCCGGTCATGCCCGCGAACACGAGCGAGCCGAGTATGTTCACGTGGCCCAGGCCGCCCTTGAACCGCCCGACGAGACCGAGCGCGAAGCCGTAGATCTTGTCGGTCACCTTGCCGGTGTTCATCACGTTCGCGGCGAAGATGAACAGCGGCACCGCGATGATCGTGTAGTTCGTGTAGAAGGTCTTCAGCGTCTGCTGGCCGACCATCTTGATCGGCGTGCCGGCGACGATGAAGTAGAACATGCACGCGGTCATCAGCCCCAGCGGAATCTGCATGCGCAACAGAAAGATCAGCACAAAGACGATCAGGAATACGATCAGCGGCAGGCTCATAATCCGACGGTCCCCTCCTTTGCGTGTTCGAGGGCCTGATCGGCCTCGCTCATGTTGTTGCGCAGATAGGTCTTTACGTCCTCCTCGGACGCCAGCCCGGTAAACACCTTGAAGTCGGTGATCATATCGCGCAGCATATACAGAATCATCAGCGCGAGGAAGGGGATATACGGCGCGTAGACGATGTTCAGGCCGATCTTGAGGGAGCTCGTCTTCTGGCGGGCCATGAAGCCGACGAACTCGACGCTGGGGAGAAACGACCAGGTGAACGCGAACGCGATCAAAAGGCCGCCGAAAAACGTGCAGAATGCGCGCAGGCGCAGCGGCATCTTGTCGGTGATCAGCGTGAATACGACGTGCGAGCGGTCGCGCTGCGCGTAGCAGGCGCCGAGGATCACGAGCCACAGGTAGCAGGAGACGGTGATCTCATACGCCATGTCGAGCGGGTTCCTGAGCACATAGCGGAAGAAAATCTGGACGACGAACATCACGAACATGATGACGAAGGCCGCCGCGGGGATATACAGCTCCACGATGTCGCGCAGTATGTCGCGCGTCTTTCGCAGGGAATCCATGGAAATCCCTCCCATTGGGCGGGGCCGCGGCGCTCACCGCGACCCCGCCGTGAATGTATCCGGTCAGCCCATCGCCTGAATCTTCTCAAGCAGCTCGAGGTCCCAGTTCGCGGACATCGGGATGTTGAGGTAGTGGGCGATCACGTGCTCCGAGAACGCGTCCAGGTCGGCCTCGTAGACGGACAGGCCCTTCTCCTTGAAGAACGCCACGAGGTTCGCCTCGCGGGCGAGGTTCGTCTCGTCGCAGAACTTGCGGCCGGCCTCGACGCCGTCCAGGATGATCTGCCGCTGCGCGTCGGTCAGCCCGTTCCAGAAGCCGAGGTTGATCGCCGGCCAGACGGAGTCGACCAGGTGGCTCGTCAGCGTGATCGACTTCTGCACCTCGTAGAACTTCGCGCTCTCGACGGTCGGCAGCGGGTTGTCCTGCCCGTCGACGACGCCGGTCTGCAGCGCCAGGTACAGCTCCGAGAACGAGATCGGCGTCGGGTTCGCGCCGAGCGCGCGGCCGAGCTCGAGCCATGCCTCGGAGTTCGGCATGCGCAGGTTGACGCCCTTCAAATCCTCGGGGGTCTTGATCGCCCTGTCCTCGGACAGCGAAATCTGGCGGGAGCCCAGGTACCACGCGCCCAGCGGCAGCAGGCCCTGCTCCTCGCCGACGCGGGCGAAGGCCTCCTTGCCGATCTCGCCGTTGAGCACCTTCGTCATGTGGTCGTAGCTCTTGAACGTGTAGCCGGCGGCGAACATGCCGATCCACGGCGAGCCCGTCGTCAGCCAGCTCGCGCTGACCAAGGACATCTGCGCGTCGTTGCCGGCCACGGCCACGACCTCCTCCTCCTGCGTGAAGAGGACGGCGTCTGTGTAGACCTCGACGTCGATGTTGCCGCCCGAGGCTTCCTCGACGTACTTCTCAAACTCGAGCATCGCCCTCGCGTGGGTGTCCGTGGAGACGGCGGTCAGGCTGACGATCATCTTGACCGGGGCGCCCAGATCCTGCGCGAGCGCGCCGGACATGGAGAGCATCAGGAGCGCGACGAGCATGAGAGTAAACAGCTTTTTCATGGGAGTTCCTCCTTCTTAATTTCATGCAGTGTTCCCGCATGGATGTCGGGGGGTTCGGGGGCCGCGTGCTCCTCGAGGTAGGCGGCCATGTTCATCTCCGAGTGGTAGAGGTGCGAGTACATCATGTGCGCGGCGCGGTCGGCCGAGCGGGCCTTCAGCGCGTCCAAGATCCGCTGGTGGCGCTTGATGCCGTCGTCGATGCCGCCCTTGACGAATATGCCGGCGGTGATGATCTCCTTGAACACGTTGCTCATCGTCCCCACCATCAAAGCCAGCAGCGGGTTTCGGGACGCCCGCGCGATCGCCAGGTGGAACTCGAAGTCGAGGTCGCGGCGCGCGCCCGTCTCGAGCGACCGGTCCTTGAGCTTCTCGAGAAGCTGCTCCATCTCCGCGAGCTCCGCCTCGGTCACGCGCTCGACGGCCCTGCGGATCGCGGCGATCTCGAACACCGAGCGCAGGTCGTAGATGTCGTGGAACGAGATGCCGTCGAGCTTGATGATGCGCGCGAGCATCTCCGAGATGTTCTGCGCCTCCGGGTGCGTGATGTACGCGCCGGAGCCCGCGCGCGAGTCGACGAGGCCGCGCTCCTTCAAGAGCTTCATCGCCTCGCGCATGATCGTGCGGCTGACCTGATAGCGCTCGGCAAGGCGCTGCTCGGACGGCAGCCGCTGGCCGACCGCGTAGAGCGAGATGATCTCCCGCTCGAGCCGGTCGGCGATCTGCTCATAGAGGTTGCGCGTGTCGCTCTGATCGCATGTCATGCCGGGTTTCCCCCTCGTATGCCCTTGAGCGTCCGCGCCGCGCCCTCGGCGACGAAGCCCAGGTCGTCGCCGCAGCCGAGGAAGCTGACGCCGCGGTTGAGCCACTCCCGGATCGTGACCGGGCAAGAGGCGCCGATCGACGCGCCGAACGGCACGCCGGCCGCCCTGCACGCCCGGGCGATTTCGTCGTAGACCGAGAGCATCTCCGGGTGGCGCAGGTCGCCCAAGTGCCCGTAGCTCGCGGAGAGGTCGTTCGGGCCGACGACGATCATGTCCACGCCGGGGACGGCGAGGATTTCCGGGAGATTCCCGACGGCCGTCCGGTGCTCGATCTGCATGATCTTGAGAAGCGCCCGGTCCGCTCCCGCGAGGTACTCGTCCCTGGGAATCGCGCCGTAGTGACTGGCGCGGCGGGGGCCGAAGCCGCGCGAGCCCGCGGGCGGATACCGGCAGGCGTCGATCGCGCGGCGCGCCTCGTCCTCGGAGCAGATGAACGGCACGATCAGCGCGTCCGGGCCCATCTCGAGCACCTGCTTGATCCGGACAGGGTCGTTCCACGCGACGCGGACAAACGACGCCGCGCCCGCGGCCGCGCACGCGGTGATGTGCCCGAGGATTTCGCGCAGGTCCATCGCCGAGTGCTCGGCGTCGATCCACACGAAGTCGTAGCCGTGATATCCCATCAACTCCGAGAATTGCGAATCGCCCGAGAACACATGCCCGCCGACGACCAGCTCGTTCCGGTGGAATTTTTCGCGAATCCAGTCTGCCCTCGTCATCCGCACACTTCCTCATAGAGCGCGTTCATCGCGCGGTTCATCATCCTGACCTCGGTCTTGAACGTCTCGCTCAGAAGCGCGTCGTCCTGCGCGCGCGAGAACGTCGTGATCGGGAGCTTTTCGATTTCCTTTAAATGGTGTTTCGCGTTGACGGGGTAGAGCTGCCGCTCGATCAGCGAGGAAAGCGTCAGCATGTCCTGCACGCGCTGCGCCTTCGGATGGCGCGGGTTGCGCGTGAGCCATACGTAGAGCTCCGGGTGAAAATTCGCCATGATGCCGGAATACCCCGGCGCGCCGTCGAGCAGCGATTCGAGCGCGGTCGTCGTGTTCGCGTTGTAGAGCTTTAAGTTCGTGCCCCGGATGGCGGCGAGCTTTTCGCGGATCGTCGCCGCGTCGCAGCACGTGTCCTTTAAAAAGTAGAAGCGCCCCGTTTCGGCGACGAACCCGGCCATCTCGGGCGACATCAGCCGCTTGTAGGGCAGCGGGCACTCGTACGCGCCGAGGTTCATCGCTGGATCGAGCCTCGAAATCAGCCGCTCCATGTTGGACATCCAGACGCCGTCCGATTCATCGGCCCTCGCGAGGTGGTTCGTGATCAGGATGACCGCGTCGACGCCGGTCGCCGCGATGGCCTCGAGCTCGCGGACCTGCTCGTCGAAGTCGTCCGATATGTGGCCGCTCGCGACGACCGGCACGCGGCCCGCGGCCTGCGAGCGCGTGATCTCGGTGATCCGGACGCGCTCCGCGAGGTTCATCCAATAGATTTCGCTGGACTGGCAGCACGCGAACAGCCCGTCCACGCCGTGCGCTATGTACCACTCGACCAGCGCGCGAAGGCCGTCCTCGTCGATTTCCCCATTGCGGTGAAGCGGGGTGAGCATGACCGGCCATACGCCGCCGGGATACGCGTTCATACGATCGCCTCCAGACATCGTGCATCTTGAGCTGCAAAAGCTGTAATACAAGTATAGCGAAGCCGGCAGATATTGTCAACACCATATTTTCAATTTTTATGCCATAAATTCCAAATTCTCCGCGCGTGCGTTGGAGGGGAGCCGCCGCGATCGAAGATTCGGAGAAAAAATGCGGCCGGGCGTTTGTCCGACCGCGAAAGGCTGTATGACAGCGTGGGGTTATTCGACCGGAACCTTCCAGACGAGTTTCATGATCGGCTCCGGCTCGCCGCCCGCCTCGATCGAGGGCATGTGCGCGTCCCAGGGCGCGAGCACCGCGTAGTCGCCGGGGCCCATGATCCGCTCGACGGCGCGCGCGGGGCGCTTGAAAAAGCCGATGTCCTTCTCCGCGTCGAAGTCCGACTCCGGCTCGAGCGCGTCCGTCCGCGCGACGAATATCCGCTCCCGGCCGCGGAACACCATCTGCACGTCGGCGTATCTCCGGTGCGCCTCGAAGCGCCCGGCCTCCTCGGGCTTCGGCAGATACCGCTGCACAAGGCAGAAAATCCCGTCCTCCCACTCGACGCGCCGACCGTTCTCCAGCCCGTCGACGTCCAGCGCCTTCGCGCGCTCGAGCACGGTTCCCACGCGAAGCGAGAGCCGCTCACGGACGGCCGCGTTTGCCAGATTGTCAAATTCCATGGGGCAGACCTCCTTTTTATCGGAACGATGTACCAATTATAGGATATTTTTTGCCATCTGTCTACGCGTGTTCGGGGGTAATTTCCGCCCGGTCCGCGCAATCTACCCGGAGAGGAAGGTTGTGGAAGCAATGCGGTACTTTTCCGGCGCGGGAAGGCGCAGGCGGTACTTCGAGGGATGGTACTTCAAGCAGCAGGGCGCGGAGGAGACCGTCGCGCTGATCCCGGCGCTGCACGTCGACGGCCGGGGGCGGGCGTCCGCGTCGCTGCAGGTGATCGCGGGCGCGCTTTCGCACAGCGTGCCGTTCGACGCTCGCTCCTTCTCCGCGGAGCGGGACCGGCTTGCAATCCGCCTCGGGAACAGCGTCTTTTCCGAACACGGGTGCGAGCTGGACGTCGACGCGCCGGGCTGCTCCGTCCGCGGAAAGCTGTCCTACGGCCCGCTGACGCCGCCCGACGGCGACATCATGGGGCCGTTCCGCTTCGCCCCGGGCATGGAGTGCCGCCACAGCGTGTTCAGCGTCCGCCACCGGGTCGACGGCGAGCTCGAGGTCAACGGCCGGCGGATGCGCTTCGAGGATGGAAGCGGCTACATCGAGGGCGACCGGGGGACGTCGTTCCCGAGGCGCTACCTCTGGACGCAGTGCAATTGGGAGGACAACAGCCTGATGCTCTCCGTCGCCGAGATTCCGTACCTCGGCGCGCGCTTCACCGGACTGACGGGCTTCGTGTTCTTCGGGGGCAGGGAGTACCGCGTCGCGACGTACCGCGGCGCGAAGCTGCCGCTGATCTGCGGCGGCGCGGCCGTCGTTCGGCAGGGGCCGCTCGCGCTGTCGGTCGAGCTGCTGGAAAGGGGCGGGCACGCCCTTCTCGCGCCGGTGCGCGGCGGCATGACGCGGGTCATACGCGAGAACATCTGCTGCCGCGCGCGCTACCGGTTCGCGATCGAGGGCGAAATGCTGTTTGAGTTCGTCAGCGACCGCGCGAGCTTCGAGGACGACTGGTCGAAGCGCGAGTGAAAAACCAATGCGGGCGCTTGACAGACGCGGCGGTTCGAACTATAATTAGCATGCTAACGATTAGAAGGCTTATCGGGAGGGGGCATGGGCATGCAGCTGTACATGGCGCTCTACAGGACCTTTCACGCGCAGAAGAACAGGATACGGCCCGGCATGACGGAGATGGGGCTCTCGCCGGGGCAGCCGAAGGTGCTCGGCCACCTCTCGCGCGGCGACGG
>ENA-UOUL01003331-UOUL01003331.1-bioreactor-metagenome-genome-assembly--contig:-NODE-3331-length-16737-cov-3.100060_pt1 | contig 16737 bp, 13 predicted proteins | sample MGYA00249838_ERZ747220 | MGnify/ENA primary metagenome ERZ747220 (study PRJEB28778, sample SAMN05720191) | bioreactor metagenome | isolation source: Anaerobic biogas reactor | place: USA:Washington...
GAGCCCCGGGTTAAAATTAGCGGCGGTGTTAATGGCTTCCCCGGAGTAACGGCTAAACCAGCTCAGTGCGGCGAAGGAAGGACCCATGTGCTGTATGGTGCTGCCATAGTAACCGTGGGAGATATCGTTGGCTTCCAGGAAGGGGTCATTGATATGTGGGGGGAAGGTGCCAAATGGACACCATTCTCGCAGACCTATAACTTAACGGTTGATATTAATGTAGTAGATGGCTTAGATCCACATACCCATGAAGAAACCGTAAGGCTGGCAGGATTACGGGCAGCCGAATTCGTTGGTCAGGCCGGCAAAGATTTGACTCCGGATAAAGTATTGACCTATGAAATGGGCAGCATCTTTGAAGAAACCAGCAAGTATCCCAACCTTCCCAAGGTTTTATATGCGGAAATGATGATTACCCAGGGATTGCTCCATGATACCTATATTTATGGGGTTAACGCCCAGACCATACTACCGGCATTGCTGCATGCTAATGAGGAATTGGATGGTGCAGTTATAAGTGGCAACTGTGTCGCTGCCTGTGACAAAATTACTACTTACCAGCATCAAAACAATAGCGCCATCCTGGATTTATATGCCCAGCATGGTAAGGAAATTAACTTTATGGGTTGTATCATGATTCCTGAGCATACTACCCTTTCCGGTAAGATGCGGGCTTCCGACTACACCAGAAAATTAGTAAAAATGTTAGGCGCGGACGCAGTAGTGGTATCTGAGGAAGGATACGGCAATCCTGATTCCGACCTCCTGATTATCTGTAAGAAATGCGAACATGAAGGAGTTAAGACCGTTTTAATTACGGACGAATGTGCCGGCAGAGACGGTATGTCACAACCCCTGGCTGATACTGCGGCAGAGGCAGTAGCAGTAGTTTCCGGCGGTAATGTCAGTCACGTAGTTACCCTACCTCCCGCTGATAAAGTTATTGGCAATGCCGAGGCTATTGCGGTACTGGCCGGTGGCTGGGAAGGCGCTCTGTTAGAAGACGGTAGCTTGCAGTGTGAATTAAATGCGGTTATCGGTGCTACCTCTGAAATAGGCTATCACAACGTGACCTGTAGAGCATATTAATTTCTGGAAGGGAGGACATGCAATGTCTGACGGATTCAAAGTACTCTACTATGTAAACCAGTTTTTTGGACAAATAGGCGGAGAAGATAAGGCCGGGATGAAACCTGAGTTTCATTCTGAAAAAATTGGACCGGCACTTGGTTTCGAACAACTTCTCAAAGGCGAAGGCAAAGTAATAGGTACCATTATATGTGGCGATAACTATTTCAACGAAAATAAAGAAGAATCCTTAGAATATATTTTAAACCTGGTAAAACAGGAAGCCCCTGATGTTTTTGTAGCCGGGCCTGCCTTTAATGCTGGCCGCTATGGCGTAGCCTGTGCTGAAATCTCCCGGGCGGTAGCCGAACAACTGAATATTCCAGTAGTAACCGGTATGTATATTGAAAATCCCGGTTTGGATACCTGCAAACAGGTTGCTTATGTGGTTAGTACCAGTGATAATGCGGGTGGCATGAGAAAAGCCCTGCCCGCCATGGCTAACCTTACCTATAAATTAGGCAAAGGAATGGAAATAGGCTCCCCCGAGGAAGAAGGCTATATTGCCCGTGGCATGAGAAAAACTATCATAGTCGAAAAACGCGGTTCCTTAAGAGCAGTAGAAATGCTTATCAAACGCTTAAAAGGAGAAGAGTTTGAAACCGAAATGCCCATGCCGGTATTCGATGTAGTACAGCCTGCTCCTGCTATAAAAGATTTAAGTAAAGCTACCATCGCCCTGTGTACTTCAGGGGGCATTGTACCTGCCGGCAATCCTGACCGGATTCAGTCGGCCAGTGCCCAAAAATGGGGTAAATACGATGTTAGCGGAAGAGATGCTTTAAATGCTCCCGACTTCTATACCACCCACGGTGGTTATGACCCGGTTTATGCCAATGAAATTCCGGACCGGGTTGCTCCCCTGGATATCTTGAAGGAACTGCAAAAGGAAGGCTATATCGGCAATGTTTACGAATTGTTTTATACTACTACCGGAACTGGTACTTCCGTTAGCAATGCTGTAAAATTTGGAACCGAAATCGGTAAAGAATTAAAAGAAGCCGGTGTCGACGGGGTTATACTAACCTCCACCTGAGGCACCTGTACTCGTTGCGGTGCAACGATGGTAAAAGAAATCGAAAGATATGGTATCCCCATTGTTCATATGGCTACCATTACTACAATTTCCGAGTCAGTCGGTGCTAACCGAATTGTTCCCACAGTGGCAATCCCCCATCCCGTAGGAAATCCTTCCTTAAAATCAGAAGACGAAAAAATAATGAGAAAAGCAATGGTAAAAAGAGCTGTAGATGCTTTGGCCACAGAAATTAGTGAAGTTACCCATTTCGAATAATCCCATTATGAGGACGGGATAAAAACCGTCCTCATAAAAATCCTTAAAACCGTGAATTCAACCCTGTACACCTACCCCAGTCAAGTCAAGTTTAAGAGCATAAAATGCAATGAATTTTGACAAAGGAAAAGGATGAGGAGTGGATGTAAATGGGCACCCCGGAAATGATAAACAATGACAATCGGTCAGAACAAGCAGAAAGCCATCTTTTTAAGCCAGTATTTGGTGCAGCCATTGGAAATATGATTGAATGGTTTGATTATGCCTCCTATGGATACCTGGCTACCATTATTGCCCTTGTTTTCTTTGCTCCCGGAGATAGAACTGCAGCCTTATTAGGGACGTTTGCGGTATTCGCGGTGTCATTTATTGTAAGACCTATTGGCGGAATATTTTGGGGCCATTATGGCGACAAAATTGGCCGCCGCCGAACCTTGATTTATACCATTACTATAATGTCTTTAGCAACATTCACTATTGGGCTTTTACCCGGCTATGCCAAAATAGGGGTTTGGGCTCCACTTGCATTGATGCTGATTCGTATGGTTCAGGGATTTGCCGCATCCGGTGAATATGCTGGTTCAGCTTCATTTATTTCAGAATATGCCCCCAAAGGGAAAAGGGGCCTTTTGGTTAGTATGGTACCGGCCAGTACTGCTGCCGGTTTGATGTTTGCAGCTTTGCTTACTTCTATTCTTGACTATTACTTGAGCCCAGGGGCCATGCAGAGTTGGGGCTGGAGGATACCGTTCCTGATAGCATTACCTCTTGGATTTGGCGGTTTAATGATTCGTTTGCGGCTGGAAGACACCCCGGTATTTAAAGAACTGGAAGAAAAGGATCCGGAGGACGAAAATCGGGGATTAAGGGCACTCAAGCCCTATTGGGGAAAACTTCTTATTGCCTTCGGTATCGTTTTACTCAATGCGGTTGGATTTTATACCATCTTAAGTTATATGCCCACCTACCTGATGGAGGAAATAGGCTTTAGTCGCCTCCATGGGACATTAATAACTCTGGTAACATTGTTCACTTACGTTTTAATTCTTCCTCTAATCGGTCATTTGGCCGACCTGGTGGGTAGAAAAAAGGTGCTTATGACCACATGTATAGTATTTGTGTTGTTCACTTATCCGATCTTTTTATTATTATCGCAAGGTGGATTATGGTCAGTACTGGCCTTATTCCTGTTAGGTGCCTGTTTGGCTGGTAATGACGGGGTATTGGCTACATTTCTTACTGAAATGTTCCCGACTTCCGTGCGTTTTACTAGCTTTGGCCTAACCTTTAATACTGGAAATGCCCTTTTTGGTGGAACTGCTCCTTTTGTTGCTACCTTTTTAATTGCATCAACGGGTAATATGTTTGCCCCTGCATTCTATCTGATGGCAGCTGCCGCGATTTGTTTTGTGGCATTGCTGCAGACAACAGAGACTGCCCATAAAGAGCTGAGCTAATATTACGTGGTGTTTTGCGCTCCCCAGGGTGCGAACAAAATATAAGGATTTATCGAAAGGAGACAAAGAAAATGGTACAAAGCATTAGCGATCTGGAAAGAATAAAACTTATCCCCAATGGTGAAAAAGTAAAACCTACCTTCTCCAAAGCAGAATTTGATCGTCGTTATGCCAGGCTGCGTAAGCATATGGCCGATGATAAAATTGATGCTGTTTTCTTTACCTCTTATCAAAACATTTGTTATTATGCTGACTTCCTGTATACCAGTTTCGGCAGGTATTATGGACTGGTGGTAACCCCAGATAAAAGCTGCGTGGTGTCTACCAATATCGATGCCGGTATGCCTTATCGCCGCTCGAACTTCAGTGATAATATAGTATACACTGACTGGAGAAGAGATAACTACCTCTATGCGGTAAAGAAAATACTGGATGAGGCCGGGGTGAAAAAAGGCCGCTTGGGAATTGAAGAAGATCAAATGCCAATTTTGTTAAAAAGACAGGTACAAGATGCTCTCCCGGATTTTGAATTAGTAGACGTATCCCAGGCTTTAATGAGACAGCGCATGGTCAAATCACAGGAAGAGATAGAGCATATTAAAATCGGGGCTCATGTGGCTGATGTCGGCGGCTATGCAGTAGTTGAAGCTATCGATGAAGGTGTACCCGAATATGAAGTAGCCCTGCACGGGACCCAGGCTATGGTTCGGGAGATAGCTAAATTATTGCCCCATGTTGAACTAAGAGATACCTGGATTTGGTTCCAATCCGGAATTAACACCGATGGTGCCCATAACTGGCCTACCTCCAGAAGAATTCAACGCGGGGATATCTTAAGCCATAACTCCTTCCCCATGATTGCCGGCTATTACACAGCTCTAGAACGGACTATGTTCTTCCAGGAAGTAGACGACAAGTCCCTGGAATACTGGAAAATAAATTGCGAAGTTATGGATCGCGGCCTTGAGCTGATTAAGCCGGGGGTAAGATGCATGGATATCTGTGCCGAATTAAATGATATTTACCGTAAATACAACCTGTTGGCTAATCGTACCTTTGGTTACGGCCATTCATTCGGTGTTCTTTCTCACTACTATGGCCGCGAAGCTGGTCTCGAGCTGCGTGAGGATATTGAGACAGTATTAGAGCCGAATATGGTTATATCCATGGAACCTATGATTATGATTCCTGAGGGGCAGCCTGGTGCCGGCGGATACCGCGAGCATAACATCCTGGTAATCAAGGAAAATGGTGAAGTCGAAGATATCACTGGCTTCCCCTATGGCCCAGAGCACAACATTATTAAAAAATAATTCATTACCTCCCGAATTAACCCCGCCAACTGGCGGGGTTTTTTATGGAGATTTATTATGATAATATGGTTGTAAATGAGGGTTTCATATAATGAAAAATCTAAGATACTATTCTTAAGCGTTGGCGAAGAATTTTTAAGATCCTTCGGCTTTCCCTCAGGGATGATACTACTAAAATAACTTATTAATTTAGTTGATTATGTAAAACCCTCAAATAAATAAGGAGGTCTGATTTATGATTCTTACAACTACACCAAGTATAGAGGGGCAGCCTATTCGTGAATATCTGGGATTGGTGGCGGGAGAAGCCATTATGGGGGCCAATGTAGTCAGAGATATCTTTGCGAGTATTACGGACATTGTAGGAGGACGCTCCGGTGCCTACGAAGCAAAACTAAACGAAGCCCGCCGGATAGCTGTTGACGAGATGGCCGAAAAGGCCCGTAGGCTAGGGGCTAATGCGGTGGTCGGCATTGACCTTGATTACGAGGTGATCCGTGATGGCATGCTGATGGTAGCTGCCAGCGGTACTGCGGTGAAAGTAGGTTAAATATAGCTGTGCAGACCCGGTAATATTAAACTTACTCCAAAAAGGGTAATAAGGACTACAATAAAGCCTATAATTACAATAATCGCACTTTTATGTCCCTTCCAATCATAGGTACGGCGAGCGTGCAGGTAAGCGGCATAGACTAACCAGGTTACCAGTGACCAGGTTTCTTTAGGATCCCAGGTCCACCAGTTGCCCCAGACTTGTTCAGCCCAAATAGCGCCAGTAATAATGACCAGGCTTAAAAATACAAAACCCAGCACGACCAGGCGGTAAATTAATTGGTCTAAACGCCTGAGCTCATCTACTGCGGTATTATTTTCCCGGAACAGGTACACCCCGGCCAGGCAGAAGGCAACGGCAAAAGAGCCATAGGCAATGATAGCGGTTAAGACATGAATATGCAGCCAGGCGCTTTGTAAAGCCGGCATCAGAGGACGAGTCTCAGAGGGCAGGAAACTGGCTGCCAATAAGAGCAGTGTTACTAGTATGTTTGACAATAAATCGAAAACTGGGGAATTAAACTTCTGCCTGGTAGCAACAAAAATAGCAAGTATAGCCCAGGTGAAAATCAGAATAAACTCATACATACTGGCAAAAGGTAAACGCCCGGCTTCCACTATTCGTATTATGATAGCAATTGTCAAAGATAACAGAGCCAGCCATAAGATGCCCTTAATGATGCTTTGTAATCGCTCCGTTGACCACCATTGAGAATAAAGATTAATCATTATTCCTACCAGGAGCAGAGCAAACCCAATGTTAAGCAGGTGATTCTCCATTTTAAGCAGCCTTTCTTCTATAAAGATTCCTATAACGAATCAGTAAACCCACAGAGAGCAGGGCAAACCCGGTGAAGACCATATTTATACCTCGGTCCTCTTTTATAGTAAGCCCGGTGTAGGGAGCAAAGCCCTGAAAAACAATGGTGTATCCTCCTAGATGCTGCGATTCCCCCGGGGCCAGGACCATCATATCCGCAATTTGGCCTTCCTTAAGTAATGTTGCCAACATACGGGGATTATGAGGATAGGGGCTTTTGGTCTGTAGTCCCATACCATTCTCCTGATAGTCCGGGATAAACAGCGCTTTAATTTCCAGATTGTTGTTATCAGGAAGCGGTACAGCTATCCCATTGGGTAGGGACAATCTCTGCTTATCTTCGCCCTGGATAACATCAGCTTGCATGAACCAGCCCCAGGAAGTCTGATAGATTTTAAGGCTGGCCGCTTTTAAAGGGTGATTTACAGCAATGTTCTCTTCATAGTTGCCGCCTTTATAAGCATGCAAAGATAAATGGGAGTAATATTGCCGGGGACTATGGTCAGGATAGTAATCAACCTTAAATTTTTTAACCTGCAGGTACCCTTCTTTTAAACCATAATCCTTTAAGAGGACAGATTCTCCCTCATTAATTTCCAGGTAAACTTGTTTGGCGTAGCCTAAAGACCAGGCAGCACCCACAATAATAACTACCATACCCAGGTGCAGCAGTAATGAGCCTACACCAGCTAAGCTGCGAGCCCGGCCCAGGCGCTGGTAACTGCACAGTAGCAGGCTCAGGCAAAGAAAACCCAGCAGAACCTGGTACCACCATATTTGATATAGATGATTCAGTCCCAGCAGGGTAATAAAAGTGCCCGGGTATTGGCCATAGTGCTGAATATAGAATTGGCTGTCCGCGCCCTGAGGAATAATGGTTCCCACAGCACTTAGCAAAGCTATGAGGATTAAGAGGTAGATAGTAATCGACATAGAAGTTAAGACCGGAAAAATATTCCTAACCGGGTGCTTTTTGTTCAAAAATATACCTCCTACTTGCCTGAAGGGCAGGCCCTTATTAGTTTAAGCCCCGGGCCTCCCGGGCAAGCCGGGTAGATTTATGGGCATAATCGATGGACTTGCTTAAATTATTTAAAGTTTCAGTGGGGTTATGGAAACCATAGCCGTTGGTTACCACCACATAATCCAGGTACCATTGGGCTTTACGGTGTAAATCCATAGCTTGCTGCAGTTTTTCCTGGTTAACTCCCGTAGTTTCACGGCTGAGCTGTAATTCATTAATCGTTTCCAACACTGCTTGCGCAGCTAAATCCTGGGTTTCCTTGCATTGTTTTTGCATACCCTCGACTCGTCCCCGCAGCCAATCTACACCGTTACGGTGGCAGGTAGTACAGCTCTGCTCAATACGATTTAAGGGGCTAATCCATTCATGGGAACTAATTTTTACATTTCCTACCCGGGTATAAGGCATATGGCAATCGGCGCAGGCCAGACCGGCGCTTTCATGGGTGCTGCCTATAAACGTTTCATATTCCGCATGGCGAGGTTTAACCAGCCCGCTGCCGCTGATAGGATGGACTGATTCCGTAAATCCCTTTTCATCATAGTAGGCCAGAATTTCATCCGCTTTTACCCCTTTATCCCATGGGAAGGTAATTTTCTTGCTTTCGGGAAGGAAATAATAGGTGACATGACATTGGGCACAAACCAGGGTACGCATTTCCTGGTTGGATATTTTATTAAGATCACGCCCTTGCCTTTCCAGTGCTTCGATTAAAGCCGGGCGGCTAATACGCAATTTCATAGTTTTAGGGTCATGACAATCCAGGCAGCCAATGGGCTCGGTCAATTGCTGGTTAATTTCCTCAAAGGTCATAAGATAGTATTTATCACCGTATTTATTAATCATTTCCGGGACCTGGGATGACTTGCAAGTATTACAGGCGGCCCCGGATTTTTTACGGGCAGGGTCGATAGCTCGGATATCATCCAGGGTATATACATGGGCGCGGGGCTCATTATATTCGGCTGCAAATCCGATACCAGCGTACATAGTTTTCAAGTAAGGCTTGGTTTCAAAGTGAGAGGGATGGTCGCTGTTCTTGTAATTAGCCTGATAACTGTCCCAGTGTCGGGGATAGAAGGTGCCCCAAACTTCAGAACGGGCTTCGTTGGCGGCAATTTCCCCCACCGGACCTTCTGCTAAATCATGGTTGTGGCGGGTGAAAAAGAAAAATCCGGCCATTATAATTAACAGGGCAACCGGAATGGCCACCATAATAAACTGTTTGCTTCTGTCTGACATTACACCCTCACTCTCCTTTTAAGAATTATTTGGGATGAATAATTTCCCGATGACAATGAAAACAATGGTTTCCTCCGTTTTGACTGGTATCCCCAATTTCACGCATGATATCGCCATGACAACGCAGGCAATTATTTTGTACTACCCGTTTACTCATATCGGTAATGCGAATTTCTTCAGGAGTGGTATTGGTAATAACCCGATATACATCTCTGGTTCCGGTATAGCTTGCATAAACACTGCCAGTCAGCAGCCCATGAGGATCATGACAGGCACCGCAATTGGTTGCCTGCTGGTGGGGAGAATGCTGGTAAGTATCCACCTGCTCCTGCATGACATGGCAACGTCCGCAGAAACCGGCTTCCTCCAGTCCCAACACCGGCAGGCGGGTCAACAGCATGATTGCCAGACCGGCCCCGGCCAGGAGTAGTATCCATTTAAGCACCTTATTCATGAACGCAAACCACATTCCTTTCGCAGGATGTACCTGGTTATGTATAGATTACCATATAAGGATATAAGCTCTTAAGAGGAAAATTTGCATTTACGGCAAGTTAAGACTGAATAACTGCAAGTTTCAATAAATGTTGCATTTTTTGATATAATCAATAAAAACAGTCAAGGAGTGACGACAATTAATAAACAGCCTAGAATTGGAGCTCATTTACCCATCGGGAAGGGGTTAAAGCATACTGCTGATGAGGCCGTTGCCCTGGGGTTGGAAGCTTTGCAGATTTTTGTGCGCAACCCGCGGGGGAGCGGGGCCCGTACCTTTAAGGAAGAAGAAATAGATTATTTTAAGGCTACCCTTTTAGCCCATGATATTAATCCAGTAGTTGTTCATATCCCCTATATTTCTAATCCCGCTGCTGCCAAGGATGATTTGTATGAATTGGCCCACCAGGTAGTTAAGGAAGATTTACAGCGCTGCAGCCTGATCGGGGCTGATTATCTGGTGCTGCATCCGGGTTCTTACACTACCTCTACGCTGGAACAGGGAATAGACAGGATAGCCCGACTGCTTAATGATGTACTTGACAACTATACCGGCAAGGTTACCCTTTGTTTAGAAACTATGGCCGGGCAGGGAACAGAAATTGGTCGGGATTTTAATGAGATTAATGCTATATTGCAATTAATCAATAATCGGGAAAGAATAGGGGTATGCCTGGATACCTGTCACGTTTTTGCTGCCGGCTATGATGTGAGCAGTGAGGAGGGCATTGCTAAGGTGTTGGAGGAAATCGACCTCACCTTTGGGCGAGATGCTATCAAATTTATTCACAGCAATGATTGTCAAAAGGAATTGGGTTCCAGACGTGATCGCCACGCCCATATCGGTGATGGCTTCATCGGGGAAGCTGGTTTTAAACGATTGCTGCGGCATGATTTTTTTGGCACCTTCCCCTTTATCCTGGAAACTCCATATGAAGAAATCGACCGCGATATTGCAACCCTGAAGAAATTGCGGTAAGGGCAGAAATGTTTCACGTGAAACATTTCTGCCATCAAACAAGCGGTAAAGCCATTTGCCCCACATTTAAACGGGGGATTTTAAAAGAGATAACAAAGGTACTTCCATCCGGGCTGGTATATGGAATAATACTGGCTTCATGGCGTGTCACTATACTATAACATATGGCCAAGCCTAGCCCGGTACCATTATCCTTGGTTGTAATGAACGGAGTTCCGAGTTTATCCAACAGATCCTGGTTAATACCGTTACCTTCATCACGTACCGACAGGACTACATGTTCTTCTCCCCGATAGGTGCTAATATATACCGTACCTCCCGCTTGCATGGCCTCCAGGCCGTTACGAACCACATTAAGTATGAGCTGGCGGATTTCCTTTTCATCGAGGAGCAAGTCCGGAATTTCGGAAAGGTTTAGAACAATTGATTTATCGGCCAGCATGGCGTCAGCCTGCAGCAGGGGGAATATGGCAGTTATAATGCTGTTTAAATTACGGGGTTGCAAATCAACCAGCTTGTTTTTGGCCAGGGCTAAGAATTCACTAATGATTGCGTTGGCCCGTTCTAACTCATCCAGCATAAGATTAAAATATTGCTGGTGGTGGACAAAATCCTCTTCCTGGCTTAAAATCTGCAGGAATCCTTTTACCGTAGTCATGGGGTTTCTTATCTCATGGCCTATTCCTGCTGCAATTTCCCCAACTGTATTAAGCTGATCTAACCGGGCCATCTCTTTTTGGATTTTCCGGTGCTCGGAAATATCTTCTAAAAGCAGCATAGCACCAACAATAGCATCGTTTTCTTTGATTGGTGAACTTTTGATTCGCACCAGGGCTTCGGTGCCGTTTTTACGTTTTACCATAGTTTCGAATATTCCCGGTTTACCGTCTAGTAGACGAGTACCAATGTAAGTGGCCATTCTCTCTTTGTCGGGGGGTATAATAAAATCAATTACATTACTGCCCAGTAATTCTTCAGGCTGATAACCTAGTTGTTTATATACAGTATGGTTAACAAAGGTTATGCTGTGGTTTAAATCGTAAGTTACGAATACCTCATTCACCGTATTTATCAAATAGTTTAAATAATCCAGCCGCTGCATTAGTTCCTGTTCACTATGGCGCAAGCGGGTTTCACTGGCTATTAGCTCCTCTTCCATCCGTTTACGCCGACTTATATCCCGGCAGATGAATATCAGATAAGGGCTATCGTTACCCCGAGGCATAACCCTGGCACTGATTTCCATCCAGATATAGCTTCCATCACTTTTATTAATCCGGCACTGTATGCTACCTTTACCTTTTTCCAGTCCTTCCTGTACTTGTTCTTTTATCATTATTAACTCATCCGGATGAACATACTCAAAAATATTCTTATTCAACCAGACCTCCACGGGATAGCCCAACATTTCTTTTAAGGCCGGGTTTTGATAAACACTAGTCAGGGTCGAAGAGTCTACAATAGAAATGCCATCATAAGCGTTATCCACAATTAAACGGTATTTTTCTTCAGAATTGCGCAGGGCGATTTCGGCCATTTTACGTTCAGTTATATCGCGGGTCCCTGATTCAATTACTTTACCAAAGCTATCCAACCAGCGATAAACGCCGTCCTTATTATGTGAACGGTACTGAGTACCATCGCTGCCTTTTTTGATACCTTCTTGAAGTTTTTCTATAACTGCTTCTATATCATCTGGATGCATATGTACTAAACAGGATTTTCCCAACAAATCTGCTGCTGTATAACCAAATATACGCTCATGAGACGGACTCAAGTATTTATGTTGAAAGGTTTCGTGGTCGATAATGGTAATCATATCATAAGCATTTTCTGCAATTAACCGGAAGTGTTCTTCAGATTTCCGCAGGGCCTCTTCAACTTCTTTTTGCTGGGTAATATCAATTAAGGAGACAAAATAATAGGCTAATTGGCCAAAGTTATCAAATCCCTCCAGGATTGACATATCCACAACTATACGACAACCACCCGGGAGGGGCCATTCTCTTTCGCAGCGGTAGGCACCTGTTTGTTGGAGTTCCTGAATTATATCAGCCAGGTATTCCTGCCAGGGCGGTTCTATTTGTTCAAGGTGTTGAATGCTTTCCCCGCTGCGACCGATAAGCTGGTAAAAGGCCTCATTACAGGCTATAACAGAGCCATCGGCCTGGAAACATAACAGGGGCTGGCTGGAATTATTCAGGGTATGGTTAACCATCTGTAGTTTTTCCAAGTCTCGGTTTTCTCTTTCTATAACCGCCAACCAGTGTTCAGCTTCCCAGCGATCGCTGGTTATTTTTAAGAAGCGTTCATCGGGAATGCTGGATAGGTTAACATATAGTTCATTATTTTGAATAACTATCGGATGGCTCACAATAGCGTATTTTAATATTTTGGGGTCAGTTTTGAAACGATCATACTGGCAGAGAGCTACGCAGGGGTAATGAGGAAAAATAACCGTATTCATACGGGAATTAACTTCTACCATGTTATGGGCAGATTCCATTCCTAATAAGGTATATAAAGATTCATTGGTAAAACGTACTGCCGGGTAACCGTCAGCTAGCCATTGCTCCAGAGATTGTATATAGAAATCCTGTATCTGATCCAGGCGGTCGCTAGCACACTCTCCTGGTAGTATACTTTTATCTAAAATTAATAGTTGTCCCGATTCTTCATAAGCTACTGTATTTATACCTTCTTGCATGAGGCAATCTAAGATATACTGTCTACTACGGTGATTAACTCCGTAAACACATTTTTCCCCTTGCTTAAGCCCGGCTATGATAAACGGAATAACATTATCCCGCCATTCTTTTTCCGATTCATATATCAGGCAGGCATGATCGTGCGGTTGCAATTTTAATACTCCCTGATTTTTAAAAGGCGTATCCATATCTGATGACCCCCGCCAACAAAAATTGCTCATATTTTACAATTATAGGCTATTTTATGATTTTTGTCTCTTACTTTCTCTAGAGTAGTTTAATTTCTCTATTACGTTAATTTCCATAAGTATTGTATATAATATGATTACGTTGATTGGTAACAGGGAGGATTAGTAATGAAAAAATATCGGCAGGATCATAAAGGGTCGAACCGCCAGACTCGTTTGAATGTAGCTCAACCGGAAGAATTAATGAAGTTTTTGATTGAAAAAATGCCTGATAAGAGCCGCAATAACATAAAGTCTTTGTTAAGTCATCGCCAGGTTCTGGTAGATGGGAAGGTGGTTACCAAGTATAACCACCCCGTGAAGGTGGGGCAGGAGGTAAGCATTAACTGGGCACTGGTCCGGGATGAAAAGCCAGTTCGGGGGCTGCAGATTCTGTATGAAGACGCGGGTATCATTATTATTGATAAACCAGCGGGATTATTATCAATAGCTTCAGACAAGGAAAAGGAGCGTACGGCCTACCATCAGTTAACTGAATATGTTCGTACAAAGGACCCGGAGAATCGGATATTCATTGTGCACCGTCTGGACCGGGAAACTTCCGGGGTAATGCTTTTTGCCAAAAACGAAGATATTAAGCATTCATTGCAGGATAACTGGAAAGATGCCGTAGTGGACCGGGCCTATATTGCGGTGGTGGAAGGACAGGTAGAAAAAAAAGAAGGCAGAATCAAATCCTGGTTACAAGAAACCAAAACCAGACTGGTATATTCCAGTTCCAGTCCTGGAGAGGGGCAGGAGGCGGTTACCCACTATAAGGTGCTGGAAGCGGGAGCAGGGTATTCCCTGTTGGAAATTAGGTTGGAAACCGGCCGCAAGAATCAAATTCGGGTTCATATGAAAGATATCGGACACAGCATCATAGGGGATAAAAAGTATGGTGCCATGACTAACCCTATTGGCCGACTGGGACTGCATGCTCACATTCTGGCCTTTTATCATCCCGTCAGTGGCGAATTAATACGTTTTGAAACTGAAGTGCCAAAGAAGTTTTCCCAATTGGTTAAATAGTTAAGGCAGGGTTTTCCCTGCCTAATAACCTCTGGGTTTGGGTCTTTTAGACTTTCTGGAGCTTCGCGAGGAACTCTTCTCATGAGGTCTTGGGGGCCGTCTACTACCATAGGGATCTTTTATTTTTATGGGGGGAGCCTCGCTCAGCTGATGGGATGAAACATCATCTGGCTGCCGGGTAAGTAGTTTAAGGGCTGCAGATAAAAGGGTGATGGAATCATAATCGTCTAACAGGCTTTCGGCCAGGCTTTTATATGGCCCGATATCCTCGTTTTCTACCACTGCAAGCAGGTTTTCCATACCAATGCGCTGTAAGCCAGCCAGAGCTTCGTTTATGGTTGGTACTGGTTGACGTTTAATTCTCTGGCGGATAAATTGTTCGATGTACTTTAAATGTCCTATTTCCCGGGGGGTAACCAGGGTAATAGCTGAGCCTGTTTCACCGGCCCGTCCGGTCCTTCCAATACGGTGCACATAGCTTTCCGGGTCCTGGGGAATATCAAAGTTATATATATGGGTAACCCCGGTAATATCCAGGCCCCGTGCGGCTACATCGGTAGCGATAAGCAGGTCAGTCATACCTGCCTTAAACCGGCGCATTATTGTTTCTCTTCTACTCTGGGTCAGGTCACCATGAATACCTTCGGCTGAATACCCGCGTTTATTCAAGGCCTCGGCAATTTCATCCACCCTGCGCTTGGTACGTCCGAAGACAATTGCCAGACTGGGATTTTGGATATCCAGCAGACGGCAGAGAACATCAAGCTTTTGCGTTTCCGGGGTCTCTATATAATGTTGCTCAATATGGGATAATGTTACTTCTTGGGGTTTAATGTGAACCATTTCTGGGTTTTTCATAAATTGTTCAGCCAGGGTTTTGATGTGTACTGGTATGGTAGCCGAGAAGAGAAGACTTTGTCTTTCTTCTGGTATCTGCTGGAGGATGACCTCAATGTCCTCTCTAAAGCCCATATTAAGCATCTCGTCAGCCTCATCTAAAACTACCATTTTAACCTGCTGGAGGCGGATAGTTTCTCGGCGCATATGATCCATAAGGCGCCCCGGGGTACCAACTATAATAGGCGGACGGTTTTTCAAGGCTTTAATCTGTCGGTCAATCTCTTGCCCACCATAAACAGGTAATGAACGAATTCTTTTATATTGCCCAATGCGATTCAGTTCTTCTGCTACCTGAATGGCCAGCTCGCGGGTTGGGGTAATAACAACACCCTGGATATGTTCTGAATTTGCGTCACAGCACTCTACCAGAGGTATACCATAGGCGGCTGTTTTCCCGGTTCCGGTTTGAGCCCTTCCGATAAGATCTCGCCCCATTAAAGCCAGGGGAATAGTTTCCTTTTGTACCGGGGTAGTTTCCTCAAATCCCATATTACTGAGAGCTTTAAGAATAAGAGGGTCAATTTTTAGCTGTTCAAATGTTATCAATAGTTTATACTTCTCCTTTATCCTAAACTTTTTGAAACTTTAATCAATATTACTTTTACCAGCTATTAGGCAGGAAATACAGAAATAACATAACCATAATACAACAATTATTCTACTACATTTATTGCTTATTTTATCATTCTACAGCTTATAATTCCTCCATGCCTAATTACCTTTCCTAACCGATAATGGAGACAGCAAATGGGAAAGCTTTGTAGCTTGCCAAGCAGGGGAAAAGATTGTACAATAAATAAGCCATAGAAGAATAAGATTTGCCGTGCTAGACGGGGAATTAGCGGTGCCTTGTAACCTGCAACCCGCTACAGCAGGGTCGAATTCCTGAGCTGAGGGTCTATCCTGTAAGGTCTGGCTTGAATAAGTGGCTAAGAAGTTTGGGTCCGGCGCAACAGGACATCTTGAACCGTGTCAGGTCCGGAAGGAAGCAGCACTAAGGGATTAATCCGGTGTGACGCAGGGCAGCCTGAATGGAGTTAACTGTTCAAGTAACGCTTGGAGGATATTCTCGAAGCCAGGTGCACGGCAATAATAATTAATAGACGCGGTTCCCGCGTCTATTTTATATATTCTACTTTACAGCAGGAAAGTTGGTATTAAATCAAGAACTAGTATGTTAGCATCCCTACCGAAAGGAAGAGATATTATGGCCTATCTGGCTTTATACCGGGCCTGGCGTCCCCAGCGTTTCGAAGAGGTAGTGGGGCAGGAGAAAACTGTAACTGCCTTGAGTAATGCCATTAAAGAAGGCCGTTTAACCCATGCCTATCTATTTTCTGGTCCCCGGGGAACTGGTAAAACTAGCATTGCAAAAATTATTGCCAAAGCGGTTAATTGTGAGAATATCGGAGAAGGGGAGCCCTGTAATGTTTGTTCCTCCTGTACCGATATTAACAATGGCAATTTTATGGATGTTATTGAAATAGATGCTGCCTCCAATCGGGGAATAGACGAGATTCGTGACCTGCGGGAAAAGGTACGGGTCTTGCCTGCTCAAGGCAAAAA
>ENA-UOUL01003335-UOUL01003335.1-bioreactor-metagenome-genome-assembly--contig:-NODE-3335-length-16723-cov-9.007449_pt1 | contig 16723 bp, 9 predicted proteins | sample MGYA00249838_ERZ747220 | MGnify/ENA primary metagenome ERZ747220 (study PRJEB28778, sample SAMN05720191) | bioreactor metagenome | isolation source: Anaerobic biogas reactor | place: USA:Washington...
TTCCTGCGGGCTTCTGCATTTTCTTCTGGCGAATCCGCTGACTTGCGGCAAATAGAGAACAGCTGTTCTTCCGGCGAGCTGATAGTTTCCGTCTGGTTTTAGTGCGATTGCCCTGACACTGCAGTTTCTTGACATTGGGGGACGATATATGGTGTTGTACAGTCCCGCTCTACAGTACGTACACGCCCGCGGCACACCATGCCGGGTGCCGCCGGGAACAACACAGGACCCGGGGGAAGGCAGGACCACCTCTCTTGCGCACCCTCTTGTGGATTGGCTTATGTCACACGTAATTCCGGAACGAATTTGGGATCCCAGTGCCGAAACCATGCCCCGCAGCGACCTCAAGGCGCTGCAGCTTGCGCGCCTTCAGGACACCGTCGCGCGGGTCGCGAACGTCCCCTTTTACAAGGCGGAATTCGCGCGTCGCGGCGTCGGCCCGGACAGCATCAAGTCGCTCGACGACATCCGGCGGCTGCCGTTTACGACGAAAGAGGATTTGCGCCAGCAGTATCCTCTGGGGTTTCTTGCGGTGCCGCGGGGCGAGGTCGCGCGTTTCCACGGCTCGTCCGGCACGACCGGAAGACCCACCTTCGTGGCCTACACCGCGCGAGACCTGGAGACGTGGGCAGACCTGTGCGCACGGTTCCTGGTCGCGGGCGGCCTGAAACCCCACCACACCGTCCATATCGCGTTCGGCTACGGGCTGTTCACGGGCGGCTTCGGGCTGCACTATGGCATCGAGCGCGTCGGGGCGGCCATCGTGCCGGCGTCATCCGGCAATACGCCGCGCCAGATCCTGCTCATCCGGGATCTCGATGCCGAGGTGCTGATCTCCACGCCGAGCTACGCGCTCCAAATCGCGGAAGTGGCCCGCGAACAAGGCCTTAAACCAACCGGCCTGCCGCTCAAATACGCCCACTTCGGGGGAGAACCGTGGACCGAAGACATGCGCCTCGAAATCGAGGCCGAACTTGGAATCGAGGCCTACAACAACTACGGGTTGAGCGAGGTCATCGGGCCGGGCGTCAGCGGCGAGTGCCATCTTCGCGACGGGATGCACATCCAGGAAGACCATTTTATCGTGGAATGCGTGGACCCCGAAACCCTCGAACCCATCACCGACGGCAGTTACGGGGAGCTGGTGTTCACCGCGCTCACCAAGGAAGCCTTCCCGTTGTTGCGTTACCGGACCCGGGACATCGCGGCCCTCGAGGCCTGCCCCTGCGATTGCGGGCGGACATCCATCCGGATGAGCCGGATCGTCGGCCGCACCGACGACATGTTGATCATTCGCGGCGTCAACGTGTTCCCCTCCCAGATCGAAGAGGCGCTGCTGCGGGTGGAAGGCACGGCCCCCCACTACGAAATCGTGATCGAGCGGCCCGCCGCGCTCGACGAGGTGACGGTTCGGGTAGAGGTGCGGCCGGAGATCTTCTCCGACTCGATGCGCGAGATGCAAATCCTTAAAGAGAAACTGGTTAGAGAGATTGTGTCGGTTACAGGCATTCGTGCGCGCGTCGAACTGGTCAGCCCGCAGACCCTTCAGCGGACGCCCGGCAAGGCCAAGCGGGTCATTGATCTTCGAAAAGCGTGACATTTTCGATAAACTCGTGTATAAAAAAGGGCGAATTGGGGGATACCGGAGGGGTGGCCGGCATTGCCGTTCCATCGGGGTATCAGGCGGAAGGTGAAACTCGAGAATGAGGGGGAAATCATGAGAATCTTGATTTGTACGCTGGTGGCGTGCGCCCTGCTGGGCAGTGCGTATGCCGAATTGCAGAATGTTCAGGTCTACGGACGCATCGACATTCGCGCACGGTATTACAAGAGTTCCTTCAACAACGCGTCGGTCCTGGGCGGCGGCCCGGCCCTCGAAACCCGCATCCCGGCGATGTTCCTGCCCGGCCGGGCCACCGGTCAGGCGGCCGGCGTCGCGGGCGTGTTCGACTATGACGACGCGCGGTCGGACTGGACGTTCACCGAGCTGGTGACTACGCTGGGCGTCAAGGCCGATTTCACCAACAACGTGAACGGCGTCATCGAGTTCTACGACTTCGCCTGGTGGGGCGAAGATTTCCGCAGCGATTACATTACCGGTGCGGATGGCCGCGCCAACACCTCGGACGACGTGGAACTGCTCCAGTCGTATATCGAGATGAACGAGATCGGCGGTCTGCCCTTGCGCGCGCGCATCGGCCGCCAGCGCCTGCGCTACGACGAAGGCTGGCTGTTGAGCGACCGGGCCACGCCCACCCTGCGGATCGCGTGGGACGGCGTCCTGCTCACGTATGCCACCGACCAGTTCGAAGTGGATGCGTTCGCGACCAAACTCGCCGAGACCAGCCCGTTCGAGCAAGACGGCGATGTCGACTTTTACGGCATCCGCGCCGCATACACCGCCCTCGAGAATGTCGATTTCTCGGCGTGGTGGTACTGGGTGCGCGACGCCCGCTCGCTGTCCGACACCAACCTGACCTGGTTGGGCGAGTGGTTTGAGAACTGGTTTGGCGTAGACGACTACGACCCCACCAACCTGCACACGGTCGGTGGCCGCGCGTGGGGCAACTGGGGCGCCCTGGATTATGACCTCAAACTCGCCTATCAGTTCGGCGACGCGGACGCCCTCGGTATCCGGTTCAAGCCGTACATCTACGGAGATGATGAGGCGGAATGGGACACCTGGGCCGGCGAACTGGAAGTCGGCTACACCTTCGACATCGCCTGGAAACCGCGGGTCTATGGGCTGGGCGTCTATTTCGGCGGCGAAGACAACCGCGACCTCAGCTTCTGGGACTGGCTGAACCCCTTCGACAAACCCCAGGCCAGCGCCTCCTTCAACCGTCTGTTCGCCGACCCGAACTATGCCCCGGCCTGCAACGACAACGGGTGCATGACCAACTTCAGCGAACTCGCGCTCGGCGTCGATTTCAAACCGTTCGAGAAGGTGTCCGTCAAGACCCAGATCGGACGGTACTGGGCCAATGAGACGTTTGACTGGCCGGCATATTTCACCATCGGCCGGTACCGCGTCCCGATCGCGCCCGCCCTGAGTTTCTGGACCATGGAGTCCGGGGACGATATCGGATGGGAATGGATGAACGTGATCAACTATGCCTACAGCGACAATCTCACGATCATGCTGTTCTACTCCCATTTCTTCACCGACGCGGATCACGGTCTCGACGGAAACTACCTGTATTCGAATGGCACCACGTTCATGGGCGGCACCGACGACGACGACGCCGACTACGTGTTCCTGTGGTTCATTCTGACATTCTGAGTGCCGCGCCGAATCGCCTTTCCCGGGCCGGGCTGGACTTTCGTCCGCCCGGCCTTTTACATTGACCCGCATGCATAAACACTCCCCACTGAATACGCGGACACGAACGGCGGCGCGATTCGTGATGTTCCTGTTCGGCGCCGCCTGCGTCGCGGGCGCGGCGTGCCCGGAGGCAGGGCCTCCGGCCGTATGGCTCGACGCCCTCGACGTCGCCGGGGTCCGGCAGGATTGGGGCGAGCCGGGCGCAGGCCGCTCGGCCGGCCGCAACGAAATCACCCTGGGGGGAACGCAATACAAGCACGGGCTGGGAACCCACGCGTTCAGCGAATGCCATGTCGAATTGCTCGGGCGCTGCGAACGCTTTACCGCCCTGGCCGGGATCGACGACGAAGTCGGCCCGAACGGCTCGGTGGTTTTCGAGGTGTGGGTAGATGGCGTGCGCCGCTGGACGAGCCCGGTCTTGCGCGGGAGCGATGCGCCCCTGCCGGTCGAAGTGGCTCTCACCGGAGCGCGCCACCTGCTGCTGGTGGTGGATCCGGCCGGCGACGGCATCCGTCTTGACCATGCCAACTGGGCGGAGGCGAGGCTCTACCTCACGAAAGATGCCGGGCAGCTTCCCCGCATCGTAGCGCCGCCGCCCGTCGAACCGCCCGCGCTTGCCGATGCCCGGCCACACAGGCCGGAGATCAATGCGCCGCGCGTTGTGGGGACCTCGCCCGGAAGACCGTTTCTGTTTCGCATCCCCTGCGCAGGCGACCGGCCAATCCAGTTCGAGGCGGACAGCCTGCCTTCGGGCGTGACGCTGGACGCGGCCACGGGGATCCTCCGCGGGACGCTCGAAGCGGAAGGCGTTCACGAGATTCATCTTCGTGCAACCAACAGACACGGCCGGGGCCGTTACGCCCTGCTGGTCGTGGCCGCTCCGGACTGCCTGGCCCTGACCCCGCCGATGGGATGGAACTCCTGGAACGTCTGGGGCGACACCGTGGACGAGGAAAGAGTCCGGACCGCGGCCGGCGCGCTCATGGCCACACGCCTGGCCGATTACGGATTCCAGTACGTCTGCATCGACGACGGCTGGGCCGGTGGACGGGATTCTCGGGGGACCATCATCCCAAACGCCCGGTTTCCCGATATGCCCGGACTGGTGCAACACCTCCATGAAACGGGCCTGAAGGCGGGCATCTACTCCTCGCCCGGCCGCACGACCTGTGCGGATTATGAGGGCAGTTACGGGCACGAACGCGAAGACGCCCGGACCTTCGCCGCATGGGGCATCGATTTCCTGAAATACGACTGGTGTTCCTACAGCGGGGTCGCGGAGGGAGAGGGCCGTGAGCTGTTCGTGCGGCCCTATCGCATCATGCGCGAGGCGTTGGACGCCTGCGGGCGCGACGTGGTCTATGCGGTCTGTCAGTACGGCATGGGCGAGGTCTGGGACTGGGCCGCTTCGCCCGGGGTACGCAGCAATCAATGGCGCACGACGGAAGACATCGCGGATGCCTGGCCGAGCGTGATGCACAACGCGCTGGCGACGGCCGCCGTCGCCGGATACGCGAGTCCCGGCCACTGGAACGATGCCGACATGCTGGTACTCGGCACGCTGGGCTGGGGGAAAGCGCCGCGCGAAACGCGCCTGAATTCCCGAGAACAGCATACGCATGTGACGCTATGGACCCTGCTCCCCTCCCCCATGGTTCTCGGATGCGACCTGACCCGGATGGACGCGTTCACGCTCGCGCTGCTAAGGAACCCCGAAGTCATAGCGGTTCATCAGGATCCCCTGGGCGACCCCGCCCGGTGCGTCGCGGGCCCGCTGGACGCCCCCGTCCAGGTGTGGTCGCGGCGCTTGTGGGACGGCACCCGGGCCGTGGGCCTGTTCAATCTGTCCCGCAGCCGCGCTCCCCTCGAAATCGGCGTCACGTGGTCTGAGCTTGGCCTGTCCGAGGCGCCGCAGCCGGTGCGCGACCTCTGGCGCAGGAAGCCTCTGGGCAGACGCAGCGACGGCATCGCGTTGACCATCCCTTCACACGGCTGCGCCCTGCTGAAAGTCGGCCGTCCGATGAATGACGCCGCCGCAATGACGGCACTGCGGCGGCGTTACGAAGAACAGTTGCGCGGGGCGGATCACAGCCCCAGCGCAGCGTTGATCACCCGTTGAATATCAACGGCATTGGTCGTTCCGTCGGAATTGACATCGGTATTGGCGCCCGGCGGCAATGTGAGTCCCAGCGCGCCGTTGATGACCAGCTGCACGTCCACGGCATCAACCTTGCCATCGCGGTTGATGTCTTCCCCCGACGGCGGAAGCAGCGCCGCGAAGAACGTGAAATGACCAGCCTCCACGGTGACGAAGTCTACCGGGTCCCCGTCTACGAACTGCACGTTTGAGAGCCCTTCCGTACTCCAATAGCCGGCGTCATCATCGTACCCGGCCACCATCAGTTGGCCGGGGTCGGCCACCGGCGCGTTGAGCGGGATCCGAAGGATGACCGGTTGACTGAATACCGTGCCTTGCGGCCCGGCTTCGATGACTTCACTCACCGCGCCCGCGGGCGGCTTGGGAGTGCTGCTTGCGGGCACCCGCCCGAGGGTCGCGACCACCGGCTCGGCAACCGCGCCCGCGGGGAGGGTCAGCCGCGCCCCGTTGATCGCACTGCCGGCATTGTTGACCGTGATAACCGTCTCGGCCGCGGGATTGACCTCGCCGGACACGGCCGGCGCTTCCTGCGTGGCCGTCACGTAGATCGAGTCCTGCGTGGAGACGCCTTCGTCGTCGGTCACGGTAAGGAAGACCTCGTAACTGCCGCGGCTGGCCGCCGGATAGGTGTAAGCCGGACTCTGCGCGGCGCTGGTGCCGCCCGTACCGAATTCCCAGAAGTACGTCTCGACGCCGCCGTCCGGGTCGTTACCCGTCCCCGTGAACTGTACCTGGAACGGCGCCGCACCCGCCCGGGGCGACGCGCCCGCGGATGCCGTGGGCGGCTCGTTCGCCGGATCGTTGACGTTGATCTGCCGGGTGGTCTGATTCGAGAGACCACTGTTGTCCCGCACCGTGAGCGTCACCGTGTACGCGCCCGCGTTGGCGTACGTGTACCCGGGCGTGGCTCCGGTCTGGATGCCGCTGCCTTCGCCGAAATTCCACTGATACAGCGCTATCCCCCACTCGTCGCTGGAGGCGCCGCCGTTGAAACTGACCGTGAGCGGCGCATCGCCGGATACCGGTGTGGCGCCCAGGACCGCGACGGGCTTGACCGTGTCGCGCACACCCCCGGGCCCGCCGTCTGCCCCCGCGTCATTCCGGGTGCCGTCCTTGTCGTTGTACGTCACCAGCGGCGACCCCGCGTTCCTGCAGGGAGAAGCCGCCTTCAGATGGAAGTTCCGGGTGGCGGCGTCCACAAACATCGGATTCGCGGTGAAGTCCGTGGCAGCGGCCGCCACGCCGATGAAATTGGCCGTGTTGGCATGGAAACCGTTGTAGCCCGAGTCCGCCACGCTGCCTGAATCGGCCGAGAATCCCGTGTTGTTGTTACTGAAGATGTTGTTGTAGACCGCCGGAAACACCGCGCCGGCCTCCCCCCGCACGCCCTGGATGGAGTTCTGGTAGACCGTGTTGTTCTCGAAGATCACCGAGGCCGCCGCCCCGGCGAGCAGCCCCCGGTAGCTGTTGGCCAGGACGCAGTTGCTCACGCGGCATTCGCTCGAGGCCGGCACGTACAGCGCCGCGGCCGCCCCGGCATCGCGGATGGTGAATCCGCGGATGGCGGTATCGTCCGCCGCGGTCACCACGCGCTGTCCCAGACCGCCGCCGGCGATGTGCGTACGATAGGCGCCGCTGGCGCTTTCGAGCGTCACGCCCCGTTTCAGCGTGACCCGCTCGTCGTAGGCGCCGGAACGCACAATGACAAAGTCGCCCCGGCCGGACACGGTCTTGTTGATGGCCTCGGCAATGGTCGTGAACGGCCTGGCCGAAGTTCCGTCGCCGCCGCCCACGGCGCTGTCGTCGACATAGAACACCTGCGCCGCGCCAAGATACTGGTAGACCTCGCCGCCCGCGAAGTCGCCATTGCCCGCGCCTTCCCCGCCCAGGGGGTAACTGCCCAGAAACGACAGGATGCTGTCGTCGTCAATCAGGTTGAGGCCGACGGTTCCCTGGCCCGTGCCGATGGCGACGGAGACAAGCCAATCAGCACCCACGCCGTTCCCCGGATTTCCTTCATCGACATCGGCCACCTGAGCTATGGACGAACCGGAGACTCCGGACTCCACGAGGGTGAAATCGGCGGCATCTACGCCAGAGACGTCCTCGGTGAACTTCACATGAAAACGAACCGAGGTGGCCGCCGTAGGCGATGCGTCGGCGCGCGTAACGCCGCTGCAGACCGGCGCACCAAAGCCCAGGACGAGGACCTCCGTCGTCGGCTCGTCGGGATCGTCGGAGTAGATGCGCAGCGTCGCCTGACGCGGCCCGATGGTAACTGGTCTGAAGATCACCTCGAGGTCGAGACTGCCACCCGGGGGAATTGGCTCGTTTGCGGGCACGTTCTGGAACGCGAAGTCATCGATGAAGCCTTTGCAGATGCAGAAATTGACCTCCATCTCGCCATTGCCGGTGTTGTAAATGGTGATGATCTGCGGGTCGGACCACGAACCCGTGCGCGGGAACGTCCCAAAATCGAGCAGGGCTGTGCTCACGGTGATCTCCGGAGCCGTTGACGACGGGATATTGATGGTGAGGAACGCTTCGTCAAGCACCGGGCCATCCGTGGAACCATATTGTTCCGCGGCCTTGCCCCCGTCTTCCCAGTAAATGTAGCGTACCCCCGGCCCGTAGCCGCTGAAGGTGTGAGTTATGTGCTGCCACGTTCCGCCCGTCGTGAATTCCCCGGAATCATACGGGACACCGACGATGGTTGTGCCATCCGCACCCCGCAATTCCACTTTCAGGTACGCCGTGTCGCTGTAATTGGGAATGAAACGTGTCGAGAAGCCGCGGAACCACTCGGAAACCGTAATGTCGGGCGCGGCGTCCAGTTCTCCCGCCGTATAGCCAAGGGCCAGCAGATCGACGGTTTGACTGCGGCGGCACCACAGAAGATCGTCAGTGGCCACGGAGCCGTCGGTGAAAAACATGGCACATCCGTCACGCTCGTCGTCCAACTCCCTGTCCAGACCGTAGGGTCCGGGTCCGGCGCTCCAGCCGCCGCCCGGGGCTTCGAGGATGACCCAGCCACTCAGATCGCCGGTCTCGGCGCTCGGGTTCATCAGGAGGTTCTGCCCGGCCGCGGCCAGACAGAAAAGACCCGCCATCGCCCCGGCAAAGATCCTGGCAGCACGGCACCCCCCCTTCGCATCATACGTCATTTTCATAAGAACCCCTTGCCTGGTTCGGCTGGCTTCGGCAACCGCCCCATGATTGTTGTGTCGCGTTGCGAGCAGACGCACCCAGGAACGATGCCGGCATGTTCAGGTGCGATTCTGAGCCTGGAGCCCGCTGCCGGCCACCACGCCGGCGTGTTGGCTCAGAAGCACAGGGCTCCGCTCCAATATTATACCTTGGAAAATGGGCCCTGTGTCGCCCGGACAAGCAGAATCCCGCAAACACCGGCTGCTGGACCCGGAAAACCCGGAAATTGCCGATGGCGGACGGCGGCTGGGCGGCCCAGCGCGTCAGGCCAGTTTCCACGGCTCGCGGTATTCGTAATGGAGCAGTTCGTTCGCCTTTTCGTGGTTGGTAATGCGCTCCGCGACGGGATCCCATTCGATGCGTTCGCCGACCTCCAGCGAGATGTTGCCCAGCAACGCGACGGTCGTCGATTTGTGTCCTTCCTCGATGCTGCAATTGGGGGTCTCGCGCGACTTGACGCAGTCCAGGAAATTGCGGATGTGCTGCGAGGTCGGGTCGTTCACGTCGCCCTTGACCTCGACAGGTTCCATGCGTTTCTCGCGGTCGTGGAACTGGCCGCCGAATTCGGGCACGACTTCGAAGCGCGCTCCCTGGTAATAGAGGGTGCCGATGGTGCCTCGAAACTCGACCATGCCCGAGCGCAGGAGCGGATTGCTGCTCGTTTCGTACTGGCTGAAATGCACCATGCGCCGCGACGGAAACGCATACACGACTTCCATGGTGTCGGGGATGCTGCGGGCATCGTCAAGCAGGAGGCGTCCGCCCATGGCGCAGATGGAGGTCGGCATGTCCTCGTTAAGCACCATGCGGAAGGCGTCGAAGTAGTGCACCCCCCAGTTCGCGAGTTGCGACGAGAATTCCTTATGCCACCGGAAATTGTAGGGCGCGATGGCCGGATTGAACGGGCGGTACGGCCGCGGCCCGAGCCACATGTCCCAGTCGAGTCCGGCGGGCGGGTCGCTGTCCGGGGGATTGCCGATGCCGTTCGGCCACATGTTGCTTACGCGGCAGCATCGCCCCACCACGACGGGGCCGATGTTGTCCGCTTGCACGAAATCGCGGGCCTTGGCGAGGGTGTCGCACGAGCGCCGTTGAATGCCGACCTGGACCACGCGGCTGGTCCGGCGCACGGCGTCGATCATGCGGCGGCCTTCATGGATGGTGATCGACATGGGTTTCTCGACGTAGACGTCGAGCCCCGCTTCGCAGGCGTCAATGGTCTGCAGGGCGTGCCAGTGGTCCGGCGTGGCGATCACGACCGCGTCGAGCTGCTCCTTTTCGAGCATTTGGCGGTAGTCGCCGTAGAGCGCGACCTTGTTGGGAACGCTGGCGGCCCACGTTTCGATGGTGGGGCGGTACACATCGCACAGGGCCACCACTTCAGCATCTTCGAACGGCGTGGTGCATCCGAGCAACTGCCCGCCCCGGTTCGCCACCCCGATAAACCCCAGACGGATACGCTCATTGGCGCCGGCCGCGCGGGACGAGACCAGCGCGGAGACGGCGCCCGCCGCCGCCAGGGTTCCCGATTGGACAAACTGTCTGCGACTGACTTTCAGGGCCATTTCAGAAATCCTCCTGTCTGTTGTTCGGGTGTCCGTGACGCGCGCCTTTATACCGGCCTCGGGCGGCGGGGCTCGCGAAACACCAGGTAGCGGCTGATGCCGAAGTTGATGAGCATGCCCGCGGCAATGCCAAACAGCGCGGCCGCCTGGGGCATTCGTGCCAGGAAGGCCGACTGGCGTATCAACGCGAGCGTGACCGCATAGTTGGCCAGAGCGCCCACGCTGCTCGCCCCCGCAAAGCCGAGAAACTGCCGCGGGAGCGACCCCTGCCGCGCATACGAAAACGTGAACCGGCGGTTCAGAGCGAAGTTGAACCCCATGGCCCCGAGAATCGCCACCGCCACGGCAATCGCCAGGGGGACGTTCAGCAGGTCGAGCACGGTCAGGACCGCCAGATTGACCAGCGTGCCCAATCCGCCCACCACCGCGAACTGCGAAAAATGCGCCCAGCCGCCGTAGCGGTAGATGAAGAGGCGGCGCAGATGCTGAAGGTAGCGCAACTGTTCGGCCAGGGTGAGCTTGCTCTCCCCCAGCCTCCGGTCAGTGAAGTGAATGGGCACTTCCTTAATGAACTCGCACCGCGCTTTCACGAGCAGTTCTAGCCCGATCTTGTAGCCAATGGGATTGAGATCCTGCGCGGAGGCGAACGTCTCGCGCCGGAGCGCGAAAAAGCCGCTCATGGGGTCCCTGGCGCACGTGAACGGGCGCGCCAGCAGGGTCGCCACGCGGCTGTTGAGACGGCGGAACAGGCTCCAGCGCTCGTCGGTCGTGCCGCCCTCGACGTAGCGCGATCCGATGACAAAATCGTAGTTCTGCGACAGCGCTTCGAGCAGCTCGGGAATGGCTTCCGGCGGGTGGCTCAGGTCGGCGTCCATGCAGACGAGCACGTCATTCCGGGCGAGGCGCATGCCATCGACGACCGCCGGCCCCAAGCCCCGGTTCTCCTTGCGCACGGTGAGACGGACCCAGGCTTTCCGGAGCCCGCGGACCACGTCCTCGATTCCGTCATTGCTGTCGTCGTCCATGATCAGGAGTTCGAGGTCCAGGCGACGCTCATCCCGCAAACGGGCGATGCGGTCGACGAGCAGGGGAATGTTGTCCGCCTCCCGGTACGTCGGTACCACGATCGATACCGAAGGAAACGAAGCAGACTGTGCGCTCGTTGTCATACGGACGGAATCTCCACCTGGCTCGAGCGCGAGCCACACGCTCCCTTCAGCCACCCCATGCCCTCAGACGGTTGATGGGAGTGTACGCGGTTTTTCGCGATGGCGTCAAACAATGGAGCCGTTGCAAGTATCGCCACTTGTGCGCTACAGTGTTCCAGATCGTGTGGGGCAACCGGGGGCAGGAGAGCGGACAGGGGGGCGTCATGAAACGGTTCCTGCGGATTCCGGCCTGGATTCTGGGCAGCGCCATCGCGGTGTGCGTGTTGGTCGTGGTCACGTGCCTGCTTCTGAATTACCGTACCCCGTCGCCGACCGATTTGGATGAGAGCGCGCTGCTGGCGTCTCCGCCCGCGCCGGCCGGCGGGGAAATCACCCTGAAGATCGTCACGTTCAATATCTGGGACCTGTACCACGAAGGCACGCACCGTCCGGAACGCATGGCCGCCATCGGCAGGAAGCTCCAGGAGTTGCAGCCGGACATCGCGGGATTTCAGGAGGCCTTCATCGCGCGCGACCGGCAGATTGTGCTGGACGCGCTGGCGGAGTGCGGCCTGAACAACGCGGTGTATTTCCCCAGCGGGCTGGTGGGCAGCGGCTTGCTCGTGGCGAGCCGCCACCCCATCGAGGAGACCTTCTTTCACCGGTACACCGAGGGCGGAAAACCCCACAAGGTGCACCATGGCGACTGGTGGGCAGGCAAGGGGGTATGCGTCGTCCGGGTCAAACTGCCCGAGGCCATCGGGTACCTCGACTTCTTCAACACCCATGCCCACGCCCGGTATGGCGACGACGAATACGACAAGGTCCGCATGAGCCAAATGCATGAGCTGGCCGCGTTCATCAACCGGGCTTCGCTCAAGACCGTCCCCGCCATCTCGGTCGGCGACTTCAACGTCCGGGCAAGCGAACCGCAGTACCAGACGCTCGTCGAGGAAGCCGGGCTGGAGCGCGTGATGACCATCGACACGGCCATCGATCACATCTTCGCGGTCCGGAACGACCGCTTCACCTTCGAGGCGCTCGACACCGTCCCGATTAAGGCCGAAGTGGCCGTGCCCGGAGGCACAGTGGGACTCAGCGACCACACCGGGTATCTGTCCACTGTCCGGATCCGCGCTGGAAGCGGATGAGACGCCCGGACGTGGCGGACCGCGCCTGAGTTGGATGGAAACGGCCCGATTTGAGACAGTTCAGTGCGGCGAATTGTGCCACCGCAAGACGGCCGGTTTTCACAAGTCAATTGCCCACAATGCATTAGACTGATCCGGGGCCGCTTTCTCTTACGGCATGGAATTTGCGCATCCTCTTGCGGGTTGCCATCGTGAGCCGGTGGCACGTATACTCGATACAAGGCTGAGGAGACCCTACCATGATGTTCCCCATGTTTGCTGATCCGACGTTTCTGCTGGTGATCCCGGCACTGCTGTTGTCCCTGTGGGCGCAATGGAAGGTCAAGTCGACCTATGCCCGCTATGCCCAGATAGGCAACCGCAGGGGAATCACCGGCGCGGAGGTGGCGCAGCACATTCTGCGCGATGCCGGCGTCGCCATGGCAGGCGAACGCGGCGGGCTTGGCGCGGGGGTAACGCTCGAACCGGTGGCCGGTCAGCTGACGGACCACTATGACCCCCGGTCGCACACCTTGCGGCTTTCGCAGGACATTTTCTACGGGCGCAGCGTGGCTGCGCTTGGCATTGCGGCCCACGAAGTCGGCCATGCGGTTCAGCACGCCAGCGGATATGCGCCGCTGCAGGCGCGGAACTTCATTTACCCCGTGTGCGCCATCGGCTCGACCCTGGCGTTCCCGATCTTTGTGGTCGGCATGTTCCTGGGACCGGGCACGGGGCAGACCATCATGCAGATTGCGATCCTCCTGTTTGCCGCCGCCGTGGGATTCACCGTGCTGACCCTGCCCGTCGAATTCAACGCAAGCCGCCGCGCCGTGAAGGCTCTGGCCAGCGGCGGGTACCTGACCGACGAGGAGCTCGCCGGCGCGCGCAAGGTTCTCACCGCGGCGGCCATGACCTATGTGGCGTCGACCGCGATGGCGGTCCTTCAACTCCTGCGCATGCTGCTCCTGGCCAACCGGCGGTAAACACGTCACCCAGACTTCCCAGTGGACGCCCGGCACCCATCGCCGGGCGTCGTTCTGTTTGTAGCAAAATGAAACGGCCCCGTGCCGGATTGGAGCATGCCGAGGCCGGGAACCGCCTCAAATCCTTACATACCAGCCGGTCGCGTTGGCACAAACGTTGCGTTTCCACTGGTCGTTGAAGACCGTACCGCACCGTAAGGAGAGGAGTTTCTCATGCGATTGGATAAATTGACGATAAAGGCCCAGGAAGCGTTGTCGGCGGCGATGGATACCGCGGCCCAGCACCGGCATCCCGAGATCAGCCCCCTGCACATCCTGCATGCGCTGGTGGCGCAGGAAGGCGGGGCCGTACCGTCGATTCTGCAGCGTCTGGGCCTCCGGCCGGAGGCGGTGCTCGCCGCCACGGAGGAGAAACTGCAATCGCTGCCCCGTATCTCGGGCGCGGCCTCACAGGCCGGCCTCGGCGGCGCGGCAAACCGGCTGCTCGAAGCCGCCTGGAACGAGGCGCAATCGCTGAAAGATCAGTACCTCAGCACGGAGCACATCCTGCTGGGCATGGTCTCGCTGCGCGAGGATCCGGCCGGCGAGCTGCTGCGGGACCGGGGCGCGACCCGCGAGAATCTGCTGGCGGCCATGCAGCAAGTCCGGGGAACCCAACGGGTGACCGATCCCAATGCGGAGGCCACCTACGAGGCGTTGGCGAAGTTCAGCCGCGACCTCACGCAACTGGCGCGCGCGGGCAAGCTCGACCCGGTTATCGGACGCGATAGCGAGATCCGCCGGGTCATTCAGGTCTTGTCGCGCCGGACCAAGAACAACCCGGTGCTGATCGGCGAACCGGGCGTGGGCAAAACGGCCATCGTCGAGGGCCTGGCGCAGCGCATCGTGGCCGGCGACGTCCCCGAGAATCTCAAGGGCAGACAGGTCGCCGCCCTGGACCTCGGCGCCCTGATCGCGGGCGCGAAGTTCCGCGGCGAATTCGAGGACCGCATGAAGGCCGTGCTGCGCGAAGTCGAGGAACGCGACGGCGAGATCGTGCTGTTCATTGACGAGTTGCACACGCTGGTCGGGGCGGGAGGCGCCGAGGGCGCCGTGGACGCCGCGAACATGCTGAAACCCGCCCTCGCCCGCGGCGAACTCCATTGCATCGGCGCCACCACCCTCGACGAGTACCGCAAACACATCGAGAAAGACGCGGCGCTCGAACGGCGGTTCCAGCCGGTGCTGGTGGGCGAACCGGACGTGGAAAGCACGATTGCCATCCTGCGCGGGATCAAGGAGAAGTACGAAGTGCACCACGGGGTGCGCATTCAGGACGCCGCGCTGGTGGCCGCGGCCACCCTGAGCGACCGCTACATTTCGGACCGCTTTCTTCCGGACAAGGCGATCGACCTGATCGACGAGGCGACGTCGCGCCTGCGCATCGAGGTCGACAGCATGCCGTACGAAATCGACGTCCAGGAACGCCGCCTGCGCCAGCTCGAGATCGAGCATCTGGCGCTCAAGAAGGAAAGGGACAAGCCCAGCCGCGAACGGCGCGATGCCATCGAACGCGAGATGGCCGAACTGAAGGAGGACATCAGCGCCAAAAAGACCAAATGGCAGGCCGAAAAGGAGGTCATTGAGGCCATCCGCCGGGTGAACGGGGAGATCGAGGAGGCCAAACGCCAGCAGGAAATCGCCGAACGCGCGGGCGATCTCGAGACCGTGGCCAAGTTGCGCTACGGCACGCTGACCGAGCTGCAGAACAACCTCAAACGCGAAAACGCCCGGCTGCACGAATTGCAGAAAGAGGGCAGTTTCCTCAACGAAGAGGTCACCGACGAGCACGTGGCCGAGATTGTGTCCGACTGGACCGGCATCCCCATCGCCCGCATGATGGAAGGCGAGATGCAGCGCCTGCTGAAGATGGAAGAACGCCTGGGCGAACGGGTCATCGGTCAGGAGGAGGGCGTGCGCGTGGTGTCGGACGCGGTGCGCCGCGCCCGCGCAGGTTTGAAGGAACCCGAGCGGCCCATCGGCTCGTTCATCTTCCTGGGGCCCACCGGCGTCGGCAAAACAGAGCTGGCCCGTTCGCTGGCGGACCTGCTGTTCGACGACGAGCGCGCCATGGTGCGCATCGACATGTCGGAGTACGGCGAGAAGTTCGCCGTGTCGCGGCTTGTCGGCGCCCCTCCCGGCTACATCGGCTACGAGCAGGGTGGTCAGCTCACGGAGGCTGTGCGTCGCCGCCCCTACTCGGTGATCCTGCTCGATGAGATCGAGAAGGCGCACCCCGACGTGTTCAACGTGCTGCTCCAGGTGCTCGACGACGGCCGGCTCACCGACGGTCAGGGTCGCACGGTCGACTTCACGAACGTCGTGCTGATCATGACGTCGAACCTGCCGGGCGAGCCGTCCGACTTCTTCCGACCCGAGTTCATCAACCGGGTGGACGAGATCGTGCGGTTCCGCACGCTCGACGAGTCCGACATCGCTCGGATCGTGGACATCCAGCTCGCGCGGCTGCAGGAGCGGCTCGACGAGCGCCGCATCACCCTCGAGGTGACCGACGCGGCCCGGGCGAAGCTCGCGCACGACGGGTTCGACCCGGCGTTCGGCGCCCGTCCGCTCAAGCGGGTCATCCAGAAGCAGGTGGGCGACCGCCTGGCGATGGCGATCCTCGAGGGCAAGGTCGCCGACGGGGACTCCGTCACGCTCGACGTGCGCGACGGCGAGTTCGAGCTGCGCTGACCCCCGCACCCGCCCGCCGGGCGTCCACGCGCCCGGCCCCGACACGGAGCGTGCCTCGGTGGTGGCGCTCGCGGTCACCGTGCTGCTGGTCGTCGTGGTCGGGACGCCGAGGTTCGCGGAGTTCCGCGACGTCGACCCCGACCTCGTCGGGCTCACGGACCGCTACAACGGCTGGGACATGTCCTACGACGGCGAGCTCGACCGGGACATCCGGGCCGTGTCGTTCGACGTGTACTCGTACCACGCCTACGTCGAGTACTTCCGGGGCGACTTCGACCGCTACCCCATCTACGGCCCGTGGCGGTGGCGACTCGTCCCGTCGTGGGTCGCGGCGTGGACCCCGATCGAGAACCCGGCGGACGCGTACGCCACCGTGTCGATGGCCATGCTCGCGATCGGGGGCGCCGCCCTGGTCGCCGCGTCGGCGCGCAACGGGTTCGGCCCGCGGCGGCAGCTGGCGGTCGGAGCCCT
>ENA-UOUL01003336-UOUL01003336.1-bioreactor-metagenome-genome-assembly--contig:-NODE-3336-length-16706-cov-5.538998_pt1 | contig 16706 bp, 17 predicted proteins | sample MGYA00249838_ERZ747220 | MGnify/ENA primary metagenome ERZ747220 (study PRJEB28778, sample SAMN05720191) | bioreactor metagenome | isolation source: Anaerobic biogas reactor | place: USA:Washington...
TGATTTGTTTGATTTTCAAGTTGTAATAAACGGAAAGATGAGTAAATTAGATTTAAAGTCTTGGAATTATTTTTCTAATTACAATGTTTCTGGTAGGGAACCATTTACCTCAGCTTTAATAGAAAAAAATGCGGGTTATGCAGGACCAGAATGGAGAAAGTTTTTCCCTATGCTGGTGCCACACACGCAGATTGGCCAGGAGAAGGAAGCCTATTGTTTTGGTTTAGCCTCTAGTATTGATTTTAGGAATAATGTAGAAGCCGATAGGGATGGGTATATACTGACTGCTTATCCGTATGGAGTTGTGCAACCTTTTATGAGTTCTAGTAAATTATGTCTGGTGAGAGAAGAAGAGGGCAAAGGTATATTCTTAAAATTAACTTGGCAACCGGGATTTATAGGTAAATCAAATATGGGCATATCTATTGTTGGTGAATGGGACAACCAAGTATCAAAAACCGTTATAATGTTAAAGGGAGGAAAACCGAAAATATTGGGTCCATTTTCGTGTATTTCTTCTTTTCAGATATCTCATGAGGAATATAACGATTGGGTTAACGGAACTATTGAGATTGGCATTGCAAAAAATGAACTTACTAAGCAGGTACTTAACTCTGTAAGAAGAAAGGTAAATATAATTCCCGCTGCATGTATGACCCTAGAGAGAAACGATTTTTGTAATCTAATGCTACCTAATGACTACACTTTGTATCTGATTGGTTGGTTAACTAAAGAGGAGTTCCTGGAAGCATGTAAAAAATATACTGGGTGGGTATGGCCTTATGATAGGGTTAGTAGATTTAACAATCAAGCGTGGGAACAAATAACCGATGATGATCGCAAGAAAATAACCAGAGCGGGTTTTGCTGATTGTATTCAAGAAAAGCCGCGTTTAGTTAAAGCTGGATGGTTAAAAACTACCGGTAGAGGAGGAGGAGCTTGCTGTTACGTTTATCCCAATATAGGATCAAACGGAGGGATAAAAGAGACAAATCTTTATGTTTTGGCACAAGACCTACATACAATGGAAGAACTCTGCATAGAAACTTGAGGGAGATATATGTAAATGATAGATACCGAAACAAGTAATAATAACTTAACCAAAAAGAGATCCGGGCCACCAAATAGGATGAATGATCTTATATATCGTGATTGGATGAAGTTCCAAAAAAGTTTCTTTAGATTTAAAGACTACCAAAACCTTATTGAAGAATGTGTTTGTTTTTTTACTAAAGCGATTTGGCCAGATAATAGGCCTTCGCAGACATTAATTATTGGTTTTGAAGATATTAATAAAGAAATGATTCCCAAACCACGACAAATTGAATACAAATCTGTTAAATCTATAGGTGAAATAGTAAAAATACTTAAGCAAAAAGAAGAATATTACGATTTTGTTCTTATTGATTTAACAAATATTGATAGCGAAGAAAAACTTGCGGACTTCCTAAATAATGATGCTGATTTATTATTCTATAGCTTGCGGAGATCTATGGTAACGTTTCGCTATTGTGGTGTAGTGTCTAAACTGCCAAGAACAAATGGCTCTGGGTTTCCTATACCATGGTCAATAGCTTTTTCTTCACGTAACCATCTAAGGCTAAGAGATGAAAAAGTTGGATTAGTAGAAGCAACCGGCCAAATACTATATTGTCTTTTTATGCAAGCTGAAGATGATTCCGAGTTGGCTAAAAAAGTTTTCCCAAATGAATTATCAATTTTCAATGGTAATATAGAAATACCTAGCTGGACAATTCCGAAATCCCCACCACGTTCTAGTATTGAAGTCTTGCACCCAGCTAAATTTCCAGAGACTCTTGTTGAAGAGTTTATAAAACTATTCACAAAACCTGGAGATAATGTTTTTGATCCAATGGCCGGGACTGGTAGCACCTTAATTGCTGCCCTTAGAAATGAAAGAAATGCTATAGGAGTAGAACTAAGTCCGGAATGGGCTTCAATAGGACAAAATCGCCTGAATTACGAACTTCAGCCTACATTGTTTGGGGAACCTCTTCAAAAGGCTAAAATGTTACAAGGGGATGCAACTAATCTTGATGCGATAGGCCAATTGAATGGTGTTTATTTTGATTATGTAGTAACTAGTCCGCCGTACTGGTCAATGCTTACTAACCCAGGGAGTGAGAATCAAAGAAATCGGAGGAACAAGAATCTTCCACTTACCTACTCTAAAGACCAAAACGACTTAGGAAACATACAAGATTACAATGATTTCTTGGATAAACTTGTGAATGTATATGACGATGTGGTAAAAAAGTTGAATTCGGGTGGATTTATTACTATAGTAGTTAAGAACGTTAAAAGAAATCATATTCTTTATTGTCTTGCCTGGGACTTAACAATCAGACTATGTCAGAAAGATAAACTATTAGAATATGCAGGGACTACACTATGGTGCCAAGATGATGTGGGATTAAAACCGTTTGCTGTTGGAACTCATTGGGTTAGTAATATCTTACATCAATATTGTCTTCACTTCCGTAAGAAATAAGGGTTGGAATAGCCCTGGAGTAGCCGAAATAGCAGGTAATAGTAAGAAATAGATGATAAAAAGGTTTTTTACTACTGCAATTATCACCCCTTGAAAAGTCAGAAAACCGCATTAGGGGATACTTGCTTTTATTTAACATTCATCTAATCGGCATGGTTTTATCCACCAATTTTGATTCCGATAGCCTTTTTGCAGCTCTTTTAAGTGATTTTTTTCAGCTGAAAAACGATCTTTCATCTCCAGTAGCCAACCCTTAAAGTGTTCATCCATCTCATGGTCTGAAAAACGCCGGTAATCTGAATCAGAGAAATCTGGACTAAAATTGTTTTTCAGGATGCCTCTTGAGCCGCATATTGGGCATTCTACTTGGTTTTCATTAATCAGTCGGAAGAGATCAGATCCACAGATAGGACATTCCTTGCTTTCGGCATGATACTCACGCCCATTGAAGAGTTCCCGTCCCAGAGCCCTTGCATAGCTGATGCTTTCAGGGTTTAATAGGGATTCTCCTGGCAGCGAAGCGTGAATCTGCCAACAATTAACCAGTTTCATTCTGAGCAGCTTCGGCATAACCATGCAGGCAATTTTACTATAACCCTCCCAGCCCTCAGAGCCGTATGGCATTACAATGATACAGGGTTTCCCCTGCGTATCTTGGGAATAATTCTGTGACCCCAGCAGCCGATCAGTCAGCATTTTATAATAGCCGTGTGGCCCCAGAAAATATACTGGAACTCCAATAATAAGTGCATCCGCCTCTCTAATTTTTTCAATTACAAAATTGAAATCGTCTCGGACTGGACAAGCGTTATCAGGCTGCAGACAGCGATAACAGGCCTTGCATGGTTTTATCTCCAGGTCAGTTAGGCGAATCAGTTCCCGGTTGCATTCCTCCGGGATATTATTTATGATTTCTTTCACTAAAATCTCACTGTTACCTAATTTTCTATTGGAAACAACTAATCCTAGAACTTTTTTCATGATAAAAATATATCCTTCCTTGAAATTTATGCCCTGTATGTCTGGTCCTAGTCATCTGTAATAATAAACTTTGGCGGCAGAGACTGATGTCCCATCGTTGAAATAGCATGTGATATTGACTGAAGACCAGGAGTTACCATCTGCTTGGATTTACCATGAGCTAAATGCCTGCCGTTATTGTCATTAACCATCGCCTCGGTTATACAGATACTTCTTCCTGCTTTTATCAATTTCCCTTCAACGATAAGACGGCCTTCTTTTACCGGTGCTAAATTATCTACACTAACATCCATAGAAATATAACCGGCATTTTCTTCAACATGACAATAAACCGCCCAATATGCGGCAGTGTCGATAAGCGAGGAATAAACGCCTCCATGAATACCTCCAAAGGGGTTAAGGTGTTTCCTCTCCAGATCAACCAAAACCTTGGAATAGCCTATACCCAACTCATAGATCTGCATAGACAGCAGTTGGAAGTAGGGCCCCCGGTTGATAAGGTCAATAACTTCTTTAATATGATCCGGATTAATCAATCGCAAAATAACTCCTCCTTAACGCAAATTACGCACGTACGCTCGTTCATATAATGACAAACAAATATACCTTAGAAGATACTTGGGATAATTTAATCGTTGACGACTAATAACCCAACAGCCAATGTTTTGTGGAAAGAGAGGACCATTTCTATCATTTCCTCTTTTGTTATAGCCTTGAGAACTACCCATTTGTATAACGAGAATTTTTCAATGGCTAATATGGAGTGTGCGATAGGGGAGACCGGGACATTTTTAAATACACCTTTTTTAATACCGTATTCAATATTTCTTGAGTAAAACTCTAGCAGCCTATCCTCGAATTGTTTTAAACATTGATCAATAGGAGCACTTGATCCAGCAACTCGACTATATATCTCCGACAAGGTTTCATTTTGAGCAAAAACCTCCATGGTTAATCGCTTAGTCTCGATAAATCGCTCATACAAGTCCTTTTCTACCAAATAGTACTCGCTTATACTCGAGATAATTTGTTTGGCAAAGTCCTCAAGAAGGTTTTTTAAAATATCTTCCTTGTCAACAAAATAATTATAAAAAGTACCTGTTCCAACTTCTGACAGAGCGATAATATCGCGGATTGATGTATTGTAGTAGCCCTTTTCAATGAATAAATCTAAAGAACATGTTAATATCTTCTGTCGTCTTTCTTTATTTTGCTTTTCTAGTGGAATTGGCATTTTGTTCCCTCCGAGCGAGCATTCGTTCATTTCTAATCTTATAATATATTGCCTCAAATGTAAATAAATTAGTACTGTGACTCCACTGCAAAAAGTTATTAATATTCATTGGCTTGTATAAATATACCGCTCAATTCCCTTAAAAGCGACCGAAGGGTATGTGGGGAACGACCCCCGTGTTGTTTCGAATCAGGCGCAACAACCTTAACAGCGACTGCAAAACATGGTAAGATAAAGCGCCATGATCACTAAAAGTGGTTGTACTTTTTGTAATTAAATGATATAATGCGCCTGTAAATAATGTGCGAGGTGGATGCTCGTGTATCGTCTAGCGATAGAACAGCTTTATACATGGAAAGCAAAAAAGAACAAAAAGCCTTTAATCATTCGTGGTGCCAGGCAGGTAGGTAAAACATGGCTGATGAAAGAATTCGCTAACGCAGCCTACGAAAGCAGCGTCTATGTCAGCTTTGACAACAATCAGCGAATGCAAGATTTATTTACAGTGAACTTCGATGTAGAGCGCATTATTACCGGATTGGAACTTTATGCTGGACAAAAAATAAATCCCCAAAGCACAGTTCTTATTTTTGATGAAATACAAGAAGTCCCCAAAGCTTTGACCGCGTTAAAATATTTTAATGAGAATACACCTCAATATCAAATTATCTGTGCTGGTTCAATGCTCGGTGTCGCACTGCGTCAGGGTACATCTTTTCCGGTTGGGAAGGTGGAATTCTTAGACTTATATCCTTTATCCTTCACTGAATTTATGCTGGCAATGGGCAAAGAGCAATTTGTTGATTTGCTGCATAAGGGTGATTTTAATATGGTGACAACTTTTAAGACAAGCTTTTTCGATCTTTTGAAGTTCTATTACTATGTTGGCGGGATGCCGGAAGTGGTTCAAAACTTTGCGGAAAACAAGGATTTTAACGAGGTACGGGAGATTCAGCAGCGAATTTTGGATGCCTATGAGCAGGATTTTTCCAAGCACGCGCCCAATGAAGTTGTGCCGAGAATACGGATGTTATGGAACAGCATTCCTGCGCAACTAACTAAAGAGAATAAGAAATTTATATATGGTTTAATCAGGGAAGGAGCTAGAGCAAAGGAATATGAACTTGCCCTGCTATGGCTAAATGATTGCGGTCTAGTTCATAAGGTACATAGAGTAACGAAGCCCCTTCTGCCACTGAAAGCCTATGAGGAATTAAAAGCTTTCAAACTATTTTTAGTGGATGTGGGTTTGCTTTCTTGTATGCTTCGCTTGAAGCAGGACACTCTTCTTGATGGTAATGAACTATTCAAGGAATTCAAAGGTTCTTTGACTGAGCAATATGTATTGCAGCAGCTTAAAACGCTGAAAGACATCGGGATTTATTACTGGACAAATGATCGCGGAAGCGCAGAGATAGATTTTATTGTTGATAATGGCAGACAGGTTATCCCTATTGAAGTAAAAGCAGAAGTAAATCTGCAAGCAAAAAGCTTAAAAAGCTATCGGGGAAAATTCAATCCGGCAATATCTATACGTACTTCGATGGCAGATTATAAAAAAGAAGAATGGTTATTGAATCTACCGTTGTATGCGGTGGAGCTGATGAATACTGCTGTTGCTCACTTTCTTTGTGAACACTTTGAAGGAAAAATTGATGTTGACCGGTGATCGCCCTTACCGTAAGGCTATGAGCCCCGAGGCTGTGATGGAGGAAATCCCCACTATTCGTTTAGAAAATGAAATTGAACGGAGTTTTGAGATGGATAAAATTGAACTTATTGCTACCGCTACTTTTGGGCTGGAAGCTATTGTAGCCCGGGAAGTGCGCAAACTGGGTTTTGACGAGGTGAAGGTGGAAAATGCCCGGGTTACCTTTCTGGCCTCCCTGGCGGATATTTGCCGGGCCAATCTCTGGTTGCGCAGTGCTGACCGGGTGCTGGTCAAGATGGGAGAATTCCCGGCCCGTTCTTTTACTGAGCTTTTTGATCAGACCCGCGAATTACCCTGGTCCGATTGGCTGCCGGCCAATGCCAACTTCCCGGTGCAGGGAAAGTCCATCCGCTCCAAGTTGTTCAGTGTGCCCGATTGCCAGGCGATTGTCAAAAAGGCCGTGGTGGAGAGCTTGAAGGGCCGTTATCACCAGGAATGGTTTGAGGAAAGCGGGCCTCGTTATACGATAGAAGTAGCCTTGCTTAAAGACATAGCCACCCTGACTCTGGATAGCAGTGGGGCGGGACTGCACAAGCGCGGCTATCGCCAGCTGTCCAGCGCAGCCCCGCTCAAAGAAACCCTGGCCGCAGCCATGATAGACTTAAGTCGCTGGCACCCGGACCGGCTGATGTTCGACCCCTTCTGTGGTTCCGGCACCATCCCCATTGAAGCGGCGATGATAGCTTTAAACCAGGCACCAGGTCTTAAGCGAGAATTTGCAGCGGAGAAATGGCCGGTAATTCCCCAAAAACATTGGCTTGATGCTAGAAGTGAAGCCAATGACCTGCTTAAGCGGGATTTGACCTTGAAGATTCGGGGGACTGATATAAATAAGGAGGTTCTGAGCCTGGCCCGCTATCATGCTCGCCAGGCCGGGTTGGAGAAGCATATTCATTTCCAGCAGATGCCGGTAAACCAGCTTCAAACCCGGGAAAAGTATGGATTTCTAATATGCAATCCTCCTTACGGTCAACGGCTGGAAGACCTGCCTTCGGTGGAAAAGCTGTACCGGGATATGGCCAGTGTTTTTAAAAAGAACCTGGAAACCTGGTCTTTCTATATACTAACTGCGCATAAAGATTTTGAACATGTATTTGGACGCCGCGCGGATAAGAGAAGGAAACTTTATAACGGTCGGATAGAGACCCATTTCTACCAGTTCTTTGGTCCTAAACCACCCCGGCGTAAGCATGAAGCGGAGATGCTTGAAAATGATTTTGATAAAGCTGGGCAGGGGAAAGGACTTATTTAGCGAATATTCCATATGGCTAAATTATTCGTAAGATGGTAAAAAAACGGGAAGGTGATGAAGTGCAGTCAGAACTTATGCGTATTTTGGCGGAGAAGCAGGAACGCAAAGAAAACATAGCGCTGGTTACCGTAATATCTTCCAATAGCCCGAGGGGTTGCCGAGCAGGGGAGATGATGCTGGTAGACCGTTTTGGCTATATAATTGGCGATGGCATTGGGGACAGCTTGTTGCAGGAAAATGCCCAAAGAGAAGCCCAGATTTGTATAAATGAAGGGATTTCCCGTAGAGTGATTCTCCCTTCGGAAGAGGGTATGACCGAGGTCTTCATAAATGCTTTTTGTCATCGCGACCAGTTGATAATAGTAGGCTCGGGTAATGTGGCTTTAAATGTTTATAGAATTGCCTCTATTGTGGGCTACAGCATAACTGTCATTGACAATAGGGCAGAAACGCTTAGCCGGGAAAGATTTCCCGAGGCCAAGGAACTGCTGCTGGGAGATATTGTTGAGTTGCTCAAAGCCTATAATATTGACGAAAACACCAGTATCGTTCTGCTAAGTTACCATCATGAATTTGATGAAGCGGCCTTGCTGACGGTAATCCATTCTCCAGCCAGGTATATTGGCATTATGGGCAATAAACACAAGGTAACCGCTTATTTTAGTAAGTTAAATGAATTAAATATTGCCGAGGAATTAATAAGCCGGGTTCATGTGCCGGTGGGTATTGATATAGGGGGAGAAAGAGCGGCTGAAATAGCGCTGGCGGTAGTGGCGGAGATGCAGGCGATTAAATATGGACGTGCCGGGGGGTTTCGCATCCTGCAAAGTGAGATAACGGGGAAAGTAGAACGGGATGAGCTTTTTTGATACCGAGAGCGGAACTGAAGGATATATCTGGTTTTATGAGCTAAGAGCCGTAAAGACTGCCGGTATTTGGATGTTTCCCTGGACTATGAATTGTTTGCCTGGAGTAATATTTCATGCTATAATTCCGTTTAGGTAAAGTGTTTAATAATTTACGCCCTCCCTTTACGGAAGGGTTTTGTTTTCTTTAGCATGTTATTTTCGTAGAAACACGGATAAAGCCCCATATAGGCTTTGATATTCGGAATATTGTAAAGATTAGTCCAAAAAAGTGACATTGCTTAAAGCAGTCGGCTTTTTGCATTTTATCAAGTTAAGATTTGCCGTGCTAGATGGGGAGGTAGCGGTGCCCTGTAACCTGCAACCCGCTATAGCAGGGTCGAATTCCTGAGCCGAGGGTCTATCTTGTGAGGTCCGGCTGGAAAAAGTGGCGTTGAAGTTTGGGTCCTTCGCAATGAGAACCTTTGAACCGTGTCAGGTCCGGAAGGAAGCAGCACTAAGAAGTAAATCTCATGTGACGAAGGGAAGCCTGGATGGAGCAAACTACTCCAGTAACGCTCGGAAGGTATTCTCGAGGCCAGGTGCACGGCTTAATATTTATAAAGGGCAGGTTTAAAACCTGTCTTTTTGTTTTATGCTGGTGCAGGGAAAAGGGTTTCAAAAGAGAAAAACTATTATATAGAAGCTATAAATAGAAACTATGATAGAAGCTAGGCAATGAGGAGGGATGAGTCGGTGGCTTATCTGGCATTATACCGGGCCTGGAGACCACGGCGTTTTGCCGAGGTGGTAGGACAGGAGAAAACTGTAACCGCGCTCAGAAACGCTGTTCGTGAGGGAAAGCTAAGCCATGCTTACCTTTTTTCGGGGCCCCGGGGAACAGGGAAGACCAGTATTGCTAAAATAATAGCCAAAGCGGTTAATTGTGAGAACCTGTCCGAGGGTGAACCCTGCAACCAGTGTTCCTCCTGTCAGGATATTAATAATGGCAACTTTATGGATGTAATCGAGATCGATGCGGCTTCTAACCGGGGGATAGATGAGATTCGCGATTTGCGGGAGAAAGTGCGGGTATTGCCGGCTCAAGGGAAAAACAAAGTTTACATTATAGATGAAGTTCATATGCTGACTACGGAAGCCTTTAATGCTTTGCTAAAAACTATCGAAGAACCACCAGACGCAGTTATTTTTATTTTGGCCACCACTGAATCCCACAAGATACCTGCTACCATTCGTTCCCGCTGCCAGGTATATAATTTTCGGAGGTTAACTACGGCCGAGATTACGGAAAGGTTGAGCGATGTTGCCGCCAATGATGGAATAATACTGGAACCGGAAGCACTGCTCTTATTAGCTCGCCGTGCCAACGGTGGCATGAGAGATGCCTTGAGTATGCTGGATCAAATCTATTCCTACAAGGGTAATAATAGCATAAGTAAGCAAGATGTCCTTGAAGTAATGGGACTGGTAGACGATGCGTTCATGGCCCAACTTATTGCTGCCGTACTTTCCCAGGATACGCCATCAATAATCGGAATACTGGGGACGGCCTTCAGCCAGGGCAAGGAGGCTCAGCAGTTGGCGCGGGAAGCGTCTATGTTCCTGCGGGATTTTCTTCTCTATCTCGTAGCAGGGAAAGAAGCCGATTTAGTAGTGGCAGGTGAAGAAAGCCAGGCTTTTTTTGAACAACAAAAAAGCAAAATCAACATGCAGAATCTGCTGCGGGCCCTGCGTATAATGATGGATACCGCAGATAAACTAAGGTTTAGCGAAGGGCAAAAATACTTGCTGGAAATAGCCTTTATGGAGATAGCAACTTTATTTAGTGAAGAAAAAAGTGCTCAACCATCGTTTTTGGAGGAGAAAAAGCCCAAGAAAAAAGCAGACCCGCGAGCAAAAGCTTCTTCAAACGAAGCCCAGGATGCTCTCTGGAACAAAATACTGGCAGCGGTAAAAGAAAAAAAGATTCCCACCCATGCCCTGTTAGTACAGGGAAAGCTGCTGGGAATAAAGGATGATACGGTGTATATCGCTTATAAAAAGGGGTATAAGTTCCACAAAGAACGTATGGAAGAGAGAGGCAACCGGGAAATCCTGGGTCAGGCGCTTAAAGAAATAATGGGCCGGGATATAGAAAGCCAGTTTATTTTTCTGGACGATGACCAGTATAATGATATTATTGTAAAGAAGGCGCTAGAATTTTTTGGAGAAGAACTGGTGGAGATTAAGGATTAAGGAGGATAAAAATAATGAAGTTTAACCCAGGTGGCGGCTCCATGAACAAAATGATTAAACAGGCCAAGCAGGTGCAGGAAAAGATAGTAAAAATGCAGGAGGAATTGCGCGAAAGAGAAATAGAGGCTTCATCCGGGGGTGGCGTAGTTACGGTCAAAGTTAATGGCAAGCAAGAATTAGTATCCATTCAAATAAAACCCGAGGCAGTAGACCCGGATGACCTGGAGATGCTGGAAGACCTGGTCCTGGCAGCGGTAAACGAAGGGATTCGTAAATCGCAGGAGATGGTTTCCAGCGAAATGGCAAAAATAACCGGGGGATTTAATATCCCCGGACTATAGGATATATCAGCCCAAATAGCATGCAGGAGGTTCAACCATGAGATTGGCTCGGCCCTTGGAAAATCTTATCGACCAGCTTTTGAAGCTCCCCGGCATTGGGCCCAAGACAGCCCAAAGGTTAGCTCTCTATATTCTCAAGCTACCCGAAATGGAAGCCCGGCAGCTGGCCCAGGCTATTGTTGACTGTCGGCAAAAAGTCTTTCCCTGTAGCCGTTGCGGTTACCTTACAGATTTTGACCCCTGTCTAATCTGTTCGGATGAAAGCCGGGATAAATCACTAATTTGTATAGGGGAAGAGAGCAGCGATGTTATTGCTATTGAGCGTACGGGCTTTAGAGGACAGTACTTTGTCTTAAATAAGGATTTTAATCTTATGGAGGACAAAGGCCTGGAAGATTTGAATCTAAAACCCCTGGAAGATAGATTGGCTACCGGGGAGATTAAAGAAGTAGTACTGGCATTGAACCCGGACATGGATGGAGAGGTAATGTCCCGCTTCCTGGCGACTGTTGCCGGTAGCTTTGGGGTAAAAGTAACCCGCCTGGCTCACGGTTTACCGGTAGGGGGAGATATCGAATTCGCTGATGAGATAACCCTGCGGCGAGCCTTGGAAGGGCGCAAAGAATTGTAAACATAAAAGACAGGCCCCCGGCATATGATGCTTTAGACAAGTATCTGTTATAGTTCAGGGGGCTTTTTTAGTGAAAATCTGCGCAACTATCTGGGATTGGGCCTGTAATTATTTGGTTCTCAAAGAAGATGACGAGAGTAAAAAGGAGGTCTCTCTAGAGGACATGCTCCAAGATGCCCATAGAGAAGTACAGGAAGCAGAAAACCTCTTTGCTCGGGTGGAAGATGAGGAAATGATAGACTATGCTATATTAAATCTACAGGCAGCAGAAAAGCGCTATAACTACCTGCTAAAAATTATGAAAGAGCAGGGGAAAGCTGAGGAGTCTCTGGAAAGCTAATGAAAAGCCCCTTAAAGATAACCCTTTAAGAGAGGTGAAAATATGGAGTGGGTTAATGTAATTATAGCGGCCCTCTTTTTCCTGGCGATATTATACATAATACTGCAAGTTCTTTTCAAACCAGTGAAGCTATTATGGAAACTGGCCATCAACTCGCTGATGGGCCTGGTTTTATTGCTAATCTCCAATTACATCGGGGCCTATTTTCAATTTGATCTACCGGTTAACATCATTACGGTACTCATTGCGGGTTTCCTGGGCTTGCCTGGAATCATCCTCCTAATATGCTTCCAGCTCCTGGTAAGATAACGAGCCGAAGTATGTTACCGCTTCTTTAAGCAACCGGGCTTCAATCAGAATACAGGCGGCGAGTTCTAATCCCCCCACCTCGTTGCAGCGCTGTGTTGAACTGCTCCGCAGTTTCTTGCGATGCTTAAAAAGATAAAGTAATTTTTAAAGGCCGAAAATCGGCCTTTTATTTTTCAAATAATATTTTAAACAGAAGGGGAAAATACAATTTAAATGATATACTGCTTAAACTTGATGTCACTGCAAAAAGTTATAAATATGCATTAGCGTGCATAAATATACTGTTTAGCTACATTAAAAGCGACCGAAGGGTGTGTAGGGAACGACCCCCGTGTTGTTCCGAATCAGGCTTTGTATATTTATACAACCTTTATGCAAAAAGGGTTTTTGCAGCAGAGTCAAACTTATGAATCTAACGATTCCACTGCAAAAACCCCGTTTTATCGCAGAGGATTGCATAAAGCATTATCGTTAAATATGAGTAACATTTAGCCGTAAAAAGATTAATATTGACGCATAATTCATCAATATCTTATACTTAATTAAACACTTTGCCCACCCTATTCTCTTTTTATCAGGAGGTGTTTTTTTTCACGCAGCAAAACACGGCCAGAATCGTGGAAGCATATGTGGGCGAATATGCCAGTGGCAAAAGCGAAGTGGCCATCAATAGAGCCCTCGAATTAAAAAAACAGGGCCGGGAGGTAACCCTGGTTGATTTGGATACGGTTGAACCATTTTATACCTTAAGAACACTTAAAAACGAGCTGGAGAAAAAAGGGCTTAAAGTGCTGGCTTTTACTCGAGCTCAATCCTTTGGACTGGGTGAAACAGGAGCAATGCTCAACCCGGCAGCCCGATGGGCGCTGAAACAGGAAGGAGATATCATCCTGGATGTGGGTTACGGCGTATTTGGTGCCCAGACCCTCAACCTGGTAGAAGGAGCAAATGAATCTCCGGAACTTAAAGTCATGGCCGTTATAAACTACTCCCGTCCCATGACAGGCAACCGGGAAAGAATAAAAAGTTATATTAAAAACTTGGGTCGGGTTGATGCTATCGTAGCCAATACCCACATGGGGGATGAAAGCACTATAGATTTAACAAAAACAGGAAACCAGGAGATATTTATAGTTGCTGCTGAACTGGGAATCCCGATAGCATATCAGGTGTTGGACGAAAAACTAAAAGATTCCGGGGAAAAAAACTGGGAGATACCAGTAAAATACATAAAAAGGTTTATGCCGACTGCAATATGGTAAAGAACGATAACTCCATTCAAGCTAATAGATATACCTTTTTGCAATCAGCTTTAATTGAACAGGAGGTGTCTTTAATAAATGCCCAAAATTTTTGAAGCAGGAAAAAAAGCATTTATTACTGGAAACGAAGCCGTTGCCTGGGCTGCCCTGGCGGCCGGGGCGGAGATTATGTTTGGATACCCCATTACCCCGCAAAACGAAGTAATGCACTATTGGACCCGTCTGGCCCCTGAGTATGGGAAAGGCTTCCTGCAGACGGAAGATGAACTATCCGCCGGTTTTACAGTGTGCGGAGCCGTCCAAAGCGGCAAAAAAGCTTTTACCGCGACAGCAGGACCAGGTAATGTTTTGATGCAAGAGCCCTTTGGCATGGCTGAAGCTATGCGTCTTCCGCTCTTTGCTGTAATCCAACAGCGAGGAGGTCCTTCTTCCGGTACCGTGGTTTATTCACAGCAGGAAGTAACATTGACTACTTATGGTGGAAATGGCGAAGGGCACCGTATCGTATATTCAACCGCCACACACCAGGAAATTTACGACTATACCATAAAAGGATTTAATACTGCTTGGAAATACCGCTTTCCTACCTTCTTGCTAGGAGATGGTTACCAGGCTAAGATGCGTGAACCCCTGGAGATGTATAACCCGGAAGATCGCGGGATAGAAATGGTTAAAACCTATCCATTAGTAGGACTGCAGGGGAAAATTGGAGAAGACCGGGAACCCCAGCACCTCTGCAATATTTACAGCCTGGAAGAGGAACTGTATGAAGTGGTGTTGAAATTCGCCGCCGAGTATGAAGCAATCACCCCGGAATTGGTCGAATACGAAGAAAAAGAATGCGAAGATGCCGAGATTATTATTCTTTCCCATGGAGTAGTTTCCCGGGCGGCGGACGATGCGGTTAAGATCCTAAGAGCCCAGGGCATAAAAGCCGGCTATTTCCGGCCGATTACTTTAAGACCCTTCCCCCAGAAGCAATTGCGTGAAGCCATTAACCGTAAGCCGGCTCGAAAGCTTTTAATAGCTGAATCAGCTTACGGACAATTAGATAGACTTACCAAACAGGAAATCTATGGAGAAACCGTGGCTATTGAAAACCTCTTTATGCCCGGAGTAGGAATAATAGATTATGACATTATAAATAAAGTAAAAAGCATCATGTAGGAGAAGGAGGCCAAGCATAAATGGGAATGATAGCACCAGCAATACCTAAGTCCTGGTATCTGCCTTCAAAACCCCACAAATTTTGTCCCGGCTGTGGGCATGGGATTGTCTTGAAGGCCCTGGGTGAAACCATAGATGAATTAGAAATACAAGACCAGGTGGTTTTCGGCTGTGACATCGGCTGTTCGCTTTTGTCCTGGAACTTTTTTGCCTGTGATAGCACCCAAACCCATCACGGCAGAACCACCCCGGTTATGGTAGGAATAAAACGCTCCCGTCCGGAGTTGATAACTATAGGATATATGGGCGATGGGGGAGGATATTCCATAGGTTCGCAGCACCTGCTGAATTCGGCTGTTCGCAATGAAAAAGTAACCCTTATCCTGGTAAACAATACTAATTACGGCATGACCGGCGGACAGATGGCCCCTACCACCTTGCCTGGACAGAAAACAGAAACCAGTCCGTTTGGTCGCGATGTAGATTTAACGGGATACCCCACCCGGGGACCGGAGTTTATTGCTGAACTAACTCCTGATAGCGCTTATGTGGCCCGGGCTACTGTTTCCAAATATAAGCAATTGCGCCGCTTCTTAAGAAATGCACTGAGAAACCAGATGGAAGGAAACGGATTCTCCTTTGTAGAGGTTCTTTCTACCTGTCCTACCAACTGGAGAACCAATGCCCAGCAGACCTGGCACTTCTTGGAGGATGAAATGGAGCAGTATTTCCCCATTGGGGAAATAAAAACCCCGTTTGGAAAGGGGGATAAATAGATGTCGTTGATTAAAATTGCCCTGGCTGGTGAAGGCGGGCAGGGAGTGCAATCCGTTGCAGAAATACTGGCAGAAGCAGCTTATAACGAAAACAAACAGACCATTTATATCCCCAACTTTGGCCTGGAGCAGCGAGGTGGCGTCTCTATAGCTTTCATACAGGTAAGTGATGAGAGAATAGGTGCCCCCAAGTTTAACAAAGCGGATGTAGTAGTGGCCTTGAGCGAACGGGCGATTGGAAGAACCGCGATATATTCCGATATTAATACCCTGTATGTTTACGATTCCGGCTTTATGGCCAAGCCCGAGGATTTACCCCGTGAGGCCAGGAAAATTATTGGCATTCCAGCAGTTGATACCGCCAACCGGCAATTGCATCCCAAGGTCTTCAACATTATAATAATGGGGACAGTTATCGGGCTTACCAATGTCGTTAGTTTTGAAGCAGCCAAAGAAGCCCTGGAGAGCAAATTGGCTTATAAATTTGAGAAGAACCCTGATTTGAGAGAATTGAATTTCAAGGCTCTGGCTATTGGTAAGGAGATGGCGGAGCAGTCGCTTAAGGAAGGGGTGGGAAACAATGCCTAAAGAAATGGAAGCTATCTCAACCAAGATGGAGAAAGCAATATTTCATATATTCCCAGATTATTGTAAAGGCTGCGGGCTTTGTAAAGAAAAATGCCCTAATCAGACTTTAGTTTGGTCGGAGAAGCTAGGGGTTTATGGTACTCCTGCAGTGAAACCCAAAGATGAAGATAGTTGCATAGCTTGCATGATATGTGAGATGGTCTGTCCTGACTGCGCCATATATATAGAAAGGCTCCGGAAGAAAAAAGCCGTAGGATAGCAAAGAACCTTGTCAGATATAAACTGATATGCTAGAATTAATAAGTACTTCGGAAATAATCGAAGTACTTATTTTGTGTCATGCTAAAAAGCCGACAATATTTCTTGACAGAGCAAAAGTGGCATGATATTATAATTCTTGCGCGCAAGCGGGAAGCTTGGAAGTGCAAAGTTCTTGATAAAACTGAACAGCAAGACTAGAAGTGCGAAAAAGTTAGGAAAGTCAAAAGATGACTTAACTAA
>ENA-UOUL01003337-UOUL01003337.1-bioreactor-metagenome-genome-assembly--contig:-NODE-3337-length-16696-cov-4.659907_pt1 | contig 16696 bp, 16 predicted proteins | sample MGYA00249838_ERZ747220 | MGnify/ENA primary metagenome ERZ747220 (study PRJEB28778, sample SAMN05720191) | bioreactor metagenome | isolation source: Anaerobic biogas reactor | place: USA:Washington...
TCGGGGGAGGTGGCGGTGCACACCAGGGCACCGAGTTCCATGAGCGCCGCCGAGAACCGCGGGCCCCGCTCCGCGGGCAGCAGCCCCGCCACCGCGGCCAGTTCCGCCTTCGACGCCGGGCCCGCCAGGAAGCGTCCCTCCACCGCGCGCCGCACCACGCGCCGCACGTTCGTGTCCACGACCGGCACGTTGATCCCGTACGCGAAGCACGCCACGGCGCGGGCGGTGTAGTCACCGATGCCGGGCAGGGCCAGGAGCTTATCGACGTCCCGGGGCACCACGCCGTCGTGAAGCGCGACGATCTGCCGCGCGCACTCCAGCAGGCGCAGCGCGCGCCGCGGGTACCCCAGCTTGCCCCAGGCGCGCAGCACCTCGGCGGGGGAGGCCTGCGCGAAGGCCGCCGGATCCGGCCAGCGGGCCATCCATTCCCGCCACACCGGTTCGACGCGGGCGACGGGCGTCTGCTGGCTCATCACCTCGCTGAGCAGGATCCCCCACGCGCTCGTGCCCGGCTCCCGCCACGCCAGGGGGCGTTCGTGGAGGTCGAACCAGGGCAGCAGACGCGAGGCGAACATGGTGAGCAAGTATAGAATTGCCGTCATGCCCATGAAAGATGTCGCCCACAACCCGCAGGCCGTCTGGGAGGCCCTGCAGGCAGGCAACGAGCGCTTCGTCCTCCAGCAGCAGGAACGCCCCAACCAGGACATTCTGCGCCGCACCGAACTGCGCCACGGCCAGAACCCCCGCGCCGTCGTCCTGTCCTGCTCCGACTCCCGCGTCCCCGTCGAGCTGATCTTCGACGTCGGTCTCGGCGACCTCTTCGTCGTCCGCACCGCCGGCGAGATCCTCGACCCGGCGGTCCTGGCGTCCATCGAGTACGCCATCAAGAGCCTCGGTGTGGAACTCGTCGTCGTCATGGGACACGAGTCCTGCGGTGCCGTCGCCGCCACCGCCGAGGCCCTCGACGGCGGCAAGATCCCCAACGGCCTGGAGCGCATCCTCATCGAGAAGGTCGCCCCGTCGATCCTCGAGGCCCGTGCCCGCGGCCGCAACGACGTCGCCGGATACGAACGGCAGCACGTCATCGAGATCGTCATCCAGATCAAGCACCGCCTCTCCGCGCTGCAGAAGCGCATCGCCGACGGCCGCGTCGGCATCGTCGGCCTGCGCTACCTGCTCTCCGACGGCTCCACCGAGCTCGTCATCGCCGACGGCGTCGAGTAGACACGCGGGGGCGGTAGGTTCCCACCTGCACTAACCCCCCGCAATTAAAGTGAGGGACGTGACCAACCGCAGCCCCCGCCGACTTCCCGAAGAGATCTACGTCCGCCGCCGCGTCGCCGCGGCCGTGATCATCCTCGTCCTCGTCGGGCTGCTGGTGTGGGGGCTGGTCGCCTTCGCCGGCCGCGGGGGCGAAGAACAGGTCGACAACACCGCCGCCTCCACCACGCCGACCACCTCCACCACGCCGACCACGACGTCCGCGGAGGAGACGACGAGCGAGTCGAGCGAGGCGTCGACCAGCGCGGAGGCGGAGGCCTCCGAGGAGGAGAGCACCGAACCGGCCGAGCCGAAGGACACCTGCGAGCTCGCTGACCTGCGCATTGTCGCCAGCTCGGACCGGCCCTCCTACGGGGCGGGCGTGCAGCCCACCTTCTACATGACGGTGGAGAACCCCACCGCCGCCGACTGCGAGATCAACCTCGACGACGAGGAGCTGCGCTTCGAGGTCTACCGCCTCGACGACAACGAGCGCGTCTGGTCCGACACCGACTGCTACCCGTCCGTCCTCGACGGCGACGAGATCTTCGAGGCCGACAGCGAGCGCCGTTTCGACGCCGTGTGGTCCCGCCGCGGCTCCCAGCCGGGCCAGTGCAACAACCGCCAGGACGTGGGCACCGGTGCCTTCTACCTGCACGCGGTCATCGGCGGCAACGCCTCCGACGCGCACACCTTCAACCTGGGCTAGGTCAGCCGCGCCAGCCCCTCGTGGACGTGGCGCGCCCACAGGTTGCCCACGTTCTCCACGGCCGCCAGCTCCTCCTCCGACGCCGCGAGCAGTGACTTCACGTCGCCGAACGCGGCGATGATCTTGTGCTTGAGGAACATCTGCACCCGCGGCACCCGGCTGAGCACCCGGTAGCCGCGCGGCACGATCCACTGCGTGAGGGACTCCTCCGTCGCGGGCAGCCCGAGGATGCGGGCGACGTTGGCGGGCTTGAGCAGGTCGGCGTCGGCGAGCTGGTCGAGGGCCTGGGTGGCGGCGCGGACCAGGCCCCCGCAGCAGGGCACCTCCATACGCACCACCTTGACGGATTTGATGTTGTTGTGCTTGAGAATCTCCGTGAGCTTCGCGGCCTGGTCATGGGCGTCCAGCTTGGGGCAGCCGATGAGGGTGACATGCCCCGTCATGATCCGGCGGTGAAAATCCCCGCTGGCATAGGCGGCGCAGTCCGCTGAGATAAGCAGCTTGGCGTTGTCAAGGAAGGGGGCGTTTACCGCCACCAATTGCAGCTGCACGGGGAAGTTGCCAAGCTGGCTTGCGGCAGGGGCCTCCTGGGCCTGGGTTTGGACGGGGGCCGGCTCAAAGCGCATCGCCTGCCGCCCGGGGCAGCCTGCGGGGGACGCCTGGTCATCTGCCAGACGGGCCTTATGCTGCTGGACGGCGGCGCTGTCAAAGGCGGCCGCCTCCCGGGTTTCAAAGCTGATGGCGCTCACCGGGCAGGTGGGCAGGCAGTTGCCCAGGCCGTCGCAGTAGTCATCCCTCAGCAGGCGGGCCTTGCCGTCCACCATGCCGATGGCGCCCTCCTGACAGGCCCGGACGCACAGCCCGCAGCCGATGCATTTATCCTGATCGATGGTGATAATGTCACGAAGCATCCAAAATCCTCCTGTTAGCCAAAGGGCTTTGTCCCTTTCGCCGAGGCCATTATACTATAACACCGCAAAAGCGCAGTTGCAATTGCAACATAAATAAGCCGGGAACGGTTTAGGTTTTGGGGGCGGCGGGTATTTTCTCATGGTAGGCCTTATGAAAGGCGAGAAGAAAGGAGCCAAGAATGTTCAAGAATAAAAAGGTATACGCTTTGGCGCTTATTTTAGCCGCGGGGATTTTCCTGGTCGGCTGCACCCCCTCCCAGCCCGCGGCCACGGCGACCCCTGAGGTTACGGACGTTCCGGCGACGGAGGTGCCCGTCACCGATGCGCCTGAGGAAACCGCGGGGGCCCAGGACGCCCTCAGCCTGACTCTGGAGGAGCTGAAGGCGTTTGACGGCAAGGAAGGCAGGCGCGCCTATATCGCGGTGGACGGCATTATCTATGACGTCACCGACAGCGCCGCCTGGGCCAACGGCACCCACAACGGCAATAACGCGGGCCAGGATTTGACCGAGGCCCTAAAGGGCGCGCCCCACGGGCCGGAGAAGCTGGACAACGTGGTTGAAATCGGTGTGCTGGCGGACTAAGCGCATATAAAAAATCACCATCACCTGCCGGCCTTGTGCCGGCAGATTTTGGAGGGACGATGAATTACAAGCTTTTAGGATGGCTCAGCGTGGCGTTGATCCTGATCGCCACGGCCCCTTACTGGCTGCGGAAAATCAACCAGTGGACGGTGAAAACCAAGGACAAGCGCTTTTTAAACCTCATCAAACGCCTGCGCCCCATCCACCGGATTGCCGGCGTGCTTTTGGCCATCATCGCCCTGGCGCATGGCTGGATGGCGCTAAGCGGCCGCATAGCGCTGCACACGGGGCTTTTGCTCTATCTGGCTTTATTGCTGACGGCGGCCCTGGGCGCGGCCTTTTATTTTAAAAAGGACCGCCGGGCCTTCAAAGGGCATAAGGTGATGGCGCTGGTCAGCGTGCTTTTGCTGCTCTTGCACCTGATCAAGCCCTGGGCGCTGGGCCAGTGGTTTGGCATCTGGTAATCAGGCGCTTATAGTTTATGAGCCAGGCGCCATGTTTCCACATGGCGCAAAAGCACGGGCTGGATATCCGGGAACACCAGGTTCCCGGGTATTTTTTCGCTGAAAACCAGGTGGTCTATCTCGGAATCAATGGGCCCCAGGGCGGAGATCTCCGCGTAGTACAGGCGGCCAAAGCGGGCGGGGGCGAAGCTGCCGTCCGCCTCCCTGAGGCTGACGGAATAGTAGCACACCGGCCAGATGCGATAGGCGGTGGCGCCGGTTTCCTCCTCCAGCTCCCGCCGGGCCGCCGCGTCCGGGCTTTCCCCGGGCTCCACATGGCCGCCGGGAAATTCAAGGCCCACGCGGTTTTTGTTTTGGGCCCAGACCCATTTGCCTTGGTAGGTGCTGGGGATCAGGGAGAAGATCACCCGGCTGTCCTCCCCCTGGTCATAAAAGCGGATGCGCGCCTTTTCAAAAGCCATCTTATCTCCTTAAAGGGGCCTTGTGACCCTGATGTTTTTTAAAAGAATAGCACAAAAAAGAGGCGGGCGGAAGCGCCCTGAAGCGCCGCCGCCCGCCCTGTGTGTCAGCCTTTAGGGCTTGAAGCGCTTCAGGCGCAGGGCGTTGAGCAGGACGGAGACGGAGCTGAAGCTCATGGCCGCGGCAGCGATCATGGGGTTGAGCAGGGGCCCGCCAAACAGATGGAGAACGCCTGCTGCCACCGGGATGCCAAGCACGTTATAGCCAAAGGCCCAAAACAGGTTTTGCTTGATGGTTCTAAGGGTTTGACGGCTGAGCTTGATGGCGGTGGCCACATCCTGAAGGTTGGAGCGCATCAGCACGATGTCCGCGGACTCGATGGCCACGTCCGTGCCGGAGCCGATGGCGATGCCGATGTCCGCCTGGGCCAGGGCGGGGGCGTCGTTGATGCCGTCGCCCACCATGGCCACCTTGCGGCCTTCCGCCTGGAGGGCCTTGACAGCGTCCGCCTTTTCCCCGGGCTTCACATCCGCCAGCACCCGGGTGATGCCCGCCTCGCTGGCGATGGCCTGGGCGGTGCGGGCGTTATCCCCGGTGAGCATCATCACCTCAAGGCCCAGGGCCTTCATTTTAGAAACCGCCTCCCGGCTGGTGTCCTTCAGTTTATCCGCCACAGCGATCAGCCCGGCGGGTTTGCCTGCCAGGGCCACATACATGGGGGTTTTGCCGCCTTCGGCCAGCGCCTGGGCCTTTGGCACCAGGGCTTCCACCGGGACGCCCGCGTTTTCAAGCAGGGCCTGGTTGCCGATGAGCACCTCTTGGCCTGCCACCTGGCCTTTTACGCCAAAGCCCGCTAAGGCCTCAAAGCCGCTGGCCTCTGAAAGCGCAAGGCCTCGCGCCCTGGCTTCCAGCAGAATGGCCTGGCCCAGGGGGTGCTCGCTTCCGCTCTCAAGGGAGGCCGCAAGGCTTAGCAGCTGGTTTTCGTCAAGGTTCCCCTGGGGCAGGATGTCCCGCACCTGGGGTTCGCCCTGGGTGAGGGTGCCGGTTTTGTCCAGCACCACGGTGTCAACCGCCTGGGCGGTTTCCAGGGCCTGGCCGCTTTTGATGAGAATGCCGTGTTCAGCGCCCTTGCCGGTGCCCACCATGATGGCGGTGGGGGTGGCCAGCCCCAAAGCACAGGGGCAGGCGATGACCAATACCGGGATAAAGACCCTCAGGGCGAAGTTGATGTCCCCGGTGGCGATCAGCCAGGCGATGCCTGCGATGAGGGCGATGGCAAACACCACGGGCACGAAGATGCCGGAAACCTTGTCCGCCAGTCTGGCGATGGGCGCCTTGGAGCCCTGGGCCTCCTCCACCAGGCGGATGATCTGGGCCAGCGCCGTGTCATCCCCCACCTTTTCCGCGCGGAAGCGCAGGGAGCCGGTGGTGTTCAGGGTGGCGGCGAACACCTGGTCGCCCGCTTCCTTCATCACGGGCATGCTCTCCCCGGTCATGGCGGATTCGTCAAGGCCGCTGGCGCCGGAGATAATCACGCCGTCCACCGGCACCCGGGCGCCGGGGCGCAGCAGAAGGATGTCTCCCGCCTCCACCTCTTCAACGGGGATCTCCCGCTCCTCATCCCCGCTTAGGAGGATGGCGGTTTTGGGCGTGAGGGCCAGCAGGGCCTTCACCGCCTCCCCGGTGCGGCCCTTGGACACCGCCTCCAGGGTTTTGCCAAGCAGGATCAGGGTGATGATGACGCCGGCGGATTCATAATACAGCCCGTGCACCGCCTCGTGGCTGCCCTGGGCGATCAGGATGGTCTCCCAAAGGCTGTAGATGATGGCGGCCGAGGTGCCCATGGCCACCAGGGTGTCCATGTTGGGGGCGCGCCTGAGCGCCGCCTTGGTGCCGGAGATATAGAAGTGATGCCCCGCCCAGAGGATGGGCAGCAGCAGCAGAAGCTGCGCCAGGGCGAAGTTTAAAGGCCGGGTGTGCATGTCCAAAAAGGCAGGGATGGGCAGGCTGGCGGAGATCATGGGGGCCATGGCCAGATAAAGAAGTGGCAGGCAGAAGACCGCGGCGATGATCACCCGCCGCCACATCTTCCGGATGCCCTCCTCCCGGCGGGCCCGGTCCTCCTCCGCCTGGGAGGGCTTGGTGGACTGGAGGGGCTTGTAGCCGGCCCTTTGGATGGCCTCCCGGATTTTCCGCTGGCCTGTCTCGTCCGGGCGGTAGCGCACGCTGGCCTTTTCCGTGGCCAGGTTGACCGAGGCGAAGGTTACCCCGGGGAGGCGGACCAGCTCTTTCTCCACCGCCTGGGCGCAGGAGGCGCAGGTCATCCCCTCGATGGGGATGGTGGTACTGGCCTCAAGGGCCGGGGCCACGAAAACATAGCCCAGGCCGTCAATTTCAGTTTTCAGCTTGTCCAAGGCGAACTCCTCCGGGTCATAGCGCACCTGAAGCTTCTCTGTGGCCAGGTTGACGGACGCCTCCTTCACCCCCGGAAGGGCGCTGGCGTGCTTTTCCACGTTGGCCGCGCAGGAAGCGCAGTGCATGCCCTGTATGTCAAATTGCTTGGTTTCCAATGTGATCACCTCATCTGTATTCAGGCGGGCTTGACAGCGCCGCCTGTCAGCCCTATACTACACGCACTAAGGACGAAAAGACAAGTACGCACTATTTTGTCATATACTTACCGAAAGGATAGTAATGCCCATGAGCACCCAGCCCCACACCATCAACTGCCCCGTCAGCGCCGCCCTTGGGCTGATCGGCGGGAAGTACAAGGCCTTGATCCTCTGGCACCTGGTGCCCGGGAAGCGGCGCTATGGCGCGCTGGCCCGGCTGATTCCCCAGGCCACCCCAAAAATGCTCACCCAGCAGCTAAGGGAACTGGAGGCGGATGGCCTGCTCAGCCGCACCGTTTACCCCGTGGTGCCGCCCAAGGTGGAATACGCGCTGACGGACTTTGGAAAAAGCCTTAAGCCGGTCCTGGACCGGATGTATGCCTGGGGGGAGGGCTATCTTAATGACCAGGGCATCCCCATCAACTGCGGGATGGAGCCGCTGGAGGAAGAAGAGGGCGACCCCGCCTCTTAAGCCAAGTCCAGCAGGCGGTGCCTTAGCATGTCAAAGGCGTTTTGCACCGCCTGGGTGCGCAGATAGGCCCTGTCCCTTTGCCTGGGCGCGGTGGCAAGAAGGGCGGTGGCGTGGCCCTTAAGACAGACCGCGTAGGCGTATTTCCCCTCCTCCCCCAGGGAGATAACCAGGGCCGCGGAAGCCTGCCGGGTCCGGCAGAGGGTTTGGGCCAGGGCGGCGCAGGCCGCCTCGGGGGCCGGGGGGAGGGCTTCACCATCCGGCTCCAGCAGGGTTTTTATATCGCTGAGGCTTTCCCCGCTCAGGCAGGGAGCCATCTGCCCTTTAGCCTCGGGCAAGGCCAGCAGGCGGAAGGCCGCCAGCCCCGCCGTGCCCGCCTCCGCAACGGCAAGCTTAAGCCCGGTTTTTTTCAGCAGCGCTGAAAGCGCCTCCTCCAGGCTGTCTATATCCACGCCATACACATGCCGGCCCAGGCGGCGGAGAATTTCCTCCACCACCGGCTGGGTGAGGCGGCGGGCCTCCTCCGGGCTGTCTCCCCGGGCGGTGACGCGCACAAAGGCCTCCCCTTCCCGGGCGTAGGGGGCCAGGGTGGGGTTGACGCCTTCCACAATCAGGTCCTCCAGCATCTCCGCCATGCGGGATTCCCCAAGCCCGATCACCCGCACCATGCGGGAGAGGAGCAGCCCCTTTGAAAACCGGCGCAGATAGGGGGCCACATGGGCTTTGAACATGGCCTTCACCTCCCGGGGAGGCCCCGGCAGCAGGATAGCGGTGGGGCCGGGCGGATCCTCCAGGATATAGCCGGGGGCGGTGCCCTGGGGGTTTTCAAGCACCAGGGCGCCCTCAGGCGCCAGGGCCTGGCGCTGGTTGTTTTTGGGCATGGGGCGCCTGACGGTGTCATAAAAGGCCTGAAGCGCTGTGAGGCTGGGGGCGTGCATCACCAGGGGCCGGTCATACACCCGGGCCACCACCTCCTTGGTGATGTCATCAGAAGTGGGCCCCAGGCCGCCTGTGATCAGCAGAAAATCGCTGCGGGACAGGGCCAGGCGCACCGCCTCCTCCAGGCGGCGCTCGTTATCGCCCACCACCGTCTGGTAGTAGAGGTCAAGCCCCAGCTGGGAGACTTCCTGCGCCAGAAAGCGGGCGTTGGTATTGAGAATGTCCCCCAGCAGCAGTTCCGTGCCCACACAGAGGATCTCACAGCGTTTACTTGGCATCCTTTGGTCTCCCTTCATTTGTCTTAGGGGATTGTACCACGCCGGAAGGGGCCAAAAGCGTCCTCTTTGTCATGTTTCCATTTTTCGCGCGTCTTATGGTTAAGGAAGGGGTGAGGCTTTGCGGGAGATCGGCGCGGTCTATCAGGCCTATTTCCAGGATGTTTACCGCTATGCGCTGAAGCTGGCGGGAAACCGGGAGCTGGCGCTGGATTTGACCAGTGAAACCTTTCTAAAAGCCATGGACGTCCTGGAGGGCTTCCGGGGCCAGAGCCAGCTGAGGGTCTGGCTGTGCCAGATCACCCGGAACCTTTACTTAAGCCACCTGCGGAAGCAAAAGCGCCTGAGGCCCCTTGAAGGGCTGCCGGAGCCGGAGGCGGAGGACGCCCTGGGCCCTCTTTTTGACCGGGAGGAGGCCAGAAGCCTTGCCGCCATTGCCGGAGGCATCAGGGAGCCCTACCGCCAGGTGTTCGCGCTGCGGGTCTGGGGGGAGATGCCCTTCGGGGCCATCGGCGGGCTGTTTGGCAAAAGCGCCAACTGGGCCTGTGTGGTCTATCACCGGGCGCGCAGGATGATCAAAGACATCTATGAGGAGGAAACATGAACTGCGATATCATTAAGGACCTTTTGCCCCTGTACGCGGAGGGGCTGGCCAGCCCGGAAAGCCGGGAGCTGGTGGAAGAGCACCTGAAGGACTGCCCCGCCTGCTCTGAGACGCTAAAGGAACTTCAGGCGAACCTTCCGGCTGCGCAGCAGGCCGCCCTGCCGCTTGAAAAGATCAGCCGGCAAATCAAAAAACGCCGCCTGTTAACGGGGCTTTTGGCCATGTTTTTGGTGCTGGCCTTTGCTGCCGCGGCTCTTTCCGCCCTTACCTCTCCCCAATTCGCGCCCTATCAGGAGGGGCTGTTTGAGATTCATCAGCAGGGGGACAGCCTGGTGGTCACGGTGCGGCGGGGGTATCGGGCCCGCCTGATTCCATTCCCTTGGGCTTCGCAGGAGGATCCGGGCCTTCAGACCTTTGACCTGGAGGTGTTCTCCTATCCCTTTGACAGGACCGGAGGGCAGGGAGAGCTTAAGCTGACTGAAAGCCTTGATCCGGACAGCCGGGCGGTGGTTTTCTACCTGGAGCCGGGCCGGGAGGACAGGCTGGTGTTTGGCCCTGACCCCAATCCAAACGGCGGGCGCTGGACGATGCCCCGGCTGGCGCTGGCCTATTACCTGGTATTGGCCCTGGGACTGGCGCTGATTCTGGGGCTTCTGCTGCTTATTTTCCGCAAGAAAGAGAAGGCGCGCCGGGTGATCCGGCTGCTTTTGGGGCTGCCCCTTTCCTGGCTGGCGGGGCACCTGCTCATCAAGGGCTTTCACACCGTTTCCTGGGAGATGCTTAAGGACTTTGTCTTTATCCTGTTAACCGGCTGCTTCCTCTTTGGCGCCTGGGTCATCCGGCTGTGGTTTATGCCGGGGCGTGAAAAGCCGGCCGCCTGATTGCTCCGCCCCGCGCATCGTGCTATGCTCTTTGCAAGAGCGATGCCTGGCTGCATCCTTTTTCAAAACAGAAAGCTGCGTGAAGCCAAAAAGGAGGAGCGGGACCATGAGCCAGATGACCAAAAAGCCCTTGTTTAACCCTCAGGGCGACACCCAGGTGCGGCTGCGCCGGATGATCGGCGGCAACACCACCAACCTCAACGACTTCAACAACCTGAAGTATCAATGGGTCTCCCCCTGGTATCGCCAGGCGATGAACAACTTCTGGATTCCGGAGGAGATCAACCTCACCACGGACAAAAAGCAGTACCCCCTGCTGCCCCCGGCTGAGCGCCGGGCCTATGACAAGGTGCTGTCCTTCCTGATTTTTCTGGACAGCATCCAGACGGCCAACCTCCCCAACATCGGGGAGTACATCACCGCCAACGAGGTGAACCTCTGCCTGTGCCTGCAGACCTATCAGGAGGTGCTCCACTCCCAGAGCTATTCCTATATGCTGGACTCCATCTGCGAGCCCCATGAGCGGGACGCCGTCCTTTATCAGTGGAAGGATGACGAGCGCCTGCTGGCCCGCAACACCTTTATCGGGGATATCTACAACGCCTTCCAGCAGGAGAAGACGCTGGAGAACTTCATGCGGGCCATTTTGGGCAACTACATCTTAGAGGGGATTTACTTCTATTCCGGCTTTATGTTCTTTTACAACCTGGGCCGCAACAACCGCATGCCGGGCTCTGTTCAGGAGATCCGCTATATCAACCGGGACGAGGCCACCCACCTGTATCTCTTCCGCAACATCATTGCGGAGCTGGAAAAGGAGGAGCCCTCCGTGTTCACCCCGGAGTATAAGGCCATGTACCGGGAGATGATCCGGGAGGGCTGCGAGCAGGAGATCGCCTGGGGACAGTACGCCATCGGGGAGGACATCCAGGGGCTGACCGGGCAGATGGTGAGCGATTACATCAAATACCTGGGCAACCTGCGGGCCGCGGGCATCGGCCTTGAGCCCATCTATGAGGGCTATGACAAGGAGCCGGACACCATGAAGTGGGTGAGCCAGTACTCCAACGCCAACATGATCAAGACGGATTTCTTCGAGGCCAAAAGCACCGCCTACGCCAAATCCGGAGCGCTGCTGGACGACCTTTGATCTTCACGCCGGGTTTGGCGCAGGGCAGCGAGAATTTACGCCCTTGCCAAACCCGGCTTTTTTGCGTTACACTGATTCAGGTTCATCTATTCAGGCGCACATCGCGCCAAAACCAAGGGCACAGACACGGTTGTGCCCTTTTCAGTGAGGAGGGAGCAATGCTAAGGGGCTTTGACCATGAGCTGTACACCCGCACCCAGTCTAAGAAGATCATGGAGCGGGTGGATCAATTTGGGGGGAAATTGTATCTGGAGCTGGGCGGAAAGCTGTTTGATGACAACCACGCCGCCCGGGTGCTGCCGGGCTTTCAGCCGGACAGCAAGATCAGCATGCTGGGGAAGCTTCGGGATGAGATAGAGGTCATCGTGGTGATCAGCGCCAATGACATCGAGAAAAACAAGGTGCGGGGGGATTTGGGCATCACCTACGACCAGGAGGTGCTGCGCCTGATCGACGCCTTTGAGTCAGTGCAGATGAAGGTGGGCTCCGTGGTGATCACCCACTGGGCCACCCAGCGCAACGCCCAGCTTTTCCGCCGGAAGCTTCGCAGCCTGGGGGTGAAGGTGTATATCCACTATTTCATCGAGGGTTATCCCAGCAATGTGGACCTGGTGGTGAGCGAAAAGGGATATGGCAAAAACGAATTTGTGGAGACCAGCCGCCGCCTGGTGCTGGTGACCGCCCCGGGGCCCGGCAGCGGCAAGATGGCGGTGTGCATGTCCCAGCTCTATCAGGAGCATCAGCGGGGGATGAAGGCGGGCTATGCCAAGTTTGAAACCTTCCCCATCTGGAACCTGCCGCTTAAGCACCCGGTGAACGTGGCCTATGAGGCGGCCACCGTGGACCTGGGGGATGTGAACAGCCTGGACCCCTTCCATCTGGAGGCCTATCAGGTGCCCGCGGTCAACTACAACCGGGACATCGAGGTTTTCCCCATCCTGCGCGCCATCCTTGAGAAAATCTGGGGGGAGATGCCCTACCATTCGCCCACGGACATGGGGGTGAACATGGTGGGCTACTGCATCACCGACGAGGCCCTGGTGGAGGCCGCCGCCAAGCAGGAGGTTATCCGCAGGCTGTACACCAGCCTGTGCGAGCAGCGCCGGGGCCATGTGAGTGAGGAGGAGGTGGGCAAGCTCCACCTGCTGATGCAGCAATTAAAGCTGAGCGATGAGGACCGCCCCGTGATCGCGGCCAGCCGCAAGCGGGCAGGCAGCACCGGCGCCCCCGCCGCCGCCATTGAGCTGGAAAACGGGGAGATCATCACCGGGAAGACCACCAGCCTCCTGGGCGCTTCCGCCGCCCTTTTGCTAAACGCCCTCAAGCGCCTGGCGGGCATCCCCAAGGCGGAAAAGCTGATCCCCCCGGAGGTGATCGGCCCGGTGCAGGACTTGAAGCTCAACTATCTGGGCAACCGCAACCCCCGGCTGCACACCGATGAGGTGCTGGTGGCCCTCTCCATCACCGCCTCCCAAAGCGAGGCGGCCGCCCGGGCGCTGAGCCAATTGCCCCAGCTGAAGGGCTGCGAGGTGCACACCACCGTCATCCTCTCCCCGGTGGATGAAAACGTGTTCCGCCGCCTGGGGGTTAACCTCACCTGCGATCCAAAGTATCAGACGCGCCGGCTGTACCACAGATAGCGCCGGCCCTTTATACAGAGCTGCATAAAATTACGCGCTTGCTCCGTTTTTCCCTCTGATTCCACTTTTCCCGCGCTCTTTAGGCCAAAAAACACATGGCAGGGCGCGGGATTATCTTTGTATCATGTAATTGTTGCTTAATCATGCATTATTTGGTATGATGCCGTGTACGAACGCCGGATGCCCGGCGGGCGGTGTCCCAAGTTCTCAGAGAAAGAAGGCGTCCGGATGCTAAAATACGCGATCAAGCGCATTCTGCTTGCGATCGTAACCATCTTTATTATCTCAGCCATTACCTTTTTTGCCATGAACGCCATCCCCGGCGGGCCTTTTGCCAAGGAGAAGGCGCCTGAGCCCCGCATTCAGGCGGTGCTGGAGGAACGCTTCAACCTGGACAAGCCTGTGGGGGAGCAGTTCTTTCTCTATCTGCGCAATCTGGTGCAGGGGGATTTTGGCGTATCCCTGAAGACCGGCCGGGAGATATCCAGCACCATCTCCTCCTCCTTTGCCATTTCCGCCCGGCTGGGGGGCACGGCGGTGCTGGTGGCCCTGGTTTTTGGTCTGCTTTTCGGCTCCCTGGCGGCGCTGCGCCGGGGCGGCTGGCCGGACCGGATGATCATCTTCTTTACCACCCTGTTTGTGGCGGTGCCCAGCTTCATCCTGGCCACCCTGCTGCTGTTGGTGTTCAGCTTCACCCTGGGCTGGTTTAAGGTGTGGAGCATCACGGACCCCAACTACACCCTGCCGGTGATCTCCCTGGCCCTCTACCCCATGGCCTATATCACCCGGTTGACTAAATCATCCATGCTGGATGTGCTGGGCCAGGATTATATCCGCACGGCCCGGGCCAAGGGCATCAGCGATCAGGTGGTTATCGCCAAGCACGCCCTCAGAAACGCCCTGATTCCGGTGGTCACCTATGTGGGGCCGCTGACCGCCTATATCCTCACCGGCTCCCTGGTGGTGGAAACCGTGTTCACCATCGGCGGCCTGGGCACCCATTTTGTCACGGCCATCAACAACCGGGACTATTCCATGATCATGGGCACCACCATCTTCCTGGCCACCCTGATGGTCATCATGACCCTGATAAGCGACCTGCTTTACAAGGCCATCGACCCAAGAATCAGCTTTGACTGAGGTTTATAAATGAGCGAATACACACCTGACACCGTTCCTGTCAAGAAGCCGCTGAGCATGCAGCTGGACCCGGCCCGCTTTGAGCCCGCCACGGCGGAGGAAAAAGCCCAGCACGACGTGATGCGGGAGAGCACCACCTTCTTTCGCGATGGCATGCGCCGGCTGTTTAAAAACCCGCTGGCGGTGATGAGCATCGTGGTGCTTCTGCTGCTTCTGGTCACCATTTTTGTGGCCCCGATGATCGTGCCCTATGGCTATTCCGAGGTGATCCGGGTGAACGGCCAGCGGGACCGCAGCCTGACCAACATGCGCCCCTTCACCTATTCCGTGATGGAGCAGGAGAAACTGGACGCGGGAGAATACGTTTTCCCGCACATCTTCGGCACGGATGAGCTGGGGCGGGACTACTTTATCCGGGTGATTTTCGGCGCCCGGGTCTCTCTGGCGGTGGGCTTTTTCGCCAGCATCATCGTGTTGGTGATAGGGCTTTTATACGGCTCCATCTCCGGCTATGTGGGGGGCAAGACGGACATCATCATGATGCGCGTTGTGGACGTGATCTATTCCCTCCCGGACACCCTGATGGTGATCCTTTTGTCCGTGGTGCTCCAGCAGGTGCTGGGGGACAGCCTCCAGGGCACGGCGCTGGCCGCCCTTGGCAACAACATGATCAGCATGTTCATCGTCTTTGGCCTTTTGTACTGGGTGGGCATGGCGCGCCTGGTGCGGGGGCAGATTCTGTCCATCAAAAACAACGAGTATGTGCTGGCGGCAAGGGCCCTGGGCGCCGGCGCCGGGCGCATTATCCGCAAGCACATCCTGCCTAACTGCATGTCCGTTATTTTCATTTCCACGGCCCTTCAGATACCAAGCGCCATCTTTACGGAGAGCTTCCTGAGCTTTATCGGCCTGGGCGTTCAGGCGCCCATGCCCAGCTTGGGTTCCCTGGCCAACATGGCCCGGGGCGGGATGCAGATTTATCCCTATAAGATGCTCTTTCCGGCGCTGGGCATCTGTTTGATCGTGCTTTCATTCAATCTGCTGGGGGACGGCCTGCGGGACGCGTTTGACCCCAAATTAAGGAGATAAAATGTCCCAGACCCTTTTGCAGGTCAAGGACCTGCACACCATTTTCCCAATCGAATCCGGTGAGGTGCGCGCGGTCAACGGCATCAACTTCAGCCTGGACCGCGGCAAGGTGCTTGGCATCGTGGGCGAATCCGGCTCCGGCAAGTCCGTCACCGCGTACTCCATCCTGCGGATTCTGGACAACCCCGGGAAGATTTCCCAAGGGGAGATCCTCTTTGAGGAGGAGGACATCGTAAGGATGCCTCCCGGCCGCATCCGGCAGATCCGGGGCGACAAGATTTCCATCATCTTCCAGGACCCCATGACCAGCTTAAACCCGGTGTTCACCGTGGGCAACCAGCTGACCGAGGCCATCCGCCTGCACACCAGGCGCAACCGCAGACAGGCCCGGGAGCGGGCCCTTGAGATGCTTCGGCTGGTGGGGGTTAACGAGCCCGCCAAGCGCCTGAAGCAATACCCCCACCAGCTATCCGGCGGCATGCGCCAGCGGGTGATGATCGCCATGGCCATGGCCTGCGAGCCGGACATCCTGATCGCGGATGAGCCCACCACGGCGCTGGATGTGACCATCCAGGCGCAGATACTGGAATTGATGCTGGAGCTTAAGGACAAGCTGGGCATGTCCATCATCATGATCACCCACGACCTGGGGGTGATTGCGGAGATGTGCGACGAGATCATCGTGATGTACGCGGGGCGCATCTGCGAACGGGGCACGGCGGAGGAGATCTTCTACAACCCCCGACACGAGTACACCAAGGGGCTTTTGCGCTCCATCCCCAAGATCACGGTGGGCCACGAGAAGCTGACCCCCATTGGCGGCTCCCCGGTGGATCTGCTGAATATGCCAAGCGGCTGCGCCTTTTCCGCCCGGTGCGACCAGGCCATGAAGGTCTGTCTGACCCAGCAGCCGGAGGAAATCTGGGTGGCGAAAGACCACCTGGCTTCCTGCTGGCTCAACATCCGGGACGGCGTCCGCTATGAAGCCGGGGAAGGAGGCGGGGCAAATGGCTGAACATCTGCTGGAGGTAAAGGGGCTTAAGCAGCACTTTCCCATCAAAACCGGCTTCTTTCAGAAGACCATGCTCAAGGCGGTGGACGGCGTGTCCTTCACCATCGACCAGGGGGAGACCCTGGGGCTGGTGGGGGAGTCCGGCTGTGGGAAGACCACGGTCGGCCGCAGCATCCTAAGGCTTTATATCCCCACTGCGGGCAGCGTCAAATACAAAGGGGAGGAGATTGACGACCACAACATCCAGCGTTTTCGCAGGGAGATGCAGGTGGTGTTCCAGGACCCCTACTCCTCCCTAAACCCCCGGATGACGGTGGGGGACATCGTGGGCGAGCCCCTTGACATCCACAAGCTTTACAAGAACGACAAGGAGCGGGAGGAAAAGGTGGCCCACCTTTTGCAGCTGGTTGGCTTAAACGCGGACCACAAGCGCCGCTACGCCCATGAGTTTTCAGGCGGCCAGCGGCAGCGCATCGGCATCGCCCGGGCCCTGGCGGT
>ENA-UOUL01003338-UOUL01003338.1-bioreactor-metagenome-genome-assembly--contig:-NODE-3338-length-16693-cov-17.763842_pt1 | contig 16693 bp, 16 predicted proteins | sample MGYA00249838_ERZ747220 | MGnify/ENA primary metagenome ERZ747220 (study PRJEB28778, sample SAMN05720191) | bioreactor metagenome | isolation source: Anaerobic biogas reactor | place: USA:Washington...
GTATCATAGTAGCTGTCCGGACCCATCGGCCTCACTCTTTGACTTCGTAATCGGCATCAACGACAGTATCATCCTTCTTTGCGGCCCCCTCCGCCTTCTGCTGGGCGGCCTGCTGCTGTGCCTGCTGGTACATCTTCGTCGTGACCGCATATACCGCTTCGGTCAGGGCATCCATCTTCTGCTTGATGGCATCGAGGTCGTCGCCTTCGAGCGCCTTCTTGAGGTCGGCGATCGCGCTCTCGATCTTCTCGCGCTCCGCGGCGTCGATCGAATCCTTCGCTTCCTTCAGGGCCCGCTCGGCGGTGAAGACGGCGGTGTCGGCGGTGTTTCTAAGGTCGATCTCCTCGCGCTTCTTCAGGTCATCCGCCTCGAACTTCTTTGCGTCGTTCATCATCCGCTGGATCTCGGTCTCAGAGGGGCGGGAGTCCTGCGGCTTGATGGTGATCGACTGCTCGTTCCCGGTGCCGAGGTCTTTTGCCGAGACGTGGACGATACCGTTTGCATCGATATCGAACGTGACCTCGATCTGCGGGATCCCCCGCGGTGCGGGCGGGATGCCCGTGAGCTGGAACCGGCCCAGGGTGAAGTTGTCCTTTGCAAGCGCCCGCTCGCCCTGCATCACGTGGATCTCGACCGACGTCTGGCTGTCGGCGGCGGTCGAGAAGATCTGGCTCTTCCGTGTCGGGATGGTGGTGTTGCGTTCGATCAGCTTCGTCGCGATACCGCCGAGCGTCTCGATGCCGAGCGAGAGCGGTGTCACGTCGAGGAGCAGGACGTCTTTGGTCTCGCCCGTGAGCACGCCGGCCTGGATGGCGGCCCCGAGGGCGACACACTCGTCGGGGTTGATGCCTTTGTCGGGCTCCTTCTTCAGAACCTTCTTTATGGTCTCCTGCACGAGCGGCACCCGGGTCGACCCGCCGACGAGGAGGACGTGGTCGATATCGTCGGCACCCAGTTTGGCGTCGGCGAGCGCCTGCCGCACCGGCCCGAGGGTCGAGTCGACGAGGTCGGCGATGAGGCTCTCGAACTTCGCGCGGGAGAGATCGATGTCCAGGAACTTGGGACCGCTCTCGGTCGTGGTGATGTAGGGAAGGTTGATAGTGGTCTTCTGGACGGTGGAGAGCTCGATCTTCGCGTTCTCGGCCGCGTCCCGGAGACGCTGCATCGCGACCGGGTCTTTCCGGAGGTCGGCGCCTTCCTTCTTCTTGAACTCGTCGATCAGGTAGTCGACGACCAGGTTGTCGAAGTCGTCGCCGCCGAGGCGGTTGTTGCCGGCGGTCGATTTGACCTCGAAAACGCCGTCGCCGAGCTGGAGGATGGAGACGTCGAACGTGCCGCCGCCGAGGTCGTAGACGAGCACCGTGGCCTCGCCCTCCCTCTCGATGCCGTAGGCAAGCGCGCTTGCCGTCGGCTCGTTGATGATCCGGAGGACCTCAAGGCCGGCGATCGTCCCGGCATCCTTCGTAGCCTGCCGCTGGGCGTCGTTGAAGTAGGCGGGCACCGTTATGACGGCCTTCTTGATCTTCTCGCCCAGGTATTCCTCCGCGTCCAGCTTCATCTTCTGGAGGATCATCGCGGAGATCTCCTGCGGCGTGTAGGTCTTATCCCCGATGGCGACCTTCTCGCTCGAACCCATCTTCCTCTTGATCGACTGGATGGTGCGGTTCGGGTTCGTGATCGCCTGCCGTTTTGCGACGGTGCCGACCAGCCGTTCACCCTCCTTGGTGAACGCTACGACGGACGGGGTGGTCCTGCCGCCTTCGGCATTCGCGATGACCGTCGCCCGCCCGCCTTCCATGATCGCCATGCACGAGTTGGTCGTCCCGAGATCGATACCAAGAACTTTATCTGAAACCATCTGTTTATTCCTCCATTCCTTTTGATACTACGACTTTTGCACACCTGATGATCCTGTCCTGCATACAGTATCCACGAATGACCTCATCGATCACGATGCCCTCCTCGGCCGCCGAAGGGATGCAGGCGATCGCCTCGTGCCGTTCGGGGTCGAACGGAAGGCTCCGGCACTCGATGGGTCGGATGCCGTGCCGCTCAAGGATGGCCATGAGGAGCTTTTTGATCTGCTCCATCCCCTCGCGGAGGCCGGCGCCCTCGGCTTTCTCCGCCCGCTCGAAGTTATCGACGACCTCAAGCAACTCCACCGCGAAGTCCTCGATGGCGTAGGTCGTGAGGGCGTCGATCTCCCGGGCCACTCGCTTCCGGTAGTTGTCGAAGTCTGCTGCAAGGCGAAGGTGACGGCTGTTTAAGTCGTCATACGCCTTTTGCAACTCCTCAAGCGCCGGAGATGCTGCATCCGCCGCCGGGCTGCGATCCTGTTGCCTCTCGTTTGGTTCGGATGTATCCTCCTTCATACGCCTCACCTTCTTGAAAATGATATACCGTACTGGTTTGAGTATTTATTGTAATGTAGTTCTATATAGTATTATCGTATGCTGCACCCATTCGGCTCCTGCAACAGCCCGGATTGACGATCGGGCACTCATTCGCCATTATTCTCCCCTCGTTATGTCGATCAACCGGAAAGAAGGGCACCCCCTCTCCGGCCGCACCGATGCACCCGGGAGCGGCCGGTCGCTCCCTTCTCCGGGCCCGGGCGCAGCCGGTTTTGCGGGTAGCGCCAGATATATCTTTCCATGCTGCCCACGTGTATCCATGAAGTGGGCACTGCTGTCTGTCTGGGACAAGGCAGGCATCGTTGATCTCGCAAAGGTGCTGACCGGGCACGGCTACCGGATCTTAAGCTCGGGCGGCACAGGGACCGCGCTCGCAAAGGCCGGGGTCCCGTATACCGACGTCGCGACCTACACCGGGTTTCCCGAGATGATGCACGGGCGGGTCAAGACCCTCCACCCGAAGGTGCACGGGGGCATCCTCGGCCGCCGCGGCATCGACGACGCCGTGATGCAGGAGCACGGCATCGAGCCGATCGATCTCGTGGTGGTGAACCTCTATCCCTTCGAGGCTATGCGGGACGCGGGGCTCGACATCGACGAGATCGTCGAGTACATCGATATCGGCGGTCCGGCCATGGTGCGGGCGGCGGCAAAGAACCATAAGTACGTCGCGGTCGTGGTGGACCCTGCCGACTACCGCATGGTGGCGGATGCGGTCCGGCGGGGCGGGTTTACGGACGAGGAGCGGTTGGACCTTGCCGCGAAAGCGTTTGCCCGGACGGCGGCCTACGACGGTGCGATCGTGAACTACCTGACAGGTATCGGCCGGCAGTTCCCGGAGACCTTCACCGTCCAGTACCGGAACGGGCGAGCGCTCCGCTACGGCGAGAACCCCCACCAGGCCGCCGCCGTCTACGGCGACGCCGGCATCGCCGCGGAGCAGCCGCTCCAGGGCAAACAGATGTCCTACAACAACTACCTCGACGTCGATGCCGCGGTCGGGCTGCTCCGGGAGTTCGACGACTGCGCCGTGGTCATCGTCAAGCACAACAACCCCTGCGGCGTGGCGACGGGGGAGAACCTCCTTGCCACCTACATCGCCGCCCGCGAAGTCGACCCGGTCTCGGCCTACGGTTCGATCGTCGCGATGAACCGCGAGGTGGCGGCGGATGTCGCCCGCGAACTCACGGGGACGTTCGTCGAGGTGGTGGTCGCCCCGTCGTTTACGCCCGAGGCGCTCGAGATCATGAAGGCAAAGGAGAACATGCGGGTGCTCCGGCTGCCTGAGCCGGTCGTGCAGGACACTATCCGGAGCATCGACGGCGGGGCCCTGGTCCAGCGGACGGAGCCTTTCCGCGAGGACTGGCAGGTCGTGACCGAGCGGGAGCCCACCGCCCACGAGATGCGGGCGATGCATCTTGCCTGGAAGGTCTGCCGGCACACGAAGAGCAACGCCATCATATTCGCCGACGAAAAAGCGGTCATCGGAATCGGCGCCGGGCAGATGAACCGGGTCGAGTCGGCGGAGATCGCGGTCAGGAAGGCCCGGCGGCCTCTTGCCGGAACGGCGGTTGCATCGGACGCATTCCTCCCCTTCCCCGATACCCTGGAGGTCGCGGCGGCGGCGGGCGCGACGGCCCTCGTCCAGCCGGGCGGCTCCATCCGGGATACTGAGGTCATCGATGCGGCAAACCGACTCGATATCGCGATGATCTTTACCGGCGTGCGGCACTTCCGGCACTGAGGCTGCTCATACCCGCGATTCCAATTTTTCCCGGGCATCTCTGGTTGTGTTGATGAGTTTCGTGGATACTGTGAACTATATCGGTTGAGACGAGCACAGGCCACCCCTCTGCCCCGGCAGCTGACGCTTATAGTTGGGAGTATCTACCGTGCGAGGGCTCGATCTCTAGACCTCCGGTTCTGATCCGGACCGATCGAATGAGATCGCCTGATATGCTCCCCCCTCACTGGATAAAGTGGGGTAACGGTGTAACACTGATTTAGCGCCACAGCCTGCCGATATATCGTACTGAGTACCTTCAAAACATTAAGCGTTACCGCTTATGGATGCCCTGCCTGAACCGGTGCCCAAAACGTATTTATACCCGGTGCAAACAGGGTAGTGCACAGAGTGCAGAGGATTTCGTATGAGTATCTGTGCGCATTGCAGCAGAGAGACTGAACAAGGAGCACGGTTTTGCATTTATTGTGGATCTGAAGTAAATGGGGATTCACAGGATCGGCAGGTGAGTGCTCTGATGTGTACCCGGTGCGGAAAGGGGTTGACTCCCGGCGACAGGTTCTGTAGCTATTGCGGATCGGATAGCATATTGCAGACGAGACCGATAGCCGGTGCATCCCCATCAGGGAACTCTAGTTCCGGTGGGTCTCTCACTGTGGCAGCATCCGCTCCAGTTGAACAGGCACACACTCAAGATACTGGATTCTGGTCCTGGGAAAGGCGGCAGACCGGCAGAGGGAAACTATGGGGGATCATCTTGATGGTGATCGCCGTTGTCTGGTTCTTTGGCGCTCTTGCTCTGGGCTGGATCTTCTACTATCCGCCGATTCTTTTCCTGATAGGGCTCTACACCTTCTTCAAGGGTCTTTTTCGAGGGTGAGGCGAATTGTGGAGATCACCGAGTGAAGAAATGCAGAACTCGCGACAGTGCTCCTGTCTTTTGCCCATATATTCTGGTGGGTGCAAGGTTATCCGTTTTATCCGGACCAATACAAGGAGTATGATCTCCCGCGGTAAGAGCGGTCCTGCGGGGTGCGATAGAGTTCGCTGATACATCTTCAGTGCGGGCAATCTCATGATACGACTCGTGCAGTGCGCTGAAAATCCCAATCACTGGTACTCATCACATAATGCCCAATGTCCCTGGTGTGAGATAGCCCGTCAGAGGGGGGTCGACTACTTCCCGGCGCCTGCGATTCCACGAGCGCAGGTCATCACGCCGCAAGAAGATGCGCCCGATGAGCCTGCCGTTATCATACAGAAACCCCAAAAATCCACCCGCTCAAGCCCGGTGATCCTGATTGCAGGAGTTGCACTCATCGCTATCCTTGCTCTCATCATGGTCTCCCTGATGGGGAGTCCGCTCTCCTCATCTCCTGGCGACTCCGGGGAGACGGAGAAGCGGGTATCGGTGCTGTACAATGAAGCGGTTGAGGCGTACAAAGCCAAACAATATGACAAAGCGCTGGGCATTTGCGATGCGGTTCTTGAGGTCAAGCCTGATTTTGCAGCGGCCTGGAACATCAAAGCATTATCCCTGAGTAGTTTGGGCCGGTACAATGAAGCTGTTGTGAGTATCGATGAGGCACTGTCCCTTGAACCTGGCGAAGATATGTACTGGGCGAATCGAGGCGGGATCTGCCTGGGCGCAGATAACTATGACGAGATGAATAGAAGCTTTGAGAGAGCCCTGGAGCTGAATCCCGATAGGCAATGGACCTGGCATCGGATGGGGCAGGCACTCTACTCAGTGGGCGATTACGAGGGTGCACTCCAGGCATACGATACGGCAATCGGCATAGATTCATCTTCTGCGAATATCTGGATTGCACGGGGGTGGGTCTGCGATAAGCTGAAACGGTATGAGGACATGAGAGATGCCTTCAGTCGTGCATTAGAGATCGATAGCAAGAGTGCCGAGGCCTGGCGCGGTAAAGGAAAGGCGTTACACCATCTGGGCCTGTACACTGAAGCCCTGACCCATTTCGATGCAGCAATCCAGAACGATCCCACCCTCGTGTCGGGTTATGCCGACAAAGGCTGGACATACGAGAAACTTGAAGATTATGAGGGTATGAAGAGTTGCTTTGACAGAGCGGTGAAGATCGACCCGGATATGTACAGCACCTGGTATGGAAGAGGCAGGGCATATTGCCGCCTTGGCAATTATAAGGCCGCTATTGCGGACCTGGATCGAGCAATCGAGATTGATCCTGGAGTTGCCCAGCCCTGGTACTGGAAAGGCCGGTGCCTGGCCCATCAGGGGATGTATGCTGAGGCACTTCTCTCTATCGATAAGGCCCTTCAGATCGATCCTGACTATACCGAGGCATGGTACTCCAGAGGTGTAGTTCTGGATCAGCTCGACCGGCATGAAGAAGCTCAGGAATGCTATCAGAAGGCCGACCAACTGGTTCCCGGGTATGCGCAACAGGGTGGGTGGGACCTTGCTTCATCTTCATCTGGTTCCTCCCCGCTTCTTCCCTTTGTCTAAGGGTGATGACCGGCTGTAGTTTCACGTAGAGCCGGCCTACGATCGCGCCTATCAAATACGGGCTAACGTAACTTTTGATCCTTCGCCCTATGATCGAAGCCGAGAACCTGCTGAGACCTATCACACCCTCAGGAGAGCGGCACATACTTAAAGGCTGTGGCAGACACCTCAGTAACATTTATAAACTGCAATGGCAATCCACTGCCCGAGGGAAGGCCCAAATATGATCTGTCCTAAATGTCAGGCAAACAACAACGATCAGGCAAAGTTCTGTAAAAAATGTGGCTCCCAGTTAGGAACTGGCAGCACATCACAGGCCCGGCAAACATCGATAGAGTGCCCAAACTGTCATTCAGCAAACCTTACGCAGGCAAGATTCTGCAGGTCCTGCGGTTTCGCTCTTACGAATCATCCGGTTGCTCAGCCCCGGGGAAACCAACCCGGATCGGTGATGCAGGGTTACCCGATGGACCCTGCGCGAAGGGATGGAGGCAGATTGTCGGGAATGATCGAGATCGCAAACCCGGAACATCCACACTGTGCTACCATCCTCCTCCTTGATGTATCCGGCTCCATGACGGACAACAAAAAGATCGGACAGCTAAACGAAGGCTTGAGAGTATTCAAGGAGGAAGTGCTGAAAGATGAGCTTGCAAGTCGGCGAATCGATATCGCCGTGGTGACATTCGGCAATAACGTTCAGTTAGTACATCCGTTCTCATCTATACAGTACTTTGAGCCTCCTGTACTGGAAGCAAACGGCGAGACAAAGATGGGGCATGCCATCCTTGAGGCGATCGATATCATCGAGCAACGGAAGAAACTCTACAGGGAGCAGGGCGTGGACCATTTCCGTCCCTGGATATTCATGATCACCGATGGCGAACCGACGGATATGAAGCCGGGTGATGAGTTGTGGGCCACGGTCGTCAATCGCCTGCATGAGAATGAGGCAAACAACCGGTTAATGTTCTTTGCTGTTGGCGTGGAACCGGCTAACATGAATATGCTCACGCAACTGATGCCTTCGACCAGAGCCCCGATGAAACTGCGTTCAGGCAACTTCAGGGAGATGTTCCAGTGGTTAAGCAACAGTCAGGAGAAGATTGCCAAGGCAGATCTCCAGATGGGTGAGATGGTAAAGCTGGACTCCCCCGTAGGCTGGGCGGATGTTCCGGCCAGATAATCTCACCCTTCTGTACCTGGCTGACGGAGTTGTTAATGCAGCATAAGAGACAACCTATCGTCTTCATCATCGATACCTCCGGATCGATGCGTAAGAGAGTTAAAAGAGAGCTCATCTCGGCATTTGTAAGGGAAGTCGGCGAATTAGTCTCAAGAACTGCAGCCGATGGGGTTGCCTACGACATCGCAGTGATCTCCTCAGGTCCGGACGCTCGCCTTCTCTCCGACTTTAAGTCTGCAATGGAACTATCTCTGCCGATACCAGGTGGTCCGAGTCCGCTGGGTAAAGCGATCGACCTTGCCTTCCGGGAGCTCTGGCTTCAACTGGAGTTGTACGGAGAGCGTTCACTTGAGTATGAACAGCCACTCGTCGTGGCAGTTTTGGGGAGCAAGCCCACAGATTTGCGGGTGGGAGACGCGATCTGGCATGAGACATCCCTGATGGTTCGGGAACAGGTTCAGGGCATGAACGCCGTTCTCTTCGTTCCCGTGGCCATCGATGCACCCGGTCAGCAGTTCTTTGCATCCCTTGCTCCAACTCTCCGCATTCACACCCTGAGCAAAGTGGAGGGTGTGGGAGACTTTGTGGATACGGTTCTTGCCTCAAACATCTCTGCCCTGTGCAGGCACGTGGATGGAAAAGGGGCATCCCGGGTCCCGGAGAGGTCGGCGTTTCACCGAGAAGAGTTTCTCCGCGGCTTTTCTCCGCGAGGTGATGAGATCCTGTCCCGGTATCGGTCGAACACACCCGGGACCTCAGATGTACCTGTTATCATGGGAGGCTCCAGCACCGGTCCATCCCACGTCAGGAGAGGGACGCCCTGCCAGGACGCATATGCATACCGGGCCATTGGACCGGGGTGGGTCGTGATAGGGGTTGCGGATGGTCTTGGCAGCGCTCTGAAGAGCGATACTGGGGCATCTGTGGCGGTTCACGCGGCGGTCCAGAATATACAGGAGACACTGCAGAATAATCCTCTTACTGGGGTGGATCTGCCGCCTATCATCCGAGTGGCGGCATCATCTGCACGAGAAGCTATCATAGCGAGAGCAAGAGAGGAGATGTGTGAGGTGCAGGACCTTGCCTGTACGCTGATTCTTGCTATCGCCCATAAGGATGGCACCACGATTGGGCATATAGGAGACGGAGCCGTGGTGATAGAGGTGGGATCTGCGCTGATGGTAGCATCCGGACCCGGTGAGGCCGAGTTTGTCAATGAAGTGATTCCCATCACCAGTCCGGGGTGGAAGGGTGCATTTAAGATCACCGAGGAGGAAGGTCCGGTGGACAGCATTGCGGTGTTTACGGACGGATGTCAGCGTGCAGCCCTGAAAAAGGTAGAGGGCCAATTACAACCCTTTGGGGGGTTTTTCACGCCTTTGTTTGGTTATTTAAGATCAGTCTCTACCAGAGAGGAGGGAGAGCAAGAGATCCACGATCTGCTGTTGTCAAGGAAGATGAACGACAGCTCGGAAGATGATAAAACCCTTGTTATCGGCATACTTCGGAACGGGGGTTAAACCATGGATGCCATCCAGATGCATAACCACCGGGGCAAAGAGATCCGCCTCGATATCACGGGGAAACGTGGTGGTGAAGGGACCGTTTACAAATTTAGCCAGGACTCCAAAGAGTGTGCAAAGATCTATCACTCCAACAGGGTCACCCAGGAACTGCACGAGAAGGTTTGGGCAATGGTGCACAATCCTCCCGATGATCCAACTTTAGCGGCAATGAGCCATCGGTCTATTGCCTGGCCGAAGGCAGTCCTGTACTGGGATGAGCAGCTGACGCAGTTTGCCGGTTTCAGCATGCCCCTTCTCGATACGGATCTCTTCCAGGAGTCGTATAAATATTATGGATCAGCAGATAGGATAGAGAGGTTTGGCGGCGCCTTTACGTGGGCTCACCTGTTCACTGTGGCATTTAACATTACAAGCGCAGTCGCAGCCCTCCATCACAAAGGGCACAGGATCGGTGATCTGCGCGAGGCAAATATATTCATCTCCCCGGATGCTCTCGCCACTCTGATTGATTGCGACTCTTTCCAGGTGAAGGATAGCGTAACGGATAAGCAGTACTATTGCAGGGTAGGTACAGGGGAGTATATGGCCCCTGAACTCATCGGGGTAGATTTCAAGGAGCAGGATATCGATAGGGAGTACTCTGACCGGTTTGCACTGGGAATCCTGATATTCAAACTCTTAATGAACGGCTACCACCCCTTTGCCTCCCGGGGCCCCCTGGTCGAGAGTGCAGCCTCGACCGTCGAGAAGATCTCGATGGGTTACTTTGCGTTTGAGGGCATCATCAAGAATCTGGAACCTCCTGCGGATGCTCCGCCGTATCATGCCCTTATCCCGCCCGAACTCCAGGAACTCTTCCACCGCTGCTTTGTGGATGGGCATGGGGATGAACGTGCCAGACCTCCCCCTGAAGAATGGTTCGATGCTCTGCAGGCAGGCGTGAGGGGAATTCGTAAGTTGCAGCGAAAGTAACGAGTCATCGATGCGTATTGCCCGCGGAGTTCCTGCGATTCATCGGCATATCTTCCGGCGCGGGCCGGGCCGGGATCCGGTGCCGGAGACTCGCCAACGTTCACCAGATATTTTGCGGGGTATGGTCCCTCTCACGTTTTCATCCTTAATCCTCCCGAGACAGTTCGGATTCCCCCTCCTCCTGGAAAGGGGCTTTAGAGAAGAGAACTACAGTACAGGCCGATCTGCACAGGATAGTTTTTCAGGCCGGCGCCGGGCCATGCTCGGTACCGGTACTGTCGCCGCAACTACAACTCGTACGGAGGCAGGGGGTATCATAATTTCCCTCATCGGTCGCATGGCACACCGGGCAGGATCGGCACCTTTGATGTATTTCGTTGTCGATATTCCGGGTCGTGGGGTGGATCACAACAGGGGGGCAGGCCACTGCCGGACCCCGGTCCTTGCGTTCATACCGTAGGTAGAACGGAGTAAGGTCCTGCCTGACCATCTGGAATACCACAACGTTTATCATGTGACAGGAGCAGACGGCCTGCCAGTTAGGGTGAGCTGGAACGAGACGAAATCCCGTTCACATGCCCTTTCAGGAAATGATATATGTATTGCACAAATTGCGGCGAACAGATCCGCGACGATGCTGTGTATTGCCCTGCATGCGGCGTGCAGATGGCACCTCTTGAGACACCTCACACAACTGTCTCTACAGCGGTAAGCGATACTCCTCCGGCGGCTACCACACTTACCTTTACGGGATATTCGGACAGAACCGCCCAGCCTTTGCATATGAACGGCCCGGAATCGGGCACCCCGTTCTATATTGGTTTTTGGAACCGATTCGGCGCATGCGTTATCGATATGATCGTGCTGTTTATTGCATCCAACGTGATTGGCCTCCTCATCGGTATTTATCTATACTCCACAATGACCGTGTATCAAGCGGGTGTGTTTATCGAGAGCGACTCGTTTAGGTCCTTCTCGACTCTCCTCACTCTGGGCTTAATATGGGGATACTACACCATCATGGAGAGTTCAGGGTACCAGGCGACGCTGGGTAAGATGGCACTCGGAATAATTGTCACCGACACTCAGGGCAGACGGCTCAGCATCCTACGTGCCGGCGTGAGAAGTTTTTCGCGCTTCCTCTCATGGCTCTTCTTCGGCCTGGGCTTCCTCATGATCGGTTTCGCCGAGAAGAAGCAGGGGTTGCATGACATGATTGCCGGAGCGATCGTGGTCAAAAAGCAGCCATGAGAGCATTGTAGGGGATTAACAGGTTGTAAAGCCCATGGCGAGGTTTACAGGAGTTATCCTGTCCCTCTCTCTTCAGGGCGGGCCTGCGGTTTTTGCAGCAGATCCCCCTGGCATTTTTGGCCCGGATTGTCGGAAGCACCCCCCGCCCTGTGATATCTGGATGTTTGTCCTGGTTCGATACTCGACAGGGCATCGGGGGCTCCTGGTGGGGGTTCTTAGAGTAAAGGCGAAAGTCTTATCATCTCTTCTTCCATATACCGGCGTCATATCACTCGTATGGGAGTACAACGTTAGGGGAGGGGACATAAGATGACGAAAGTGTCGATAAACTGTTCGCGCTCAAAAAATGAGATCCCTGCATTATTTATCGGACTGCTTCTTCTGATTATGATATCTCTGTTGCTACTTCTGTACTCTCAAGAGGGTTTGGGCATTACTCTATTCTTCGTATACATTCTTCTCGCCCTGGTAGTGGTGAAGTATACCCAACTTAGCATTTGCGGTAATTGCCTGCGTGTGAACGACCGTAATTTTCCTAACCTGAAACAGGTGATTGAGAAGCAGGCAAAGGATGCCGTGATACCCGAGCCGAGTCTGTATGTAACGCAGGACCCTTATCCGAACGCATACTGTATAGGTTTTCGCCACCCTTACACCATCGTTGTGCACTCAAGTCTTATTGAGTCCTGTACTCAAGAAGAGGTCGAGGGGATCATCGCACATGAGGTCGGGCACGCCGTATTCGGCCATCCAAAATTGTCAACCGTATTATTCGCACTGCAAAGTTCGGCGTTTAGCTTCTTCTATTTACCTGTTATATGGATCTTCAACATCTGGCAGAGGGCGACGGAGTACACCGCTGATCGATGCTCGGTGGTTCTTATCGGCAACCCACGACATCAGGTCACCGCGCTCATCAAGTTGCATACCGGACCAAAATTTTTCGATCAGATCGATGAAGAGGCACTCCTGAACCAATCTATCGACTTGAATCGTTCCATCCACGGGACTCTGGCTGAATTCCTCTTCGAGCACCCGTTCCTGGTGAACCGCATCTCCAGTATCCTATCATTTGCAAAAGAAAACCACTACACCTACCGTGATGGGTCAATTGTATTTTGTGAAAATTGCGGTCTGAGGCTGGAGAAATCTGCAATGTTCTGTGAAGGGTGCGGACATCCGATCGCATAAGATCAACCTCCTGCCTGAAGCCATAAGCAGCATGCTTGTAAGTTGCATTTCCCTTTTCTATCCCCGGGTCTTCCCTAAACGAGCACAATCGTTATTGGGCGCATACCTCATATTCTCTCATGAATGTTTTTCATGCTCGCCCCGAGGCAATTTCCTGAGATTGCACCGCTGAAGCAGGAACTGCTGATAGGTGCAGGTGCCAGCGTCGCCCTGATCGTTGCAGCCATCTCATGCAAAAGATAACAGTGGTGATACAGACCGGGCGGCTCCATCCGAGATACTGAGATCATCGATGCGGCAAACCGGGCGAATATCGCGATGATCTTCACCGGCGTGCGGCACTGAGGCGTGCGAGAATCCTTTTTCAACCGGCCAGGCTGCATCCCGAACGCTCATACCCGTCTGCATCTACCATGAAGATCGAACAAGTCCGAAGGAACAGGAAGCAGTTCCTTGACCTGCTGCTCGCAGGCGATGAGCAGGAATCCATGATCGAGACCTATCTGGACCGCGGGGATATGTTTGTTCTCTATGACCGGGATTTGGTGAGCGTCTGCGTGGTGACACGCGAAGGCGACAGCATCTGTGAACTGAAGAACATAGCCACGTACGAAGAGTGTCAGGGACAGGGCTACGGCAGGCGGCTCGTGGAATACATCTTCGAACACTACCGGGGCAGGTGCCGCGTCATGCTCGTCGGCACGGGGGACTCCCCCCGTATCCTCCGGTTCTACGAGCGATGCGGTTTTACCGTATCCCACCGGATCGAGAACTTCTTCCTCGACCACTACGACCACCCGATCTTTGACTGCGGCGAGCAGCTCGTCGATATGGTGTACCTCAGAAGAGAGTTCTGACGATTCTGCCGGCCCGCGATGCCGGGGCCGGAAGAAATCTCCCTTGTTGCGTAATCCCGGACATCGTTGAATCGCCCGCGGGATTATCCGTGCATCATCGCCTCACGAAAAGCCGCAAATGGGTGCTGATAGCCTCCTTCGCATCTTTCGCGGCATTTCGTGAGGCAGTGCCTCCACTCCAAACAATTATATTCCCCGCCTTCTCTCCGGACTCAAAGGTGGTTATGCATATGGACTATGGCAACCTCATATCCCGGTCGGTTGAATACACAAAAGGCGCCCTCTGGGGCGAATGGGTGCGGTGGGTCATTCTGGTCGTCCTTTCGCTCATCCAGATCTTCACCCTTTTTTTAATACCGTTCTACAACGGCTACCTGGTCCGGGTGCTCTCCGGCCGGCGGCCCGCTCCCGACGTGGACGACTGGGCCCGACTCTTTATCGATGGGTGGAAGTGGAACATCATCACCCTGATCTACCTGATCCCGACCATCCTTGTCCTGATCTTCTTCGGCGTGATCGCGGCCATATCCGCTATCGCGGCGCGGGGGATGGACAATCCGGACGTATGGGCGCCGGCAGTTGCCGCTGTTCTCTCCGGCATCCTGCTTGCGGCCCTTGTCTCGCTCATCATATCGTTCGTCTCCCTCTTTGCACTCGTGCGGTTCGCTCACACGGGGAGTTTCTTCCAGGCGTTCAACCTCGGGGCGATCTTTTCGCATATCGGGCGGGTCGGGTGGGGGGCATGGGTAGTCGCGGTCATCGTCCTCGCCCTGATCGGCCTTGCCTACAGCATTCTGGTCGGTCTTCTCGCGAACATTCCGGTGCTGGGCTGGATCATCGGCCTCTTCGTCGGGGTGGCCTACGGCATCTTCCACGCCCGCTACCTGACCGCGGCCTACGAGAGTGTTCCGGCACCGGGGTGATCCGGGGATCCTTTCCCCCCATCACCGGCGGGTAAAATCTTTCGATTACGCCAGAAGGAGTCATCCTCTCACGACAACGGCAGATCCTTGGTTTCCAGGAAACAACCCGGCAGACAGATCGTACCGATTCTTCTCAAACAATCATCCGTCTAATTTTTCCTGAATACTCATCCCTTGAGGGCAACATCAAATGGTAGGTCTTTAATAGCACTTCTGTTAATATGCAGTTATGTCCGACAATGAAGCGGATACGTACAGCTACAAAGGCTGGTTGGTATCAGACAGTTTCGTAAAGCGTGCATTCGCGGTATTTGGCTACAATCTTGTCGCAGGCCTTCTAATCTGGTTTGGCTTACTCGTTATTTTCATGATCTTTGCGATGATTGCTGCTTTTGCATTTGGAGTAACTTCAATTATGTGAAATACAGTTGTTCCGTAATCAGAGGCGGTGTTACCGAAGAGCAGGAGACGGCAGAGCGAACAGCTCAACGAAGCATGAACTTGAGCGCCTTCCGAAAAACAGGCAACGTTCGGCAAACAAGCACTGGGCCTGATAGTTACCGACCTTGACGGCAATAGGCTGGACGTTACTAAAGCAACGATCAGGTATGTCGCAAAACGTATATTCGGGGGAATCCTCCGTACCGGTTACATCCTGATCGGATTCACCGAGAAGAAGCAGGGCTTGCACGATATGATTGCAGGAACCTTTGTTATCCGTAAATAATATACTCATTTCCAACCGTTTTTCTTCCCCTTTCGCTTGAACGCACCGAGCCGTTTTGGACACACGAGGTTGAGCGCCTCCAGGTCTGCGAGAGCTCCCCGGAACTGTGGTCGAAGCCCGATTACCCTATCCTCGTTCGGCCCCTCGCGCGGGAGCAAAAACAGGACCTTCGATAGGCAAAAGGGTTAAATGTTGCGTTCCTTTTCAAGTAACGGGCATGACTCCCCTGTCTCATGTACAAAAAACATAAATACGATGATTCTAGAGTCTCATTATAATCAAAGGTGATGGACTATGGAGTATGGATCTATGCTCCGCAATTCCTTCAACTACGCCGTAAATGGGCTGTGGGGGAATTGGGGCAAATGGCTATTGCTATTCATTAGTATGATTATTTTCCCCCTCTGGGGAGGATATCAATGGAAGATTTACAAAGGTGAATCTCAACTGCCTCGCCTTGAAAACTGGGTTGAGATGTTCATCAACGGCATCAAGCTCATCGTTGTAGGCATCGTCTACGGCATCATACCCTGGATCATACTCATGGTCCTTGGTGGTGCAGGCGCTTTAATGGGTGGAGCAATGAAGAGCCCGGACGCTGGAGCGCTGATCGGCATCATCATCGGGTTTATCATCGCATTCATCTTCTCTCTCATTGCTTTAATGGCTCTGATTCGCTTTGCAAGGACGGACAGTTTCGGGGAGGCATTCAACATCAGTGCCATCGTCGCCCACATCGGGAAGATCGGATGGGTGAGTTATATCCTGGCGCTGATCATACTGTGGGTTGTTGCTGTTGTGGCTCTGTTCGTCTTCATAATCGCTGCAACCATTGCTGCTCTCATCCTCGCATTGATCCCGCTTGTTGGCTGGCTCCTGGGACTCCTCCTGATGGCCATCATAGGGATCCTCATCGGCCCATTTGTGGGGGTATTCGAGGCAAGGTATTTCACCCTCATCTATGACAGTGCAGCAGCACCGGCCTGAATCACCTTTCTTTTTTTGACGCTCCTCCTCACACCGGGACTCATCGGCTTCTCCGCACGGTATGTCGCCCTCCTCTACGTTTATGGGGCTGAAAGGGTAGAGTGGGGATGCAATGGCTCCCGCCAGCCGGGTCTTGAGCACAGCAGGGCGGCGCCCACACCTCGAATTTGCGCAGAGCGCTTTCCGTCGAGCACCCGGAGACCCCGGACAGCATTCATCCACACATCTCTGTTCCCTCCTCCCGCAAACAAAACAGCGCGTTTATCTCCATAAACGGAAGATTCTTACCGGAACATATAGTGATACCCATGGACTCCATACGAATGCTCAGCGAATCCTTCGACTACACAAAGGAGGCCCTCTGGGGCAGGTGGGTCCGCTGGCTCCTCCTGCTCGTCAGCGTGGTCATATTCCCGCTCAT
>ENA-UOUL01003344-UOUL01003344.1-bioreactor-metagenome-genome-assembly--contig:-NODE-3344-length-16669-cov-4.008860_pt1 | contig 16669 bp, 8 predicted proteins | sample MGYA00249838_ERZ747220 | MGnify/ENA primary metagenome ERZ747220 (study PRJEB28778, sample SAMN05720191) | bioreactor metagenome | isolation source: Anaerobic biogas reactor | place: USA:Washington...
AAGACCCTGACCGACGACGAGATCGAGGCGGTCGCCGCCAAGATCGTCGCCGCCGTGCAGAAAGCCGCCGGCGGGACGCTCCGCGCCTAGTTCAAGGGAACAAAACGCCGTCATAGGCGTCTAATAACTATCCCCCCCATGCGTATCCTGCTGACCAATGACGATGGCATCGAAGCGCCCGGGCTCGATGTCCTCGAAAAAATCGCCACCGACCTGACCGACGACGTCTGGGTGGTCGCGCCGGAAACCGACAATAGCGGCGCCTCGCATTCGCTCACCCTGGCTGAGCCTCTGCGCATGCGCGAGATCGGCAAGCGCCGTTACGCGGTCAAGGGCACGCCGACCGATTGCGTGCATCTGGCGCTGGCCGGCCTGGCATTGGGCTTGGGGCTGCACAGTTATAATGCCTTTATCGCGGTGCCCTTTTTGGTGCTGGGGTGGATGCTGACCGAGGTGATCGCGGGGCGAAGCAAAAGGCTGTGGGAGATGCGCGTCGGCTTTGTGTACCTGTTTGGTATTGCCGCGCTGCTCTTTTTGCCGCTCGGACGCTATATGATGGATGAACCCGGCAATTACCTGCTGCGCGTGACGACGCGTGTAACGGCCACCGAGGTGCCGCTGCCGCCTAACCCGCTGTGGGTGCTGATCCAGAACATGCTCAACTCCCTGGGGATGTTCAACTATCACGGCGACCTGGTCTCGGTGCTCAACGTGGTGGGCGTGCGCCAATTCGGGCTGGTCGCCGCTGCCATGCTGCCGCTCGGAGTGGTTTATCTTGGTGCCCGCCCGCGGTATGCCAACAACCTGGCGGTGCTGATCACTATCCTGGTGATGCTGCTGCCATCGGCCCTGTCGATCGCCTTCCCGCGCGAGGTACCCAACACCGGGCGCGCGATCGGCGCGCTCGTGCCGGCGATTATCGCTAGCAGCGTGGCACTGGATGCCATCCGACGCTCCCTGGCGCCGCCCTCCGCCGTCAAGCCGCTCAAGGATGCTGCCGACCAACCCGAAGCCCAGCTGGCAGCAGCTGCTGCACCGCGCCGCAGGGTAATTCGCCGCGGCCAAATACTCGCCTGGGGCCTGGTGGCCGTCCTGCTGGCAGCCGAGACCGCGGCGGCCTATCCCTACTATTTCGAGCGCTTTCGCACTAATCTGCCGCAGAGCAACTATTCGATCTCGCTGGAAATGGCCAGGGTCATGGACGCCTATGCCGACCAGGGGCGCGTCTACATCAAAACCCAGGGGCACTGGTACGACGGCAATGCCGTTCGCGCCCAGCTGCGACGCCTGAGCAACTGGAACGACGAGTTCTGGGAGCTGGTCCCCGGCACCGCCCCGCTGGATGATCTAAGGGGAAAGGTGCTGGTGATCGTACATCCCGACGACACAGCCGCGATTGAGACCCTCAGGCGAGCTTTTACCAGCCACAGCATCGAAAAGCACTATAACTATGACGGCGAACCGACCTTTATTGCCTTTTATGGAGAGCGCTGAGCATGCAAGCAAGCGACACCGCCCTTGAACCCAAACCGCGCACCAGCATCCTCTGCCGTATAGAGCACAGCCCGCGTCTGCAGCTGGTGGTGCTGGCACTGATTGTGGCGCTGGGAGCGGGTTTGCGCCTCTATAACGTCGACTGGGATGACGGCACGCACCTGCATCCCGACGAGCGCTTTCTCACCATGGTCGAGAACGGGCTCAGCTGGCCTACCAGCCTCAACCAGTACTGGGATACTGCCAATAACCCGCTCAACCCCTATAACTCGACCCAGGGCTCGTACGTGTATGGGCTCTTCCCGGTGGCAGCTGCCAAACTGGCCGGCGAGGCCAGCGGCTATACCGGCTACTTTGGGGTGCACTTGGCCGGGCGCGTGCTCTCTGCTCTGGCTGATATAGGCTCGATCCTGCTGGTGTTTTTCATCGGGCGGCGCCTTTATAGCGCCAAAGTGGGCCTGCTGGGCGCCTTTCTGCTCAGCGTCTCGGTGCTGGCAATTCAAAACAGCCACTTTTTTACTGTAGATAACTTTACCACCTTTTTCGTGACCCTGGCGCTCTATTATGCGGTACGCGTCGCCCAGGGGCGCAGCTGGAGAAACCTCATCGCCCTCGGGTTTGCCTTTGGCATGGCCGCCTCGTGCAAGATCAACACCCTTTCGTTTCTGGCGGTGATCGGGCCGGCGCTCTTGCTGCGCATGCAGGCTCGCAAACAGTCTGCCGATACCACCCGCCGGCGCTGGCGCCTGGTAGTGCGCCTCGAATCGCCCAAGGCCGATGCCCCAACCACGCCTCCGCGCCCAACCTCGCCGCTGTGGCGCGCCGCGCTGGAAATGCTGGTAGTGCTGATCGTCGCCTTTTTCACTTTTCGCATTGTCCAGCCGCAGGCCTTTATGGGGCCGGGCTTTTTCGGGCTGACGATCAACGACAAATGGGTCAGCGATATGGCCATGATCTCAAAGCTGGTTTCGGGGCAGATCGACTATCCCCCCAGCCACCAATGGACGGCACGCACACCGATATGGTATTCGTTCAAAAACCTGGTGCTGTGGGGTCAGGGGCTGCCGCTGGGGTTAGCGACCTGGTTCGGATGGGGTCTGATGGCCTGGCAGCTTGCGCGCCGGCGAGAATGGCGCCATCTCTTGCCCTGGATCTGGATGACTTTGACCTTCTTTTACTCGAGCGTGCAGTTCGTCAAGACGGTGCGCTACCTGCTGCCCATTTATCCGACCATGGCACTGATCGCCGCCTGGGGGCTGTCGTGGCTGATGGCGCGCACGCGCGAACGCCTCTCTGTGCGCACTAGGTGGCGCATCTGGCAGCACCGCCTGGCCTGGATCGCAGCCGGCACCGTAGCGCTCGGGACACTGCTGTGGGCACTGGCGTTCTGCCGCATCTATACCCAGCCTGTCACGCGCATTACCGCCTCGCGCTGGATGTTTGCCAACCTGCCCAAGGGCACTGCACTCACCTGGGAGGAGTGGGACGACCCCTTGCCGCTCAGCATCGACGGGCACGCCGTGAGCGAGTTGTTTAACCAGATCAAGACCAGCCCGTATGGCGAAGATACCCCCGACAAGCGCGAGGAGCTATACAGCTGGCTGGAGCAGACCGAGTACATCGTGCTGAGCTCCAACCGTCTCTATGGCTCAATCCCCAGACTGCCGATGCGCTACCCCATGACCACGCGCTATTACGAGGCGCTCTTCTCGGGCGAACTGGGCTTTGACCTTTACCAGACCTTTACCTCGCGCCCGGGCCTGTTTGGCATCGAGATCGTCGACGATGATGCCGACGAAACCTTTACCGTGTACGACCACCCCAAGGTGCTGATCTTTAAAAAGAACGCCTCGTTTTCGTCCGAGCGCCTGCGTGAGCTCTTTGGCGGATACGACCTTGAGCACGTGGTGCGCATGATGCCGCGCGACGTGGGGCGCGCCCCCAATTGCCTGATGCTGTCCAACGACCGCTGGGCATCCCAGCAGAGCAGCAGTACCTGGAGCGCACTTTACCCCGCCGGTAACCTCTTTTCTCAAGCGCCGACTCTGAGCTGGCTGGCTGTCCTGTGGCTGCTGGGGCTGATCGGGTTTGCCTACCTGTTTGTGCCCTGCCGGCCGCTACGCGATAACGGCTATGCCATCTCCAAGATGATGGGCTTGCTGCTGGCAGGTTGGCTGAGTTGGCTGATCCCCAGCCTGAAGCTGGTGCCCTACAGCCGCACTTTGCTGGCAGCTATCCTGGGGGTGCTGGCAGTCGGTGCTGTCATCATTTTTGTGCGCCACCGTGCCAAATTCACCAGCTTTATTCGCTGGCGCTGGCGCCAGCTGGTAATGATGGAGCTGCTCTTTATCGGCCTCTTTATGTTAATGTGGCTGGTGCGCACCACCAACCCCGACCTGTGGCACCCCGCCCTGGGCGGCGAAAAGCCGATGGAACTGGCCTATCTCAACGCCATACTGCGCAGCGAATACTTTCCGCCCTACGACCCGTGGTTCGCCGGCGGCTACCTCAACTATTATTACCTTGGCTGGGTGCTGGTGGCCTACCTGATCAAGCTGACGGCGACCGTGCCAGCTATTTCGTTCAACCTGGCGATTCCGACCTGGTTCGCACTGACGGGCATGGGCGCCTTTGGACTGGTATTCAACATCGTGGGGCCCGACCAGCCGCGGCGCTGGCTGGGACGCTCCGTGCTGTTTGGACTGGCGGCCGCCGCGCTGACGGTGCTGGCCGGCAACCTGGCCGAGGTGGGCGTGATCGCACGCGGCTGGATGAGCCTGGGCGAATCAGCCGCGCGTCCCGGTGCCTGGCCGATCGTGCAGGATATTCAGCGCCTGTTCAGCGGTATGGCCGCCAACCTCTTCCGCGGCGAGACCTTGCCGGTGCGCCAGGAATGGTGGTATTGGAATGCCTCGCGGGTCATGCCCAACGGCGAGATCACCGAGTTCCCCTACTTTACGTTCCTGTACGCTGATCTGCATCCGCACATGCTGGATATGCCCTTCTTTTTGATGAGCCTGGTGCTGGGCTTGAACCTTGCGCGCTACCGTCCGCGCCTAGAGGGGGCTGACTGGCTGCGGCAGATCACCGCCTGGCCCTGGGCAGCCGCCGGGTTCACAGCACTAAGCCTTGGGTTCAGCTGGTGCGCCAACACCTGGGATCTGCCGGCTTCTGTGGCGCTGATAGCCGGCATGCTGGCACTCGGTCTCTACCAGTCGGGCATGCGCGTGACCAAGCGTGAGATCGTATATGGCATCGCGCTGCTGGTGGTCATCCTGGTGGCCAGCAACCTGCTGTACCGCCCCTTCCACGCCAACTATGGGGCAGCCTATACGTCGGTATCGCCCTGGACGGGAGCGCGCACCAGCCTGCTCTCGCTCATCGCCATGTTTGGCTTGCAGCTGTATATCCTCTATACCTCTGTCAGCAGCGCCGTGCTCGGCCGCCAGGCACGCGGCGTTGTCGCAAGGGCTGTGCGGGTGCTCTTGCCCAAACGGCGCTGGCAGCGCTCGATCGACCGCTACCGTGCACTGGTCAACAATCCTTCGCCCTCGTACCAGTTGGCGTGGTTTGGGATAGGGCTCTTGATGGCGGCGCTGCTTTTTGGTGCGCTGCTGGGCGCCTGGGTGCTGGTGGTGGTGCTGCCCTTGGCAGTGTTCTCAGCCTGGCTGGCGATACGCAGCGAATCGCGCTCGTCGCAGCGCCTGCTCGGGCTGCTGAGCTTTGCAGGTGCGATGCTTGTGATCGGCGTCGAGTATGTCGTTATCAAGGGCGATATCGGGCGCATGAATACGGTCTTCAAGTTCTACCTGCAAGTCTGGCTGATCTGGGGCGCGGCTGCCGGTATCGCCTTGAGCGAAACCCTCCCCAGGTTGAAAACCTGGCCGGCCGGACGTCACGCCTGGTGGCAGACGCTCCTGGCGCTCTTGATCGTAGCAGCCGCCAGCTACCCGATCCTGGCGACGCCCGCCAAGGTGCAGGATCGTTGGCAATATCCTGCCCCCACCGGGCTGGACGGGTTGGCCTACATGCCGCTGGCAGAATTTCATGATCAGGACCAAACCCTCACCCTAGCATATGACGCGCGCGGCATCGCCTGGATGCAGAGCCACGTGCAGGGCACGCCGGTGATCGCTGAGGGCGCGGCACCGCCCTATCGCTGGGGCAGCCGCTACAGCATCAACACCGGGCTGCCGACCATCATCGGCTGGGATTGGCACCAAAAGCAGCAGCGTGCCGCTTTGTCATCTACCGTGATCGACTGGCGCCTTAACGACCTCGTCACCCTCTACAGTTCGCCCAATCCCGAGGCGGCTATGGAGATCGTGGCGCGCTACAACGTGCGCTATATCGTGGTGGGCGAGCTCGAGTCGGTTTATTACCATCCGGTGGGCCTGGCCAAGTTCGAGCGTATGGTCGGAGATACCCTCGAAGTGGCCTACCGCGACGGCCCGCTTACGATCTATCATGTACTTGAGCGCTGAACTGTGATGATCCTCAACACCCTCCTATGGTGGCTGCTGATCAGCGTAATCGGCTGGATCAGCCTGCCCCTCACCCTGCGACTCTTGCGCTTCCTGCCGGATGGCGGGGTCGGCCTGAGCCGCGTGTTGGGCATTACCGGCGCAACCTATGTGTTCTGGCTATTGGTGAGCCTGGGGGCGCTGCAGAACTCGCGCGCTGCCATCGCCGGCATGCTGGTGGCAGTCGCTATAGCCTCACTGGTGGTCAGTCTGCGCCACCGCGCCGAGCTGGCCGATACCTGGCGGCGGGCGCGTTCTGCCTTTTGGTATTACGAGCTGCTCTTTGCCATCAGTTTTCTGGCCTTTGCGCTCTTTCGCGCCTGGTCGCCCGAGATCGTGGCCACCGAAAAGCCGATGGAATTCGGCTTTATCAACGCCATCCTGCGCTCCAGCAGCTTTCCGCCTAACGACCCCTGGCTGGCGGGGTATTCGATCAGTTATTACTATTTTGGCTATCTGCCGATTGCGATGCTAGCCAAGCTGGGGTCGATCCCCAGCGAACAGGCGTTCAACCTGGCGCAGGCCTCCACTTGGGCACTGGCAGCGACGGGTTCAGCCGCGGTGGTGCACAACCTGATCCTGCTATGGCGCCAGCCACGTTTTGACGAGCGGGGTGATGTAGCCAGCGCACGCGAACGGCTGAGCAGCCTGCTGGGCGCAACCCTCGCGCCCGTACTGGTGCTACTGGCCGGCAACCTGGAGGGCGTCTTTGAGCTGATCCGCGCGCGCGGCTGGGGCAGCGACGCGCTGTGGAAGTGGCTGGATATCCGCAACCTGGCCACCACCGACCCCAGCCGGCTGTGGTACCCCGATGACGGCTGGTGGTGGTGGCGCGCTTCGCGCCTTCTGCACGACCGCGACCTGGCGGGCAACTCGCAGGAAGTCATCAGCGAATTCCCGATTTTCAGCTTTTTGCTGGGCGATAACCATCCCCACGTGCTAGCGCTGCCTCTGGTACTCTTGATGGTTGCCCTGGCGCTCAACCTGCTGCTGGGGGCGCTGGAGGGGCGCCGGCAAGACCAGGCACGCACCAGCCGCCTGTGGGTGGGCGGACGCCTGGAATGGGTGGTGATCGGCCTACTGCTGGGTGTATTGATCTTTGCCAACACCTGGGATTACCCGATCTATTTCGTGCTGGCAGTCGGCGCATGGCTGGCAGGCGCCTATTGGGGCAGCCAGGCGCGCTTCGGAGCGTGGCTGTGGGGTGCCGTGGTAGCCGGCGGTTCGCTTGCGGCCATCGCTGTGCTCGGATACCTGCCCTTTCTGCTTTCGTTTCGCTCGCAGGCCGGCGGCATCGCCCTGGTGCGCGTCAGCACCCAGCTGCACCAGTTCCTGATCATGTTCGGCGTCTTTATAGCAGCCATCGCAGCCTGGCTGGTGCTGGCGTGGCGACAGGCCGGCATCCTGCGCGCACGCAAACGCCTCAGCTGGATCATTGCGCTTGCCGCGGCGGCACTCGCCGTAGCTCTGGTGATCCTCGGCAAAGGCACGGCCGGCGTGCTGGTGCTGCTGATCGGCGTGATAGTCATTTTACTGGCCGACCAGCTGGCATCCTCCGATGTTCCCACACCGGCGGCAGCGGCACGTGCCATGCTGCTGTGGCTGGTATTTTTGGGCTTGGGCCTGGCGCTGGCGGTCGAGCTGATTTACCTGCGCGACGTGTTCAACTCGCGCATGAACACGGTATTCAAGTTCTATTACCAGGCCTGGGTACTGCTGGGGTTGGCGGCGGCTGCCGCGATATGGCGGATCGCCGCCTATTGGCGCGAGGCGCGCAGCATCGGTAAAGCCGCATCCGGCGTGATGCTCGGGCTGGTAGCGATCTTGCTGGCGGGCGCCCTGGTTTACCCGCTGATGGCAATCCCCAGCCGCGCCAATGGCTTTAACGGCACGCCAACCCTGGATGGCATGGCTTTTATCCGCGAGCGCAACCTGGCCGAATACGAGGCGATCCTGTGGCTACGGGCCAACGCACCGCACGACGCGGTCCTGCTCGAGGCGCCCGGCGGTCAGTACAGCGAGGCCAACCGCCTTTCGGCATACAGCGGTGTGCCGACCTTGCTGGGATGGGGCGGCCATGAGATGCAGTGGCGCGGCAGCTATGAGATCCCAGGCGCGCGCGAACCTGATATCGAGACGATCTATACCACCTCTGACCAATTGCAGGCGCGCAGCCTGCTTGTCAAGTACGGCGTCACCTATCTGGTGTTGGGCCCGCACGAACGCAGCGCGTACAGCATGTCGCCGGCGGCCGAAGCCAAGTTCGCTCACTTTATGTCGATCGTGTACACAAACGGCGACCTGACCATCTATGGTTGGCCGCGCTAGGCCGGGCACATATAATATCCGCATGACAGAGCTCAGCCACACCAATCCGAAGACGGCTGCCGAGCCGCTGGCGCTGCCGCTCACCCGCGAGCAGTTCCTCTGGGGCGCCCTGCTGGTCTTTACCCTGGCGCTGCGCCTAGGATGGCTGGGCTGGTGGCCGCTCACCGCTGACGAGGCCGGCAGTGCCCTGGCGGCCTGGCGCACCCTGCACGGAGGCTCCTCCGGCGGCGCCTGGAGTCCTCTGCTGGTATCGCTCCTGCGCGGCTTGTACGGCGTATTCGGCGCCAGCGACGCCCCCACGCGCCTGCCCTCGGCGATAGCGGGATCCAGCCTGGTGCTGCTGGCCGCCCTCTGGCGCCGCGAGCTGGGACGCGCCGCCTCGCTAGCAGCCGGCGTGCTGCTGGCGCTCTCACCCACGCTCCTGTTGGCCAGCCAGCGCGGCGACGGGGCGATCCTCGGGATCGCTCTGGTCGGATGGGGCATCACCGCCCTCGTGCGCGGCGTGCACGACGAACACATTACCTGGCAATATATTGGTGCCGGCCTTCTGGGCGCTGCCCTGGCGAGCGCGCCCAACGTGATCACCTGGCTGGCTGCCGGCGTAGTTATGGCTGGCTTGTGGCTTGGGCGGCATCCGAAAGCAGAGCGCGGCGCACTCCGCAGTTTGGGCATCCTCGCTATCGGCAAGCTGCTGGTGGTGGCGCTGTTGGCCTGGCTCATGAGCGCAACAGCTCTGCTCACCAACCTGGCCGGCCTGCATCAGGCCATGGCGCTGCCCTGGCGCTGGGCAACTGGCATCGCCCGTCTGCAGCCTCCCTGGGGCTGGTATGGTATGGCGCGCAACCTGCTGGTCTATGAGCTGCTGATCCTCGTGCCTGCAGCCTATGGTGCGGCTGCCGCGTGGCGGCGCGATCGCTGGGTGCGCCCGGTAGCTGCCTGGGCGGGGCTGGCATTGTTATTCGGCTGGTTGAGCCGTTCGTACGATCCGCTCGCCGCGCTGGACGCCCTCCTGCCCCTCACGCTGCTGGCAGCCCTGGGTTTAAGCCGCTTGTGGGACACACTGCTACAGCACACCCGCGCGCTCGATGTGGCGCTGGCATCGCCGGTGATCATATTCACCACCATGGGGTTTTTCGAGCTGATCGCCTATGCACGTGTGCCGGATGACAAGCTCCTGTTGGGTGCTGGCGTTGGTTTTATTCTGGCGATTCTGGCATGGGTCGGCCACTGGCTGTGGACCGAGCGCGCCGGCGCGCTGCGCAACAGCGTCTGGCTGATCCTGCTGTTGCTGGTATGCTGGACGCTGCGCGCCGACTCAGCCCTGCTATACCAGACCCTGGACGACCCGCGCGAGAGCCTCGGCGCTGGGCAAGTATCCCGCCAGGTGCGCGCGCTGCCAGAATTCCTGGCCGCGCACTCCAGCCACACCCTGGGCGATGCCTATGTGATCCACACCGCCTACGACGCGGCGCTTGAGCCGCTCGCGGGGTGGCTGCTGCGCGATTTTACGCCCCAGTTGGCCAAAATCGCAGCTGCGCCCTCTACCGCCGACGCTCTGGTACGCCCCGCCGACGATAGCGGTGGAGGGCCGGCGGGCTACATCGGGCAGCGCTTTGTGGTCTGGCACCGCTACACGCCGCGTGTGCTCAAGTTTAACGAATGGCTCAACTGGTTCCTGCTGCGCGAGCCGATCGGCGAGATCGAACCTACCTGGCTTGAGGTATGGGTGCGTGTAAGCGAACCGCCCCCAGCGAATTAAGGACGGATGTGAGGCATGGATAACGATCATAAAAACTGGTTGGATCGCCCGGCCCTGGGCGTGCGCATCACCTGGTGGCACGTGGCGGTAGTGCTGGTGCTGGCGTTTGTCATCATCACGCGTCTGGTGATGCTCGACACGCGCGCCTACTGCCACGACGAATCGATCCACGCCTGGGAATCGTGGAAGCTTTACACCGGGCAGGGTTATGTGCACAACCCGGTCTACCACAGTCCATTCCTCTATCATATCACCGCCCTGGTCTATTGGCTCTTTGGCGATAACGACTTTACCGGGCGACTGTCGACCTCGATTGCCGGTATCCTGATCGCCGTCATGCCGCTTTTCTTCTCTCGCTGGCTGGGCAAGCGCGGGACTCTGCTCGCCATGGTTTTACTGGCGATCTCTCCGGTGATGATGCACCGCTCGCGCTTTATCCGGCACGACCAGTGGGCTATCTTTTTCAACATGCTGATGCTGCTGGGCATTGTTCGCTACCTGGCGGACCGCAAATCGCGCGATCTATACCTGGTGGCAGCCTCGCTGAGCCTCTCGTTTGCCGGCAAAGAAACCAGCTATATCAGTGTGGCGCTGATGGGTGCCAGCCTGGCAGCCGTAACCCTGTGGGAATGGCTGCGTACCGGCCGACGCCGCTCGCTGACGGATTTTGCCGGCTACGACCTGATCATCCTGATCCTGGCGCTGGTGATCCCGCTGGCATCGCCATTTGGCGATAAACTGATCGGCCACAACCCGTTGGATTATTCCAACACGCGCTCGCTGGCGATTTCGGGAGCCATGTTTGGCGCTTTCTTGGCGGTTGGATCGCTGCTGGGTATCCTGTGGGATCGGAAGCGCTTTATCATCTCTGCGCTGATCTTTTGGGGCATCTATATTCCCCTCTACACCACGTTTTTTACCAACGGGCAAGGCCTGGCATCCGGCGCGGTCGGTTCGCTGGGATACTGGCTCTCGCAGCACGGTGAAAAACGCGGCGGCCAGCCCTGGTATTACTATTTGATCATCATCTGGATGTACGAGTTCCTGCCCGTCATCGGAGCGGCTGCCGCGGCGATCCGCTACGGCCGGCACGGCAATCCGCTCGAATCCATCGATCTGGAGAGCGCCCCGGTGCGACGCGCGCGCTGGTGGCAGGCAAGCGCCAGCCCGGTCAGCTCGACCAATGCGCTGGTCTGGTTCCTGCTGGTTTGGGGCTTTGGCGGCCTGTTTATGTATTCGTGGGCCGGCGAAAAGATGCCCTGGCTGGCGATGCAGTTCATGACGCCGCTATGCATCGTCGGCGGCTGGGGCCTCAGCCACATGTGGGATGACATCTGGGCAACCCTCACTACCCGGCGCGCCTGGCTGCTGTTCCTGACGGTGCCTCTGACGCTCTATGCGGTGTATCATCTGGCGGCTTTTCCGCCTTCGCGCGGCACCAGCACGGCCGACCTGACGCAGACCATGGCCTGGTTGGCAGCCCTGTTGGTGGCGCTGCTGGCCGCCTGGGTCAGTTCCAAGCTGCTCAACGCGCTTGACCGGCAGCGCGCCCTGCAGATGCTGGGCGTCACCGCTGCCTTCTGGCTGGCCGTCATCACGCTGCGCTTTGCCTGGATGGTCACCTTCTTGATACCCGACCTGCCCACAGCGCATATCGTCTATGCTCAGGGCACCCCCGATACGCGCCAGGCAGCCAAAGAAATCGAGGATCTCTCGCAAAGATTGTACGGCGATCTTTCGATGAAGGTGGCTTACGACGACGACTCGTACTGGCCGATGGTCTGGTATCTGCGCAAGTTCACCAACCTGGAGATCATTGTCGACGCCCCCAAGGGCCCCTCGGACGCGGTGGTGGTGCTGGTTGGTCCCAGCAACGAAGAGGCTACCAAGCCCTTCCTGGGCGATCGCTACTATCGCCGGCAGTACCGCCTGATCTGGTGGCCCGATGAGGCCTGGTATCGCGACATGACCCCCGCCAAACTGTGGTCGTATGTTTCCACACCCGATGGGCGCGCCAACCTCAACAGTATCTGGTGGAACCACGACTGGAAGGATTTAAAGCTGACGCAGTGGTCGCTCTATAACCCCTTTGCCATGTATGTGCGCAAAGATGCCGCCGCTCAGCTGTGGGATTTCGGCGTAGAGACAGCCCTGCAGCCGCCCGACATGGCCGACGAGTACCTGGATAAATGGGCTGCGCGCACGGCGGTTGCCTCGTTCAACAGCCTGGGGTTGGTGGCGCCGCGCGGTCTGGCACGTGACGAGGCCGGCAATATCTATATCGCCGATGCCGGCAACCATCGCATCGTGGTGGCAGATGCGAATGGCCAACTGGTGCGCACCTTTGGCACGCAGGGAAGCGCTCCGGGCCAGTTCAACGAACCCTGGGACGTAGCCGTCGCCCCCAATGGCGATATCTATGTGGCGGATACCTGGAACTATCGCATCCAGGTGTTTGCGCCGGATGGCAGCTTTAAGTTCAGCTGGGGCGCCTCTGGGGAAACTTCCAACCCCGAGATCGCCGGCAACTCGCTGTATGGGCCGCGCAGCGTGGCCTTTGACGCCGACGGCAATGTGCTGGTGGCGGATACCGGTAACAAGCGAATTAACAAGTACTCGCCCGAGGGCAAATTCCTGGGCGGGGTCGGCGGCGAGGGCAGCGAGCCCGGCCAGATGCGCGAGCCGGTCGGCATCGCCGTCGCCGGTGACGGCACGATCTATGTCGCCGATACTTGGAACCAGCGGATCCAGCTGCTTGATGCCAGTCTGAAGCCTCTGGAAAGCTGGCCGGTCAACGCCTGGCTGGGCACCAGCATCACCAACAAACCGTATCTGGCGGTGGCGGATGACGGCACGCTCTACGTCGCTGACCCTAGCGGCAACCGTGTGATCGCCTTTGGCGAGGGCGGCGAGCTGCTGGGCGTGTGGGGACAGTTCGGCAGCGGTTTGGACGGCCTCTCGAACCCCACCGGCCTGCTGGTGGATGCCGACGGACGGCTGCTGGTGGCAGATTCGGGCAATAACCGCATCCTTGTATTTGAGGCGCTGGTGCCCTGATGGACCGCATCCGGTCGGGGCTGGCGGGTCTGCTGTTTGATTTCGACGGCACCCTGGTGCACCAGACGATCGATTTCGAGGCCATGCTCGCCGAGGTGCTCGCCATCGCCGCCGAGTATGGCATCGACAAGCGCTACCTGGGCGGGCGTTATGTGCTGGAGATGATCGAGGCGGCCGCCCCCAGCCTGGGCGAGCGCGGGGCAGAATTCGCTCATGCCAGCCGGCGCGCCATCGAGGCGCTCGAGGTGCGCGCGGCCGAGACCGCCCAGCCCTTTGCGGGCGTGGCCAAGATGCTGGCCGAGCTGCGTGCGCGCGGCTACCGCATCGCTATCATCACGCGCAACTGTCTGGCAGCCGTGCAGGCCGTGCTCGAACGCCATCCGCTGACTTATGACGCGCTCCTGACGCGCGAAGACGTGCCGGCCGTCAAGCCCGCCCCCGGGCACCTGTACGCCGCGCTGGACGCCCTCAACGTGACGGCGCGCCAATCGCTGATGGCCGGCGACCATCCCATGGACATCCTCGGCGGGCAGCGTGTCGGCGCCTTGACAGTGGGCATCACCCCCGAAAACGGCGATGCCGGTCATTATGCCAGCGCCCCGCCCGACCTGATGCTGACAGACATCACCGAGCTGGCGGGTTGGCTGCCCGAGCGCGCTGCACCGGTCGAACCGCGCCGCATCGAGACCATCGACGTGAGCACGCTGGCGGGCGATGCCTGTCGGTTAACGTCCAGCCAGCTGTGCCTTGAACGATGGGATGGCCAGCTCACCCCGCAGACCAGGCACTGCCTGCTCGAAAGCAGCGACAGCGCTGCGGTGGTCCCTTACGATGCCTTTTCGTCGCGGGTGGTGCTGATCAAACGCTTTCGGCCGGCTCCCCTGGCACAGGGCGATGATGCCTGGCTGTGGGAGGCCATTTCGGGGCACATCGAGCCCGGCGTGACTCCCAAAGAGTGTACAAGGGCCGCATCGGATCAAGCTGGCGGCTATCCATTGGGCGAGCTTGAGCTGGTTTCCAGCGCCTATACCAGCCCGGGAATGCACAGCGAACGGGCGTGGATCTATGTCGCGCCGATCGCTGTGGGCGCGCGCCACAGCAAAGACGGCGGTTCGGATGCCAAGGACAAGGATATCCTCGTGCGGCTTTTCCTGCTGGATGACGCCCTGCGCATGGTGGCAGAGGGACAAATCCGCGACGCCAAGACGGTGGTCGCGCTGCTACACATCGCCCTGCACCGCGCGCGTCTGATCAGGGACCGCGGCCGGTGAGAACCCGCCTGGCGTGTTGGGCAGCCGGCGATGCGCTCTTTCAGCGCACGGCGCAAGCCCTGTCAGGGCGCCCCGAATCGGTCTGGCTGGTGGGCGGAACGGTGCGCGACGTGATGCTCGGCCGCGCGGTGTGCGATATCGACCTGGCTGTCGGCGGCGGCGATGCCGTCTCGCTCGGTCGCCGTCTGGCGGACGACCTGAGCGCCCACTTTTTCGTGCTTGACCACCAGCGCCGCATCGCCCGCGTGCTGCTGGGCGATACCGGCGAGCACATCGATCTGGCCAACCTGCGTGCCGACACGATTACCGGCGACCTATGCGCACGCGACTTTACCATCAACGCCATGGCTGCCCCGCTGCAGCGCCCCGATGCGCTGATCGACCCCTGCGACGGCCTTGCGGACCTCACCTCCCGCCTGCTGAGGGCCGCCAGCACCCGCAGCCTGGCCGACGACCCGCTGCGCATCCTGCGCATGGCGCGCCTGGCCGCTCAACTGGGCTTTGAGGCTACCCCCGAGACCCTGGCGCTCGCCGCGGCAGCCCTCGACGGGCTCGCGCACGTGGCGCATGAGCGCATCCGCGACGAGTTGTTTCTGATGCTGGTGCTGCCGCAGGCGCATCTGGCGACGGCGCGCCTGCACAGCTGGGGGATTGCGGACGCCCTCGTGGCGCGCGGGACGGTGTGGAGCGATGCGCATCTTGCTGCCTTTGAGACGTGGCAGGCACGGCATCCGCAGTGGCCGATGTTGGCAGCCTGGCAGGACGAAATCGAGCAGGGCTGGAACGCGCCGGTTGCCGGCGGACGCACGCGCGGACAGCTCGTCAAGCTGGCGCTGTGGCTGATGGGCCTATCCGCGTCTGCCGCCGAGCATCTGCTGAGCAGCCTGGCGCTCTCGACCAGCGAGGTACGCCATGTACGCGGCATCCTGGGGGCTCACGGTCAACTGGCTGCCGGCACAACGCCCGCTAAAGTGCTGTCGCGCTACCGCTACTATCGTGCCTGGCGCGCCGCCGGCGCGGATGCCGCCCTGTTGGCGCTCACCGCGCAGGAGGACCCCGCCGCCCGCCAGGCGCTGACCCAACTGCTGGACTCCTGGTACGCCGATGGCGGCCGCGCCGTGAATCCGCCGCCTATCCTGACGGGCCGTGATCTGCTGGCGTTGGGCGTGCCGGCGGGTCCGCAGGTTGGCGAATTATTGGAAGCCTTGCGTCAGGCACAGGTAGCCGGCGAGGTCAACGCGCGCGCAGAGGCCGAGGCGTTTGTTTTGCGCGCGCGCAAGGAGTCGTCCGGATGAACCATACCGCTGGAGCGCTGTGGCGCTTGGTGATGGTCGTATTGGCGCTGATTTTGTGTCTGCTGACGGTTGGCGCAGGCCCCGCGGAGGCACCCCCCGAACATCAGGAAGAGCTGCTGGAAGGCACCGTCACGGCGATCATCTCGGAAGAAGAGATCATCCCCGAGGGCGGAGAGCAAAAGCAGCTGCTGCAAGAGTTCGATGTGCTGGTCGCGCGCGGATCGCTGCGCGGCCAGACCATCCGCGTGCGCAGCGGCCTGTACGCCTCGGCCATCCTGCAGCGCTATGTGGTCGGCGATGATCTGGTGATCCGCGCCACCACCAACGTCCAGGGCGTAACGAGCTATACCGTGGTGGATTACGTGCGGCGCGGTCCGCTGCTGGGGCTGGCGATCATCTTTATGGTGATCACGGCGCTGGTCGGGCACCGGCAGGGGCTGCTGTCGCTGGCGGGTATGGCGATCTCGTTCGCAGTGATCCTGCTGTATGTGCTGCCGCAAATCCTGGACGGCGCTGACCCGGTGCGCACCGCCATTCTGGCGTCGCTGGTGATTATACCGGCAACCTACCTGCTCTCGCACGGAGTCACCGTCAAGACGGGCGTGGCGATGGTTGGGGCGGTGATCTGGGTCATCGGGGCGAGCGTACTCCTGGGCTGTCGATGGTCGGGACGCACTGTCGTCGGGTGCAAAGATACCGCGAACCGGTGACGCGTGCGCTGGCACCGCGCAGGGTTCGGCGTAGACTTCTGGGACGGGTCTTGATCGGACATATCGATGCAGGAGCAGGGTGACCATGACCGAGACCGACCATGTACCGACGGGGCGAGCCTTTTCGTTCCCCGAGGTCTACGCCGACGGGAATCCGTATCCGCACTATGCCTGGTTCCGTCGGTACGATCCGGTACATCGCACCGAGACGACAAACTTCCTGGGGCACCCC
>ENA-UOUL01003345-UOUL01003345.1-bioreactor-metagenome-genome-assembly--contig:-NODE-3345-length-16664-cov-18.216013_pt1 | contig 16664 bp, 9 predicted proteins | sample MGYA00249838_ERZ747220 | MGnify/ENA primary metagenome ERZ747220 (study PRJEB28778, sample SAMN05720191) | bioreactor metagenome | isolation source: Anaerobic biogas reactor | place: USA:Washington...
AACGCTCAGAGAAGACCAAGAACTCGACCAGCAAGAAAGAGTCTGCACCGAAACGCGAAGTCGGCTTAGTTCAACGTGTTGATGGCGAGCGAAGGCATTATCCGCGGAAAGACAAGCCCCATCGGGACTTGGGGTGACTTGGGCGGGTACTGGGGCGGTGCTCCTCACGGTTCGTTTGCTTTCTCGTCGGCCGAATCGCCCAATACGACCGTTCCCGACCGGGTCTACTCGTGCAAGATGCCGATCCCCCCCAGCACGGTCCAGTGGCCCAAGGCTCCCTGCGAAAACGGCAATGCCGGTGGACTCGCCGGCCGCTATTGCTTCTCGCGAAGCTATCACCCTGGCGGAGTCAATGCGGTTCTGTGCGACGGCGCGGTGCGGTTCGTCAACGACAGCGTCGACACCCAAACCTTCCGGTACGCCGGGAACCGCGAGGACGGCAACGCGCTGGGAACTTGGTAAGCCACTTCGACATTCTGAGGGAGATGCAGATGCGCACAAACCGTTTCACCACGTTCTTCACACTCCTGGCCACGGCCGTGATCGTCGGGTGCGGCTCCTCCGGGCTCGACACGCAGCCCGTCAGCGGCAAGGTGACGTTCGACGGCCAGCCCATCGCCGAGGGTCGGATTCTGTTTCGCGGCACGGGCAGTGATCCCAGAGCGTTCAGCGCGGAGATCAAGAACGGCCAGTACCAAATGGAGGCCCTGGCCGGCAAGATGCGGGTCGAAATCACCGCTTCGCGGCCCGTGCCCGGCAAGTTCGATGAATCGAACCCCGGCGAAAAGGTGCCGGTGGGAGAGATGTACATCCCGGCCCGCTACAACTCCCAGAGCGAACTAACCGCGGAAGTCACGGCAGGCAAAAACGAGCTGAATTTTGACCTGACCGGCGGCGAAGCCAAAGCCCCCTGATTCCACCCCGGCGAACGGTGGGCGTAAGCCCACCGGTTCTTACCGCCCCGCGCGCAAGCCCACCGGTTCTTACCGCCCTGGGCGTAAGCCCACCGGTTCTTACCGCCCCGCGCGTAAGCCCATTGGTTCCACTGGCGGCGGAAGGCGACGGCGCAGGGGAACCGGTGGGCTCACGCCCACCGTTCGCCGGGACTACCTTCCCTGGTTTCGCCAGATGGTCAGCCAGGGCGTCTGCTGCGGAGTGTTCGCCACGTGCGGACCCGGACCGACGATGAAGTCCAAGTCGCCGTCAGCGTCGAAATCGGCCAATTCGAGCGTGGCGTATCGCGGCGAGCCGGTCTGGAGCGTGTGCCGGACGAACGTGCCCGGCTCCGTCTGCTCCAGACACACGATCGAGGCCAGCGTGGCGCCGCGGATGCTGCGGGGCATCACCGGCGGCGGAAGCCAGGCGACCACGACGATGTCCAGGTCCGCGTCACCGTCGAGATCGCCTGCCAAGGCGCGGTAAGCGCCGACCATGTCGGTCAGTCGGTGATGCTCGAAACGCAGATTGCCCCGATTCTCAAGCCACTGGACGCCGTGCGACGGGCTGGCATACCAGTTGTCCCAGGCGTCGCCGTTGGTGTAGAGCACGTCCATGTCTCCGTCGCGATCCAAGTCCACCAATTCGATGCCGCTGGAGCCGAACATCAGGTCCGGTCCCGCCCACAGGGTTTGGAGCTGAAAACGCCCGTCACCTTGATTGAGGAATGCGTCCACGTGTTCCCATTCCTGTGAGACCAGGGCCACGAAGTCGAGTCGTCCGTCGCCGTTGAAGTCATGGACCGGCACGTGAATGGTGCCGGGGCGATCATCGAGTTCTTCCAGATCGAACCGCGGGACTTCGCCGGGCTCGGCCACGTTTCGGCAAAGAAAAATGCCGCCCGTCCGGTAATGCCCGAATTCGGCCGCCACCAGATCGAGATCCCCGTCGCGATCGAAATCGGCCGGCCGCACGTCGGCCACTCGCCCGAGGCCGGACGCCAGCACTTTCTCTTCGCAGCGGCCCGATTCCTTCTCGCGCCGCAGCCAGACGATTCGGCCCCGGTCGTGATCGCAGGGACGCGAGCTGCCCAGGTCAGCCACCACCAGATCGCTCACTCCGTCCTCGTCGAGATCGCACGGCTCCAGGTGACAGGGGTGGTTCAGCCGTGCCAGCACCTGGGGACCGTTCTTTGGGTCGGCCAGATCGACCGCAGCGACGTAGCCGAACCGCATGTCGCAGAACAGCAAAACGTGGCGGTCATCCGGCTCCAGGCGAGCCCACCGCAGGTAGGAAATCTCCGGGCGGACGCCGGCGTTCTGGCTCAACGTCAACTCCTCGACGGTAAACGTGGTCCGCAACTTGGTCGTGGCCTCGACGGGCTGCGGAAACGCCACTTCCTGGGGCGCGCGGGCGCGGAAGTAGGCGACCACCTGGTGCATCGGCGGCGGATTCAAGTCGTTCCGCTCCGAGCGGGCGTAGAACTCGTAACCCATTTGCACTTCGGCGTGCCAGCGGTCGCGGGGCAGATTTTCGGGCCGCGGCATGGCGTGGCAGTCGCTGCAAAAGGCCACGATTTGCGACTCGAGTGCCGGGTCGGTCGCCGGCGGCGGGGAATCGTCCGGCGAAAAAGAAAGTGCGGGGCTCGGCTTCGCGCCGCCGGACAACGCGTACCAGGCGAGCAAGATGGCGGCGCCGCACGCCAGCAGGGCCGTGAGTGCCAGCGTCCAGCCGCGCGCGCGGCGCTTGCGTGGGGCGGGACCTGGCGGGATTACGTCAGGATCGAAGAACGGTTTGATCGGGTCTGGCATGGCAGTATCTTAGCCGCGCGCGGTGTCGGATCCCAGCGGAGCTTGTATAATGTCGTGCCTACTCAAAGGGTTCCAGACCATGCCGCGGCAAGACACATCCCTGGGGACGAATCCGCCCACGCGCTCGCGGAGCGCGCGACGGGTCATCGTTCCCGCTGTTGCGCTGCTTCTGGTGGCCTGCCTCCTCTTGTTCGGCCGGGCGTCCTCGGCGTGGTGGACGCGGATGATGGCCCAGGCGCACTTCGATGACGGTGCGATCAGCGTGGCGCAGCAGTGGTTGGATTGGTCGGCGTGGTTCGATCCCGGCGACGGGGCAACGGACTTGATGCGCGCGGCGTGCTTCCGCCGCTTGCGCCAAGAGGAGCGCTGGAGTGAGGCCGTCAAGCTGGCCGAAGAGAAGGGGGTGCCCGAATCCCTGGTCCAACCGGAGAGCAAACTGGGACGCATCCAGGAGGGCAACTTCGACGACGAGATCCAGAGCGAACTGACGGCGCTGACCGCGGCGGGCGTTTCGCCCGCCGATCTGTATGCGGCCCTCGTCCACGGCTACATCGCCCAGAAGGACGCGGAACGGGCCCGAATCGCCCTGGACGCATGGGAAACGGTGGAACCCGATGGGGCCCATCTGGCCTATATCAAGGGCGTGTACTGGCGGCGGATGACCGAAAGCGAACTCGACCTCGTCCAGCGGCAGGAGTTTCTGGACCGCACCCAACGCGAGTTAGAGCAGGCATTGTCCAGACAGCCGCGCCACGAGTTGGCGCGCCTGGCGCTGGCCGAGTTGTTCGAGGACCAGAGCCAGCTGGTGGAAGCCCGCGACCAGGTTGCGGCGCTGGTAGCCTGCGCTCCGGCGCTCGACACGGCCAAATTCAAGCTGGCAAAGCTGCTGCGCCAGACGAATCGGCTGGACGAAGCCCGCACGGTGCTCCAGTCGTTGCCGCCGCAAACTCAGGCCGGTGGCGAACTTGCCGCCCAGATGGGCGAACTGGAACTCGAGTCCGGCAATTACCAGGAAGCGGACCGCTGGCTGGCCCGCGCACGGGCCGAAGACCCCACAAGCGGCGCGGTCGTGGTTGCGGAGGCCGTCTCGGCGGCCCTTCAAGAAAAGATGCCCCACGCCCGCCAACTGCTCGCTTGGATCGATGCCGTCCATGATGAAAGCACCCGGATCGAGGACTTGGCCGGCCGCGTCGCCATCGGCGCCGACGACCCCCAGGCCCAGGACGAGTTGCGGCGATTGAGGGCATTACCTCCCCCCAAGCTTGAGACCGGCGGCGGGGACGCCGAACCAGCCGCCACCGACCACCGATCACCGACCACCGATCACCGATTACCGATTACCGATCACCGATCCGGCGACCAGCCGGTAGACGCAGCCGGGCTGTACGCCCAGCACTGCAGCGGCTGCCACGGCGAAAACGGCGACGGTAAGGGCCGCGCGGCGCGGCACTTGTTCCCCAAACCCCGCGACCTTCGCACGGGCAAGTTTCGCCTGGTGAGCACCGTCAACGGGGTCGCTTCCCTGGAGGACCTCGAAGCGGGCATCCGGCGCGGGATGCCGGGCACGGCGATGCGGGCCTTCGACAAGCTGAGTGAAGACCAGCGGATGCTGCTGGCCCAAGAGGTCCGACGGCTGAACCGCGTGGGCACCGGCGAACAGTTCATCGACTCGCTTCTGAAGGAAGGGGAGGAGATCGACGAGGACGAGGTCCGCACCGTGCTGAAACTCCGCACCACACCCGGAGACGACACCCGCGTGCCCCGCATCGGTGCGGCCGCCGATCCCCAGGCGATCGCACGCGGCAAAGACGCCTATCTCAAGCTGGGGTGCAAGAACTGCCACGGCGAAGACGGGACCGGCGCGTGGGATCCGCCGCTGTTCGACGAACACGGCTGGCCGGCGCCCCCTCGCGATCTGGTCCACGAGCCGTTCAAGGGCGGTCACGAACCGGAAGCGATCTACCTGCGGATCTTGTTGGGCATGCCGGGCAGTCCTCATCCTGCCTGTCCCGGCGTGGCCGACGATCAGCTGATCGACGTGGTTCAGTATTGCCGCTCCCTGTCTCAGGAGCCGAAACGAGAACGGACCAATCACCAACGAGCCCTGCAAGCATGGACAGCCCCAGAAAAGCCTTAGCATCATTGGAGAAACGAGTGAGCGGAATGACGCTAGCCACCGGTTCCCGATTAGCCGCAGTACCGGCGGCTAGCGCCTTGCCGCTCACTTGCCTTTCATTCTTCTGTTACCCCATTTCTCTGTCAGTTGGCTGTCTCTTTCTGATCTTGGCAGCTGGCTGCTCCAAATCCCAGGCACCTGGCGTCGACGCGGACGGTCCGGCTGCGCCCCGCGGTCTGACCGCGGGCGCAGCGGCGGACAACGCCCCGGCCCGCCCGATCCAGATCTTGTATCCGCCCGACAAGGCCCTGTTTCCGCCGGACATCGTCGCTCCTACGTTCCGCTGGCAGGACGAAAACCCGGCGGCGAAGAAGTGGCTGGTCCAGTTCCGCTTCCCGCAGGGCGAGCCGCTGGAGTTTCAGGCTGCGGCGCAGGAGTGGACGTTGCCGGATGACGCCTGGGAGACCATCAAGCAGCGTTCGCTGGCGAAGGAGGCCGCCGTCACGGTCCGGGGCGTCGATCCGCGTGACAGCGACCGGGTAATCTCCCAGGCCAGCGTGTCGATCAGCACGTCCCCGGACGCCGTGGAAGCCCCGTTGTTCTTCCGGGAGGTGAACCTGCCGTTCTTGACGGCCGTCAAGGACCCGGCCGCCTACATCCGCTGGCGGTTCGGGCCGATCTCGTCGCGCGAGCCGCCGCCGATCGTGCTGGAAAAGCTGCCCGTGTGCGGGAACTGCCATTCCTTTTCCAACGACGGTTCGACCCTCGCCATGGAGATCGACTCCGGCAACGATCGCGGCTCCTATGCGATCGCACCGATCAAGCGGCAGATGGTCTTGGACGAGAACAAGGTCATCAGCTGGAGCGACTACCGCAAGGAAGACGGCGACGCCACGTTCGGGCTGCTGTGCCAGGTCTCTCCCGACGGCCGTTACGTCGTGGGGACCGTCAAGGACCGGGCGTTGGCCGTGTACAAGCCCGATCTGATGTTCTCCCAGCTGTTCTTCCTGGTGAAAGGAATCCTCGCGATCTACGATCGGCAGACGAAAACCTACCAGGCTTTGCCCGGCGCGGACGATCCGCGGTTCGTGCAGACCAACGCGACGTGGAGTCCCGACGGGAAGTCGATCGTCTTTGCCCGCGCGGAGGCTTACGAGCCGAAGGGCCTGGAGGACGTCAAGTCGGTCCTGGTCCCGCAGGAAGCCGCCCAGGATTTCCTGGACGGGGGCCGGACCTTCCGCTACGACCTGGTCCGCATCCCGTTCAACGAGGGAAAGGGCGGGAAAGCGGAGCCCATCCAGGGCGCGTCGAACAACGGTCGGAGCAACTACTTCCCCAAGTTCTCGCCCGACGGCAAGTGGCTCGTGTTCTGCCAAGCAAACAGCTTCATGCTGCTGCAGCCCGACAGCGAGCTGATGATCGTTCCAGCCGCCGGAGGCGAGGCCCGCCGGCTGGAGTGCAACACGCCGCGGATGAACTCCTGGCACAGTTGGTCGCCCAACGGCAAGTGGCTGGTCTTTTCCTCGAAAGCCTATTCGGCCTACACCCAGCTGTTCCTGACGCACATCGACCAAGAGGGCCACAGCAGCGTGCCCGTCGTGCTGTCGCGGTTTACCGTGCCGGAGCGGGCCGCCAACATCCCGGAGTTTGTCAACGCCGCGCCTGACGCGATCCGCAAGATCACGGAGGCGTTTCTGGACGACTTCAACTACTTTCGGGCCGCCATGGCCTTCGTCGATCAGGACGACCCCGCCGGAGCCGTGCCTCATCTGCGCAAGGCGATCGAGATCAACCCGGCCCACAGCTGGGCGCGACTGCAACTGGCGGCGATCCTGGCCAACCAGGGCCAAAACGCGGAGGCCAAATCCCAGTTGCTGCGGTTCCTCGATCTCCGGCCGGACAACGCCGAAGCGCACGGCCGTCTGGCGGCGCTGCTGCACAAAGAACGTAAGCTCGATGAGTCGATCCACCATTGCCGCCAAGCGCTGCAGAGCGAGCCGGATTCGCTGGAGGCCCGCTCGACGTTGGGCATGATCATGCTGGAAAGAGGCGAATTCGCAGAATCCGCAGTGCATCTGGCCGAGGCCGCGCGGCTGGCCCCGGACATGGCCATCACAAACTACTACTGCGGCCACGCCTTCTACCGCCAAGGCAAGCCGGAACAGGCGATCGCGTACTACGAGCAGGCGATTAAACTCGATCCCAAGCACGTCCCGGCCCTGCTGGACCTGGCCTCGATCCGCATCATGCCGGAACCAGAACTCAACAATCTCGACAAAGCGTTGACGCTGGCTACCAAGGCGTGCGAGGTGACCCAACGCCGCGATCCGATGGCGCTGAAGAGCCTGGCCGGCGTGTACGCGGTGCGCGGCCGGTTCGGCGACGCCGCGCTGACAGCCCGCGAGGCGTTGGCGGCCGCCCGTGCCACCGGGGATCAGTACCTGGCCGGCAGCATCGAAAAAATGCTGCAGGTCTATGAACAGCTGCAGCGGAGAAAGCCGTAACCACGGTGGCCAAAACAAGTCCCGGATTTCGGCCACCACGCTGCTCGCCAGCGTAAAGCCATGTTCAGCACCAGCCGTCGTGCCCGCTCACGCGACGTCTTCGTCATCGGCCACCACGCTGCTCGCCAGCGTAAAGCCATGTTCAGAACCAGACTTCGTGCCCGCTCACGCGACGTCTTCGTCATCGGCCACCACGCTGCTCGCCAGCGTGGAGCCATGTTCAGAACCAGCGTCGTGCCCGCTCACGCGACGTCTTCGTCTTCGGCCACCACGCTGCTTGCCAGCGTGGAGCCATGTTCAGCACCAGACTTCGCCCCACCACTGCGTCCAGCATCTTGAACACCGCTCCACGCTGGCGAGCAGCGTGGTGGCGAAGGGGCCGATTTCGCGGACGTCTCTGGTGTTGAACACCGCTCCACGCTGGCGAGCAGCGTGGTGGCGAAGAAGCCCATTTCGCGGACGTCTCTGCCTGTCTGGGACCGCAGGTTCCGGTGTTTTTTGTCGGAAATCGAGGAATAACAACCGCAGGGCACCAGCACCAAACGGGATTTCGGCACTTCTTGCGTGCCGTGGCTGCAGTCATGGGTTCGGTGCTGGGTTTCGGTCCTGGGGTCAGGCTTACAGAATTCAGTTTTGGTCGAGCAGGCTCGTACCATCTGGCTGGCGCCACGCTCGACCAAAATTGAATTCTGTAAGCCTGACCCCATTCAGTCGGCCTTGGGGGCGGAGTGAATTCCGCCCGACGCATGAAGCGAGGCCTGACAAAGGGCTAGCCGCCCAGGGGGGCGAAGCCGCGGACGCTGCCTTTGGGCGTCAGGCCGGCGGATTCCAGGGGCTCGTCCAGGCGGTGGACGGCCACGTTGCCGGCTTCGTCCCGGACCTCCAGCCGGAGGTAGAATTGGGCGGGGACGCGTGAATCCACACGCCACAGGTACTGGCCCGTGTTGGGCAGCCCGGAGGCGAGGGCGGTCCACGGCCCGTCGGGCTTCTCGCCGAAGGAGAGCGTCACGGGCCGATTGCCCAGATGGTCGTCCATCGCGGCCCAGCGGATATCCAACTGGCCGGCATGGGCGTCCGATCCGTAGGCCGCGGAGGTGATTTCGGCGATCGGCCGGGTCGTATCCACGCCGACCCACAGATCGGCCAAGTCGCCCGCCCGCGGGGTCTGACTGGCCAAGCCGTTCTTGCCCACAATCACCACGCGGAACCCGTAGATACCCTCGTCTTCCACTTCGACCAGCAGCGGGCTCTCGCGGTCTTCGTCCACCCACCCCAGGTCCCAATCGCGGCCGCCGTTGCGCGTGACCCACAACTCCACCTTCTCCACGCCCGCCGGACCGACCGCATCCACCGAGTAGTCCAAATTGAACCGCTTGGAACTGGTCATCCGCGGCCGCTCGCCCGCAGGCAGGCTGGGAGACGCAGCGGGCGAACCGCCGGTGGCTTTGCCGGCTGGGCGAGACGGCATCGGGGGGTCGGCCGAGTCGCCGCCGGGCGTTCGACCGGTCTGCGCTGTGTCCGTTTCGGGGATCGCGACGCCCGGTTCATTTTTGGCAGCGGACGTGGAGCCGGCTTGCGCGGCACTGGGCGACGTCGGCGTCTCGGCAGCCGCGTCCCCCACCGCGCCGGGCCTGGAGACCTGATGAACTTCGGGCTTCTTGGCTGGCGCAGCAGACGCCGTTTGGGGCGCGGGTTCGGGAGTCGAGTAGGGATCGGAGTAATCGCGACTTGCCGGCGCGTCGCTGGGCCAAGCGGTAGGCGCGGGCGCCGCGGGTGAGGCCGCCGGGGGATCCTGCTGGCTGGGCGCCGGCGCAGCCGACGGCGCCGACGGCGCCGGTGTTTCGTTCGGCGCCATCCCGTAATTGGCGAACGGGTCGGGCGGAGCGGAAGCCAAGGACGCCGGCAGGTTGGCGGCCGGCGCGGTGGGCCGGGTGTTCAGCGAGATCGGGACAATCAGGCGGCGCGTCACCTCTTGCAGGTTGCCGGCTTTGTCCTGCACTTGGATGCGGATGCTGACGAAGTAACTGCCGGCTTCCGGCGTCCAGTTGGCACGGCCGGTGACGGCATTGCGGCCCGGCACGGGGGCTGAACTGGCGGCCTGAACGGCTTGGTAGGGTTTGCCCAGCGCCTGCTGGTACTCGACCTTCATCGTCTCTGGGGCCAGCGCGTCGTCGACGGCTTGCCATTCGACCTGGATCTCGCCGTTTGCGTTGGTGCTCGCCTGGACATCCAGTCGCGGCGGCGCCGTGTCGACGACGACGCGCAACTCGGGTTGAAACGTGGCGCCCGCCGAGATGACGGTGCCGACGGGAATCGTGCGCGACGCAAACCAGTACTCGGCGTCCCGGTTCGTCCGGAACACGAATTGGCCTTGGCTGGCCGGCTGGCGATTGTACAGGGTCCAATTCGCGCCGAAGTCGTGGGAGACGAACAGCAGCACCTCCAGGCCCTGCGTGTCGGCCTGGGTCACCGCGAACGGGATTGTAAAGGCGGCCACACGGGAGTAGACGGGCGCCGGGCCGGCGGTGTCACGGGAAGCAACGGGGGGGCTGGCCGGCGTCGCCGGCAGGTCTTGGCGAGCCGAGAACGCAGGGGCGGTCGAGGGCGCCGTACGCCCATCGGGCGCCACGGTTTGGGCGTGTCCTCGATCGCCCAGGGCGAACAGGACGGCAATCAGTAGCGCTGACGACCGCATGGATCGTCCCCCCTCTGAAACACGTTCGGTCTCATGCGTGCGGGCGGCGGCGGTCTGGTGTGGGTGGGCCGGGTCGCCAGACCTGGAGCCCCTGGCCAAGAACCACTCCGCTCCGTTGTCGTCGAGCGGACTTCCGTCCGCTTGGGCGCAATATCCTTCGCCCTGCGAATGGGTTCTTGCACAGGCGCTCCGCTTCGCGCGGCCTTCCTGGGCGCGCGATACCGCCTAAATCCCGTATCGGCTGGGACGAGGCGTTGCTTGAACGTGTTGCTGCGAGGCAAGAGAACTGGGCAATCTGGGACGATTCTAGCGAAGATCCGCCGCTTCTGGCACGAACCGGCGCGCGGATGCCGCCGGCGTCACCACTTCCAGCCCACCTCCAGCGTGTCGCCTTCGGCCGCTAGGACTTCGTTCTCCAAGGTCAAGCGAACGTCATTGCCGTCGCGACGCACGGCGGCCGGGACGGTGCGTCCCGCGACGGTCAGCGTGGCGGTGGCCGCGGCGGCGTCCTTGGGCAGCTCGAAGACCATTTCGCGGAGGCGCAGCTGGCCGTGCCGGACTTCGATCCGCTCGGTCTGGCGGCCGGACTCGCGGCGCTGGACGAACAGGCCCCAGCCTTCGCACGCGGTGAAGAACGAGCGGTGGTCTTCGGGCTGCCATTTGGGCCGGAAGCCCAGCACACCGCGGGGGCCGTCCAGCACCAGGCCCTGGCAGGCGATCAGCAGCGACCAGGAACTCATCGCCCGCGCGTAGAACTTGCCGCACTCCAACTCGTTGAACGGGTTGCCGCCGGGGCCGGAGTTCAGCCCGTCGCGGCGCCGCCCGTCGTAGCGGCTGCGGGCCATGCGGACGATTCGCCGGGCGGGCTCGAACTGGCTCTCGTACACCATCGCCCCGGCCACCGCATACTCAATGCCCGTCCACACCTCGTCCGCATACACGATGAACGGTTTGGGCCGGTCGTTGTGCGGCCAGGTACACATCAGCAACCCGCCTTCGTCGTCGGGGACGTAACGCCGCGGCGCTTGGGTGAAGCCGGCGAACTTCTCCCGGAAATTGTGCCCCATGATCGCCTCCAGCGCGCCCCGGATCCGCTCGACCGGGTACAGATAGCCCAGGTCCAGCATGTGCGCCCACCACTGGCCCAGCAACTGGTCCGAATGACAGCCGTTGTTGTAATCGTTCGCCGGACGCTCCTCCGGGATCTGGATGTAGTACTCGCCGTTCCACAGCTTGTCGTTCTGGTTCTTCATGCCCGCCTCGCGGACCTGCCGCCAGCGGGCGGCGCTGTCCGCGTCGTCCAGCACCGCGGCCATCCGCTCGGCCGCCGCCAGCGCGGACAGGTACTGCGACCCGATGAACGTATTGGGGCCGGACACGCTGCAATCGTACGTGTTCGGCTGATGCCCGGTGGGCAGGCCCTCGTGGGTCTTGTCGATTTTTTCGATCAGCCAATCGACGGCCTTTTGGAGGCCCGGCCAGACTTGCTTCAGGAAAGCCGTATCGGGGCTCAACTGGTGCTCCCGATACGCGGCTTCGATACAGGCGCAGTGGCCGTCGGTGAACGCGCCGTGCGGCGAGTGCTGGCGGTGCGACGTCTCGCCGCTTTCGTGCAGGTAGGTGAGGAAGTCCGAGACGCGCATGTTGCGGCCCACGTCCGGAAACAGCCGGGCGTGGGTCTGGGCATAGTTCCAGACGTGCGTGCAGTTCAGCGGACAGCAGCCGTAGCTGCCCTCGAAGCCGCCGAAGTAGCCGTCTTCGGCCCAGAAGCAGGTCGGGCCGCGCAGGATGACGCTTTGGGACGTCATGGCGTCCAGGAATTCTTCGGGCAAGTTCGATTCGTAAACGGTCCGGTGATACTGTTGCGTCTTGGCCCACAGCGCGTCGCTGCGCTGGGCCACGTCGCGGGCCACGGCCAGCGCGTCCGGCCAGCGGCGGCCGTACAGGTTGCCGGAGTGTTGGAACCGCTGGACGTTGGGAAAGTGCCAGGTGATCGCGAACGTTACCGTGCGCTGCTGGCCGGGCGGGAGGGTGAAAGGCACCCCCAGCGCCGCGTTGACCGTTTCGCCCGGCGGGCTGACAGCTTGCTCGCCCGCCGCCTGTGCCGCGCCGGCCGGATCCGCCATGAACGCCGTCAAGCCTTCGTCGGTCGTCCACGCGGGCAGCGCCGCCGCGTGGTCGTCCAGGGCCGCCAGCGCCATCGTGCCCCAACCCGGCGTGCCGGGCACCAGCCGCTCGCCCGGCTGCAACGGCACGCCGCTGGACGCGGCCAGCAGCACGCTGCCCCAGGCCCACGGCAGGCCGCCCGCGAGCACCACAAGGACACGCCCCGCGCCCAGCGGCCCTTCCACGATCAGCGGATCGCCGGCGGGCGTCGCCGCCCAGACCCGATAGCCTTTCTCGCCCGACCGGAACCCGCGCAGGCGGGTAAAGCGGGTCACCTGCCAGCCGTCCGCGATGCGGCGCAATCCGGGCGGGCAGTCCTCCGTCAGCACAATCTTCTGACCGGCCGGCAACTCGGCCTGCTCGGCGGCCTCGAAGGGTACCGCGATTGCCTTGGCCACGGTTTCGGCGGACGTACCCTGCTTCAGGAGCGGTTCCGGAGGCACGTCGGAGAAGAGGATCTGGTCGACGTTGATATGCCCCCAGCCGCCGGAGTGCCGGTCGACGATTTCGACGATCGCTTCCCGGCCCTTCAAATCGGCGACATCCCAGCTGGCCGGTTCCAGCGCCTCGCGGTTCTTGCCCGTGGCGGTGCGGACCACCTGGCCGTCGACCTTCAGGTTGATGCACGTCCTGCCCGCGTGGGCCCCGCCGCCGATCAGAAAGCCGATGTACCGCCGCTCGATGCGGAACGGTTTGGAGGTCGCCGTGCCTTCGGGACCGTCGCCCGCGATGAACGTGTTCACCAGGCCTCGGCCCACGAAACCGCTGACCGGCTGCTGGCCGCCCTCCGTGCCGCGCGACGGCTGCTTGCCAAAGGCGTTGCCGGTCAGCGTCCAGCCCTCGTAGGACTTGTTTTCGAAATCCTCAAACAGCGTGGCCAGCGCCCCCAGATCCTTGGTCTCGTCGCGCAGGGCGGCGATGGCGTCGAAGAAGGCCGGTTCGAGTCCGTCCAGCAGCGCCACGCCTCCGTCGGCCACGATCCCCGTCAGCGCCTCAGCCGCCTGAGCGCTGAAAGCGCCGGTGCGGACCAGCCACAGCAACTCCGGCCCCGGCACCTCCGGCCCCGCCGCCGTGCGGACTTTGACGCTGCCCGATTTCACCGGATCCGGCGACTTGTCCATCGCCACGGCCACCATCCCGCCCTGGCGGACCACGCGGTTGCGATTGCCGCCGTAGCCGTGGAACCGCACGTCGTGAATGCCGGCGGCTCCCTGGCTGCCGACCGCGTTTTGCAGCGTCGCCCACAGCGTGACGTCCGCCGGCTCGCGGCCTGTGTTGCGGGCGGTCAGTCGGAAGATCGCACAGGGAAGGCTGGAACTGGCCGTGTCCAGCGGGACCAGGGGATTGAACGCTTCCAACGTGACCTGGACCGGCAACGCTTCGTCGCGGAACGCGAGCCGGGCGATGGGATAGCCGCCCTCGTACTCGATCTCCTGGACCCCAGACAGCGGCCCCTCGCCCTCCGTCTGCAGCAACCGGGTGACGCCCGGACCGCCGCCGGTCCGGGCGGAGACGGCGAAGTAGCTGTCGGGAATCCGCGTCTCGCTCAGATTGTTGAAGATCTGCCAGACGCCCAAACGCCCCTTTCCGTCCAGCCAGATGCTGCCGGTGCCGATGCCGCCGAGGGGCATCCCGACCGCCTCCAGATACGGACCGCGATAGACCCTGGGCGGCGTCCTGGCGTACTCGGGCCAAGCGGCCTCACCGGCGGCCTGTGCGGCGCCAGGCTGTCCACGTGCCGGCTCCAGCCAAGGCAACTGTCCCAGCAGCGTCAGCCCCGTTGTGCCGATGGCCATCCGCCCCAGGAACTCCCGGCGACTCAACCCGGCGATTTCCCCGCTCTCGCACTTTCCGCCCGCACAACAACTGCAGTTTCTCATGGCATTCGCCTCCCAGGGATGTCAAACCGAGCCACCTGAAGACCGTTCGCTACTCCACCCACACCAGCCGCATCCGCATCGGTTCCAGCGGCACGGTAAGCCGCCCGTCGCCGTACGGCAACGCCTCGCCGCTCAAGGCGTCGCGCGCCGCCTGGGGTGCCAGGCCGCTGCGGCCGACGTCGATCGTCACCTGGGCCGTGGCGGGCTGCCCGGCGGACAAATTCGAGACGACCAGCAACGCGCGGCCACGCTGGCCGTCGGCGGCAGGACGCGCGTACAGGCTCACTTTTACCGACTCGGACTGCGCCGCCGCCAACGGCTGCGGTTCCCAGTACGGATGCCACTGGGCCTCGCTGACGCCGAATTGCGTCATCACGTTCCAAATCGGCGCCACCTTCTCCAAGGCCGCCAGCCCGCAGGGGCGGACGCGCACGTCGTGCAGCAGCGAGCAGGCCAGCGCGTGGTCGTAGGTCCACTGAGGCGGCCGTTCGTAGGCCAGAAACTCACTCGGCACGCCAAAGTTGCGCCCCATGAACTCGGCGCGAAACGCGTCCAGCGGCAGGTTCTTCAGCGGGTCCCCCGACAACTCGCCGCCGGCAAACTGCTCGCCGTCCCAGTACGCATGGACGAAGGCCAGTGTGGGCGTCACGCAGCAGGTGCTCTGATGGGCGCTGATCAGGCCGCCGTGCGGGTGGATCATCCCGTACAGCCGTTGCATCAGCCGCCGCACGCCGAAGATCGGATACGTGGGCCGCAAGCTGCCGTCGGCGGCGCGATAGCCGCAGCCGTGCCGCTCGTTGCAGCAGCCCCACGGCTGGATCGTCCCATCCAGATACAGGCCGTCGAAGCCGTACCGTTTCCGGGCTTCCTCGATGCCGTCCGCCAGCCGGTCGGCCCAGACGCTGTTGTAGCAGACCTTAAAGTCGCGCTGCTCCGGATGCCGGTACCAGCCGGGCACGATCTGGCCGGCGGTGTTCTTGACCAGCACTTCGTCGGACAGTTCCGCCCACTCGGGCGCCAAGGACGACAGTTCGTAGCCATGATAGACCAGCACCTTCATGCCCCGCTGGTGGCAGGCGTCGACGATGGCCTTGAATTCCGCCTCCGGCGTCGTCACGGGATAGTTCTGGATCGGCAGCCAGTCCTCGTGAAAGACGGCCGTCTTGACGCCCAGTTCAGCGGCGCGGTCCAGCGTCGCCGTGGGGTTGCGGTCCGGGAACGCGCGATGGCACAGCCACCACTCCTGCGGAACCGGCAGGATCGAGCCGACGCCCAGTTGCGGCACGTGCCAGATTCGCCACTCGTGAAAATCCTTCGGCCACGGCTTCAGCGGAGTAGCCTGGAAGCCGAAGGTCAAGGTGAGCGGCAGGCGCAGCGTCGAGTCCAGCAGATGGACGCGGAGCAGCGCCTCGCGGTCGGACACGACCACCTCGATGACCCGGTCCGCAGCCAGCGGTTGCCAGCCCCGATCCGATTCGGCGAACCAGCTCAATCCGCTGTCTTCCCGGCCGAGCCACACGAAGGGCTTGAAGGGCAGCGTCAGGCCCGTGTCGGGCAACGCCCCGCTGCTCTTGGCGCTGCCCCAGCGGCCGGGAAAGTAGTGGAACAGACGGGCCCGCTCTCGCTTGAGCGGCACCTCCAGCCACAATTGCTCCAGCTTGGGCGTCGCCTTGTGCTGGGGCAGCACGACCAGGTCCACGCGCATCATCCCGTCGAACTCGATCCGCGTCGTCGTGTTGACGATCAGTTCGTCGCCCGCTTGCCAACCGGAGATGGTCGCCTGGGCTTCGTCGGCGCGGAACAACAGGTTGCCGCCGCGTTTCCATTCGATCGGCTTGCCGCTGACCTGCCCGACCAGCCGGACCGGACCGGCCAGCAGTTCCTCGCCTGCGGTGACGATCGAGGTCGGCAAGGCGGCGTTGGCCAACTTCTGCGTGCGGCCCCAGACGCCGACCTCGACCCCGGCCGCATCAGCCTTGACGGTCACCGGAGTCCACGGCGAGATCAAGGCCGGGGACTCGCCGGCCGCCGCGCCCGGGCACGTGGCGGCAAATGCGATCAGAACGCCGCTCGCAAGCGACAAACGAAGACGCCGGCTGCAACGCGCATTCCGTCCGGCGGAAAAAGTTGTGCAAGATGGCATCGGTGGACCCCTTGTTCGTGACGCTCAACCTAAACGTTGCGAAAACCCCGCCGGTCTAGCCAGCGTTGTCCGCCATTGTGCGGTTGCCCGTTTTTTACACCTTGCGAGCCGGTTTGGGAACAGCGGCAGATGCCGGGGGATGACGAAAGAACCGCCGGACTCACGCCGGCCGTTCACCGTTGCGTCCGGAAATCCTGCTCGCCAGCGTGGAGCCATGTTCAAAACCAGACGCCTCGCCGCTCACGCGTCTTGTCCCTCCTCGGCCACCACGCTGCTCGCCAGCGTGGAGCCATGTTCAAAACCAGACGCCTCGCCGCTCACGCGTCTTGTCCCTCTTCGGCCACCACGCTGCTCGCCAGCGTGGAGCCATGTTCAAAACCAGACGCCTCGCCGCTCACGCGTCTTGTCCCTCT
>ENA-UOUL01003350-UOUL01003350.1-bioreactor-metagenome-genome-assembly--contig:-NODE-3350-length-16642-cov-13.966133_pt1 | contig 16642 bp, 17 predicted proteins | sample MGYA00249838_ERZ747220 | MGnify/ENA primary metagenome ERZ747220 (study PRJEB28778, sample SAMN05720191) | bioreactor metagenome | isolation source: Anaerobic biogas reactor | place: USA:Washington...
CCGCCCGAACCTGCTTTCGCCCCACGGCAACGGCTACGGCCCCCGCAACCTGCCCTTCGTCTGGGAAGACCCCTGGCGCTCCGCCGAGTCGTTCCAACTGCAGGTTCTCCAGAACGGCGAACGGATCAAAAACAGCGGCTGGCGGCCGGTGGCGGACTGGACCCCGCTGCTCGACGCCTTCAGCCAGTCCCTCGCGTTCCCCAACGAAGGCAGCGGCGCCTGCACCTGGCGCGTCCGCGGCCGGAACAACGCCGGATTTGATCTTGCCTGCCAGGTGCGCGACCGCTGGCACGCCGCAGGCATAAGCGACGAAGACGCCCGAAGCGCTGCGCTCGATCTGGTGAATGACTTCCGCCTGAGCGCAGGCCCGGCGCCCGGCGCGCCCTACACCGGGCGCGACGCCGCGGCCTCTGTGCGGCAGGCTTTCCGCCGCCCGGCGCGTGAGAGTGGCAGGGGCAACGCCGGCGCGCGTATCCGGCGCCCTGGCTGGCTGAAGGAAGAGCCGCCGCCCGCGGACCCGGACAGCCCGCAAGCCCTGGCCCGCATAGAGAAAGGCTTGCGCCCTCTACCGGAAGACGCCCGCGCATACCTTGCCGGCCGCGGCATAGACCCCGATCTAGCCATATCCTGCGGCGCGCGGTTTCACCCGGATATAGACGGACAGCCCTGCGTCTGCTTTCCCTTACGCGACCGGGCAGGACTGCGAGCGTATGGCGCCCGCGCAATCCATGGGACAGCCAAGCGCGCCATTGGGGCGCACGGCAGTGCCGTATTCTTCACGTCCGAGCGCATTGGCGAAACGCTTGCCATTGCGGAAGCCCCGATAGACGCCCTCACGCTGGCGCAGGCGGGCCTGCCCTGCATAGCCCTCTGGGGCACAAGCTACCCGGCATGGCTTCCCGCGGCGCTGCGCTTCCGGACCGTCTATATCGCAACGGACGCAGACCCGGCAGGCGATACCGCCGCCGCGCAGTTGACCGCCGCCCTGCAAGCGTACGGCGCGACCGTGCGCCGCCTGCGCCCGGAAGGCGGCAAGGATTGGAACGAAGCCCTACATAGCTGCGGGCGCGCGGCCCTGGCGGAATGCCTCAGAACAGCCACGAAACAGGCGGAACCGGCCCCGAGCTCCGAGCAAACGGGCGGCAGGCCCCAAACGACTGCGCAGGCGGCCCGTACAGCGCACGCGGCCCCCTCGAAGGTATTGGAACACCCCCCCGAATCCGATCCCTTCGACTGCCCCGAAGACGGGGAAGAGGAACCGCGCCCCTGGCCCCCGCCAATCGAGCGCGAACGGTGGACTGAGGAAACCCGCGAGCTCGTGGACTGGTTCCGAACAACGCGGCCGGGCGAACCGTTCACAACGCCCGGCGGCCTGCGGGTTGCGGATCCGGGCGTCTATTGGCGGTTCCTGGCGGATTGGGTTTCGGAAGGCGATCCGTCAACGCCAGGGCTTACGGCGAACCTGCGCCAGCTGCGGGCAATCGTGGGGTAGGTGTCCGCAGTTAACTGGCCCCCATGCAACTAGCCTCGCGCGCGCGCGCATGTTTTTTCGTGCGCCACTGTCCCGCGCACCCTCGTGAAAACTGGGAGCATGGAACTGTCTCCCTCGCGCGCGCGCGCACGCGCTATGTGTCTCGGGTGTACCCTCACGCCGCCCGCGCGGGTTTTCCGACAGGGGCATGGGGCCGGGTTTCCGTAGTTTCTGAACAGGGGCATGGGGCCGGGTTTTCAGGCCGCAAAACCCCGGCCAATAGAAACAGCATGAGAGAAACAGGGCGGCCCTGTTTCGCGAGTTTCGCCAGGGGGACATGGGGCCCGCCTTCCCTGCCGAAATCCCCCGCCTTCGAGCTCGCCCCCAGGGCCGCCAGAATCAGACGGAAAATTAAACCCATGCGATTAAAACAGCCGGGCCGGCCTGGGGGGGGCGTTACTGGCGGCTCAGGGGCTTTTGTAGGGGCGTGACGTAACCCCGCGCCGGGGCGCTCTTTTTTATACGGCCCCGAACAGACAGCGGGCGCAGGCCCCGCTCGTATGCAAGCCATGTATGCAAAGCCCGCCCCCTGGCCCCGGCTGTTTTTGCACATGGCTTTTTCACAAGCCCCCCTTTTTCGTGCGCAGCTGCGCCGATCGGCGGGCCCGAGCTCGCAGGTTCAGAACAACGGGAAAACAACCTGAGCGCGAACCAATGCGGGCCAGACAGGGAATCAGGCCTGCGCGGGGGTAGAACGCGCTACAGGGCCGTACAGAGGCCTTCCTGCGCATTCCCCGCAGGGGGCCGAAATACCCGGCGCGTGTTGTTCACGGGGTAGGTTCGCCCCCGCCTTCGCTCAGGGGGAAAGCGGGGGTGGGGTAAGGACTGCCCGAGCTACAGCCCGAGCAGTCCGCTCACGTTGTCCGTAAAGACGTTCGCGATCCGCATATAGCCGCGCACGGTATCGCTTGACTCGTGCCCCGTCTGGCGCATTATGTTCGCCTCAGTGGCGCCATTCAGCGCGCCCTGCGTCACGAAGCCCGCCCGCAGGGAATGCCCGGAATACGCAGAGCTGTCCAGGCCTGCCGCCCGAGCTGCGCGCTTGACGATAAGCGCGACAGACTGCGGGGTAAGCGCGTCCTTGACCGTGCCATACCTACCAACAGCCCGGAACAGCGGCCCGCCGCCATGTGGGAAGAGCACACCGACCGGATACGGGCGCTGATAGCTGGCGCCCTTGACGTGCTCGCAGATGATCTCGCCCTTGACGCAGGATGGATGGACAACCGGCGCTACCGGCAGGCCGCTGCCGTGCACGTCCTGCGCGCAGCGGGCATATACGGGGCGAGCCTCGCCCCCACCGGCGAAACAACCGCGGGCGAAGTGGGCGTCACTATGGCGTTATCCGAGATGCTGAACCGACTCTAAACGGAGGGACCATGCATGCGCTACGACGTGGCGGCCGCGTTAGTCGCGTCCAATGCCGAGCCTGCCGTACGCACCCGTGACAGACTCCTGGCAGAGTCGCGCGCGGCAGGCGCCCGGGCCCGGCGCGGCGAGCTGTCTCTCGACAGTGAGGCATACCTTTTGCGCCTGAACGTCCTGGTAGCCGAGCGCCTCTATGGGCGCGACGTTGTGCGCACCTCCAACAGCCGCGATGCACGAGAGATCGTGCGGCTACTGCTCGATGGATGGGCATAACGCTACAAGCGCGTTTTAGGCCGCTCAGAGGCCCGTACAACGCATGCGCCCCCTTGCGCGACTGACTTTACCTTCGCCGTTGTTTCTCGCCTGAGAGCGGCGCCCCCATGACCCCGGCGAAAAACCCCCGTTTTGCATACATGCTTGCATACCGGCCCGAACCCGCAAACAGCCTTTGCGGGTCTTGCGGGTATGCCGCCCCCGCATGCGCGGGCGCGAATCCAGAGACCGCTTCGGAAAAGTTTTCCGAAGCGAATGCCGCCCCCGCATGCGCGGGCGCGATGCTGCGGGAGATGGAGAAGAACCCGGGCGGCAGGCCGCCAGATAACCACTTGCAGCCTGCAAGTGGTTTGCCTCCCGCCCTAGCCGACCTGGGCATAAACTACACCGCCTCGCACCGCTGGCAGGTGATGGGCTGGGAGCGCCTGACTGGCGCGATGCTGAGGGACATGCCGATGCAAGGGCCGGGTGAGTATCAACGGTTGCAGCCTGCAACCGTTGCCCCCACCCTGTCCGACCTCGGCATAGAGAAGACCGCCTCGCACCGCTGGCAGACGATGGCCGGACGGCGCGACGCTCGAAGCGACTGCCGCCGCCGCTGGCGCGTCGCGGACCGGGCCCGGCACGGCGGCGGCGTCAACCCATGCAAAGCCCGTCACCTGTCCGACCGCCTCCCCTTATACGGCAGGTGGAGCAACCCGGCCGCGGCGGCCTTTACGTCCTCACCGCGCCGATCGTAGCGCGCCGTTGTTGTAACGTTAGAGTGACCGGCTAGACGCTGCGCCGTCGCGATGTCCGCGCCCGCGGACAGCAGATCGCTTATGACCGTGCGGCGCAGATCGTGCGGACTGAACGGCGCGACACCCGCCTGCCGCCGCCGCTTGTCCAGGGCATACCAGAGCGCCTGCGCCGTTATGCCGGCGCCCGGCACTACCGCGCCCGTTTTTGTGCCGGCGTAGAAGAGCGGGCCGGGCTCGAGCCCCCGCACCGCCAGCCAGTCCGCCATAGCCTGCAGCGCGCCGTTAGTGAGGTACACGACCCGGCGCTTGTTGCCCTTGCCGTGCTTGACGGTGAGTGCGCCCGTGGCGGCGTCATAGTCCGCGAGCTCGAGCGCGGCCGCCTCTGCACGGCGCAGGCCGCACGGGTACAGCACCGCGAAGATGGCGGCGTCGCGAGCGCCCATGGCGGACGGATCGGCGGAGCACGCCTCACACAGCGCGGCGAGTTCAGACTGTTTGAGCGCCCGGCCGCGGAGCGGCGCGTCAGTGTCAACCTTGATGCCGTCAACGTCTATGGCGTCCTGGTAGGCGCCCGAGTCCATAAGCCCCAACCGCTTGCACTCGCGCAGTACCCGCCGGAGCGCCGCCATGATCTTATTGCCCGTCGCGGGCGAGTACGTCGCGGCGAGATGGCTGCGGACCGCCGCGACGTGCTGATAACGCAGCCGCGCCCAGTCGAGCGTTTTGCTGTCGTGCACCCCGCCGGACAGGTAGCGCGCTACGATGTCGAGGGCGTCGCGCATAGTCCGCCGCGACCCCGGCGCCAGCGACGCAAGGTAAGTCGCGACCGGATGCTGATCGGCGGGCACGGCCTCCGCCGGGACCGCCAGCCCCACCGGGACCGCCGGGAGGATATCCGCTCGTGTTGTGTCTGTCGTGTTTGTCATTACTCCTACCCCTTCGCCATCGGGAACTGCCGTTCTCGTAAGGCACTCTCAGTATAACACAACCCCGCGATGTTGTGTCAACTCCCTTGATGTTTACGCCCGTTTCGTGCTATACTTACGTTATGAGCAAACAACGCAAGGTCTGGACTGAAGCCGACCTCGCCCGACTGCGGGAGAAGCCCTTTCTCACAACGGAAGAGGCGGGAGCTGTCCTGGGGTTCAACACCGGGACGGTACGCCGCCTTTTAGTCGAGGGCAAACTCCCCGGCGGCAAGGTAGGCGACAAGTGGCGCGTGAGCCTGCGCGCACTCGAGAAGATGATGAGCGGCGAAGGCCGCGACGACTGACAACCCCAAACACTCGCCCAAAGAAAGACGCAAGAGCAATGACACACGGACGCGAACAGATCGAGGAAAGCCTGTTCAGGGCACTGCTGAACATGAACCACATGAAATGCGCGACGCGGGAGCAACTGATGGCCGGCTACGCAGCACGCGCGCCGCAATTATTTGTCCGGTATGACGGCTGGCCGGATATGCCGCCGGACGACGACATGCCCCCCGACGAAGACGGCGACGCGTTGTGCTCAGGCCACACGGTAGAGCTGATGAACGGCGCAGGCGTGCGCGTGCTGATTGACCCCGCCACCGACCCCAAAGACGCGGCGCGCATACTCCGCAAGATTGCGGACAGCGTGGAACGCTACCCTAGCGACGGATGGATGGGCGCCCGACAGAGAGCGGCCCGCAACGCAGGGCGGATAGCACGCGAGATGCCGCCCGAGTTAGTGCAGCTGCTAACCGCGCCCGGCTCAGAGGCGGCCCTAAGGGCGCTTGCGTGCTCGTATGACCGCCGCTACACAGAGAAAGCGCCGCTAGGGCTCGACGACCCTAGCTACAACCCCGACCCGTGCCCGATGGAGGATGAATAACATGAGCAACCTGAGAGACAGACTCAGAGAAGACACCGGCGAGTACCCGCCCTCCTGGCGCCCCGAAGCGGGCGATGTTGTGAGCGGCGAGCTGCTGCGCTACTCGACTGCCCCGAGCATATTTGGCGAGCAGCAGGTGTGCGTCATAGACGATGAAGAGATCGGGCCCGTGACTGTCTGGCTGAACAGCACCGTGCTCGTTGACGAGTTCGCACGGCTGAAGCCGAAGCCGGGCGAAACTGTCGGAATCAAGTGCCATGGCAAGCACAAGGACAAAGGGTACTGGCGCTTCCGCGTTGACGTTGACCGCGGCGAGAGGCCGGCAGAGCCGGACTGGGAGAAGCTGAAGGCGCCCGATGCGGCGCAAGTCCGCGCGGATCGCGGCGAGAGGACTGCGCCCCCGGCGCTCAAGTTCGCTGACGATGACGACGGCGGCGACCCGTTCGAGGGCAGGCGATGAACAACTACCCCGACATCGAGGCAGTGTGCGCGGCCTGCAAGACCCGCTACCCCGCCGGGCAGTGGGCGTGCGATGAACCGCTGACGGATGACACCGCCGCTGCGGTCCGCGACGCCGGCGAGGCAGTCGAGGCGCAGCCGCTCGTGGGCGACGTGGAAACAGGCGGCGCGATCGGCTGCGCCATTTGCGGCGCCGATCAGATGCTGCTCGAAGCGACGGAGGAGGAGGGATGACCAAAGATGAAAACGGGCTGCCCGACGGAGTGAACGCGGACAGCCCCAACCCCGGCGAACGCCGGAGCAATGACGAGGGCATTATCACCGAGTCCGCGGGCGGCGTCAAGCCGCCCGCGGCCCTGACGCTACCCGATGACGTCTATACCCCCGCAAAGATGCAGGCGGACGTGGAGCAGATGGCGCAGGAACGCCCCGAACACGCGAGCCTGCTGACACGTCTTGCGGAAACCTTTGGTGAGCTGCAGACCTTCTGGGATGACGCGCTGCGATTGCAGAGCGCGGAGCTGTTCGACCAAACATGCCTGGCGTTTATCCGGATGACGAACGTCACAACGAAGATCTTCTACGCCCTGGCCGACCCTGAGAAGCTGCGCGCCCTTTTGGATGAGGCGCGCAGCATACAGCTGGAGATGGGCGAGCAGCCCCCCGCCAAACCTGCCGGGTACACCCTGCAACACCCGCATATAGTGTCCGGCAAAATCCCGCAGGTAATACACGCGAGCCTCATGGATGGATCGTTATGGGAAGATGACCTGGCGAGCTTTCGGCGCGTCAGCAACGGCCGCACAAGCAGCACCCCCCATGTGCGTCTCGTTGTCAGGCGGCCAGACGCACCGCCGGCCGAGGTGTTCACCGACCCCGGCATACTCGCCCTCTGGATGGCGCCCCTTGCAGAAGTTACAAGCCGCTTCGACGACCTGCGCGGCGACATTCACGTAATCCTGCAGATGCACTGGCTCGAACACAAGGAGCCGGACGGATGGGCAGTCATAAGCCCGGCCGACCTCATGGCGTACCGCAACAAGAAGCTATGGGGCGGCAGTAAAACCGTGATGCGTAATGCTGACTTGAGAGTTTACAGCGACGCCCTGCGCGACGTACTCCGACCAGAGCTCGAGGGATCGAGCGGACCGCTGCGGCGCTACAACAAGCGCCGGCGCCGGTACGAGGACGTGGACGGCCTGCGCTTCACCGGCCCCGTATGGCACGCTGAGATCATAGACCTGCCGACCCTGATGGGCCCGGCGTGCATCGAGCGCGTGCGCTACGCCCCGAACTCGTGGATGAAATGCTGCCTCGAACCTTACGCACGTGAGATCGCCCGCGTCACACCGCAAATACTGGCTTTTGACATTTACCGCCAGACGAAGCAGAAGCGGATCGGCTGGCACCTGACCTACCTGTTTCGAATAAACCGCGGCCCCGTGGAACTCTTTATGAAAACCCTGCTCACCGGCGCCGGCATAGGCGTACCCGGCAAAAAACAGCGCAACCCGACGCTGTTTATCGAGAGTATCGAGAAGGCAATCGGTGACTGCTACGACGCTGAAGTAATCGGTGACTTTGAATGCCTGAACACCGACCCGCTGCCCCGCAAGGGCAAGCTCGCGGCGTGGCTCAAGCGCAAATGGGTGTTTAGGCCCATGCCAGACAGACAGGACGAATACGACCGGGTACAACAGCACCGCGCAGCCGCTATCGAGAAAGAACAGAAAGCCGCCGAACGCCGCAAGCAGAAAGCCCTGACGGCAGGCTCGTGAGGAAGCGGGCGGCTGTCCGGTATCCCATGCGAATCCGTCCGGTATCGCATGCGAATCCGTCCGGTATCGCATGCGAATCCGTGCGGCCAGAGGCCTCTAAAAAGCTTAATGAGCTTAATGCCGCGACGCGCGCTTTTGCTTACGCAGCGCGCTGCGGCTAACCTGAGGGAGAAGACCCGCCGCGGACGGCGGCAGAACGCCCGCCGGATGGCTTATGCGAATGGGCCTTCACAACGGCGACAGGCGCCGCGGACCGCGGCAGGAAGGCATGGAGCAATGACAAACACAACACCTAACGCGACTCTCGAGGATCTCCCGAGCGCCGAACCGCAGGCCGTGCGGCTGTCCGAGCTGCGCGACATGATGGGCGAGCTTGCGGCAGAAGAACACGATGCGCTTGTAAGCGGGCGCAAAGTGCACCCCGTTACCGGCTTCGCGACGCTTGATGCCGCGATCGGCGGCGGGCTCGCGCCTGGCGTGCACCTCCTGAGCGGCGACCCTGGGCACGGTAAGACGGCGCTGGCGCTACAAATCGCCGCCGGCTGCGGCTACCCGGCGCTATACGTGAGCGCCGAGATGTCGCTGCCGTACCTCGTGCGCGGGCTGATAGCAAACAAAACGGGCACGCACATAGGTAACCTGCGCGACGGGACGCTGCCGGCCGATGAGTACCTTCGCCGCTTCGACGCGATGGCCGCGCAGTGTCCGCTGCTCGCCCTGCTTGACGCCACCTGCCGCATAGTCGAGGCGCAGGCGATCCTGCGCTGCGCGGACAGCCTGCGCGACGGCGAGCGCGGGCGCGTCCTGGTCGTTATAGACTACCTGCAGGCATGGGCCTCTCAGACAGCCGCCGATGCCCGCAGCAGGTACGACGCGGTGAACGGCGCCGTACAGGCTGCCGTCACCATTGCCAACACCCTGCAGAGCCCCGTCCTGGCGATCGTCGCGCGCAACCGCAGCGCACAACGCGACGGCGGCGGGCTCAGAGGCGCGGCGGACAGCCATACGATCGAGTACGGCGGGCACGCGTATTACGACCTCGTGAAGGGCGATGAAACGCCGGACGGGCACGAGGTGAAGCTGCAGATTCAAAAGAGCCGCTCAGGCGGCGGCGGGAAGAAGTTCATGCTGCTGTTTGACGGCGCGCACCAACGCTTCACCGAGATTGAAGACTAGCCATGAGCGACCTCTCCCTGCGCGAGCTCGAGCAGTTTGACGGCGACTCCCGCGGGCGCGGATCGGGCCGTGAGCAGCGTTACTGCTGCCCTCTCTGCGGCGTTGACAAACCGCGCGACGCCGCGCACCGCTCCTTGTGTCTGAACGCCGATACCGGCGCGTGGAACTGTAAACGATGCAGCGCCTCTGGACTGTTGACAGACAGGCGGACCGGGCGCGCCGTGAGGCACAACCCCTTCGCGATAGCACAACCGCCGCGGGCCCGCCCCCAGACGCAGCCCCGGCAGGAGCCGCAAGGCGACGGCGACCTGGCAGAGGTCCGCGCATATGACAGCCTGCTCGAACTCAACGCGCCCGATGCGCAGCCCGCACGGGACTTTCTCGATCGGCGCGGCATACCGCTCGCGGCAGTCATTGGCAAAGCGCGGTATGCCGCTGTTTGGCGCGGGCGCAAAGACCCCCGCATAGTCTTCCCGATATACGCGCCCTCCGGCGAGCTCATAGCCGTGCAGGCGCGGACCGTCATAGACCCGCCGCCCTTCGAGCCGACAAAAGTACTGAGCCGTGGACCGATCGGGCAGGGTGTATTCAACCCGGCAGGCATTGACGCGGACCCCGTGATATTGACAGAGGCGCCGCTGAAAGCCCTGGCGCTGATAGCCTGCGGATACCCTGCCGTCGCGCTATGCGGTACGAGCCTGTCAACGTCCTGGCCATACCTGGCGCGGCTTCACGGCAAGCGCGTTTTCGTCGCTTACGACAATGACGCCGGCACCGAGCACGACCGGACAGAGGCAAAGGCAGTCAAGGCGGGCGACCTCCTGCGAGCTGCGGGAGTGGCGCAGGTAAAGCGGCTGCGGACACCCGCCGGCGTCAAGGATTGGGACGATCTTTTGCGCCTGCATGGCGCGATCCGCCTGCCGGATTTGGCGGCGCCGCCAAAAACGGCCGCGCAGGAGCCTCGTACAGCGCCCGCACCTACACCGGACGTGTCAGAAGACCTGCCGGATTTACTGCCCGGTGAGGCGGAGATACTCGCCCTCCTTGACGCCGGACTGGTAACGCAGGACGCGGCAGAGGCCGTGCTCTCCGACATATTCGCCGGACGCCCGACACCGGAGCCGGCCCAGCTGGCGCCGCCACCATCAACGCGGTGGCGGTCCGCCTTCGCGGACCGGCTGCCCGATCCGGACGCGGCCGCCGTTGACGAGCTGCGCGACCGCATCCTGGCGGCGCTCGAACACACCCGCAGCCTGCGCCCTGGCGAAACAGTCAGCGACCCCGAGCGGTATGCAGCGCGTGAGGCGGCGGACGCCCTGAGCCCGTACCCGGCGCTTGCGATCGGCGCCCGCACCCGGCTCGCACACATCGGCGTGAGCCTGCCCGCGGCGGCGTGATATTACGCTGATTACACTACGCGCATGCGCGCGCGCGAGAGGGACAGTTCCATGCTCCTCGTTTCTTGGCGCGGATCGCGAGTGTGTAGCCGGCTACACAAAGGCACGGCATTCCGGCCCCCCCGCATGCGCGGGCGCGAAAGGAGCAAGGCATCAATTGATGCCTTGACCACCCACCGGCCCCCCCGCATGCGCGGGCGCGAAAGGGTGAAAACTTTACACCCATTTCAGACGGAACACCGCCCCCCCCGCATGCGCGGGCGCGTGGGGGTGACGGTGAGAACACCGGGGGAAACACCGTAACCCCGCGCCGGGGCGCTCTTTTTTATACGGCCCCGAACAGACAGCGGGCGCAGGCCCCGCTCGTATGCAAGCCATGTATGCAAAGCCCGCCCCCTGGCCCCGGCTGTTTTTGCACATGGCTTTTTCACAAGCCCCCCTTTTTCGTGCGCAGCTGCGCCGATCGGCGGGCCCGAGCTCGCAGGTTCAGAACAACGGGAAAACAACCTGAGCGCGAACCAATGCGGGCCAGACAGGGAATCAGGCCTGCGCGGGGGTAGAACGCTGTACAGGGCCGTACAGGGGCCTTCCCGCGTGTTTCCTGCAGGGGGCCGAAATACCCCGCGCGTGTTGTTCACGGGGTAGGTTCGCCCCCGCCTTCGCTCTGGGGGAAAGCGGGGGTGGGGTATGCTTACCCTGAAATCAGGGTAAGGTGCGCTCAAGGGCAAGCGTTACGAACTCTGCCAGTGTGAGGCCAAGCCCTTCCGCATGCTCGTGCGCCCGGCGCTTGAGATCCGCAGGAATCCGCACGAAGAGCCTGGCCCTGGAATCGCCTTTTACCAGGTTGTAAGCCTGATTGATTGACACTTCCCCCGCCTTGATCTGCTCGAAGAGCGCCGGGCTTGCCCGTTGCACGGCCCATAGCTTCCGAAACCAATCACGCCCCCCCAGGGCCCCGTTGTACTTCGCGGCTTCCTTCGCGGCGGTTTCCCGCGCGTGTCTGTCCCGGCTTCGTTGAATCTGGCGGGCTACAATCCTTCCGATCTGCGCGGCGGCCTCTTCGGTTTCACCGCCAGCGCGAACGTGGGCCCGGACTGACTCTTCGATCTTCTCAAGGGGTAACGTCTTTGGCGGCATTGCCTTCCCTCTTCCCGAACGGGCAGGGTTCGCCCAATTCCTCTGCGGGTTCCGGGGACTCGAACACCCCGGCGCTTCGCCCGCGCTCGGGGCATTCGACTAGCACGTTATGGCCTGCGCCGTTCGGCCGGGCCTGAATAATCCATGGCCCGATCCGCTCAGAGTAACAGCCGTGGGGCGGCAGGTTGTACTGCCGAATGTAAGCCTGCAGAATCTTCTGCAGGGGTGCGGCGCAGGAATCTTCCTCGCCCTGCAGTTCCAATAGGTCTTCGTCCGGCCAGTCTGCCCCGTCTGGCCGGAACCGGAACCCGTCAAGGAAATCAAGGGCGGCCCCGTACAGCCCCAGGGCGGCCTTCACCTGCTGGCGGGTGGGGTTGTCTGTCTGGATCCACGCCAGCGATTCGTATATGTGCGAGATCACCTTTTCCGCGTTCCTTTGCATTACTGCTCCCCCTCTTCTTCGCCGTTCGCCCCGAGCCAATCGAGCAGGGCTTCTTCCGAAATGCGCCAGCCGCGCCCCACGCGGCGGCCGGGTATGCGGCCCCGCCTGAGCCAGTCGCGCACGGTTTCCTCTGAGGCCTGCAAGAGTTCTGCGGCCTGCCGGACAGTGAGAATCTTGGCCATATTGGGCCCCCTTCCGGGGCGTTCCGCCCCGTAGAGTATGGCACAAACAGCCAGTAGTTTCAAGTCAAACACGGTTGACAGAACCCCCAAACAGGGTGTATACTGACTTTCAATAAGTGAACCTTAATGAAAGTCAGAAAGGCTAACGTCAATGCGCAACACCGAAACAACAGCCCCCGCCCGAATCAACCCGGCCCTTCCCGCAACCCCGGCCGTCATTGCTTACCGGAAGAACGCGAAGGCGGCGAACACTTGGGCGGCCTATAAGCAGGACTGGCAGGCCTTCTCTGACTGGTGCAACGCCCGCGCCCTGGCCCCACTGGCGGCCCCGAGCTCTGCCGTATGCGAATACCTGGCCGAACAGGCGGGGCGGCTCAAAGCCTCTTCCCTCGAACGGCAACTCGCGGGGATCGGGCAGGCCTTCACGGCGGCCAATCTTCCGAACCCCTGCCGGGGCCCCCAGGTGCGGGAAGTGTTGAAAGGGATCCGGCGGGAACAGGCGGCGCAGGCGGCAGAGGAAAGCCGCCCCGTTACCCGCAAAACGAAGGCCGCAACCGCAGACGTTCTGGCCCTTATGGTTAACGCCCTTCCCGAATCCCCGTCTGGCCAGCGCGATCGGGCGCTGCTTACGCTTGGCATGGCGGGCGGGTTCCGGCGCTCTGAGCTCGTGGGGCTTAACGTTGCGGATCTCGAATCAACCCCGGAAGGCCTGCTGGTGACGGTGCGGCAGTCAAAGACGGATCAAGAGGGTAAGGGAATCTCGAAGCCGATCGCGTTCGGCCGGGGCGCAACCTGCCCCGTTCGAGCTCTGCGGGCCTGGCTGAAAGAGGCGGGCATTACGGCGGGCCCCGTGTTCCGGGGCATTGACAGGTGGGGACAGGTGCAAGCGGGGCGGCTAACGGGCGCAGGGGCCGCCCTGGCAATCAAACGCGCAGCTGCGGGCGCTGGCCTTGATCCCGAAGGGTTCTCTGGCCATAGCCTGCGCCGGGGTATGGCAACGCAGGCCGGGCGGGCCGGGGCGCAAGGGTACGACATTATGCGGCTCGGGGGGTGGAAGTCTGAGCGGATCGTCAACGGGTACATAGCCGAAGGCCGCGTCTGGCAGAACACGGCGATCTACAGCCTGGGGCTCTGAACAGCCCCCCGCCCGTGCTCCGCGCCATGGCGCTCCACGCCGGGGGGTTCGCGGGGGTGACACCCTCGCGCGCGCGGGCGCGGGTGTTCACCCCCAGGGTGTTCTGTTCTCTGGCCCCGCGCCGGGGGGGTATAGGAACCCTACCCGGCCCCCCGCATGCGCTGTACGGCGATCCTGAGCGGCCGTTTTCGGCCCGGCCCCGAAAAAAGCGAGAAAACAGAAGGAATATGTTGTGTTGCACTCATTGACACTTTCCGCAACTGCCCCGTACAATTGTCCTATGCGCACGCACCCCCAGGCACGGCGGGCACTCTCAGGGCTAACTTCCGCAGACGCGGCGGCGGCCCTTGGCCTGCCCTACCGAACGCTTATGGGGTGGGTGGAATCCGGCCTGCTCGAACCCGAGCTCGCGCCGGGGCCTTACAGTGACGGGCACAAGCGGCCCGCCCGGCTTTGGACAGAGAAGAGCCTGCGCGAAGCAGCTGTCCTAATCCGCCTGCGCCGTGCGCTAGTCCCCCTTCGCCAGATCCGCGCCGCAATGGAACACCTGCGGGCGTGCGGGCATAACCCGTTCAGTACCGGGAAGTTCCTGGTAATGGGCAACCCGCGCCGCCCTGGCAGTGTAATCAAGGTTTGCGACTCGGGGGAACTGCGCGATCTGATCGCCCTGGGGCAGTTTGTTCTGTCCCTTGACGAAGAGCCGCAGACGGCAGGGGGCAAAGGGTAGAGTGAGTCAACACCCCGGCGGGCCAGTTAATGCCCGCTTGAGTAGGGAGAGGTAACCAGAAAATGAAGACCACGCATAACACCGGCTAGACGCCGGAAAGGACACAACATGAGCCAGAACAGCGAAAGGCCCGCAAAGCCTAGAAACAATGCGGGCCTCGAAACCAATCCGCCAGTGCGGGAATCCGTTTCCCCCATTATGGCCGGAGGGCCCCCCTGCGTCAAGACTTCCTGCGAAATTGCGCGGGAATATACAGCGGCGGGCCTGTCTGTAATCCCGATCCGCGCAGACGGTTCGAAGGCGCTGGCCCTGAAACCGGGCGAACGCAAGACGTATGAAACCCGGCTTGCGAATGACGAAGAGCTCGCGGCCTGGTTCGGTGACGGGCGGCGCAGAGGCCCGGCGGTTCTCTGCGGCGCAGTAAGCGGGAACGCGGAAGTAATAGACTTCGACTTGCCGGGGGCGCTGGCAGAGTTCGAGCGGATCGCGGCAGACAACGGGGCGGCCGAACTCTTGGCCCGGCTCGTGTTCGTGCAAAGCCCGCGCGATCCGGCCTGCGGCCATTTGTGGTACCGTTGCCCGGACGGGGTAAGCGGCAGTTTGAAACTGGCGTTCTACCCGAACCCGAACCCGAACCCGGAACCGGGCGAAGCCCCCTGGCTCTGCTCGATTGAAACGCGGGGCCAGGGCGGGTATGCGATCGTACCGGGCGGGCCCCTCACAATGCACGCAACGGGCAGGCCGTGGGTTCTCGTGCGCGGGGATCTCTGCAACCTGCCGGTAATCAGCGGGGCCGAACGGGCCATGCTCTTGCAGTTCGCCCGCATGTGTGACGAACGCCCCCCAGAGGAAGAGCCGGAAGAGCTCACAACCCCGCACGCAGCTGCGGCGAAGAAGAACGGCAACCTGAGCCCGCTTGACGATTACAACGCGCGGGCCGATCTCGGGGGACTGGCCGAAAAGCACGGGTGGAAACGCACGGGCCCGGATCGGTTCCGCCGCCCTGGCAAGACGCACGGCCATAGCGCGTCAATACACAACGGGCGCTTCTGGTGTTGGACTTCAAACGCGGCCCCGCTCGAGCAGAACAAGTCTTACACCCCCGCGGCCCTGTACGCAACGCTCGAACACGGCGGGGATTTCAAGGCCGCGCGGGCGGCGCTGGCGGCGCTGGGGTACGGCGCCACTTCCGCGCCAGCTGCGCCCCCACGCTCTGCGACTGCCCCGCCCCCAGGGGCCCCGGCGGGCACGGCAACAGGCGGCCCGGAACAGGAACCGGCGAACCCGGCCCCGCCGCGCTTTGTCACCTTCCGGGACGTTGCGGCCCTGATTGGCTCTGTTGAATGGGCCTGGCGGCGCTGGATTCCGTGCGGCTCAATTACCCTGCTTGTTGCCGCGCCGGGGGTGGGGAAGAGCGCGCTGGCCCTCGAACTGGCCCGCCGCGTTACTACCGGCGAACCCTGGCCGGACGGTACGGGACTCGAAGACGGCGGGGCAGAGGCCGGAACGGTTCTCTGGTGCGAATCAGAAGGCAATTCCGCAGAAAACCTGCGCCGAATCAATGACTGGGGGATTGATCAAGGCAAGATCATTATGCCGCTTGACGGGCAGACAAGCGTTAGGCTAGACGATCCCGAACACCTGCAGACGATTCGCGAGATTGGCCTGCTTGACGAAGTAAGCATGCTCGTGTTCGACTCTTTCAGCGCAGGATTCTCGGGGGAAGAAAACACGAACGCGGCCCTGGCCCCCATGCAACGTCTAAGCGAGATCGTAACCGAGCTCAGGAAACCCTTGATTCTGATTCACCACCTGCGGAAGAAAGGGGCCGGGGACGCAACGGCCAAGATCACCCTTGACGACATACGGGGGCATTCGTCAATCCCTCAGTTGCCCCGCTCAATCCTGGCGCTTACCCGCCCCGATCCCGAGCAAGAAGACGCCCGGCGGCTCGAAGTAATCAAGCACAACCTTTGCACTAAGCCCGAACCCCTGGGGTTCACCTTTGGCGAAGGCGGCCGGATTACGTTCACCGATTCCGTTCCCTCGATTCCCCGGCCTCAGACGAAACTGCAGGAAGCCACTGACTTCCTGCGCGATCGGCTGCGCAGCGGCCCTCTGTCTGAGGCGGCGATCCGGGCAGAGGCCGAAGGGCGGGGAATCAGAATCCGCACCCTACACCGGGCCAAGGCCGATCTCGGGATCGTGTCTGTCAAAGACGGTACCGGGGCGTGGACTTGGGGGCTTAGATTCCGTGCGTTCTAACAGAACAGAGAGAGAAGAAAGAGTAGTAGAGTGTAGTAAGTGTGTGTTTGTTGGCAATGTTGGCAACCTTGGCAATGTTGGCAACCTTGGCACTCTTGGCCGCCTTGGCACTCTTGGCCCGGTTTGTTCGCCCCGAGCGTGCGGGCCAGCGCGATCGGCGCGCCCCGTGCGGGCT